>Ga0182746_1000168_pt1 | contig 111997 bp, 87 predicted proteins | sample eDN3rd30CBELigOP_FD_128881 | JGI IMG/M metagenome (GOLD analysis project Ga0182746, IMG submission 128881) | Enriched Organic Plus compost microbial communities from Emeryville, California, USA - eDNA 3rd pass 30_C BE-Lig OP (version 2) (version 2) ...
CACAAAAATTGGCGATTTGGTTTCCCGGCAGAATGGTGTTAGATTTGCAGTAAGCGCAAGGGGTGTTTCTCAGCCCCGCGGGGCTGAGAAACACCCCTTGACACAGTTCATTTTACAGACCCGCGAGAACTAACCAATTGGTAAGTAAATGGTAAGCAAGTGGTAATAACGAGGTAACAAACGTCCCCGTGCTTTTAGGTGTGTCTCCACAGCACCGTCAAGACGTCCCGACCGCCAACACATATCCGCACGGCAACGGGACAAGGCTAAAGCCCTTCTTCCACTAAATGCTCAACATACTCCCGTACTACGGTATTGGCAAAGCGACTGGTCACATCAAACGCAAAGGCGTGCACCAGCAGTACCCGTGCCTGTGCCTCGCTGATGCCTCTTGCCCGAAGGTAAAATAACGCTTCGTTATCAAACTGCCCGATCGTACAACCGTGGCTGCATTTGACATCATCGGCAAAAATCTCCAATTGAGGTTTGGTATACACCGCCGATTTTTCACCGATGAGCATGTTATTGTTCTGTTGGAAGGCGTTCGTTTTCTGGGCATCGGGACGCACAAATATCTTCCCGTTGAATACCGCCGTAGACGTATCCTGTGTGATGTTCTTATACCATTCGTAACTCTCGCAATGGGGATGGATATGGTCTACGATGGTGTGGTTGTCTACAAACTGATTGTCGGCCGTAAGGGTCACGCCGTACAAATGGCTCTCTACTTCGCTATCGCCCAACCGTACGTTGATGTTATTCCGTACAAATGCAGGCCCCGGAAATGTGCAATTGTAATTATTATACAGACTGTGCTTTTCCTGATATACCTCCGTATGGTTAAGATAACTGCCTTGTGAAGCCGCCGTCTGCAAATAGTAATGCTGAAACTTAGCTCCTTCACGTACCACGATTTCCGTCACCTGGTTATTCAGGCTACGTGCCGCTTGCGGATCTGTTACAAATGATTCCACGATTTCCGCTTCCGCGAAGGTACTGATCACATATAGGTTACGCACCTGATTAAATACCGGCTGACGCGCGTTGGATACATAGATCACGTGGATGGGCTTTGACAACTGGGTGTTTTTACCCACTTCGATAAATAACCCAGCGGTAAACAGCGCTGTATTCAGCGTTACAAACGGATTATCCGTTTTGTCGGCAAACTCAGCAAAATACTTGGCAAAGCAAAGGCGTTCAAACGCCTGATCAATGGGCATGATGGACAAGCCCGGCATATCAACCGTATCCGAAAGTCCCGCGTGATATTTTCCGTCCACCAATACCACACGGTAGGCATCCAGTTGAGGAATATTAGCACCATCAAGATCGACCGCTACCAAAGACGGTTCGGCATCCAGTTCGTAATGCTGACTGATAAGCGGTTGGACATTGGTGTATTTCCAATCCTCATTTTTGACAGTGGGAAATCCGGTACTTTTGAAGCGTTCAAACGCCTGCTTCCGGATTTCATCCAACGAACGGGGTTCTGCGGAGGGCAGGTTCCCGCCGTAGGTTTTAATCAATTGACTATATAATGAATCGCTTACTTGTGTAATCATGATTTCTTTGTGGTGGTTTAGACTGCCTTTTCGGCATCCACCGTTTCCTTGATCCAATCGTATCCTTTTTCTTCGAGTTCCAACGCCAACTCCTTGGTACCCGAGCGGACAATACGTCCCTTGTACAGTACGTGCACAAAATCAGGAACAATATATTCCAATAACCGCTGGTAATGGGTAATAACGATGAAGGCATTTTCCTGAGACCGCAATTGGTTCACGCCCCTTGCAACAATACGCAATGCGTCGATGTCCAGCCCAGAATCGGTCTCGTCAAGGATACCCAGTTTGGGTTCCAGCATAGCCAGCTGGAAAATTTCATTACGTTTTTTCTCACCGCCAGAGAATCCCTCATTCAAAGAGCGATTGGCTAGCTTGGCATCAAATTCGACCAATTTCTGCTTCTCCTTGACGCGATTTAAAAATTCGCGGGCTTCCAACGGGGGAAGTCCTTTATAGGCACGTATCTCGTTAAGCGCAGTCTTAAGAAAATTAATATTGGAAACTCCTGGTATCTCCACCGGGTATTGAAACGCAAGGAATACTCCTTCCCGTGCGCGGTTTTCCGGTGAAAGCTCCAACAAATCTTTTCCATCCAACAATATTTCGCCTTCGGTGACCTCATACGCCTCTCTTCCGGCAAGCACATTGCCCAACGTACTCTTGCCTGAGCCATTAGGCCCCATAATAGCATGTACCTCTCCTGCTTTCACTTCGAGGCTAAGCCCTTTCAATATCTCTTTATCGTCTACAGATGCGTGTAAATTCTTTATACTTAACATGGTTTCTTTTTCACTATTTTTTTACCCCACACTTCCTTCAAGGGAAATGGCCAATAATTTCTGTGCCTCCACAGCAAACTCCATAGGCAATTGGTTCAGTACTTCCTTAGCATAACCATTCACAATCAATCCTACAGCCTTTTCGGGGTCAATGCCCCGCTGCGTGAGGTAAAATAATTGATCCTCGCCAATTTTCGAGGTCGTGGCTTCGTGCTCCAATTTAGCGGTTTTATTCCGATTTTCGATGTATGGAAATGTATGCGCTCCACAGCGGTCACCAATCAGCAACGAGTCGCATTGTGTAAAGTTACGTGAGTTTTCAGCTCCCGGGCCAATTTTAACCAACCCGCGGTAACTGTTTTGACTTACACCGGCTGAAATCCCCTTGGATACAATCTTACTGCGTGTATTTTTGCCCAGGTGGATCATCTTTGTCCCGGTATCCGCCACCTGCTTATTGCGAGTCAATGCCACAGAATAAAACTCGCCCACCGAATGATCGCCTTTCAGAATAACTCCCGGGTATTTCCACGTAATCGCCGAACCGGTTTCGACCTGTGTCCACGATATTTTGCTGTTATCGCCCTTACATATACCGCGTTTGGTGACAAAGTTGTAGATTCCTCCTTTACCATCCTTATCTCCCGGATACCAATTCTGGACCGTGGAATACTTAATTTCCCCATCTTTGAGCGCGATCAATTCTACGACGGCGGCATGCAACTGGTTTTCATCCCGCATGGGCGCAGTACATCCTTCCAAATAGCTTACATAAGCACCTTCGTCAGCAATGATCAGCGTGCGTTCAAACTGCCCAGTATTTTCCGCGTTGATTCGGAAATAGGTGGAAAGCTCCATAGGACAGTGCACTCCCTTGGGAATGTATACAAAGGAACCATCAGAAAATACGGCCGAATTTAAAGCGGCGTAGATGTTATCCGTTTGCGGCACTACCGAACCCAGGTATTGCTTAACCAGCTCAGGATGTTCTTGAACGGCTTCACCAAAGGAGCAGAAAATAACACCCTGCTCTTTCAGTTTCTCACGAAATGTAGTTTTGACGGACACGCTGTCAAACACGGCATCCACCGCAACCACACCGGCCAATACCTTCTGTTCATTCAGCGGAATGCCTAACTTTTCAAAAGTAGAAACCAGTTCAGGATCCACTTCGTCCATGCTATCCAACTGAGGTTTGGCTTTGGGTGCCGCATAATAGGAGATGTCCTGGAAATCTACGTCGGGATGTTCGAAGTTCTGCCAGGTGGGCATATCCATCTGCAAAAAATGACGCAATGCTTTAAGCCGCCATTCCAACAGCCATTCGGGTTCGTTTTTCTTGGCCGAAATCAGCCGGACAGTATCTTCGTTAAGCCCTTTGGGGGCAATGTCCATTTCGATATCCGTCGTGAACCCGTATTTATATTCTTCGAGCGCGAGCTCTTTCAATAATTCATCGTCTTTTGTACTCATAACACACCTTTCTCGATGACTGTAATTAAGCCAGCGTGTAGCCGCCAGCCTTTCGAACTGCAAAGTTACAATTTAAGTGGCAATAAACCTTATATACCCGAACCTTCATTTACACCAGCTCACATTCTCGTTATATTTTTACAAATCAGTGATAATGAAGATGATTTACATCCAAACAGACAATTTGGAAAATAAATCGTATTATTGCCAAATATAATTTGGTTGCCTCAAACATGCCTTTTCAACCCGACAAAACAGATTTCAAAATCCTGAAACTATTGCAGGAAAACGGCCGGATTACAAACCTGCAGTTAGCATCCAGCATCGGACTTTCGCCGGCTCCCACATTGGAACGCGTGCGCAAACTCGAAAACTCGGGGTATATTAAAAGCTACCACGCTTTCGTTGACGAAGAAAAACTGGGGTTAGGTATTAAATCATTCATCCAGGTATCGCTCGACTTTCATACCCACAATGCCATTCCCGAATTTGTAGAAGCGGTTCAACATATCAAAGAGGTAACCGAGTGTCATCACGTGACCGGCCAATGTGATTTTATCCTGAAAGTTTACGTAAAAGACATCAAAGCCTATGAAGCCGTTATCATGGAAAAAATAAGTAAAATTCCGTACGTAAAGACTTTTCAAACCATGATGATCATGTCTACCAGTAAAAAAGAACCCATCGTACCGATGGAATATTAAACGGTTACACTTGCCAGTCGATTGGTTCCAACCCCTGTTCCACCAAAAACGCATTGGCTTTGGAAAAGTGCTTACAGCCAAAAAAACCGTTATGTGCTGAAAACGGCGAAGGATGGGCAGCTGTCAGGATGTGATGCTTCCGGTAATCGATCAGCGCAGCCTTGTCTTTGGCGTATCGGCCCCATAGCAAAAATACGATGCCGCTCCGCCTTGCGGACAACTCGGCAATGGCCTTATCCGTGAAAGCTTCCCAGCCCTTTCCCTGATGCGACCCTGCCGTATGAGCCCGTACCGTAAGCGTCGCATTAAGCAACAGGACTCCCCGATTGGCCCAAGCCGTCAGGTCTCCGTGCGCCGGAATCTGGAATCCGGGTATATCGGTACTCAGCTCCTGATACATGTTGCGGAGTGACGGGGGAATTCCCACACCCCGTGGGACAGAAAATGACAAGCCGTGCGCCTGCCCCACATTGTGATAAGGATCTTGCCCCAAGATAACCACCTTGACCTGATCGAAGGGTGTGTGATTAAAGGCATTGAAAATAAGATGACCAGGAGGGAAAACCGTGTGCTGCTTTTTTTCTATTTGGAGAAATTTTTTGAGTTCGTGCATGTAGGGCTTGTTAAACTCGGGCTCCAGCACAGCCTTCCAACTGCTTTCTAATTGTATGCTCATAACGCAAAAATACAGTTATTTGTAAAAAGTTTACGCTCCCTTGTTAAAGCGCGCGAATAAACGGATATTTGCACGATTATTGAGTGCACATTTAAGAATTAAATCGATCAACATGTCTAATATCGTCCGCATCATCCTATCTACCCTTCTCCTAATCGGCACCGTCGCCCTGTTCATCTACGGGCAATGGGGATGGGGTATATTGGGTATATTCGTTACCATTCTGGCTTTTGTGACGGTATTTTTTAATGAGAACATGCTGCTCGCCCAGTTTTACCTGCGCAAAGAGAACATGGCCAAGGCGGGTCAATGGTTAAATCGCATTACCCACTACGAAAAACAACTGATCCGTGCCCAACATGGCTACTATCATCTGTTGTTGGGCCTCATGGAATCGCAGAAATCTCCCATGCAATCGGAAAAGTACTTCAAAAAAGCCCTATCGTTAGGCCTGCACATGGGACATAATGTTGCCTTAGCCAAACTAAGCCTTGCAGGCATCGCCATGGCAAAGCGCAACAAACGGGAAGCCACCAAGTATTTACAGGAGGCCAAACGGGCGGATAAAAACAAATTATTGGCCGATCAGATTAAAATGATGAAAGATCAGATGGGTATGATGGATCGGCAGCAGCAGATCCGCTATCGATAAGTTAATCTTCCAAGGCAGAAGACCCCATGATATAAACATCCAAAAACCGGCCTTCTTCCGTACTATCTTCAAACACAATCTTCACCAGCTGGATTGCTTCGCCCTGGATTTCATCAGCAGTGATGGTTAACTTCGCGGGTGTTTGCGGCTGCAACAGGTAATGCAAGTAGTTCTGCCTGTCCTCAAAACGCATGAGAACGCGTCCCATCGTGAGGGTTGAAAAATAATATGCGTTCCGAGCGGTGTCTACCAACTGTGTTCCATAAACATTGATTTTCAGTTCCCTTGGTTTGTCTTTCAGGCTGGTAAGAGATAGTGTCACGGTGGCTTTTCGGGTGGCCGGGTCAATGGCGAATTGCTCTGCTTCGAACCGGATATCGTCGACAACGACCACACTGGAATCTTGCCCGATAACTCCATGGGATACCTGCCGTGCTGACGTAACTAAAACAGGGAACATCAACATTCCTATCATTACCAGTCGTATTATCTGTATCGCTTTCATCCCAATCCGATCTTATGACCGCAGTCGATCCGCCGATTTAATTAACTTTTCATCTTTCCGGATACCCCCCATGGCCATAAACAGAAAGATGATGCTGATGGGTAACAGAAAGAAACCGACCCCGATGTTTTGGGCCGAGAGCGATTGACTAGCCGCTGTCAGCGCTGCACTTGCCGCCCCGTAGAGCCAGGCACCAAATAGCAGAATGAGCACCACTGCCAACAAAATTAACCGGACTTGTTGCTTACGGTTCCGGAATTTAAAAATGATATAAAGCGGGAATACCCCAAGCAACACAGTAGCAACCGTTTGCAAAATGAAAAACTCATCGCGTATCGCCTGCCCTTCAAGGCCATGATAGATTCCGGTTACCTTCAACGCCTTGCCCAAGCCACCTATGTCCGAATACTGAAGATAAGGGAAAAGGAACAAAGCAAACAGGGTAGCTGATGCTAAAAACAACCAAATACTTTGGATACGTTGGATCATAACGCTCGTGATTTACTGGACAGGCAAACTTAGCCAAACTTGCCTACAAAAACAAACAACCTAAAGCCACTTGTGTTTGTGAGCGAGGCTGATTGCTTGCGCCTGCGAGTTAATATGGAGTTTGTGGTAAATATTGTCCATATGCTTGCGGATGGTCAGGTAACTGATACCTAAGGCTAGGCCGATGCGTTTGGCATCCCATCCGTTTACAAGATGACGCAATACTTCCTTTTCCCGTTCGGTGAGCAGGGGTGGCATCTCCTGCCGTCCAGACGCCGGTAGCTGGTCGCCTACCGTCATCTGACTAAGCAAGCGGAGCGTTTTTCGTGCGATAGCCGGACTCATAGGGGCACCACCGTATTGCATTACATAGGTAATAGCATCCACGATCGTGGCAAGGGGCTCCTGCTTGAGTAGGTAACCCGAGGCTCCGGCACGTATTGCCTCGAACACCTTCTCGTCGTCGTCAAAGACAGTCAGTACCAAAAAATGAATATGCGGATATAAGGCCTTTGCCATACGGATGGCCTGTATCCCGTCCATTACAGGCATTTCGATGTCCATAAACACCACCTGGGGAAGCTTATCGTGGTGCAATTTTGCCAACGCTTCCAAGCAACGGCTGCCGTTTTCGGCAATGAAAACGAGCGAAAGGTTAGCCGTACCATCCACCTTCTGCAGAAAGCTATTCCGGTTTACCACGTTATCTTCCGTCAACGCAATGCGATAATTCTCCATAGCTGCAAAGATGAGGCAAAAATGATGCGTCAAAAATAATTATTTTGTAGTAGCTATACGTACCGATGTGCCACCGGGTTCATGAGCTATCCATTGGATTTGCCAACCGCATTGTTCGGCACGAAGCCGCATATTACCCAATCCGTTCCCACCAATGATGCCACTCTCCGGGCCGCATACAGGCATCCCCCTTCCGTCATCTTCAATGCGGACTTCCCAGGTTTCCCCGGCATCAATGTGTACCACTACGTTTTTACATCCACTATGCACCAACGCGTTGTTTATCCCTTCTTGGATAATACGAAAAAGGTGAAAAGCCTGAGAAGACGGCAACACATGTTCATGCCCGATGGATTCATTGACATCCAATGTGACATGCGGATAGCTTGGTGCTAACCGTTGCATCATTAATTTTAGTCGGTCACTGATGGCTGTAAGCGACAAGTCTTCGTGTTTGAGTACCCAGATGGTATTATTGAGTTCCGTCATCATTGCGTTTGCATTCAGTTGAAGCTCCCTAAGCGCCGTGACTGATTGTAGATCGCTCTCGGGCTGCTTAATGTGATTGATGTTGGATGCAATGGATGCCGCATAAGCACCGAGGTTGTCATGCAAATCGGTGGATATCCGTTTACGCTCATTTTCCTCAGCTTTTGCGATGCGCACCTTATGCCGGCGTTGATAAATGTTAAAAAATAACACCGATGTGAGCAACACAATAATGAGCCCACCTAAAACCATCAAGATCTGATTGTTTCGCTGAGCCAGCGCCAACTCCTGCTGGATAATGATGTTCTCCTTCTGCTGCACTTCATATTTGGTCTGTATTTCGGCGATCGCTTCCGCCGAATTGATTTGATAAAGCGTGTCTTTCGCCGCGATGATGTTTTCGAGCGTTCGCTGGTAACGTACCTGGTCGCCCTGTAATTTATAACATTTTGCCAATACTTCATAATACTGTAGGCGGAGAGCGGGGTGGTTCGTGTATGTTTGCCCGGTCTCTTTCCCTGATGGGTCCGAATAGGTATCCCCACTCCTCAGCGCGATCAGGCAGACATCGATTGCTTTGTGTATTTGGTTAGTTTCAATGTAAAAATTGACAAGGCCTATGCGGTCTTCAACATATTGGTGCTCATCGCCGGTATGCTGTCTGAGGGCGATCATCTCCAGCAGAGCGTCTTCCGCAGCTTCGGTATGCCCCGCTTCCCGCTCGATATCGGCATGCGTGCGCAACGCAACTCCCAGCACATAAAGGTTGTCGTCAGCACGCGCCAGCGGAAGGGCCAATTTTATATAGCGGGACGCAGAGTCAGCCCGGCCAACCAATCGAAAAGCGGAAGCCTTATTAATATAGCAGACAACCTGGATAGCAGCTGCATCCCGTAGGGTAGCCGATGCGGTAAGCGCCCGGTTTACCCAGGACAACGCTTCCTGCGCGTCTCCCCGGGCAAGCGCAACAGACGCCACCGAGTTGCTGTTCAGGGCTACCGTACGATCGTCCCGATAATGCTGCGCTTTATTGATCAATTGATATAAAATATCCAATGCGACCTGATAATTACCAACGCTCGCATAACTCATTCCCTCCAATCGCAGCAGTTCGAAATAATACCGCCGGAATTTCAAGTTGGATTCCGGACAGCTGGCCAATGCGCGTTTCACCTCCGACCGGCAACTGTCCGTCCATCCCCAACGGAAATAATTGTTGGCATTTGCCAGTCCAACGCGTACCTGTAAAAGACTGTCCTGTATACCGATGACTAACTCCCTTGATTCGACAGCATATTTATCCAGTGTATCCCGGTTCAGGTTATAATGCATTTCACACAAGTCCAGGATGGCATTGAGCCTGGCATCCCCCTTGGGAAGTCCATGTATGCGCTGTAGCAGGGACGCGACCTGAGGAGGCTGCCCTACAGTGGCCGCTCCCAATGATATCATAAGTCCAACAGTCAGCGCAATTCGAAACATGGGTAAAAATAGTCAGAAAATCACATAGAAAATGGCATCTACTACAAATTAAGTAGGCCATATCCTACCCCCCCTAACTGCAGTACTACAAATCGAGTATTTTTTCAATCACATTCCCACCTCAATTTTGACCCATAATTTTTCGATAAAAACGAATAGCCATGAGAAAATTGTTTTACCTACTTATGCTTATTGCCCCGTTGTTTGCAGCATCGTGCAAGAAAGATATTGCGGGTCCAAAAGATGACGGTCCTGATATTAAAACACCGAAACCACCTACCGGCCCGGTACAGACCTCCGTTTTTGGCATGGTCGTCAATGAAAAAGATGAACCCATTTCCGGGGTGCAGATCGATGGGGGCGGTGTGGCCACCACCACAGATGCCAATGGTATTTATACGCTCAACAACGTGACATTGGATGGCGACCGGGGTTACATTACGGCACATGCCAACGGCTATTTCCACGGTTCGCGCATTTTCAAGCCCCTGGCCGACGACATCACCCAACTAGCTGTCATCAAATTGTTGCCCAAGAAAATCATAGGTTCGGTAAGTGCCGTCACCGGTGGCGCGGTTGGTACAGACGGCGGGGTGAAAATCATTCTTCCCGCCCACGCCGTAAATGGTTATGAAGGCCCGATTAACGTCGCAGCCGCCTACATGAATCCCACCCGACCCGATTTCTTTGCCATCATGCCCGGTGATCTCGGAGCCATCAATTCAGAAAACAAACAGGGAATGCTATGGTCGTATGGTATGTCGCACATCGAGTTGCTCGATGCAGCGGGCAATGTGCTCCAGCTGAAGGAAGGTGTGGAGGCTACGGTGAGCCTGCCCGTTCCACCCAAGTTGATCCCCTCCTCTCCGGCTACTGTTCCGATGTGGTATTTCGACCAGGAAGCCGGTATTTGGAAAGAGGGGGGCAGCGGGACCCTCGAAAACGGTAAGTATGTGGGTAAGGTGCGTCACTTTTCAATCTGGAACTTCGACGATTGGAGCCTCGGCACCGAGCTGCACACCCGGATGATCACCCAATACGGGCCGGATTATCCCGATTTGGAGAACGCACCGGTACCCTTCTATTTCCGCAACAAGCGATTGCGGGCCATGCTCACCGTCCGTGCGGCCAACGGACAGCACCTCAATTCGACTGTCGTAAACTTGCCTCCCCCCGCTTCGGGCAGCAGCGAGTCTATCGTTGATGTGCCCCTTCCGGTGCCCGACGATTACCATAACAACGAAGAGGGCACCGAACTGGAGGTCGATGTCACCATCCTGCCCGACCTGCCGGGGCCGGATTACCCAACCAGTGACTACAGCCCTACGGAAGGCGAGCCTGCGCCGCCGCCAAGCCAGGATGATACCGCCAAACCTGCTGGCAGTGAAAAAGTTCCTTATCCGCTCACCGGAGTAGGTTCATCCGCAGACAAACCGGTGGAAATCGAAATCCCGCTGGGCAGCGCCGGCGGCGGCCGGACATTCATCGTCAATGTCAACGGCCAGGCGGTAGATTGCGATGGATTGCCGATCCGGGATGGGTATGCACGCGTCAGCATGTTCCACGACAACACCTTTGTGCGCAGTGCTTCTTCGCCACTGTACGGCGAAGGCTACTTCATTGTGGAAAGCCTCTTTGATGAACTGCTGCATGAAGTCAATGTAATTACCCACGTGAAGGTGACGGTCTATGACCGGAAGACCGGCAAGCAAAGCAAGGAGGAAACGTACTCCGTCAACCCGTCGGTGGCGCTGGCCATTCCGGATCCCGTCGTCGTTTGCGGCGAGCCCAGTAGCTCCGGACAGGGCAAAGTTCACCAAGGCAACTACAGTATTGAGAACGATACCCAATTGCAGGCGTTCATTGCCGAAGGTTACAGCGAAGTAACCGGTTCGCTGGAAATCCGCAATGTACGCGATCTGTCGGGCATTACCACGCTCCGCCGGGTTGGCACACTGAACATCATCGCCACGCAGGCAACGACATTGGGCGGTCTTTCTGAGTTGGAATCCATTCAGGCCATCCGTGTAGAGAACAACAATGTATTGGTGGGTCTGTACTTCCCAAGGATGGCCAACCGCAACATGGCGGGTGGCCTCTACGTACGTGGCAATCGTTCGCTCGTCGAAATATCGTTGCCCGGTGTGGAAAACATGGCGTCTAACGGACAAGCCATCCAATTTGCGGACAATCCCCAACTGACAAACATTTCTTTCCCAGCTCTTCGATCCATTGCCAACTGCGGTCAACTGGAATTCTCCCGGAATGCCAAATTGCGAAACCTTAACGGCTTTGGCAACGTGAGCGGCCGACTGAGCGACAACAGTTGGGGAATCACGCTGGATGACAATCCAAGTCTCCAGTCGGTTGCAGGGTTGTATACTATCGAAGTGACCAACCGGCTGGTCATCGACAATAACCGAAGCCTTACCACTTTAACGGGCCTCAACATTTCTCCGGAAATCAAAGAGTTTTTATATATACGTGGCAATGCAGCGCTAACAGATGTCAGTGCTGTCGCCAGCAAATTGGTGAAGGTCGGTGCGCTGACCCTTCAGAATAATCCAGCGCTGACGTCCGTCACATTTGCTCAATTGGGCGAAGCAGGCGGGATCGAGGTGAATGCCAATAATCGATTGACGACCCTAGGCGCACCAAAATTAAAGACATCGGGCAGTCTGTACGTCCATTCATCAGCATTGACTTCACTCGGGCTCCCTACTCTGGAAGCTGTTACTGCAACGGAAGGCCAGTTTTTTCTCTCAGCACCTAAACTGTCCTCGTTTGACATGCCCGTACTGAAAGCCTGCGCCGGCCGCTTCCTGCTCGAAAATTGCTACGCCCTCACAAACTTAGACGGTTTCAATAAGCTGGAAGAAATAGGGGGATACTTTGACATCGTCAATTCCATTCCCGATGCCAGCATAAAATCCAGCCTGGCACGGATCAATGGATTCAATGCGCTTACCAAGGTGGCCGGATACTTCCGGATTCTTGCATCGGGAGATCACAACGGTGTGTTGACCACTATCAAGGGATTCCAGAAACTTACCGAAGTAGGCAGCAATTTCTCCATCAACAACCGCTCGCTTACCGATGCATCAGGCTTTGGCAGTCTCATCAAGGTAGAGGGCGATTTTTTGGTGAACAGCACGGGACTCGCCAACCTGGGTACGTTCAAAAAAATGGAATCCGTAGGAGCACTTGGCCTGTATGACAACCCTGCGCTGACCACCATCGGACTGCCCGCACTCAAAACGCTCAGTCGTAACCTGTGGGTGGTCAATAACGATGCGCTGCAAAATCTCGATGGTCTGGAAGCCATTACCGCCATTCCCGACGGAGGGAATAGCTCCATCCAGATTTCGGACAATGCCCTGTTGGCGAACCTCAACGGCTTACAGCATATCACTCGGATCAACGCAAACCTGTCAATCACGAGAAACCCCAAATTATCCAATTTATGCGGTTTAAACAAATTAGTCACCTCCAAGGGTATAGGTGGCACATATGACGTTCGTGACAATGCATACAATCCAACCACCTCGGATATTACGGCGGGCAACTGCGCCGATAATTAAATCAATTGGATAGCGGTACATGCTTACCGCTATCCAATGCATTGAATTTGAGCAGAAAAAATGTACTTTTACTCCCATGATTGAACACCAATTACTGCTCGTTCTTGCCCTTTTTTTTGCAATGGCGCTGCTTTACCTACTCAGTCAGCGCATCCATATATCCTATCCGATATTTTTGGTTATCGGCGGACTGGGAATCTGTTTTATTCCCGGCGTACCCAATATCACAATTGATCCGGACCTGATTCTACTCATCTTTCTGCCTCCGCTCTTATTTGAAGCAGCATGGTACACATCGTGGAATAACTTTTGGCGATGGAAACGATCAATCCTGATGATGGGTTTCGGCCTAGTGTTTTTCACCTCATTGGCAATCGCTTATTTCTCGGTCAACATCATCCCCGGTTTCACATTGGCACTGGGCTTCTTGCTGGGTGGTATTATTTCACCCCCCGATGCGATCGCAGCAACATCGGTGCTCAAAGGGGTAAGCATGCCCCGCAGGGGGCTTACAATCCTGGAAGGTGAAAGCCTTATTAACGATGCTGCTTCATTGACTATTTTTCGCTTTGCCGCAGCCGCTATTCTTACCGGTCAATTCGTCCTGCAGGAAGCCGTGACCGATTTCTTCGTCTTGGCGGTGATGGGTGTATTTGTGGGCCTGGTTATCGGCCACCTGCTTTATTTCATCCTCCGCTATTGGGCTAAGTCGTCCAGCATCACTACACCGATTACGTTAATTGCACCCTATATCATGTATATCGTGGCCGAGCAACTGGAATGGTCGGGTGTGCTCGCCGTGGTAAGCGGTGGGCTGTTTCTGTCCTTCCGATCGAAAGACTACCTCAATTACCACACCCGCATGCAGACCAAGGAGGTTTGGGAAACCATAGGTTTCCTGCTCAATGGCTTTGTTTTTATCCTCATCGGATTGGAGTTACCGGTCATCGTCGAGGGATTGGGGGGCTACTCCCTGGAAGAAGCCATTCGTTATGCGCTGCTGATATCCGCCATGGTCATTGTTATCCGGATCGTGCTTGTATACCTCACTTCATTTATCCCCCGGTGGTTCAGTCCGCAGATACGGGCAAGGGAGCGGAGTCCGGGATGGAAACTGCCTTTCATCATCGGCTGGGCAGGCATGCGTGGAGTTGTTTCACTAGCTGCAGCACTCGCTATTCCGCTCACACTCCAAAACGGGGAAGCCTTTCCCCAGCGTAATCTCATCTTGTTTATTACATTCGTAGTGATTTTGATTACACTGGTTTTTCAGGGACTTACGCTACCCATTTTTCTGCGTGTACTGAAAGTGGAAGAAATAGATGATGTCGTCCCGCTGGAAGAACAGATGGAATCCATCCGTTTACGGCTGGCTAAGGAAGCCGTTGCACACCTCGACAGCAGGTATCAACAAGAAATGGCTGCACACGAAACCATTGCGCGCATCAAGGAACAGTTTATCAGAAGCATCCAGGCCACCGAATTGGCCCTCAATGAAGACGGTAAGAAAGAAGAAGTTGCCTCTGTACGGCGGCTGCAAAAGAAAATTGCACTGGAATTGATCGAGCTAAGGCGTGCAGAACTGCATCGCATCGGTGAGGAAAAAAGGTACGATGACGAGGTCATCCGTGACCTTGAATATAATCTCGACCTGGAAGAGGCCCGGCTGAATAAACAGTGACAGGCTTTGCTACGCAAGCCATGTTTGAGGAAATTTCCCTAAATTTGTTCAAAGCAAACTGTTGATGGGTTACAGAGAACTGAGCGACAACGATCTGTATAGTCTGTTTGGCCAGGGAAAGGACGAAGCGTTTAATGTGCTCTACCAACGCTATTGGAAGCGTTTGCTTTATAAAGCTATGTTGAAACTGCAAGTCGAGGCCGATGCCGAGGAAGTGGTTCAGGATACATTGTTGGACATTTGGAAAAGCAAGGGCCGGCTTCCGATCAGAAATAGCTTTGCCACTTACATCAGTGCCATACTCCGTTACAAGATCATGGGAAGGCTTGCAGCGGGCAAAAAACAGGCCTTCCTACCTGTCGATGGATTATCTGTACCCGAAACACCCGACTATTCCATGCAACAATGGCTGGATTTTGCCGATTTACAATCGGAAATAGAGACCGCGATTAACGCGCTTCCGGAAAAATGCCAATTGGTATTCCGTATGAGCCGTGAAGACGGACTGAACGACAAGCAAATTGCTGCACACTTACATGTGAGCCGAAAAACGGTCGAAGCCCATATCACCAAAGCCTTAAAACTTCTCCGTGTCAAATTGGGTAGATTATCTTTTCTGATTTTCTTATTTAACTGATCTTCAACCATTCACATTCTTTTTCTCTTTTTTTCACGGGTGTATTAGGGTAATGCGCTTTTTTTTGACACTATACAAATAGGTAAAATGACCCAGATGAATAAACCCGATAAAGATCAATTGCAAGAGTTGGCCGACAAGTGGATGAAAGGCACATTGACTCCACAAGAAAAAGAGTGGCTTGATCGATGGTACAATACCGATCCATCGGGCCTGGTTACGTGGTCATCAGATGATTCCGAAGCGCAATTATTTGAAAGATTATCCAAAACATTTAAACAGAGGACACTGAGCAAACAGCCCATACGTGTGCTTTGGGCGAAGTGGGTAGCAGCAGCGGCTGTATTCATTGTGTTGGCTGGTATATACCATTATGCAAATCTATCCGCCGAAAAACCACTCACGCCGCAATTTGCGGATATTCTCCCGGGGGGAAATAATGCTTCGCTGACCCTCGCGGATGGCCGGGTTATTCCCTTAGACAAAAATAAGACCGGTATCGCCATTGACGATGCCGAGTTGACCTATAGCGATGGCACTCCATTGGTCAATATAACATCCGAATCCACCCAGTCCGGAGAGGTATCTTCGGTACAATCTGTAACACTCTCCACGCCGCTCGCCGGACAATATCAGGTAACACTGTCTGAGGGAAGCAAGGTATGGCTCAATGCAGGCAGTTCCCTAACTTATCCCGTCCGTTTTTCCGGCAAGGAACGGCGGGTGGAGCTTGCCGGAGAAGCCTATTTCGAAATTGCCAAAGACAGTGGAAAACCCTTTTTTATCGTATCCAACGGGCAGGAAGTCCAAGTCCTCGGCACCCGATTCAATATCGAAGCTTATCCGGAAGAACCAGGAATAAAGACAACGTTGGTAGACGGGAGTGTAAAAATTTCACTTGCCCAGCCGCAAGCATCTCCATCCGATCATTCGGTCGTTCTTAAACCCGGCCAACAAAGCACGGTAAGAAAGGGAGGCATCACGGTAGACGATGTAGACCCCGAATCGGCTATTGCGTGGAAAAACGGATTGTTCGTCTTCAACGATAACCTGCATCATACCCTAGCCCAAATAGGCCGATGGTATGACGTAGAAATTGAATACCAGGACGTAATAGACGAGAACCTCACACTGATTGGAAAGGTATCAAGGAACATGAAATTAAGCTCACTGTTGCACTACATGGAAGAAGCTGCAGGAAACAACGTTAACTTTACATTAATGGAAAGGAGGATTATCGTAAGAAAATAGCACATCAAAATCCATGAGCCAGTTAAGAAAAAACGGCCTCCGGTGGCCTCCGGAAGCCGCAAAAAATACCGGGCTCATCTTCCGAAATCATTCGGGCCAATATTAGCAATTGTGATAACTAATTAAGCCTTCTGAATGCAAGGGACGTAACCGCCTATGCATTCAGAGAATAAACCCAGACTATGCAAACTTAGTCATTTTCCGCGGTATGTGGAGGATGCACCAGGTTTATAGTCGAAATCGACTAATGAATGAAGAGACCAGAAAAGTGCTGGAATGCAGCACAATTAAATTCGATTCTTATGCGGATCGCACTGACCAATTTCCTATTAGTTGCCCTATTCGTGTCTGGTTTTGCCAACCGATCAAGCGCACAGCGCATTACGCTGGGGGTAGCTAATGAAAAGCTTTTGGTTATATTCAACGAAATCAACAAACAAACCGGGTACAATTTCCTGGTCGACCAAAAGCTGTTGAAAGCTGCCAAACCTACCAGTCTTAACGTCAAGAATGCTTCGCTGGACGATGTATTGACCGAGTGTCTCTCGGCACAGGGCCTCGCCTATACAATCAATGACGAAGACCGGATGGTAATCATCAAAAAAGCACCACCCCGAAGTCCTGTACGGCATCTTGGAGACCTGAAGACACCAACCGCCCTCGCTCAGCAAACCGTCACAGGCCGTGTTACGGATTCGCTTAGCCAACCTTTGGAGGGTGTCACTGTTGCCGTATCTCCAACAGGCAATCGCACCAGTACAAACAGTCAGGGATATTTTCAACTTTCGACCCAATTGGATGCGACACTGACATTCACCATGATCGGCTTCCTGCCGCATGAAGTATCCTTAAATGGGCAAAGCAGCATTAACGTCATCCTGCAGCCCTCGGCCGAATCGCTTGAAGAAGTGATCGTCGTTGGCTATGGTACCCAAAAAAGAGTGAATATGGCCGGGGCCGTTTCAACGGTTGGTCAGGAAGTCGTGGAATCCCGGCCCGTCACCAATACATTGGCGGCGCTTCAGGGTTCGGTACAGGGGCTGTTGGTGCAGCGCACAGGGGGTCAACCCGGACAGGAAGGTTTCAGCCTCAACGTTAGGGGATTTTCATCCACCAATGGTGGAAATGACCTCACCGGCGGGGGCAACCAACCTCTTGTGTTGATCGATGGCGTAGCGGGAGACCTAAACCTCCTAAACCCGCAGGACATCGAGTCCATATCGGTGCTGAAAGATGCATCGGCATCCATTTATGGTTCAAGGGGTTCCAACGGTGTCATTTTGGTAAGCACCAAGCAGGGAAAATCTGGAAAGCCGGTCCTCAGCTATGGTGGCAACGTGGCCATTTCCAAACTGGCCGGAATCATGGAGACGCCCGATCATTACCAATTCGCGATGATGGACAACGAGGCAAACATCCACAACGGGTCAGCACCGATGTACACGGACGAGCTGCTCCAAAAAATCATAAACCGCGATCCCAATCCCATCCCGCATCCCGCCCTATCCGGTTATATCCTGAACTTCCCCAGCACGGACTGGGGAGCGCAGGTGTTCGAAAACGGATTGCAGCAGGTACACAACGTAAGCGCAGCCGGGGGAGGAGAAAATTCACGTTATTATTTTTCAGGAAGTTTCAGTGATCAGGAAGGCATCATCCGGTATGCGGACGACAACAACGAGCGATACAACCTCCGCCTAAACTATGATTACAACCTTTCCAAACGCATCAAGCTGGAAACCAAGCTGTCGCTGGAAAACCAGATCCGGTCGGATATCGGAGGCGTTGGAGCTAACTCGCTGATTACCGAAACCATTTTCGGGATGCCTTATTTCCCCGTATACACCCAAAGCGGCGAAAAATACTTCGCACAGGGGGGATGGGGCAATGCGGTGGCCATTGCGCGGGAAGCGGAAACCGCTACCTACAAGACTCGGAATATCAATACCAACTTTAAGCTCACGGGAGATATCATAGATGGGCTTAAACTGAACCTCCAAGCCGGGGTCAACTATAGCCTACAGGACAATCGGAATATTGCCAAATCGCACCCCCTTTATACGTGGGATGAAAGCAGCATTGCGTATTATTCCATCGCCAATCCGAACGAGGCCTGGCTTTGGCGGCAAAGTGCTGGAAACACCTACCGAAATTTTACCGGATATTTCCAATATACCAAAGAATTTGCGGGGAGCCACGAGATAGACATCATGGCGGGGGCTTCTTACGAAGACAACGACTACGATGAGTTTGAAGCAACCCGGGACAATTTCCCGACCGATGACGTATGGTCATTGAACCTCGGCGGAACCGGCAACATGCAGAATAACGGTTTTGGGGAGCATTGGGCCATCGGTTCGGCCTTCTCCCGGCTAAACTACATTTATAACGGCAAATACATCGTTGAAGCCAACCTACGGTACGACGGAAGCTCCCGTTTCCAGCGCAGCACCCGGTGGGGATTCTTCCCGGGTGTTGCAGTGGCGTGGCGTCTATCGGAGGAAAATTTCATCAAGCAGATCGGCTTTTTTGACGATTTGAAGTTACGGCTTTCCTATGGAGAAACCGGCAATCAGGAAGGGATCGGTCTGTATGACTATCTCCAACTCATCAATATCGGCGACAGGGGAATGTACCCCTTTGGAGTCGGCCGCCGGGATCAGTCGGCATCCTTGGCTGGAATGGTATCGCTGGGCAGGACATGGGAAACGTTGGTAAGCCAGAATGCAGGCATCGACATGACGTTGTTCTCATCAAAGCTCAATGTCACCTTTGATTATTTCGTGAAGCGGAACAAAAACATGCTGATTCCGGTGACCTACCCTTCAGTACTGGGTGCCATACCTCCTTATTCCAATTCGGGAGAACTGAAAACATGGGGATTTGAAACTTCGCTTGCCTATCAAGACGTGATAGGTGCCTTTCGATATTCTGCACGCCTTATCCTAAGCGATTACAAAGACCGGCTTGTCAATTACGGCGGACAAGACACGTATAACCTGGGATTAAATCCCATTCGTGAAGGATATCCCATCAATACCTATTTTGCCTATGTGTTTGACGGACTTATCCATACGCAGGAAGAACTGGACGCTTACAAGCAACTGAGTGGAGTGCCGAGCGACATCGGCATCGGGGACTCAAAATACAAGGATTTAAACGGTGACGGACGGATCGATCCGTATAGCAGTACACCCGGAGAAGATGGAGATGTAATCAACGCCGGCAATACCACACCCCGTTACATTTTTGGGTTAAATCTTGGCGGAGGTTATAAAAACTTCGATTTCAGCCTGTTCGTACAGGGTGTCGGTCGCCGTACGCTTTTCAGGGAAGGCGAATATGCAATTCCGTGGAGTGACTGGTGGCGGCAACCTCCGCTTTTTTATTATGGAAAAACATGGTCGGCAGACCGCCCTGATGCGCCTTATCCCAAGCTCAGCCACGGAAACATCCGGTATTGGAACTACGAAAAGTCGACACTGCAACGCGTGAATGCTGCCTATGTTAGGATCAAAAATCTTCAGCTTGGGTACACCCTTCCCAAAAACCTGCTTGACAACCTGTCACTATCGAGGATCCGGCTTTATGTGAGCGGGGAGAACCTCTGGGAAGCGCACGATGTAAAGGGAGGATGGGATCCCGAGTCGTCGACAACAGGCTTCAACTATCCCTTCCAACGTGTCTATTCATTCGGTATTGATGTCACATTTTAACCTTCACACAATGAAAAGAATATATAAATTGCTAATGCTGTCATTCACATTGCTGTCGATGGGGTGTGAAAAATCGCTTGATTTAAGTCCGAAAGACCAACTGTCAGATGCTTCGTTCTGGAATCAGTCGAGTGATTTTATGCTGGCAGCCAACGACTTTTATTTCGGCCTTTCGGAGGCACCCCAGTATATAGACCGCAATTCGGATATTGCCTTCGGTTTGGGCCCGGATCCCGTAAGCAACGGTTCCTATCAACCCTCGGAGACCTCGGAACGATGGGACGATTCCTACGAATGGATCCGCGCAACAAACTACCTGCTGCAAAAGGCTGAAGAATCGGAACTTGGGGAAGAAATCAACCGCTGGGTAGGTGAAGCTCTTTTTTTCAGAGCTTACCATTACTGGCAGTTGGTTAAGACATTCGGCGGTGTTCCCAAAATAGATAAGGTGCTCGACGTCGATTCCGAAGAACTTCATGCGCCAAGAGCTTCGCAGGCCGAAATCATTGATTTCATACTAAGTGACCTGGACAATGCAGCCGCAATGCTACCCGCACAGACGGATTTGACAGAAGACGAATTGGGTAGGGTAACCCGGGGTGCCGCATTGGCACTGAAAGCGAGAGCTGCCTTATATATGGGAACTTGGGCAAAGTATCGCGAAGGCGTTGAGTCCGAAAAGTACATACAAGCGGCCATTGATGCTGCCGAAGCCGTTGTTTCCTCCGGAACCTATGAATTATACGATGAAAAAGGAGCGGACAGCTACAAGTATTTTTTCATACTGGAAGGAGATGACAGCAGGGAAGTCATCCTGGCGAGACGATACTACCTCAATATTGCGGAGCATAACTGGACGCGTGAATTGTGGTTCAACCAAATGATTCCCACTAAAAACCTGGCAGATATGTACCTGTGTACCGATGGACTTCCCGCGGCGGTTTCCGATCGATTCGAAGGACACGACCAGTTTGAGAGCGAATTCCAGAACAGGGATCCCCGGATGCGGATGACGTTTGTCATTCCCGGGAGCCAGATTGTAAGCGAAGGAGGAAATTGGCAAACGATTTATCCCGGATTTACCGGCACCAATGCCACCCGTACCGGCTACATGCTCAGGAAATTTCTCGATGAGACCGTCGATGCAGCGACGTTCAGGGGCCATTATGACCTCAAGGAATTCAGGTATGCAGAAGTTTTGCTGATCCTCGCAGAAGCACTTTTTGAACGAGATGCGGCTATTTCCGACCAAGATCTTGACCGGACCATCAACCTCATACGAACCCGGGTAAACATGCCCCCGCTCACCAACGCACACGTAGAAGCTCATGGACTGGATATGCTAACCGAGATCCGGCGGGAACGAACCGTCGAACTGGCCTTTGAAGGATTCCGGCGGGATGACCTGCGGCGGTGGAAAACGGCGGAAACTGAATTACCGAAGGCGATCCGCGGGGTGAAATTTACCGGTACGGAATACGCCGAAAGGTATCCCCAGGGAAGTTCCCAATTGCAGCTGGACAACGACGGGTTCGTGATTGCTGAACCGGCCGGAAGACGGCAATTCCTGCCCAAGCACTACCTCGATCCGCTCCCCTTGCAGGAAATCCAGTTGTCGCGTGGCGTATTAGAACAAAATGTAGGATGGTAAAACACCGAATAATGAATAACAAAACCCTATTATTGCTTTTATCCCTTTGTATGGCTGCATCGTTTGCCTATGGGCAATTGCTGCAAAAAGGAGAAATCGATCGATCCAAGGTGCCTGTGCGGGCACCTCATTTTGTGGAAGAGTACACATTTGACCGTCCTTCCGATACCCTTGCCTGGCACACCGTCCTGCCGGGCATGCAGGTTTCTTTCGGCCTCACGGATCAGTTATATCTCCGTTCCGAAATTCCCAAGGTAGAAGCGGGAACCTTATCTTGGGAAGCAACCGGATGGCGGGGTGAACGGTTGAATGCCCAGGTACTGGTTTGGTCAACCGATTCGCTCGAACAGGTGCGCTTTCAGGTGAATGACCTGGTAAGTTCCGATGGCGCCGTGCTGGCTAAAGAAAACATTAACTTAAACCTGGTCCGCTATGTCCTGTCGAATTATCCTTACGGTGCCCTTGCCCAGGAATGTGCGGCAGGGCCGGCCGATCGTGCCTACCTTATGCCCGACAGGTTAGAAACGTTTGATCGTTTCGACCTGCCCGGCAGGACGACCCGGCCGGTATGGGTAGCGGTAAATATACCGCAGGAAACCGCTCCCGGCACGTATCGGGGAACGATCGACGTAGCGGCTAAAGGCCACCAAACAACCCTGCAGATGCAGGTAACCGTGCAGGCGCAGACACTGCCTCCTCCAACGGCGTGGAGCTACCGGCTGGATCTTTGGCAGAATCCCTGGGCGGTCGCGTGGTACTACCAGGTTGAACCCTGGTCTGATGAGCACAAAGCCCTCTTGAAAAAGCACCTCAAACCTTATGCCGAGGCAGGAGGTAAGTTTATTACTACCTATGCGGTACATTCGCCCTGGTCAGACAATTCCTATTGGATCGAAGGTGCGATGATTGACCTGATCAAGGCGGAAAACGGGAGTTGGAAATTTGACTATCGCATCTTTGATGACTATGTGCAGCTGGCAATGGATCTGGGGATCGATGAGGCGATCACCATTTATACACCTGTTCCGTGGGAAAACAGATTCCGCTACCTGGATGAGGCCTCTGGCGATTATGTCTACGAATCGTGGGAGCCCGGCTCTGCTGAATTCAAGACCTTCTGGCATCTCTTTTTAAGTGACCTGAAAACGCATTTGAGCGAAAAAGGCTGGCTCGAAAAGACCTATCTTGGCATTAACGAAAACCCACTGGAATACACCATCGCCGCGGCCAACGTCATCAAGGAGCATTCGCCTGACTGGAAGATCACCTACGCGGGCAACTGGCATCCGGAACTCAACGATTTGCTGGACGACTACTGCTTTTTATATGGAAACGAGCCCAGTATGGAAGAAGTAAACGAACGGTCTGCAAAGGGCTTTACCTCCACTTATTATGTTTGCTGCAATCCTGCAAAACCAAATAATTTTGTGTTTTCCCCCCCTGCGGAAGGCCGGTGGATCAGTTGGTATGCCAATGCATACGGATACGATGGATTCCTCCGCTGGGCTTATGATGCGTGGCCCGAGGATCCCGTAAGGGATGCACGCCACACGCTTTGGCCCGCTGGCGACTGCTTTTTGGTCTATCCGGGCGGCAACAGCAGCATCCGTTTTGAAAAACTGCGGGAGGGGATCGTGGATTACGAGAAAATAAATATCCTGAGGACACTCGCTAAAAACACGACCGACAAACAGGTAGCTGCTGCTTTGAAGAAACTGGAAAACCATCTTAAAACATTTCCGAAGGAACGGGATTTCAGCGAAGACGATGTATTAAAAGCCGTGCAAACCGGAAATGCCCTGTTGAAGGAGCTGAGTGATCGGTTGACAGCCATACAAAAATAACGAATTATGACGTTTAAATTATTGCTCATTCTTTTTCTCAGCATAATCGGATTACCGACCATGGCATTGCACCACACAGACAGCGTCGTTCTTTCAGAACATACAGCCTATCGATTGACCCATGCACTCACCCCGTCGGGGCCGATACCCACCGCATTCGATCCAAGCGGTGTGTATCCTTATCAAAGCTATTGCGAAACGGATAACCGGCCATCACCGCAAAAATACCGGTTTATTGTGTTGGAAAATAAACACCTAAAAGTTACGATATGTCCTGATTTAGGCGGTAAGATCACGGCAATGAGGCACAAAACGTCAGGTAAAGAAGTATTATATGATCCCGACGTGATACGTCCCACCCGGATCCTGCCCAGGTTTTACTTTGTAGCGGGAGGGATCGAAGTAAGCTTTCCCATCTCCCACACACCCGTACAGAATGAAAAAGTCCTGTACAAGATTGATCGTATCGGCAACCGGGTGTACGTAACCTGTGGCGAACGCGAACTTCGATTCGGCATGCAGTGGTCTGTTGAATACTCCCTGGCGCCTGAAGATACCTACCTGACGCAACGGGTTGTATACCACAATCCGGGAACGAAGGCTTATCCCTGGATGTCGTGGTCCAATGCCGCTCTCCCTTCCGCCCCTGACACCGAGTTCCATTTCCCCCGGGGCGAAGTCCTCTCCCATGCATCCGTTATTGACACCATCGATTGGGAAAAGGAAGGACCCCAAAAAGAGGCAGATATCAAGGAAATGACGGGATACTTCTGGCAAACCAAGGATGTAAATGCGTTTGGCGCTTACACACCTTCGTTGGGGACAGGCTTATACCACATCGCGGACCCGCAGATCACACCGGGAATAAAATTGTGGAGTTATGGCAAGGGGCTTGACAGTACTTGGGCTACGCTGAGTACGGCAGCCCATCAACCTTATGTGGAAATACAGGGTGGACCAGCGGCAGACCAATCCATTAAACAGGAACTTGGGCCCGGTGAGACCCGCTGGCATTCCGAATATTGGTTCCCCAGCGATAGACCGCTTGACATCCATGCGCTGCAAGTTCCTGCCACCACGTTACGACCCATTGACGAAATACCGCTTTTCGAATGGGCACGGGAGGAAACGGTGCGGGTATGGGAAGCGTTGCTGGATGCGTCTTTGGGAAAAGGGGCTTATCCCCAACCACCTGAGATCCATGAATGCCTCTGGGCTCCTTCGGGTATGGAAAACCTGGATGAGGCTTTCAGACAGGCCATTGCTGCCGACCCAAATACGGCTGATCTTTGGCGTTTCCACTACGGTGCCTGGTTAGCAGGCAGTGGAAATGCATCGGCTGCCATAGCTGTCCTTTCGGAGTGCCGTTTAGGTGTAGCCAACGTATTATTGGCAAGGCTATTGAAGTTGGAAGATCGGAAAGAAGAAGCGTTAAAGGCCTTTGCTTCGGTTGATGAAAAATGGCTGCAACTGCATCCGCAGGTAGTTATCCAGCGGGATGAGTTGCTCCGGGCTTTGGGTCCGGAGACGATCCACGAACGCGAAAAATGGCTTGCCCAAGTAGCGGCGCTCTCCGATGAATGGGTTATCGAAAGAAGCATCCAATTGCTGATCGACAAGGGGGAACCCGAAAAAGCGAAAGAACTACTTTTGGCCACGCCGTTCCAAAAGGTTCATCAGACCTATACACGGACGGGTCTATGGCGCCAGGTATGCAAAGCGTTAGGTATCCCTGCATCTCCGATTCCTCAAACACTGGGAGAAGATCGGTTGGCTCAGTTCGGTGCATACCGCGAGTTTGATTGATAAACCAATAAATCATTACACGGGGCAAATGCCCGTTATCTGCTTGGATAACGGGCATTTTTTTTGGTGTCGAAAATTGTTACCTTTGTAATGGAATATGGGTTCCTCTTTAGTATTAACATAAGCACCTACAACCATGAGCACAGAAAGTAAACGACAGCAACGGTTTGCTGGGGTTATCCAGCAGGATTTGGGGGAACTCTTCCAACGGGAGGGCGGTGCATGGGCTCCGGGGGCCTTTATTACAGTAACCCGCGTGCGGGTTACGCCCGACCTGGCCATCGCCCGGGTTTACCTGAGTTTCCTGAATACCAAACACGCGAAGGAAGACATTGCCCATGTCAAATCCCACGCCAATGAAATCCGCTACAAGTTGGGGGCACGCATCAAACACCAAGCGCGGATCGTTCCACAATTGGAGTTTTTCCTTGACGATACCAACGAATACGTAGAGCACATGGATAAACTCTTTGACGAGATCAGCAAAGAACCCAGGCAACCGGAATAAGCCGGATGATCTTCCAACTGGACGAGCACGACATCCGTTTTCCGGACCCGGCACTGGCCGAGCCCGATGGGCTGTTGGCCGTCGGTGGCGATTTGCGCCCCGAGCGTCTGCTGGAAGCGTATCGGCAGGGCATTTTCCCTTGGTACAATGACGATACTCCAATTCTGTGGTATTCGCCACATGAGCGATTTGTCCTCTTTCCAGAAGAGCTAAAGATCAGCAAAAGCATGCGGCAACTCGTGCGATCGGGCCGGTTTGCCGTGACTTTTGACCGCGCTTTCGATCAGGTGATTTTGGCTTGCGCTACCCAGCCTCGCCCGGGGCAGGATGGTACCTGGATTACAGACGACATGCAGGATGCATACATACGGCTCCATACCCTGGGTCACGCACATTCTGTAGAAACATGGCATAACAACACGCTGGCAGGTGGGCTCTATGGCGTATCGGTGGGCAACGTATTTTGCGGCGAAAGCATGTTCAGCCGCGAGGCCAATGCTTCCAAAATGGCATTGATTGCACTCTGCCGGTCCGGAACCTACCGATTGATCGATTGCCAGGTGTATTCCGATCACCTCGCCTCACTGGGAGCGCGGATGATACCGCGCGATCAATATAAGACACTTCTGGATCCAAAAAAAAGCCCTCCGGGGCACCGAAGGGCTAACTGATGCGTTGGAGAATTTAAAGGCTCATGTTGAATGCTCCATCCGTAACCTCTCGCATGGATTGGTCCTTCGAGTTTTTGGCGGTGAATTGGAATGTACCCTTGATGACTTTGTCAGTCAGCTCAGCAATCTTGATCTCGCCCGACACCGAGGAATCGAAAGGAGCTTGCCATACCTGCGTATTGGTGGGATTGGAGATGTTGACCTCCGTATAGCTTGCGCTGATGGAGATACTCGCACTGCCACCGATCTGATAGGTTCCCGGGCTATCGACCCCGTTCATTACCAATACGATGGCTTTGCCTGAACTCTCATTTCCCTGTACCGTAATCATGGATGTCCCGCCCACGTTGATGCGGTTGGCCACACTCGTCATTTTGAGTGAGGCAAAGGCCGCACCATTGATTTTGGCTTTGATGGTACCGGGGGCAGCGTCGCCACCGGGGCCTCCATCTTCATTTTTTTTGCAGGATGTCGTTGCCATGGCACAGGCTAGCATCAGCAGCAATACAAAGTTAGTTTTCAATCCATTCATTGTTCTTGTTGTTTTCATTTGATACGTATTTGATAGTAGTTAAAAATCTGATTGCCCGATAACCCGGTAAGGCGTGCCGCGCATAAGCGCGGCACACGCAGACCAGGCACCATGAAAATGTGTGCCGGAATCACAGCCCATAGGCTGATATTTCGTTGGCTTTGGATTTATAATACAGCATTCCGCCTAATTCGTCGACTTGATATTCGGGCTTCTTATCCCGCAATACAATTTCCTTTTCCACTTCCCCGGTATCCTTCCCCACACGGACCAGCCCTACACCACCGTCGAGGTCGGTAAGGATAAACTGGGCATTCTGCGTGGCCGCCGTCGCCCGGAAACGTTTGTTCATCTCGGCGAAAGATGCTGACGCAATATTCGCAAATCCCTCCTGATAGGCTTTCATCTCCTCACCATAGCTATTCAGCATGTTGCTGCCGGCATAATGGCCGTACCGACCACCTTGGTAAGCTGCTGCCGCTGACATCGCCATCGATGCTACCGCCAGCACACCCGTGGCAGCTTTGATGAAACCACTCTGGCCGGGAGATTTATGGTAGGCATGAAATATGTCTTTCCCGTCGAAACCCACCAGCATCAAATTCTGGCTGGAGGTAAGCAGGATTCCCCCGTTTCTTACCATCATAGAAGTGGGTGCTTCTTTTTCCTTGAAAGCGATCGACGCGAAGGTACTGATATCACCTGTACGCTCATCGATTGCGACCACCTCGTCGCCCGTACTGATTAGATAACGTTGGTTCGCCTTGTCGTACGTGCTAGCCACCGCTTTCGCTTTCTTGTATTTGATGGGCTTACTCCAAATGGATTCCCCAGTAGTAAGGTTGAAAATATCTGCGTCGGTATCCGTAATGTAAATTAGTCCACGGGGCGTTAGCGCCATCGTGTGGATATTTTCCCCCGTATTGAGCGGCTTCTTAAATAAGGCTTTGCCATCAAAGGAAATCTTGTTAATGCCTCCTTCGTATATACCGAACAGGATGCCGTCATCCACGATGTAGAAATGCTGTACAAATCCTTTTGTCTTGGGAGCTTTCTCCCAAAGATCTTCGCCGGTTGCGGCGCTCAGAAAACTGATCTTCGATTCTGAAGCTCCGGCAAGTTTGCCGGCAATGCCTTTTTTGTCTGAATTGTCCACATCGCTTACCACGGCCAATCCCTGCGGTAAAATTTCGAAGCGGGTGACTTTTCCTTTGATCTTGCGTTCTTGCTTCCACAGTTGATCACCGGAATTACTCACCTTATGGATGCGTGTATCACCATTGGGCCGTTCCTCGAATCCATAAATCTCCTTGCCCGATTTATCAGCGACCAGCCAGGTGATTTTGTCCAGATCGGCTTCCCACAGGATTTTCCCATCGCTGAAATCCGCACAGATCAGGTTTTTTGTAGTAGGTACCAGCACTTGGTTGCCAGAAAGATAAGGTTCCCCCGAACTCGCTGGCACGCTATTGCCCATGCGTACCTTGCCCGCTCCCGCATCTAGCGAAGAAAACCCTTCCTGTTTGCCGGTAGCTAGATCGTAGATTCCGACGGCAAGCATATCTTTCTCAGCCCGCGTACGGTTTCCCACCACGACCAGCTTGTTTTGGGGAAGAAACACACGGGCCTTAGCCACCAACTTCCATCCGTTTTCTTCAGTGGCAAAGAGCATCTTGCCCGATACCACGTCTATCACCGTCTTCTTTGACCCCAGCATGCCGCCCTGATTGACGATAACATAAGGCGACATCGGCACAAATTCAAGTTCCTCCTGCTTCACTTTGCCGTATTCCTGGAATACAAAGTGAGGTGCGCTAGCTCCGGGCTTGATGCCCGCCAATCCACCCCCGCCTGCGACTACCAATACGCCCGCCTCCGTGAGCGTCATAAATTCAATCTTGCCTCCCAGATCATACGTAATGTCCGGTTGGTCTTTCTTCTGTCCATAGGCGGTGAGTAGAAATGCCACCAATGGCGTTACGAGTAATTTTTTCATGGTCTATAAACTGTTTTTGAATACTGGGGTAAAGGTAGCGGGGCATGAAAAACCGTCCTATTCGGAGGGTTACGTATTTCATATACGGGTTTATACGTAGGTACAATCGGTACTGTTCCGTATTTGCTGCGTTTATAAGCACCCGTACTTTTGAGTCGATTTAAACAGTAATCCTTTAATCCAAAAAACAATGAAAAAGAAAACTAAACTCGTATCACTTATTGTATTGTTTACCGCTCTCGGAACTTCGAGTTCCTTTGGCCAAGCGTTTGAACAAGGAGACAAGCTGCTCAACATCGGTGTAGGGCTGGGCAGCCAGTTCATGGCCGCAGGAGCCAAAGGTACCCCGCCGGTAGGCCTCAGTCTAGAATTTGGCGTCAGTGACAAAATCAGCGTGGGCGGCTATGCCGGCTATGCGGGAGCCAAAGTAGAAACAGTTGTGGGCGACTGGAAATACAATTACATCATTGTAGGCGGCCGGGGTTCTTACCATTTTGACTTCGGCGTGGAAAACCTGGATCCCTATGCCGGTGTGCTGTTGGGGTACAACATCGCATCAGTAAGCACCGATACGAATTTGCCTACCGCTTCGGCAGGTGGATTTATCTGGGGTGCACATGCCGGCGCGCGGTATTTTTTTAGCCCCAAATTCGGTGCGTTCGCAGAAGTCGGCTACGGCATCGCCTGGCTGAACGTGGGCGTGGCGCTAAAGTTTTAGTATGTCCGGAAATCGTACATACTTGGGTTGGGAACGCTGCGGTTTCATAGTTACCGCAGCGGCTCAAACCAAATTATGGGCAAATGCATACTTAATCAGGCCAACGGTATTGGTACATTTTATTTTGCGCATCAGGTTTTTGCGGTGCACTTCAACTGTACGGTCGCTGATAAACAACTGGGCCGCAATTTCCTTATTGGTAAGTTCTTTGATAATCAGCCGCAGCACCTCAACCTCACGGTGGGTAAGCGGCTCATCGGATTCGGGTTGTTTTGCCAGCTGAAATAATTTATGGCCAACGTCGGCACTTAGGTACGGTCTTCCGTTCAGCACCGATTCCATGGCTTGGGCTAATTCCTCCATGGCGCACTTCTTCAGCACGTAGCCATCTGCACCCGCAGCGATGACCTCTTTAATGATGGACGCTTCATCATGCATGGTCAACACGATGGTTTTAAGCCCTGGAAACAACGTCTTAGCCTGCCGGATTAAGTCAAGGCCATTCATATCGGGCATCGAATAGTCTGTTACCATCAACTCGATAGGCTTCGCTTTCAGCAACGCCAATGCATAAGTGCCTGAGTGGGTTGATGCCACGATATCAAATGTGGTGTTATCCCGGAAAACCATTTTCAGCCCTTCGGTAAGAATGGGATGGTCATCAACCAATAAAATTCTATGCTTCATCACAGGTTTATATGAAAAAAATTTAGCTTGAACACAAAGTTAAATTTTTTTACGATTTTTATTTCAATATTCAACTAAATTATGGACACAACCAAATCCTAATGGACATGAAGACCTTTTACCTGCTTTTATTTACACTGATTGCTCAACTGCCCTGCTATGCACAGCTATCTGCGGAACAACAAATCGACAGCCTAAAAAGGGAACTCGGAAAGAATTTAACCAAGGCTCAGAAGGCCAAAGTATATGGAGACTTATCTTGGTATTACAATTCCGTATCGCTGGACTCTGCCTTCCGATACGGCAATGAAGCTTTGGAAATGGCCCGTGAAATCCATGACCGAAAACTAATCGCTCAGTCTTTAAGCGATTTAGGTGCAATTTATTTCATAAAAGGAGAAATTGATAAATCACTTGATTTATATAATCGATCGCTCGATATACGGAAAATAGAACAAGACGAAGAAGGCATAGCTTCTCTCAACTTTAAAATTGGCGCGGCTTATTTCAAAAAATCCGAACTGAAAAAAGCGATGTCCCATTACTTAGAAGCCCTACGCTATTATGAGCAAATCAAAAGTGAAAATATAGTCGCCAACCTGCATAGCAATATTGCCGTCGTCTATACTTCGCTGCATAATTACTCCAAAGCGCTTAGTTACCTGAAGATGGCGGAAACTTATTTCCAGCAACATAGCTTATATGCACCTCTTGCCAACGTAACACTTTCAATGGGTAACGTCTATTATGCGTTGTTAGACACTGCCAAAGCACAAGACAGTTACCAAAGAACCATTGATATTGCAAAAAAGGGTCAAAATTTTCTTGCCGAAGCCTCCGCTTACAACAATTTGGGACAAATACACACGGATCTTGAACAACATAAATTAGCGGTTGATTATATTCAAAAATCACTGGAAATCCGTACCCGCGAGAAATTGGAATCTGACGTGGCGAGTAGCAACATTACCTTGGCAATAAATTACGCCAAATTACGCAATTTCACCAAATCAAAATCATTGCTTCTGAGCAGTTTGAACCATTTCCAACAAACGGGTAGTGGCGAGAAAATAACTTCAATTTATTACCAGTTAATTGCAGTTTACGCCGGATTGGGCGAAGTAGACAGTGTATTCCACTATATGAATCTTTACAAACAAAATCAAACAGCCGAACTGGATAATAAGGTAATCGAAGTCAGTAGCGAACTCGAAACCAAATATCAAACTGAAAAAAAAGAGCAGCAGATCGAAATTCTTCATCGGGAAACAGCCATCCAAAAGTTACGGTTACGACAACGTGGTCTGCTTCTGCTGGCCGCTATGGTTGTGCTCGCGAGTGGGGGCATCTTGGTCTTTTTCGTTTTCAAACAACGCCGGTTAAAGGCGGAAGCACGCTTGCAACAGGAAATAAACATCCAACAGGAAAAAGCCACGCGTGATGTATTGGACGCCGAAGAACGCGAACGTCGCCGTATCGCCAGCGATCTGCACGACGGCGTAGGGCAAACCTTATCCGCCGCACTGCTGAACCTTAACTACCTACACAAAAGCATAGCCGAAGGGAAAACACCCGATCCGCAAGCGATGGATAATGCATTGGGTCTAGTAAAAGATAGCTATCAAGAGATGCGTAGCATCTCCCACCAAATGATGCCCAATGCACTGCTGAAAGCTGGCCTGGCTACTTCCATCAAAGAATTCCTGGACGCAATAGACGGCAAAAACATCAAGGTAAATCTCAGTGTATCCGGCTTGGCCGACCGGCTGGACCAACAGCTTGAAACGGTGCTATACCGCGCTGTACAGGAAGCGGTAAACAATGTGGTCAAGCACGCCCAAGCAACCCGGTTGACCATCCAGCTTATGAAAGACGAAGAAGGAATCTCGGTCACCATTGAAGACAACGGCAAAGGATTTGACCCTTCAAGCGTTGACTATACCGAAGGCATAGGGCTGAAAAATATCCGCTCACGTGTCGGATTGTTGCAGGGAAGTGTGGAGGTAGACACTGCACCGGGCAGAGGAACCGTAATTGTTATTTTCATTCCGATCTGACGGAAACCATGTCTTCATTAATTTCCGAAACACGCCGGCAACCGGCGAGTCTTGCCGTAAGCTCAAAATCATTCAGAAAGTTCTGCAGAACCGCCTCCACACCTTGCTGTCCCGCTATCGATAAACCATAAGCGTAAGGCCTTCCCAACAGCACCGCGTCGGCCCCGAGGGCAAGTGCTTTGAATAGGTCGCTACCACTACGGATACCGCTATCGAGCAGCACAGGATAAGGCTTGGGAAGGGCCTTTCGGATACCCAACAACGCGTCAAGCGTTGGTATCGCACCGTCTACCTGCCTTCCGCCATGGTTAGACACGATAATGCCGTCGGCCCCCGCATCCAACGCTTTAAGCGCGTCATCCGCACGCAAAATACCCTTGATAAGAATGGGCAACTGGGTTTGCTGCCGCAACTCATAGACCTGATCCCAGCTCAATGCCGGATTCGAATAAATATTGACAAACAAGCGAACCGCTTGCAGCGGCGCTTTGCGGAAAAGGTTCTTAACGAGACCACCCGGATAATTTGCTTTGAGCCGCAACAGGTTACCGATCGTGGCCCATGTTACAGCCGGTTTGGGTGTTCCTGACATAGCCATCCCTTCGCCTTCCGCAAGCAAGGCATTGAATACCGGATCGGATGCATACTGCGCAATGCCCATCCCCCGCAGAAAGGGCAAATAGGCAAGTTTCAGGTCGCGGTTACGCCATCCCAATAAGGTAGTATCCACTGTGAGAACAATCGCGCTACAGCCACAGGCTTCCGCACGCTGCACAAAAGAGCGTACCAAATCATCCGATTTACTCCAATACAGCTGGAACCAACGGGAAGTATCGCCCATATCCTGTGCACATAGCTCCATCGGTGTGCCCGCCTGATTAGAGAATATGAACGGAACGCCTACCTCCCGGCAGGCACGGGCCACCACACGGTCTGCCTCCGGGCAGATTAGGTCAAGCACACCAATGGGGGCCAGCAAAAGAGGGAATGCGAAGTCCTGCCCAAACAACCGGGTGGAAAAATCCGGAGAAGCATCGCCACGCATCATACGGGGCCGGATAGAAACCTTTGAAAACGCAGTCCGGTTGGCTGCTACACTTAATTCGTCACCCGCACCGCCCGCCAAATACGCCCACGCATGTGCGGACAGCCTTTTTTTTGCCGCTGCACGCAGTTCGTCCGCATGAAAGGGTACCGCAGCGCGCTTTCCCGACATGCCGGTTAAAAAAATGGTTTTCTGCCGCTGCAAGGCATCGATATAGGCCATCTATCTGTCATTGGTTTGAACAATGACTTAAAGGTACATAAATTTTAAGGGGTTTTCCGCTCCAATACCCAAAAATTGTTGAAACCCAATCCGCTTTGCAATTCCAGGAGTTGTTGCTGGAGCATTTCCAGGATGGCCAGGAAGTTGTAGACAAACTGCACCTTGTTTTCGGAATTTCTAACAATTGTGCCGAAATCCAGCTTTTTGTTGATAGCCACCAACGAAGCCATCGCTTTTTTCTGCTGCTCAATTGTATAGGGATACTTAACCACCGTATGCCGCACTTCGTTATTGCGTGATGTATAGTTGTACATGAGTTTCTCATACACCAACATCAGCTTATACAAGTCGAACGTCGTTAGCTCCTCTCCCTGACCGGCGTGTTCCCCTGCCCGGCGTAGATCGGTAATTAGGTTACCCCGCCTGAATTGCAGCAACCGCTGTTCTTCGAGCAAACGCAGCTCTTCCGATATTTCCTTAAACTGTTTGTACAGCACCAGTTTCTGTACAAGGTCTTGCTTCGGATCTATTTCGTTACCCGATTCGTCCAATTCCGGCCGGGGTAGCAGCATCTTTGCTTTAATCCGCATCAAGGTGGCTGCCACAAAGATAAATTCACTCGCCAATTCGATGTTGAGTGCCTGCATATGCAGGATGTAGTCCAGGAAATCGTTGGTAATTTTGGCAATCGGGATGTCGTGGATATTCAATTCATCGCGCTCGATGAAAAACAATAACAAATCAAAAGGCCCCTCAAATTGGGGGAGCTTGATCTCATATCCTTCAGCTTCCGTCATACAGTTCCAAAAATAAGAATTAAGGCAATGTCACAGCAACCCGTAGACCGATTGCTGTTTCATTCCACACCGGTTGCGCTGCGGGAGATACGCGAACCGAAACATCGTTGTCAACATTCCACCGGTATTTAAACATGGAGCTGACGTAAGCTTCCACTGCATTCAGTGCATACCACCCCACGGTGGTTAAAATCATGAGGTCCCTATTACGCCGGTAATAATCCTTTCCGTTGATGAATGCCTGTGTCATCTGCGCGTTTGCACGCGGGTAGTTGGTGTTAAGAGGAGCCGCGTCGTGGTATTTGACCCGATATTGGGCTTCTTCCAGGTACGCCCGGTAATTATCATGATTCCAATCAACAGCCCATATGCCGGCAATGAATCCCCCATAAATGACGGGTACCTTCAACCACCACAACCCACCGTTCGTATATTGCCCCAAACCCGGCAGTAGCAGAGACCGCTTCCATGTTTTCTTGATTTGTAATTCGGTAGCTGTCCGCATCGAATCCTTAAAAATTGCCCCTCCTTTCAACTCATCAGCTGCCTGCTGCTGGGCAAATGCGTAAGCCGTTGCCGATACGGCAATTAATCCTACGAAAAGCATTTTTAAAAAGAATGGCATAATCCTTGGTTCCATGCCCAGTAAAGTTGCATTAATTTTTGTATATAAACAAAAGAAGCTGTCTTTTGGTTAAGAATTAATAAGTTATCCAACCAATCGGAGGGGGAACAAGTACTGTAATCTACGGATGTAAAAATTTACGACACAGGGTCTCAATAATTATTACTTAATTTGTACCGATTTTCCAAACCGGACGCTATGGAGATTGAAGCCGGAGAACTGCTTAAAAAAATAAACACCCCTGCAGACTTAAAGCAGCTCAGCCAAGCTGAGCTTATAAAGCTGTGCAGTGAACTGCGTCAATATATCATTGACACGGTCTCCGTACATGGGGGCCACTTTGCTGCCAGCCTCGGCGTCGTGGAATTAACCGTGGCATTGCATTATGTTCTCAATACGCCCTATGACCAGTTGGTGTGGGATGTAGGCCATCAGGCTTACGGTCATAAAATCCTGACAGGCAGGCGGGAACTATTCCATACCAACCGGATGCTTGGAGGCATCAGCGGATTTCCAAAGCGGGGCGAGAGTGAATACGACACATTTGGTGTCGGGCATTCGTCCACCTCCATCTCAGCAGCGTTGGGTATGGCAGTAGCTTCCAACTACAAAGGAGAGACGGATCGGCAGCACGTTGCTGTCATTGGCGATGGGGCAATGACCGCAGGTATGGCTTTCGAAGCCCTCAATCATGCCGGTATCGAAAAATCCAATCTACTGGTTATCCTTAATGACAACTGCATGTCCATCGATCCGAACGTCGGCGCACTTAAGGATTACCTGACCAGTATCACCACATCACGGTCGTGGAATCGATTCAGGGATGACATTGCCCATGTGCTCACCAAGATATCCGAAATCGGTCCGGATGCCCTCGGCATCGCCAAAAAGATCGAGAAGAGCATCAAAGGGACGCTTCTCAAAAACAGTAACCTGTTTGAATCACTCAATTTCCGCTATTTCGGTCCGGTAGATGGGCATGATGTCAAGCGGCTCATTCATACACTGGATGATCTTCGGGGCATCCCAGGGCCTAAACTCCTGCATTGCATCACCGTAAAAGGGAAAGGCTACGCGCTGGCGGAAAAAGATCAGACTACCTGGCATGCCCCTGGCCTGTTTGATAAAATCACGGGCGAAATCAAGAAATCGAAAAACGACAAACCCGTTGCCCCCAAATATCAAGATGTATTCGGTCACACACTGGTGGAACTGGCTGAGAAGAACGACAAAATCCTTGGTATCACGCCTGCCATGCCTTCCGGGTCTTCCATGAACATCATGATGAAAGCCATGCCGGATCGGGCTTTTGACGTGGGCATTGCTGAGCAACACGCGGTAACATTTTCCGCCGGCCTTGCGACTCAGGGTATGGTACCGTTTTGCAACATCTACTCCAGTTTTATGCAGCGGGCGTATGACCAGGTGATACACGACGTAGCCATCCAGAATCTACATGTGGTATTCTGCCTTGACCGGGCGGGTATTGCAGGTGCCGATGGCCCTACGCACCACGGGGCTTATGACCTCGCTTATATGCGGTGTATTCCTAACCTGACTGTCGCCGCCCCCATGAACGAGGAAGAACTACGCAACCTGATGTTCACTGCCCAACAAGAGGGCATGGGTCCATTTGTGATCCGGTATCCCCGCGGGCAGGGGGTTATGCCCGATTGGCGGAGGCCACTCAACGCTGTGGCAGTCGGCAAAGGCCGCAAACTATGCGATGGGGAAGAACTTGCCCTGCTCAGCATTGGCCATGTGGGCAACGAGGCGGTGAAAGCCCGCATCACGCTGAATGAAGAGGGAATATTCCCGGCACACTACGACCTGCGTTTTGTCAAGCCGTTGGACACCGATCTCTTGCACGAAGTCTTTAGCAAATTCAAAAAAATAGTTACCATAGAGGATGGCTGTATTCAGGGAGGAATGGGAAGTGCCGTACTGGAATTTATGGCAGACCATGGCTACCAAGCTACTGTGGTGCGCTTGGGTATCCCCGATACAGTCGTAGAACATGGTGAACAGCACGAATTGTGGTCAATTTGTGGATACGACAGTTCCCATATCATCAATACCGTACGAAATATGGCCATAAGCCGCAAAACAGATACGATGGTGAGCTAAAGAGCCACCGATATAGTACCATGGAAAACAATCGACTCCCGCAGCTAACAACAACGGTGATTGTCTGGTTAGTTTTATGCCTGACTACCGGACGGGCACAGCAACCCCCATCCATTCATGCGCTCTCAATTAAGCCCACCTATGGACTCGATATGGCCAACACAGTGGGAGGCAATCGCAACTTCCTATATGGGCTCCATGCCAGCTATGACCGCGACTTATCGGCGAGTAGTCAGGCTTGGGTAAACCTACTCAACGCCAAAGGATTGTCATTCGGGGTTTTGTGGCACAACATGGATCATATGACGGAAATCGTGGAGGGCCAGGCTTATTCACATGGGATGGCGATTGGTTTGCTGAGTGAAGTGGATTTCCAACTGTTGCAAGCAGGATCGGTCAAATTTCTCCTTACACCCGGAGTAGGCCTTACCTATATTACCCAGACCATTAAAACCCAACCGGCCACCACCACCGTGGGCAGCCACCTGAACTTGGCGCTTTCCGCCGAGTTGGGCCTCGAAATACCAGTAAGCAACCGTACCAGCTTCTTAGCTGCGGCCAACGTACTCCACTATTCCAATGGTGGATTGAAAATCCCCAATGGCGGAATCAATACTGTCAATGGTTCCATTGGTATCAAAACTGCGCTGGGCCATGCAAAGCATACGCCATCGGCAGGAAGCAGCAATTTCCAACCGATTGTAGGCAGCAGCGGCGAATTGGTTGTCGGTGTCGGCCAACGGGGTAAATACCGCACCAGTGGCGGATTCTGGCGCACAGGCGTTTATGGCGGTTATAATTATTACCTCAACCAAGCCGTTGGTTTTAAGGCTGGATTGGACATGGTCTATTACCATCAGGTATTTGACGGTAATTTTGAGAAAACTTTTCAATATTACGGATCGTCATACGATCGTATCCGCCTTGGTACCAGTGCCGGCGCTGAAGTAGCGTTGGGACGATTTGCTATAAATGGAATGTTTGGTAAATACCTTCATTATAATAGTTTCCATGGTGTCCAATGGTACTGGACATCTGCCCTACGTTACTATATTACTCCCAATATCGGTTTGCAAAGCACGCTCTACATGCACCGGATGCAAGCCGATTACCTAAACTGGGCGCTTGTTTTTCGCATCTAGGTTTTATGCAACAGGCTTGTTACGGTTGGCTTTTCATTTCGCGCCAGGATTTGCTACCTTAGCTGTTTTCACACCAACTTACAATGAAGTCGATGAAATTACGTGTAGCGATAGTAGCGTTAAGCTTATTTACACTGCATGCCCATCCACAACAGTCGGTTCCGAGACCGAAACTGGTTGTGGGCATTATGGTTGATCAGATGCGCTGGGATTATCTGTACCGCTTTTATGACCGGTATGGCGAAGGCGGATTTAAACGCATGCTGAATGAAGGGTTTTCCTGTGAAAATACCTATATCCCGTATGTGCCTACCTATACAGCGATCGGGCACAGCTGCGTTTATACAGGCAGCGTTCCCGCTATACACGGCATCGCGGGTAATGATTTCATCATCCAGCAGACGGGGCAACGCATGTACTGTACCCAGGATGACAACGTGAGCGGTGTGGGCACCGATCAGGCCGAAGGGAAGCAATCCCCACGGAACCTGCTTGTATCAACCATCACCGACCAGCTCAAACTGGCCACCAACTTTCACTCAAAGGTCATTGGTATCGCCATCAAAGACCGTGGAGGCATTCTTCCTGCGGGGCATTTTGCCGATGCTGCCTATTGGTTTGAGGGGAAGTCGGGTGATTGGATTTCCAGCACTTTCTACATGCAGGATCTGCCCGATTGGGTAAAAAAATTCAATGCACAGAAACTCGCCGAAAAATACCTGCAACAGGACTGGAATACCCTGTATCCCATCGAAACCTATACCCAAAGCATCGAAGACGATAACGCCTACGAAGCGACCTACCGGGGTGAAGAAGCACCGGTATTCCCCAAAAAACTACGCCCCCTTATTAAAGACAATGGTTTAGGCCTTATCCGCTCCACGCCGTTCGGCAATACCTTTACGCTGGATTTGGCGAAGGCTGCTATTGATAACGAACGGATGGGCAACAACCCAGGCGGTTTCACGGATTTCCTGGCCGTAAGCCTTTCTTCCACAGACTATGTAGGCCACCAGTTTTCCGTCAATGCGATTGAAGTGGAAGATACCTACCTCCGGCTGGATAAAGAGCTGGAAGCTTTCTTTGCCTACCTCGATGCGCATGTAGGCAAAGGAGAATATACGGTGTTTCTTACGGCAGACCACGGGGCGTCCCACAATCCACTGTTCTTTTTGGACAAACGCGGCAATGCGGGGTACTTTGACGAACGCAACGCCCTGACTGGCCTCAATGCACTGCTGGCCGAAAAATTCGGGCAGGAAAAGCTTGTTCGCAGCCTGATGAATTATCAGGTGCACCTGGATTACGACATCATTCAGGCAAACGAGCTGGACGAAGAGGACATCAGGGAAACAGCCATCAAATTTCTCCGTACACTCGAAGGTGTATCCTTCGTAACGGATATGGAAAATGCCGGCTCATCCAGTATCCCCGCACGCATCCGCGAGCGCATTGTCAATGGATATAATCCCAAACGGAGTGGCTGCATCCAGATCATCCTTGATCCCCAATGGTACAGCGGGTCGCCCCGCTCAAGGGGCACTACGCACGGCACCTGGGCTTCCTATGATGCACACATTCCCTTTGTGATGATGGGCTGGGGTATCAAACATGGCAGTACCAACCGCGAGACACACATGACCGACATTGCTCCTACGGTGGCCGCACTGCTCCATATCGAAGAACCCAACGGCAACATCGGGCAACCGGTGGTAGAGATCCTAAACAAGTAGCGGCCATACGCTGGATTGCACGGGAATGTGTAACTTTGAACATGCACTTCCGTCGGGCAGCAACAATCATTTCGACACTGGTACTTGCCTGGGCAAGTTGGCTACCCGGTTTTTCCCAATCCAACGAATCGGCTTATACCCTGTTGCAACTGGATAACCGTTATGGATTGTCGAACAGTGCGGTGAACTGCTTGCTGCAGGACAGCGACGGAATGCTTTGGATAGGTACCTGGGATGGATTGAACCGGTACGATGGGCAGGAATTTCACGTATTCAACTTCGGTGGCAGCGACGCAAGACAGGGACTGATCAGCAACATTGTTAGGGGATTGCTGGAAGATCGCGACCACCGCATATGGATCAGTACCGTAGAAGGCATTTCCCGTTACGATAAACTAACCGGCACTTTCAAGCATTATTTTTACGGAACAGGACGCGGGCAGGGGATCGGTGAAAATGGTTTTGGCCTGATTGCCGATACCAACGGCCGCTTGTTTGCCCGCACCCCTACAGAAACCCTGATGCGCTACGATGCGGGGCGCGACACATTTGTCAGCTGTAAGCTCCCCGAACTTACCGGCACCCTTTCGGATCTCAGTATCGACGCGGTCAACCGGTTTTGGGTACGTACGGAAGCAGGTGAAATCGCCGCCTACACGCTCAATGAAGATGGCTTTCACTTGGCACATCGCCTTCCGGCGGCCGAAACATCTGTATCACGGCTACATCTCGCAAACGGTTTCCTGTTCTTAAGTGACCCAAAGGGTATGCTTTACCGGGTTGACCCCGGTACATTCGAACTGGAACAGGTGGCTGATCTTGGGAGTGCCGTCAGTGCCATCACCTGGTACGGCTCGCGTTACTATGTAGCGCTGGCTACCCAAGGCTTGCGTACATTCGATGTCTCTTTCGCACCCCAACCCCCGGCTGCGGGTTTGCAACCTTTGCAGGGGATGAAGATACGCGGGTGGGCGGCAAACGGGCCGGAACAGCTGCTATGGGTGGCCACGGATGGCAACGGCTTTGTCCGCGTTTCGCAATACAATACGCCTTTCCGTACCTTATCCTCTTCCGATGCCTTTTCGCGTCCCCCCGTCCGTGCTTTTGCCGAAATCAGCGGCGACCTTTGGGTAGGCACAAAAGGAGGTGGCATATCCATCCTGTCCGATTTTGCTCCTCAAAACGCAGATAACGTTGCCTGGGACAATCGACTCACCGGCAAACTAGCCAACCAGGATGTATTTACCATCGTGCAGGGTATACAGAGCGACCTGGTGTATATTGGCACAGACGGAAGTGGTCTAAGCATCTATGATCCGCGCCGGAAACGACTGGCAAACTGGACACAGTTGGATGGCCACGCTGACTTCCCGGCATTCGGATCCGTATATGCCATCCTCGAAGATCCCGATGGCACGCTATGGGTGGGCACAAGCGGTTATGGTTTGCTACACCTGCGCGTTGTCCGCTCGTATCACGGCGACCTGCATGTTGAATTCATCGAACAGTACCGATACAAAACCCCGAATCAGGGATTGGCAAATGACATCGTCTATTCACTGTGTTTCGGCCGGAACGACCAGCTATGGGTTGCCTGCCGCTACGGTGGACTATCGCTATTGGACAAAAAAAGTGGCCATATTACCAATTTCAAGGCATTTACCTACGAAGGAAGCCTCAGCAACAACGACGTTCTCTCGCTGTACCGCGACACGCACGACCGCCTATGGGTGGGCACCAGTTACGGCCTGAATTGGCTATCGCTTACCGACATTACCCGCGGAGAACCGGTTTTCCAGCGTATCACCGCCGCCGAGGGGTTGCCCAACAACACCATCCACGCCATTACCGCCGATGGCTTTGGCCACATTTGGGTCAGCACCAACCGGGGATTGGCCCGGATTGACCCCTCCAGCGGCCAGGTGGTGCAGTTTCAGGAAAACGATGGGTTGCACCGTGCCGAGTTCAGCGACGGTGCTGTATGGAAAGACCCTGCTGGATTCCTTTATTTCGGCGGCATCTACGGTTTCAGCTACTTCCACCCCCAGCAGATCCCCCAGGATACGCTGCTGCCCAATGCGATCATCCGCAGCCTGCAACTGGGCAACCGGGGATTAAACGAAGGCCAGTATTGGGTACTCCGCCCCCGGAAAGGAATGGAACAACAGGTTACGCTATCGCGCAAAGACAATTATTTTTCCGCAACGGTACATGCACTCAGCTACCTCTACGCCGACAGATGCCAGTTTGCCTGGATGCTGGAAGGGCATGATAAAACCTGGCAATACGACCGCTCGGATGGGCACATCAGTTACAGCAACATTCCGCCCGGCACGTACCGGCTGCTCATCAAATGGTCCAACGGCAGCGGCATGTGGACCGAAGCAACCCCCGTAATGGACGTGCAGGTCAACCCGTACTGGTGGCAAACCTGGCCGGTGACATTAAGTGCGCTGCTCACGCTGGCGGGTGTAGCCTATTGGTGGTATATCGGCCGTAAAAACAAGCTTAAAATCCAGCATCGGCTGCAATTGGAACGGACACTCCGCGAAAAAGACGAAGCGCTACACGAAAGCCAGTTGTCCTTTTTTACGAATATTGCCCACGAATTACAGACCCCACTCACGCTACTCGTGGGCGTTGCCGAGCAAATCGAAAACCTGCAGGGCGATCCCACACCGCCCCGATCTGCCAGGTCGCAGCCCCTGGTTGCGTTATTGAAACAACAGACTTCGCGGCTCACCTACCTGGTGCATCAGCTGCTCGAATTCCGCAAGGCCCAGGCCGGACACCTCACCGCAGAGTATCAGCTCCAAGACGTTTCGGCGTTGCTGTCCAGACTTTGTGAGGTATTTAAACCCCTGAGTGTACGGCAACAGAATACCTACGAACTGCACATACCCGACGGAATGCGATTTGCCGTGGACAGCGATAAACTGGAAAAGATTGTGTTCAACCTGCTGTCCAACGCATTCAAACACGGAGGGATGTTCCAGCACGTTACCTTTACTGCACGCACGGATGTTAGCTTATCCACGCTGCTTCTGCAGGTTTCCAACTCCGGATGCCGCCTGGCACCGGAGGAAAGCGAACGCATTTTCGAACAATTCCAGAGCCGGCGTTCCGGCGTTTCCGGTACCTACAGCACCGGTATCGGGCTGGCCTTCACACGGGAACTCGTCGGTGTGCTGGGCGGCCGCATCCACGCCTCCATTGAAGAAGGATGGATTACCTTTGATGTCGCCCTGCCCATACCTGCCGAAGGACGGCCGTTCCATCCGGCAGAGATCAACACGTCCATTGCACCGATCTATACCGAAATGGCTACGCCGGCTACCCACTCACTGGATTCAGCAGCCTACAATAAGGTAGCATTGCTAGAAAAGCTCACCGAGGCCCATAAAAAGACCGTATTGGTGGTAGAAGATGAACAGGAAATCCGATTTCTCATCCGTGAGGTACTTAAAACACATTACATCGTTTACGAAGCCTCCGATGGCATCGAAGCCATCGGTGTACTCCAGCAGCATCCACCGGATCTGATCATCAGTGACGTGATGATGCCTGGTATGGACGGCCTTACCCTCTGCGACAAGGTGAAAAATACGCCTGCCACCTGTCACATTCCCTTTATCATCCTCTCCGCAAAAGGTACGCTGGAGCAGCGCAACGAAGGTTATCAGGTGGGTGCAGATGCGTATATCGCCAAACCTTTCCACGCCAGTCACCTGCTCATCCGGGTGAAAAACCTTTTTGAACAGCAGGCACGGCTGCACAAACGCTTCCTGCAGGCCGATTCAATCGAAGGAGTGATCCATACCGGCAATCCCGAGGAAGAGCGCTTCCTTGAGCCGTTGGTTGCCCAAATCATGAAGCACCTCGAAGATCCCGAACTGAACGCCACCGTACTGGAAGAAGCTTTATCGATGAGCAGGATGCAGCTCTACCGGAAACTGAAGATCATCAGCGGCATGACACCTGCCGAATTTATCCGCCATATCCGGCTCAAACAAGCCACGCATTTATTGGCTACGACTACGCTCACGATCAACGAAATCTTTTACCAAACCGGATTTAACAATCAGTCCTATTTCTTCCGGGAATTCAAAAAACACTATGGGTGTTCGCCGAACGAGTATCGATTTCGCACCCAAATCAACACATAACACACTTTTTTACAGATATTTTAACCGTTTGTACATAAAATTGAGATTATAGTACAGTCCTTGCTACAACCCTGATCTTACATTTGTGGTTACCAATTGTGCTATATTAAATTTATGACGAATGGAACCAATTAATCAACTATTTAACAAGCTATTTGTGTCCCTGTTGGTATTGGCAGTTACCTTGGGTTCCGCCTATGCGGCGCAACAACCCATCCATGGGCGCGTGGTGGATGAACAGGGCCTTCCGCTTGCCGGAGCCACCGTGGAACGAAAAGGTGGTACACAAAAAACAAGTACCGGCAACGATGGATCGTTTACGATCAGCGCCTCCCCGGGAGATGTCCTTTTGGTGAGCTTCATCGGGTATGTCTCCGAGGAGATCATCGTGGGCAACGCGGGTACGGTTTCCGTGACCCTACAGTCTTCGGCCAATGACCTGGATGAAGTGGTCGTAGTGGGCTATACCGCGCAACGCCGCACGGATATTTCCGGTGCAGTGGGCAGTGTGGATATGGCAGCCGCGGCAAAACGGCGGGTACCCGATATCGGACAGGTACTGCAGGGCCAGGTGGCCGGTGTCCAGGTGAGCCAGGCTACCGGTGCTCCCGGCGATCCCATTGACATCCGTATCCGGGGTGTGGGCACCATCGGCAGTAATGACCCGCTGTATATTATCGACGGCGTACCTTCAACAAATTTCACCTTCATCAATCCGCAGGATATCGAATCAATGAATGTCCTTAAGGATGCTTCTGCGGCGGCAATGTACGGTGCCCGTGCAGCAGCCGGGGTGGTGGTTATTACCACGAAGCAGGGCAAGGCAGGCAAACCAACCCTGGATATTAACTATTTCAACGGGGTACAGCGCGTAGCCGATCTTCCCACGATGCTCAATAGCCAACAGTATCTCAATACGCTTGAACAAGCGTGGAATAATGCCGGTTACAGTGGCACCAATCCGTATACAGCCGAAAAGAACCGTACCGATCTGGCCAACACCGATTGGCTGGACGAACTTTTTGAGACCGGTCATTCACAGAACGTGCAACTGACAGCCAGCGGAGGAACCGAAAAAACAAGGTACCTGCTTTCGGGAGGTTATTACCGGCAAAACGGTATTGTTGTGTTTGACAACGATACATATGAGCGGCTCAACTTCCGTTCCAACATAAACAGCGACCTTACGGATCGCTTGCGGGTTGGAACCAACTTACAATTGTCTTACGAGCAGCGGAACCCCCTTTCCTCCCGCGGCGATGCGCCGGGAATCATCCGGCATGCGCTGCTGAGGCCTCCCGTCCTAAGCGTGTATAAAGATCCTTCCGATCCGACCTATACGGCAGACGATCCGTTTACCGACCTGCCTTTTTATAAAGGTGTGGGTGCCGATCAGCGGAGCCAATATGAGCTGACCTCCAATCCCGTCGCATTGGCCTACTTCACGGACAATACCCGTTCGCAGTTTAAGACGTTCGGCAATGTATTTGCCGAGTTCGATGTGCTGCGCGACAAATCGTTGAAATTTAAAACCAACTTCGGTGCCGATCTCAACTTCAATCACAACAAAGCCTTCTTCCGCAATTTCGGCGATGACGATGGCGGCGGGAACGACACCGACAAAGGACTGGGCCGCCAGAACCGCCCCAACACGCTCAACGAAGACCGTGGCGACGATTTCACCTTCACCTGGAACAACACGCTGAGTTACGACAAGGTATTCGGCAGCAAACACGCCCTCAATGCCCTGGCCGGGACGGAATTTATCCGTTTCACAGGTTCGTCCATCAACGTATCTAGAAGCCGCTTTGAATACGAAGACGATGCGTTCCGCTATATCGACCTGGGTGGTACGGAACTCGACCTTTGGAACGGCGGCATCGGCTCCGAATGGGCCTTATTCTCCCTCTTCGGAACGGCCACCTATGTATACGATGGCAAGTACCTGCTTACCGCCAACCTGCGGGCCGATGCGTCCTCACGTTTCGGACAGAACAATCAATGGGGTTACTTCCCTTCCGTCTCTGCCGGATGGGTCATTTCCCGCGAGGCATTCATGCGCGACATCGACTGGTTATCCAATCTGAAGCTCCGCCTCAGTACGGGATCGCTGGGCAATCAAGCTTCGCTGGGCAATTACGACTACATGACGCTGTACCGCAAGGAGGGTGATAATTTCGTCGTAGCCCGGTATGGTAACGCTGATCTGCGCTGGGAAAGCACCACGCAACACAACGTCGGTCTGGATGCCGGTTTCTTCAACAACCGACTAAGCCTCACAGCGGATTACTTTATCAAGCAGACCAAAGACATTCTGCTGCCCATCAGCCTGCCCAGCCTGGGAGGTGATGTAGATCCCACCGTTGTAAATGCCGGAGAAGTACGCAACGCTGGCTTCGAGTTCGGTGCCGGATACCGGGGTAGCACCTCCGGAGGGTTCAGTTATGCCCTGAACGCAAACCTGGCAACGCTCACAAACGAGGTGGAAAAACTGCACAGTAATCTACCCTATATCTCCGGTACGGTAAGCCGTACCCAAGTGGGCCATCCGTTGGATGCCTATTACGGCTTTATCATGGAGGGCGTTTATCAAAATATGGCCGAAATTTCACAACACCTGTCCGGTACCGCTAACCCATCGGCTGTGCCGGGGGATATCCGCTTCAAGGATCTCAACGGAGACGGCATCATCAACGACGTAGACCGCACCTTTATCGGCAGCCCCATTCCGGACCTGACGTATGGTATCAATTTATCCGGCGCATGGAAGGGATTTGACCTGGCGATATTGGTTCAGGGTGTCTCTGGGATCGACCGCTATAACGATGCGAAGAAAATACTCGACTACGATACCCGTCCGTTTAACTATACCACTGCGGTATTGGGTGCCTGGAATGGCGAAGGCAGCACAAACAGCATTCCGCGTGTCAGTTTCACGGATAACGGCAGCAGCCGCATTTCCAGCATCTTTGTGGAAGATGCCTCCTATGTGCGGTTGAAAAACGTCGAACTGGGCTACTCCTTTGGCAGCCTGCTGCAGCAGGCAAATTGGGGTGTACAGAACATACGCCTGTATGCATCGGGTCAAAACCTGTTTACACATACCAAGTATACCGGACTGGACCCTGAATCAACGGATCTTATGGATATGGGTACCTATCCGCTATCCAGGGCGTTTCTTTTCGGCATTAATGTTACCTTCTAAAAACCAGCTAAAAAGGAAACCATGAAAAAGATATTTGTTACCGGTGCTACTGCAGCTATTGCTGCCCTGACACTGAACAGCTGCGAAAAATACCTGGACCGTCCTCCCATCGGCCAGATCAATGAAGACATGATTACCACTCAACCATCCGTTTCCACGGTGTCGGCCCTGGTGGATGCAACTTATGTGCCCTTATCCACCACCCTAAACCTATTGGGCGACTGGGATTGGGACAATGGGCTGGTCGTCCGCAATGACTTTATCATCGAAGACATCGCTTCGGGCGATATGCTAAAAAAATGGGCGCCCGACGGTGACCAGGCGTGGATGGATGAAGTGAGCTCGTTTAATTTTACATCCATGAATCCCGCCTTTAACGGCGTATGGGCCTATGGATTTGAGGGAATCACCCGCGCCAACCGGGCCATTGCCCAGTTGGAAGATCAGGCGCTGATGACTGAGATCGGCATGGATGGGTCCTTGCGTAATCGGTTATTGGGCGAGATGTATTTCCTCCGTGCCTTCAACAACTTTGGGTTGGTCACAAACTTCGGAGACGTACCCATCCTGACCCATCCGTTTACCGATTTCAACGAGATTTATGAGGCCGCCAAACGCCAACCCGCTGAAGAGGTTTGGCAGCAGATCGCGGCCGACCTTTCCCGTGCCGAGGAGCTTTTGCCCGCCGCCAAATACGCGGATGCCGCCCAGCCATGGCGTGCGTCATGGGGTGCTGTAATCGCTCTCCAAGCCAAAGCAGCGCTTTATAACCGCCAATGGCAAACCGTGGTGGACAAGATTACTGCACTCGAACAGTCCGGCTATTACCAGTTGAACACCAACTACTTTGATGCCTTCGATGTGGCCAAGGAGTTTACCGAAAACGAAGTGATCTTCGCGTATGACCACCGCCCGGGAACGGTACCCCGCCGGGGCAACGGACTCACTGCTCTGATGGGCTGGGGATTTATCGCTCCTTCCGAAGATTTCCTGTCGGAGTTCGAACCCAACGATCCCCGGCTGGCCTACACGGTAGACACCGAAAACAGAAATGTCTATAAGTTGCTCGGAGCAACCAACGATGGGAACAAAGGCAATGAAGATGCGCCCAACAACCGGGTCTATATCCGTTGGGCAGACGTTTTACTTTGGAAAGCCGAGGCCTACAACGAACTGGGCAATTATGCCGAAGCCGTAGGGATCATCAACGACATCCGAGCACGGGCACGTACCACACCGGTTCTCGGCGGAGGCACGGCCCCGGCAGGTACCCTGCCCGCCCGGAATGCAGCAGTAACTGACAAGGCACAGGTACAGCAGTGGCTTGACCACGAGCGCCGTGTAGAGCTGGGCTTCGAAAGCCACCGCTTCAGCGATCTGCGCCGCTGGGGCACGGCAAAAGCGGTACTGACCGGCCTCGGCAAAAACTTCCAGGACCGCAATTACCTCTATCCGATCCCGCAGGGCGAAGTAGACAAATCCGCGGGTTCCATCACGCAAAACCAAGGTTATTAGCAGATGTCAACAAGTTCTGATCTATCCATCCGTTTCGAACAAAATCCCCTGTTATCGCCAGCGGATCTCCAGCCCTCCACACCGGGGCTGGAGATTGCCTGCCTACTCAATCCGGGTGTATTCCGGTATCAGGGCAAAACCTGGCTTATCGTCCGTGTTGCGGAGCGCCCCCCGCAGCGGGAGGGCACCTTATCCTTTCCGGTACTGAAACCCGAAGGCGGCATGGAGATCATCACCCTGCCGGCCGACGATCCGGACCTCGACGCTTCGGATCCGCGGGTCATCAACTTCCGGGGTGTAGATTACCTGACCACACTTTCGCATTTGCGGCTACTGAGCAGCGAAGATGGCGTCGTATTCCGCGAAGGGCCGGGTTATGGCCCTTTGTGGGGTCAGGGACTGTACGAAACGTTCGGCATCGAAGATTGCCGCGTAAGCCAATTGGGCGCCGACTACTACCTTACCTTTACCGCGGTGTCGCCCAACGGTGTGGCCGTGGGACTGCGCACCACGCAAAACTGGCAGGACTTTGTACACCACGGCTTGATTTTCCCGCCCCATAACAAGGACTGTGCATTGTTCGAGGCCAGGATCGGTGGCAGTTACTATGCCTTCCACCGCCCCAGCAGTGTCGACCTCGGTGGCAATTATATCTGGCTCGCCAGCTCGCCCGATGGCATCCACTGGGGCGGGCATAAGCTGATCGCCCGCACACGGACCGGATATTGGGACAGCCAACGCGTGGGAGCCGGAGCATCCCCCATCCGTACCGATAAGGGATGGTTGGCCATCTACCATGGAGCAGACGCCAACCACCGCTATTGCCTCGGGGCCCTGCTGCTCGACCTCAACGATCCCTCGGTTGTCCTTGGCCGGAGCGAACACCCCATCATGGAACCTACCGCGCCGTATGAGACGACCGGATTTTTCGGTCATGTCGTGTTTACCAACGGGCACGTGGTTGACGGCGATCGGCTGACCATCTACTACGGTGCTGCTGATGAATATGTATGCGGCGCCCATTTTTCCGTCCGTGAAATCCTCGATACCCTTTGATGTAACCGTATAAATATGTTCAAAAAACTTCAGGCAGAGGCCGCCCATTTCCGGCAGCAACCGCGTAATTTCCGGGTGCTGGTACTGACCAATTTGATCTACGCTTTCGTCTTGCCGGTCATTGACATTTTCGTAGCCGCCTACGTCATGCGCAACTCCAACGACCCGGTTAAGGTGGTAGTCTACCAGCTTACGATCTATACAGGTATTCCGCTCACATTCCTGCTCAACGGGTATCTGCTCAACCGCATCAACATCAAAACGCTCTATTCCGTCGGAATGATGCTCAGTGCGGTGTCGATGACGATTATGATGTCACTGAAAACATTGGATATCGCCGGTATCGCCGTTGCCGGGCTGACCATGGGTATGTCTTTCGGATTCTACTGGGCCAATCGGGATTACCTGGCACTGGCCATTACACACGATGGGAACCGCAACTACTACTACGGGCTGGAAACCTTCTTTTATACGATTATCGCCGTATTGGTACCCATTGGTATCGGATGGTTCATCGAGTGGGTGGGCCATACCGGCGGGGAGGCCAATGCCGCCTACCGCATCGTAACGCTCGCGGTATTTATCACCACGGTGATCGCCTCGGTGATGTGTTTCCGCGGTACGTTCACCAATCCTGCCCGGCAGCGCTTCATTTATTTCAAATTTCATCGGCAATGGTACCGCTTGCTGCTGTTGGCCGCGCTGAAGGGACTTGCCCAAGGGTTCCTGGTTACGGCCCCGGCCATGCTGATCATGCGGCTGGTGGGACAGGAAGGTGCGCTCGGCACGGCACAATCAGCCGGGGCCATTGTGGCCGCGATCATCATGTATATCCTCGGCCGCCGCACCAAACCTTCACACCGTCTGCTCATCTTTACCATCGGGTTGGTTTGTTTCGCATTAGCTGCGGTGATCAACGGTGTCCTCTTTGACGCCATGGGTGTATTGCTCTTCATGCTGTTTTTGCTGATTGCCAAACCGCTGCTGGACCTGGCTTATTTTCCCATCCAGTTCAATGTGATCGATATCCTGAAGCGCATTGAAAACCGCCATGAATTTGCGTATATCCTCAACCACGAAGCGGGGCTTTATGCTGGCCGACTACTCGGGGCGTTTACGTTCATCGCACTGGCCGTCTACGTGAGCGAAGAAGCCGCGCTCCGATACGCCATCATTCTGATTGCGTTGTTGCAATTATGTTCTATTTTTGTTGCCAAACGCCTGTTGCGTGGCAATGCCGAGCTGAGTAAGCAGTTACCAGCCGATAAACTAACTTGATTATGTTCCGAAATACGATCTTTCTATTCGTCGCCGGCCTGTGGCTGGCCTCCTGTTCCGAACCCGCTGCCATCCAGGGCACTCCGGTAACCCAGCAACGGCTGCCGCGTATCGACTCCATGGCACAGCTGCCGCAGCCGCTTGAAATCATCGATTGGCGGGCAATGGCCGTGGCTTATGACAGCACCGTATACGATTTTGACGCGCAGGGTGAATACTGGCCCCTGATCTGGATGGACAGCACCCATAAGAACTTCAACCAGCCCACGCTGGGGTTGTATACCGCCATGGGGGATGCCCGCCAGGGCCTGAAAAACAACAAGGGCATGTTCCATGAATCGCTGGCCACGATGGGGGGCGTGCTTGGGGCTACCCTGGTCGGCATCGACAAGCAGCGGCAGGACGGCATGAACTATGTGGGCATGCTACGCGATTACTTCAACAAAGACAACGGGTGGAACATCATGATGAACAACACCGCCCCCGAAGTCGCGCTGCTGGGCGGCGGCTATGGGCGCGATTGGTGGTATGACGTTTACCCCAACATGCTGTTTTACGCTATCTACGACCGCTATCCCAACGAAGCCGGTTTCGATACGCTGGCGCGCCGTATTGCCGAGCAGTTTTACAGCGCCGACTCGGTACTGGCGGGCAATTACAGCCATACGTTTTTCGACTATGCACGGATGGAACCCGAATCCAATTGGATCTGCGCACAGGAAGATGCAGCCGCCGGCCATGCATGGGTGCTATATGCCGCCTACCGGAAGTTCGGCGATAAGCGCTACCTGGAGGCCGCCCAACGGGCCCAGCGGGCACTCGAATCGCAATCCGAGAATCGCTTCTACGAAATCCTGATGCCCTATGGAGCCTATACCGCCGCACGGATGAATGCCGAGCAGGGCACAGACTTCGATGTTCGGAAAATCCTGGAATGGACATTTGACGGCACGTCGGTATGCCGCAAAGGCTGGGGCGTTCTGGTGGGCCAATGGAATGGGTTTGATATCTCCGGCATCGTAGGCAGCACGGTAGACCACGGCGGATATGGGTTTCTCATGAATACCTTTGATACCGCCATCCCACTGGTGCCGATGGTCCGGTATGACCCATCCTATGCCAGCGCCATTGGCAAATGGATGCTCCATGCCGCCAATGCCGCCCGCTTGTTTTATCCGCAATACATGCCGGCCGAGCACCAGACGATTCCTCAACTCGCTGCAACGACCAAAGGCGTCATCGGCTACGAAGGACTGGTGAAAGAATCGACATTTGATCGGTACAAACACATCCCCGCGCCGGTCGCCCAGGGCGATGGCCCCAACTGGGTTCCCGGCAAAAACCCCGAAGTATCGCAGTTCAGTGTATACGGAAGTGCCCACGCGGGTGTGTTCGGCAGCATCGTCCAACGTACCGATGTGGAAGGCATCCTGCAGCTCGACCTGCTGGCCACGGATTTCTTCCGGGACAAGGCCTACCCCAGTTACCTTTGCTACAATCCCTATGACGAGAGCCGGGAAGTGACCGTTTCGTTACCTTTCAAAAGCGGCGAGGTAGACCTTTACGATGCTGTAGAGGCCCGTTTCGTCGCCCATAATGTATCTCGTAAGGCAAAAGTGAAGCTTCCTGCAGCGGGAGCAGCGGTGTTGGTGGCAGTGCCTGCGGGAGCTGAAATCCGGCAGGAAGGAGGCAAGCTATGGGCGGGCGATGCGGTCATCGATTACCGATTTGACGTCCCGGCGGAAACTTCAACTACTCGTACCGGAGCGCCTCAATAGGATCCAGTTTCGATGCCTTCACTGCTGGATAGTAACCGAAAAACATGCCGGTGAATGCACAGACAAGGAATGAAATCACCATGGATGTCTGTGATAGGATCGTGGGCCACGAAAGCAGGGAGCCGATGCCGAACGAAGCCGATATGCCCAACACTACGCCAATCACGCCTCCCGTTATGCTGATCATCACGGCCTCGGTCAGGAATTGGAGCAGGATATCCCTTCCCTTGGCTCCCAAGGACATGCGCAGGCCGATCTCGCGCGTCCGTTCCGTCACGGACACGTACATGATGTTCATGATTCCGATACCGCCGATGACGAGTGAAATCCCGGCCACAGCCGTCAGCAACGTCGTCATCATGCCGCTGGTGGAACTCAGCATGCTGATCAGTTCTTCCTGTGTACGCACATCAAAGTCATTTTCCTGTCCTTCACGCAGGCGGTGGTTTTCGCGGAGCACACGGATGATGTCTTCGGTGGCCTGTTCAGACACGGCCTCCGTTGTTGCCGAGGCGTAAATGTTCTGCAGATAAATGGTTGCCAGCACCCGTTTCATCACGGCCGTATAGGGCGCCACGATGATGTCATCCTGGTCCTGGCCGAAGGTATTCTGCCCTTTCGGCTGCAGCACGCCGATCACCTGGAAAGGAATGTTGCCGAAGCGGATGATCTGGCCGATCGGATCCTCACCGTTGGTAAACAGGTTGTCCACCACCGTCTGGCCGAGCACGCAGACCTTGGCCGAGGTACGTACGTGTTCCTCGGTTAGGTTGCTGCCCTCGCGGACACTGAGTTTCCGTATTTGCAGGTAATCGGGCGATACGCCCTGGATGTTGGTCGGCCAGTTATTCGCCCCTTTGATGGCCTGTCCGTTGGAGGAAACGCCCGGTGAGAGTGCACTGATATCTGTCACCTCCTGCCGGATCTTTTCCACATCGTTTATGGTGAGGGTCTGTACGCTGGAAGCCCCCAGCCGCACGCCGCCCGGCATGGCCATGTTGCTATAGGGCATCACGGTGATCATGTTGGATCCCATACTGGAAAAGGTTTGCTGTATGCTCTGTTTGGATCCCTCGCCGATGGACATCATGGTAATGACCGCCGCTACGCCGATGATGATGCCCAGCATGGTCAGGAATGCCCGGAGCTTGTTGCGCTGCAGGGCGATGAGTGCGATTCGTATGAGGTTTGCGAAATTCATAATCCTGTGTTGAAAAACTAATAATCATCGGCCGGAGGCAGCGATTCCAGCATTTCTTTGGCCGAACGGACGGTTTCATTGGGGCCATCGCGCAGTACACGGCCGTCGCGGAGCATCAACGTGCGTCCGCTGAAAGCGGCGATATCGGGTTCGTGGGTTACAAAGACAATGGTCTTTTGCTGCTGTTGGTTCAACTCCTGCATCAGGGTCATGATCTCGTAGGATGTCCGTGTATCCAGGTTTCCCGTGGCCTCATCGGCCAGGATCATGACCGGTTCGTTCACCAACGCCCGTGCGATGGCTACACGTTGCTGCTGCCCGCCCGACAGCTGGCTTGGCGTGTGATCGAACCGGTCGGCCAGCTTCACCTGTTCCAGCGCATGCATGGCCCGTTCGCGCCGCTCACGGTGTCCCAGCCCCGGCCGGTACAGCAGAGGAAGTTCTACATTTTCCACGGCCGATGTACGCGGCAGGAGGTTGTACGCCTGAAACACGAAGCCGATCTTCTGGTTGCGGATCGTGGCCAGTTCGTTGCGGTCGCGCTTGCGTACATCCACCCCATCGATGAAATAGGTACCCGAAGTGGGTTTATCCAAGCATCCCAGTATGTTGAGCAGCGTGGATTTGCCGGAGCCGCTACTGCCCATGATCGTCAGGAATTCGCCCGGCGAGACGGAAAACGACACGCCTTTGAGTGCACGTACGGTCTGCGCCCCGACAATAAATTCACGCGCGAGCTCCTGGATATCAATGATGTGGTCCTTCGTCATGATTAACCTCCTCTTCCTCCCGACGATGATCTTCTGGCGGGTGGCCTGGGCATGAACGGACTTCCTGTGCCGGTTGCGCCATTCCCGCTTCCTGCTGCCGCCCCGGTGGCGACCCCGGTAACCACGGAGTCCTGCGGCGTGAGTCCGGACAGTACCTGCACGACGGTGTTGTCATTGATCCCGGTTGTGATGGGCCGCTCAACCACGGTATTCCCCTTAACGATCCAGACCTTTTCTCCGCTACCGTTGCCTACAGGCCCGTTACCCTCTGGTACGATGCGATAGTTAGGGCCGAGTACCTGCGGATCGGGCACGAATTTAAGGGCCGCCACAGGGATCAGCAGCGCATCCTTTGCTTCCTGTGTATATACCGTCACCGTAGCCGTCATTCCGGGCTTGAGTTTCATGTCGTCGTTGTTCGTCTCGATGATGGTTGTATACGTCACCACGTTGGACGAGGTCGTAGGCTGTAAGCGGACTTCCGACACGTTTCCTTCAAATACGTCATCCACAAATGCATCCACCGTAAAGGTAACACGCTGGCCGGCCGCCACCTCACCGATGTCCGCCTCATCAACCTTCGCCTGCACCTGCATCTTGGTAATATCTTTGGCCAGACTGAACAGGGTCGGCGTATTGAAACTGGCCGCGACGGTTTGCCCTACGCTCACGCTGCGGTTGAGCACCACCCCGTTGATGGGCGAATAAATCTTGGTAAACGCCAGGTTCTGGTTGGCCGCTTTCAGTTGTGCCTGAATATTGGCGATGGATGTTTTCGCCACCTGGTACGAATTGCGGGCGATGTCGTAATTTGCCTTGCTGATGGCACCTACCCGGTACAATTCTTCCTGACGGCCGAAATTGGCCGTTTCGTACTCAAGATTGCTTTTGGCCTGTTCAAGCGAGGCCTTGAGCTGATCTACGTTGGCTTGCATCAGCGTCGGATCCAGTTCGGCCAGTAGCTGGCCCTGGGTGACCTCGGCATTGTAATCCGTATAGATCGCTGAGATGATACCTGATATCTGGGTGCCCACGGCCACCGTGTCCACCGGCTGTACCGTACCGGTAGAGGTGATGATCCGGGCCACGGGCCCTTTTGTGGGCACGGCAGTCTCCAATTGCACCACTTCCCGTTTCCCTGTCATCCGGAAATACAGGAAAACCGTCAATGCCGCTATTCCTATTACGGCACTCATCAGTATGACCTTTTGCTTTGTCATGGGTATTCGTTACGTTGTTGTCTATAAAATTCGTAGGTATCCACTGCGAGCAGCGCATTGTATTTGGCCTGTGTATAGGCCTGCAGGGCCTGCACATAGGTGTTGCGCTGCTGGACAAATTCCACGCTGTTGTAGGTTTCCACACGCAGCTCTTCCTGCGCAATGCGGTAGGCTTCCTCGGCGTAGGCGAGCTGCCCTTTGGCTGCCTCGAACTGCTGAAAGGCATTCAGTGCGGCAATGTAGGCCTGCTCGACCTCCTGCGACAATACCAGTTCCGTATTGGCGAGGTTCAGCTCGGCCTGCTTGACAGCGATATCTGCCTTCGCGGTATTTGTCTTGTTGACCTGCCTGGTAAAAATCGGAATGCTGACGGATACGCCCACCTGCTGGTAGAAGGAGCGATCCAGTTGTGTGCCCAGGGAACTGCCGTTTCCATTGGAAAACCCGGTTCCGATATCGCCGTTGAGACCCACTGTGGGTAGGTAACCCGCCTTGGCAATGCGCAACCCCGTCTTGGCGAATTCTACGGCCGTTTTACCGTTTTCCACCTCCGGCCGGTTGGCCAAAGCCGTTTCCAATGTACTTTCCAGCGAAGCAATCGCTCCCGGTTGCAGCGAGGTATCGGGTTCGACAATGTCAAAATCTGACTCCACGGGCAGTTGCAGCAGTTGTTTGAGATTGATCTTATCCAGCCGTTCGGCGTTGCGGGCCGCGGTGAGCGTATACTGATCGTTGGCCAGTACCGCTTCGATCTGGACCAGTTCCTTACGGGCTGCGGTGCCAACCCGGTACATGGCTTCCATCTGCGTCTTCTGCTGCGTGGTGGTGGCCACCAGGTCTTCTGCATATTTAATGGTTTCCTTATCCAACAGGATGGCATTGTATGCCTGGATAACCTGCAGGTAGAGGTCGTTTTCGGCCTCCAGGATGTCCAGCTCGCTGCTGGTCTCCGCCAGCTGGCTTTCCGCCATTCTTGCACGCAGCGCTCCTCCGCTGTAGAGGGTCATGGACGATCCCACGCTTCCCGAGCCGCTGGCTCCCACGAGCGGATGCGTAACCCCCTGGATATGGTTCACCCCCGCAGAAAGGGACGCTGCCAGATCAGGGAGCACGGCAGCCTTGGCCTGAATCACATCCTGACCCGCTGTGGCTTTCGCCAGGCGCAGCGTGTTTAACGTGATGTTATGTGCTTTGGCGTATTCCAGGCATGCTTCCAGCGTCCATCCACCGGCGGGTATTGCCGTAGCGACCGTATCCTGCGCCGCACTTACCAGCGGAAACAGGGTGATGAGTAAGCCTATAAGCCGTATCGTTCGCATATGTCTGTTTCGATAAACCGAATGCAAAACAATCTCATCCGCTGCAAACATCCCGACCCTCCTCGAAGTATAGCTCCTTTTCAGCGATAAAAGGCGTTTATTTACCGATACAAAGGTTGGAAGAAAGCTTCGTCGGGAAAAAAACAGTCTACGCCGTGAAAAACCGCACCGCCATCGTTTTTCTTTTTTCTTCCTGATTTTTCATGGTATCTTGGCTCTTAATTCGTCACTGAGCATTTAAAAATGGAAATACGCAGGAAGAGCAAAGCAGGCATATTTCTCACTCACTTTTTCATGTGGGCACTTTTTGCCTTTGTGATGTTCTTCTACCAGCCGCTTTCCTGGGGGGTGGACCTCCCCCATAGATTTTGGTGGCGGCAGGGGCTTCAGGTGCTCTTGATGCTCTCGATTTTCTATTTCAACTACCTAATCTGTGTACCCCGGTTATTGTTTCGCGGACGAAGTGTATGGTTTGTTATCTGGATCGTTTCGGTAACGGTATTCCTTTCCTTTTTTGCCAACCGGCTTGCCGAGAAGGCTCTGCCGGTACGCGCACAGATTGAGCGCAGACTGATGATCAAAGTACCCCGCGCGCGCAACGCTTTTGATGGATTTCTATTTACCTCGGGGTTGTTGGTACTGGCAGTCAGCACCAGCATCGCGGCCTTACAGCGCTGGCAGCGCGACCAGCGGCGACATGAGGAACTGCAGCGGCAGCAGGTTACCGCGGAACTGGCCTATCTGAAAGCACAGATCAACCCCCATTTTTTCTTCAACACGCTCAACAGCATCTATGCCCTTTCCTTCGGCGATGTACAGCTCGCACGGGAGGCGCTGCATACCCTATCGCGTATGATGCGGTACCTGCTGTATGAAACCCAGCAAAACCAGGTCGGCCTGCGGGGGGAGATCAGCTTCCTGAAAGACCACGTATCACTCATGAAATTGCGGCTCCACGACCATACGACGGTTGAATTTGCCGAACCGGAGCTGACGAGAGAGTGGCTGATCGCCCCGATGCTGCTGCTGCCATTTGTCGAAAATGCGTTTAAGCACGGCGTATCAGCCACTACCCCCGGCAAGATCCGCATCGCACTGGCCATTCAAGGGAACCGCCTTGCCATGACCGTGGAAAATACGATTGTCAGAAGCAGCGGTGTTTCGCACGAATCGGGGGGCGGAATCGGACTGGACAACACCCGCAGGCGGCTGGAACTACTCTACCCTGAAAAACATACGTTGGCCATCTACGAGGATGCCGACCGGGGGATTTATGTTGTAGACTTAACCATCGAACTTGCATGACACTTAACTGCATTGCCGTAGACGACGAGCCGCTGGCGCTCAATTTAATTGCAGGCTATATCCGGCAGACACCTTTTCTGTCGCTGAAAGGATCCTATTCCAGCGCCATGGAAGCATTGCCGGTTTTGCTGGCCGGCGGTATCCAGTTGGTCTTCCTCGATATCCAGATGCCCGACTTCAGCGGACTTGAATTTTCCAAAATGCTGCAACGCAGCCACGCGACTTCGGATTTCCGTGTCATCTTCACCACCGCTTACGATCGGTACGCCATCGAAGGTTACCAAGTGGATGCACTGTATTACCTACTCAAACCTTTCAACTATCAGGAATTCCTGCAGGCGGCCCTTAAAGGGGTCAACTATTTCGAACGCCAGGCAACCTTTGAAACGGTAAACGCTGACGAACCCTACCTGTATGTCAAATCCGATTATAAAACTGTGCGGATTGATCTGCGGAAAATCACCTACATCGAATCGTTGAAGGACTATGTCATCATTCACCTGACAGGGGAAGCAAAAGCCATTAAAACCCTGATGAGCTTGAAGTCTATTGAAGACCGCCTGCCGGCAGACCGCTTCCTCCGCATCCACCGATCGTTTGTCGTTTCGATGGCACAGGTCCATGCTATTGGCAAAAATACCGTCCACATCGGCGGGCAGGAAATCAGCGTGGGCGACCAGTACCGGGAGGCGTTCCAGCGACTGGTGGACCGCTGGGCCTGATCCGTAGGACCATATACACATTTTCTTAAAACTGAATCGGCTTATGGGTGTTATTTAGAAGCTATGACGCTCGATCAGTACCGGAAAAAAAGAGACTTCAAAAAGACCAGCGAACCGAAAGCGGGCAAGAGTCCTAACAAGAAGCTGCTCACGTTTGTGGTGCAGAAGCACGATGCTTCGCGGCTGCACTACGATTTCCGCCTGGAAATGGGCGGCGTGCTGAAAAGCTGGGCGGTACCCAAAGGTCCGTCCACCGACCCGCAAACCAAACGGCTGGCGATGAAAGTGGAGGATCATCCGATGGATTACCGGTTATTTGAGGGTATCATCCCCAAAGGCGAGTACGGGGGTGGTACCGTCATTGTATGGGACGAAGGCACGTACGAGCCGATCGAGCCCCTGAAAACCAAGAAAGCACAGGAAAAACACCTGTTGGAACAGCTCAACCAAGGGTCGCTGAAAATCCGGCTGCATGGCCAGAAACTGCAGGGGGAGTATGCCCTGGTCAAAACATCCGGCATGGGGGAAAATGGCTGGCTGCTGATCAAACATAAAGATGAGTTTGCCAGCAAATCCGATGTCACCAAAAAAGACAAATCGGTGCTTTCAGGAAAAACCATCGCGGCCGTGGAAAAAAGCAGTGACAAGGTATGGCGTAACGGCCGCGAAGCGGATGCCAAGAAGGCCAAAGCCCCCGGGAAAGCCGTTCGGAAAGCGCCCAAGGAGGCCGACGAGCACCTCGCGGAGGAAGTGGACGAAAGCACCGAACCTCAAAAATTGGATGTCGCAGCCCTGCTGAAAAATGCCCCGAAGTCCCCCGCTCCGGATAAAATCAAACCCATGAAGGCTACGCTCATTGACGAGCCTTTTGACGATCCGGATTGGGTATACGAGGTGAAATGGGACGGTTACCGCGCCGTTGCCCGGGTGAGCAAGACCGATGTAAAACTGGCTTCCCGCAACAGCATTCCGTTTGATAAATATTATCCGCTCATAGACCTGCTGAAAACATGGCGTATCAACGCTGTGATTGATGGCGAAATCGTGGTGCTGAACGACAAAGGGCTGTCCGATTTCAGTGCGTTGCAGAACTGGCGGAGTGAGGCAGACGGAAATTTGGTATACTGCGTTTTTGATGTCCTGTGGTACGAAGGGAAAAACCTGATGGATTTACCGCTTACCGAGCGGCAGGCCATCCTGCAGGATATCCTGCCGACGGACGACAAGCGCATCCGCCTGAGCAAGGTATTCGCCGCACGGGGCATTGAGTTTTTCGATGCCGCCGAACAGGTAGGACTGGAAGGGATCATGGCAAAAAAAGCCGACAGCAGGTATACTTCCGATCTCCGGTCAAAAGAATGGTTAAAGATAAAGGTGCAACGTCGGCAGGAAGTGGTGATTGCGGGCTTCACCCGGAATACAGGTACTTCCAAAGCGTTCAGTGCACTTGTGTTGGGCGTGTATGAGGGTAAAAACCTACGCTATGCGGGCAAAGTAGGAACCGGCTTTTCAGACAAACAGCAACAGGACATGATGAAACGGTTTAAGTCCCTGATCACTACCAAAAGCCCCTTTGACACCGTACCCGATGTGAATAAGCCCTCCCGCTTCCGTCCACAGCGCCTTGGCGCAAAACCCACCTGGCTGAAACCGGAATTGGTCTGCGAGGTCAATTATGCCGAAGTGACCAGCGAGGGGGTATTCCGCCAAGCTTCCTTTAAGGGCATGCGGGAAGACAAAGACGCCGATGAGGTAGTACTGGAAAAGCCCGATGACACCGAAAGCACGGTGGAGGAGGCAGAAAACAAAGCTCCCAAAGATCGGCACACCCTGCTGAATCCGGGCGAGGAAACGCAGGTACGCAAGATAAACGGCAAGGAGCTGAAATTTACGCACCTAAGCAAGGTATACTGGCCAGGAGAGGGCATCACCAAACGGGACCTGTTTAACTACTATTACCGCATGGCTGAATACATCCTTCCGTACCTGAAAGACCGTCCCCTATCGCTGAACCGCTTTCCAAACGGCATCAAAGGGCCTAGCTTCTATCAGAAGGATATTAAGGGAAAAGCTCCGGAATGGATCACGAAGACCTATCCCTATGTAACCGGCGAGGGTGAACATAAGGAATACCTGGTAGGCGACGACGAAGCCACCCTGCTATGGATGGCTTCGCTGGCCTGTATCGAGATGAATCCCTGGTTCAGCCGCATCCAGTCTCCGGACAATCCCGACTATTGCGTGATCGATCTTGACCCGGATAAAAACACCTTCGAGCAGGTGATCCAGGCTGCGCAGGAAGTCAAAAAGGTGCTGGATGGCCTGGACGTGCCCGGATATCCGAAGACATCGGGTTCCACAGGTATTCACATCTATATTCCGTTAGGTGCAAAATACACCTACGACCAATCACAGCTTTTTGCCAGGGTAATCGTTAACCTCGTGCATGAACAGTTGCCGGATTTCACCACCCTGGAGCGGAAGGTGAGCAGCCGGAACGGGAAAATGTACCTTGATTTCCTCCAGAACAGACCGGGGGCTACCATCGCAGGACCATATTCGCTGCGGCCGAAACCGGGAGCTACGGTGTCCATGCCCTTGACATGGGAGGAAGTAAAGCCCGGTCTGAAAATGAGCAACTTTACCATTCACAATGCCTACGACCGCCTGAAAGAAACCGGCGACCTGTTTAAGGGTGTGCTCGGAAAAGGTATCGACTTAAAAAAGACGATTCAGAAAGCACAATCTAGCTAACGTCGTACATCGTTGTAGGCAGAAATCAGTGCTTCCAGGACCAGCTCTTTGCCAACCCCGTTCAAATTGAATGTAGTGGCTCCCTTTTCACCCCATTTATTGGGAACTGGGTAAATATGAACGGTATCCATCGCACAGAACAGGGCCTGCTCGCCCGGGGTAAGGAAAATATTGGCGGTGTTGTCACTCGCCAGATAGGTGGCAAACATGCGTTTTCCGGTTACACGGAAACCCACCCGGTCAAAATGCGGCCTTTGCTCCGTCCCCGGAAAAGACAGCGCCATTTCGGCAAATGTATTCCCATTGATCATGCTCTGTACGTGCCGCCTTTTTGACTAATAGTCGTCATTGATTTCGATCCAATAGCCATCCGGATCCTGAAGGTAAATCTGCTTGACGCCATCTATCCGGAGGGTTACCTGCTGCTTTTCTCCCTGCCAATTGTTATACGGAATTCCGTAACGGTCAAGGCGGGCGATGAAATCCGTAACGGAAGGAACGCTGAAACACAGGTGTGTCGCCATGTCATGAGCAACGATCTCAGCTGCCCCCTCAATCAAATGCAAATGGCTATTGGGCCCGATTTCCAACCAGGTATGCTTGCCGTCGTGGAAAGGTTCCGGTACGGTATCCAACTGTAGCACATCGCGGTAAAACACCGTGCTTTTTTCAAGATTATAGACTGAAAAGGCCATGTGATTCAGTTTCGATTTCTTTTCCTGGGCCGATGCCGGTGCCGATAGCACCGCAACAACTGCACAGATAAACAAGAGAGTCAGCGTGATATTCTTCATAAAGCAAACTTAGTTATATTTAGGTTCCAATCGAAACTAATTCTTTGTGAGTTATTTACCGCCCACTAAAATACCGATTTATAGGTATTGCTTTCAAGCTCGCTATCGGCTATTTTTACATTGAATTTAATGTATTTGTCTTGACTGTTAAACATTTGTTGGTTTGCGAGACCCTAACCGGGTAATTCCCACTGGTCGGTGGAAACACCGGCCAGTTTTAGTTAACCTTTCGCCCATAAAACCAGGCCATGGTCCCCATATGAAATCCTGACGATGAAAAAGAAAACACTCTATGGTTTTTTATTGAGATTGTACAATACCATCAAACTCAACCTCTTCTACGTGCTGCTGTCGTTATTGGTGCCCGTAATTCTGTGGAAAGTACAGGTTGGCCGGGACATCGTAGTGAGTCTAGCGGAGTCTTCGCAGCACAGCTACCTCAACACGCCATTGTTGATCGCTTCATTTTCATTGTTAGCCCTGAGCAATTGGGCCATTCCAGTGCTGGCAATCGATATCTGGCGTGCCCTCACCCGGCGTCGCGTGAACTCCCAATCGTTATACAGCGGTCTCATCTCGTTGTACAACGGCGATTCGGTGGAAGGCAAGCGACAATTTCCCATACGGTATTTCGCGAGTCTCCCTTGGGTAATCTTTCTGTATGTAACGGTTACTTCCTTTTTTCCCGGGAAAACCTTCGTCGGAATAGGTGTGCTTGTCTTATTGGTAGCCGGAATCTTCCTGCTTGACTGGCAATATCGGAGAAAGCGGGTGCCACGTGTTTTTCAACAATTATGGGACAATGCCGCCGACGGAAATACTGCGGCAGCCCGTAAAAAAGCCCTCCGGTATGTCGCCTTCATGACCCTGTTTTTCTTGCTTTTCCTCGCGTTAATCGGCGGCATCGGGTATGGGCTGCGTTCCAGCCGGACGGGAGTGATCCTACTGATTGTTAGTGCCCACTTTGTCAGTATCCTGGCCAACTACGCTTATATGAAATTTGCAGAAAACGTCGATGTAAAAAACAGGGAGGTGTCGTACTTCGTCAGTAAGTACATCCATATCTGCTCGTTATCGTGTACACTGCTGCTGGCGATCTTTCTTCAATTCTGCAACGGCAGCAAGTGGCCCGTCGAAATTGGCTTTTTCTCCCCTATTTTCATTTTAATTACGGCCATCTCCCTCTTTCTTTTTTTAACGGATGTTCTGATTACCGCCCAGTTGAACATCACCTGGGTATATAACGGGCTGTCATCGGGACAACCCGTATGGGCATGGTATAATCCCATGATCCGGTTGTTTGCATTGGGATTCTTGTTTTTATTTTTCTTTAATTCAGTCAATTCGCACCGGATCCGTAAACAGATCGCCCCACCCGATGGGGTATTTACGGCAGACATGAGGCCTTCGCTCACAGCCTATTTTGACCGATGGGTGCAAGACCGTGTGACAGGTGAGCGTGATACACTCAATGTATACCTCATCTCCGGGCAAGGAGGCGGATCGCGCGCTGCCGTTTGGTTTTTTATGGCTATGAACTACCTGGATAGCTTGAAAAGCACTCCATCCAGCCGATTTTCGGAACACGTGTTTTCAATCTCCACGGTTTCCGGCTCTACATCGGGTGCCGCCATGTATCTGGCCGATCGCTACCTAAATGTATCCCCGCAGCCGATGTCGGTGGTTCCCCGCATGAAAACGCTGTACGCCCGGAATTACCTGAGCAGCTCATTTTGGGGCGCATTGATTGGCGATGGTTTCGAAGGGATCAAATACGAAGCAGTCGGCAGGTTATCGGATCGCCGCGCGTTTCCCAAAGACCGGAACTACTATTTCCAACAGGAAGAAATACAGGGATACACGGAAGCAACACCTTCACTGCACCGGAAAGAAATCGATGGCTTTTTCAAAACCGACTATCTGAAACCTTACGTGCTGACCGCAGATACGGGTCAACCCCGATCGGCCACGGATCCGATCACATTCCATACCGCATTACCCCTTTTCTTCATCAACAGTGCCATTGTAGAAACAGGGCAACGGGGTGTCTTCGCTCCGGTGGATTTAGCAAGCTTCAGCCTCGGCACCGATCTATATGCGTCGTTTAAGCGATACAACCCCCATTACAATATCCCATTAATAGCCTGTGTAAACCAAAGTCAGGCGTTCCCCATCATCAATGCCTACAACTACCTGGATGGCGCCGGCAGGCTGATCGATGGCGGAATCTACGAGAATTCCGGTACCGCTACCACGCTGGAAATCTACGAAACCTTGAGGCGCCACCTCGCCGCGAAACCCGATGCCCCTTACCGCGTCAGGTTTGTCTGCATCAACCTGGTAAATACCAATATGGATGCGGTACGGGATGACGTTCGCTTCCGTCCGGCCTCAGTGCTCAATACGCTCACCGCGGCGTTTCAAAGTCCTTTTGGCGGACATGAACAGTTTAGCTATCGGAATATCTTAAGGAGGGTTATCGCCCCTGACACCGCGTACTCATTTCCGTTGGATAAACCGGTGCCGCTCACCCGGATGCTCCAATCTGCGGCAATCGATACCATGTATGTATCCCTGCGCGCGATGAAGTAACCGCCTCCCCGGCTATTCCCATGGATCGGATCGGTAAAATTGTCAACTTACAAAAGTTTGGTTACCTTCGCAAAGTCGGGCAGTTCATCGCTTTATCAATGGTATACACTTGAAAACAACGATCGCAAAACTGATTTCTACGGTGGGTCATCCCTTTTTGACCGTTCCGGTATTTGTCATTTTCTTATTATTCAGCATCGAATCTCCCCGACAAGCCGCCTATCTTTCGCTGCTGATTATCGGTGGTATTTTTGTTCCGATCGGAATCAGAACCCTTTGGGGCGTACGGAAAGGGACCTATACCAACCTGGATGTTTCAGATCAGGGCCAACGGCAGAAGTGGTTTATTGCCACGACCTTGTTATTGCTCGTGGTTACCGTAATTATTTGGCTAACCAACCAGGATAGGACGCTCCGGCTGGCGGTAACGTGTGCATTGGTGTTGTTAGTTACGGCACAGGTGGTCAATACGCGCGTGAAAGCTTCCATGCACCTTGCGTTCCATGTCTTTCTCGGCTTTTTGATTCTTCATTTCAATGTGATTGCCGGAATCGTTTTCCTGATGTTTGCTCCGTTACTGGCTTGGTCTAGAATCCATCTCAAACGCCATGTGTGGAAAGAAATCATTGTCGGTGTGATTTTAGGTGCCGTTTTGGGAACCACCTTTTGGCTGGTGAATTAACCGAACCGATTTCCCGTTTTTTTGCGGCTATACCAAACGGATGACTTCGGTATCAGCAGTAATACGAAGCCCATCGGTAGACGTAAGCAGGTTAAGTCCCGGCGTTTTCCCCGTCTCTAGCGACCCGTATTTTTCCGCGATCCCAAGAAACTGTGCCCCATTAATAGTGCCCCATTTGATGGTTTCATCAAAGGGAATCTCCGGAAAATATTTGTGTATCGTTTTCAGTTCGGCCAATATGCATAGCCGGTCGTTGGAAGCGAGACTGTCCGTACCCAGTGTGATTTTATGACGGTACGTGACAAAATTTTTCATTTTCGGAAGCACCCCTTCGATGTAAAGATTCGCATTGGGACAAAAACACCAGAAGACATTCCGCTCCTGGCGTTCGATGAAGAAAATATCTTTGGAGGAAGTATATGTGTTATGCACCAACAGGACCGGCGTGTCTCGCGATAGATAAGACATAACGGTTTGCAGGGAGTTCCGTGCTTGCGCTTTAAAGCCGGAAATGTCTTTGCCGATTGCCCGATAAAAGTCTAAAAATTGCCCGGTCTTGTACCGGAATAACCGGTTTTCTTCCTCACTTTCCTGGTTATGCACACTGAGCGGCATATTGGATATAACCGCGTCTTCGTTGAGTAACCGGAATAATTCTTTCGATACGGAATAAGGCGCATGTGCCGTAATGGAAGCGGCATCTTTCTGAAAAAGACAGGCAATCGCCCGCGCCTCCATCAGCTTTTGAGAAGCCACCTCCGGCTCAAATCCAAGTACTTCCACAAACGTATGGTAATACATTTTACTACGGGCTTTTACCGGGGCCGAAATACCTGTATTCGCATGGTCGCCCACTGCTACTATGCCATTTTCATAAAGTTCCTGATCAGCCGCCTCCATGGCTTGCTGAATCCGTTCCTCGTCAGCATTGCGCATCGCAATCACCTGCTGGAGAAACGACACCAACCCGGTATGCTGCGGGATGACGCCTGCCATGTGAGAAAGTTCCAGGTGACAATGTGTATTGACAAACCCGGGTACGATAATGCCTTTTTTCCGGTTGATCTGCTGACCTGAGAGGTTGGGATGGTCGGGTGGGTAAATCCCCTCAATTATGCCGTTATTTCCGATCTCAACAACACCGTTCTTAATTGCATTGCTGGTAACCGGCACAATATAATCCGCAGAAAAAAAAGTGTTCATAGCATGCTAGGTTTTTTGATATGTATCGCGTCCTTCAGGATAGGTTTAATTTGAAAAATAAACGACTACAAATATGTATTTTTTTTGGTGTTTAACCAAAAGTTTAACAAAATAGAAAAAGCCGTATCTTTGTACCGTGGTTGACAGTAAATCCAAAATCGATATCCGCAAGCTGACGCTTGAGCAACTTCGCAGCCAGTTGGCTTCCCTGGGAGAGCAGGCGTTCCGGGCCAAGCAGATCCATGAATGGCTTTGGAAGAAGTCGTGTACCGATTTTGACCACATGAGCAACCTCAGCAAACCCCTGCGTGATCTGCTGAAACAAACTTTCGTTATCAATGCGGCCCGTGTACGCCAGGCTCAGTATAGTGCAGATCGAACGATCAAAAGCAGTTTTGTGCTCTATGATGGCAACATTGTCGAAGGCGTATTGATTCCGGCACCCGACCGGATGACGGCCTGTGTGAGCTCACAGGTAGGATGTAGTCTTACCTGTAAGTTTTGTGCAACGGGTTACATGGACCGGAAGCGCAATCTCAATGCTGACGAAATTTACGATCAGGTCGTACTCATCGGCAAACAGGCTCAGGAGCATTATGGACAGCCGCTCACCAACATCGTTTATATGGGAATGGGGGAACCGCTGCTCAATTATGCCAACGTACTGGCATCCGTACAGCGCATCACTGCCGCCGACGGGTTGAATATGGCGGCAAAACGAATTACGGTATCCACCGCCGGAATCGCCAAAATGATCAAAAAACTGGGAGATGACCAGGTTCGGTTCAACCTCGCGCTGTCCCTGCATGCAGCCAATGACCAAAAGCGCAATGAAATCATGCCCATTAATGAACAGAATTCATTGGGGGCGTTGGCAGAAGCGTTGAAATATTATTACGCAAAGACCAAGAATCCCGTTACCTACGAATACATTGTATTTAACGGATTCAACGACGATCCTGCCGATGCCCGGGAACTGGCTGCCTTTTGTAAGCATCTTCCCTGCAAGGTCAACATCATTGAATATAATCCGATTGCCTTTGCCGATTTTGAAAATGCTCCGGAAGACAAAATAGACCGCTTTGCCGCCTTACTACGTCAGAAGGGCATCGTTACCAATATCCGGCGAAGCCGGGGAAAGGACATTGATGCCGCTTGCGGCCAATTGGCCATCAAGGAAACGGCAAGCCCAGCGGTTTAAAAACACACCTACGATGATCAACCGTTACCTAACAGACCTGGCCGCTCTCTTTTTCCCAAAAACCTGTGCGGGGTGTGACACTCCATTGGTGTATGGCGAAAAACTCATCTGCACATCCTGTTGGTATCACCTACCTGTTATCCCTGCACACGACCAAACCGCCAACCTACACACCATACAGACTGCCTCGTTTTTCTATTTAATGGATTCTTCCCGCATACAGCGGATTATTTACCAGCTGAAATACAATAACCGACCCGAAATCGGCACCTTATTGGGTGAAAAGTATGGATCTCTGCTGCGGGAAAGGACACCCTTTCAGGAAGCCGATGTGATTGTACCCGTACCTTTGCACCCCACGAAACTCCGCAAGCGGGGATATAACCAAAGCGCATTTTTTGCCGAGGGGCTCTCCCACTCCATGCAAAAGCCCACAGCGATGCAGTGTCTGGTTCGGCATCGCGCTACCGAAAGCCAAACCAAAAAAAGTCGTTACGAGCGGTACGAAAATATGGAAACCGCATTTCGGCTAGCCAAAGCAGAAGCCATTGCCGGAAAACACGTGCTGTTAGTAGACGATGTATTGACCACGGGAGCTACCCTGGAGGCATGTTCCACGGTACTCCTAACCGCCGGGGCGATCCAGGTAAACGCCGTTACCATCGCCAAAGCGTTGTGACAGGAATGGATGGGTAGCAGTTGATTCGTGCCGATGGACAGGCGGACATTTGCAACCCTTCCGGAACACACCACAACTCGATAAACTGACCGCGATTGCTGCTCCTACCGTTAAAGGAACAGCGCTAGCCCTTATGCGATACGAATTATGCAACAAAAGGTAAGCAAATACCCCCATTCCGGTACCCACGACATCGGCAAACAGATCCCAGGCTTCAGCAGAACGGTACGTAAATATTTTCCACTGCAAAAACTCGGTAAACAGAGCAAACAGAAATGAAAAAACGATAACCCGGATGGAAATTCCCCAAGACGGCCTCGATGTGCCCGCTTTCCGGATGGCGCCGTAATAGAGAAGTACTGTAAACACGAAAAAGAAACCGCAATGTACCAGCTTATCAATTCCCGCAAACTTAGGGATACTTTCGGTGCTCTCCGACGGAATGCTGCACAGGACCAACACAACCACTGCCCACAATATCGCCCAGCTGTAATGCTTCATATTTTCTATTTTGACCGCTATCCAGCCATTTTAATGCCAAAAGTACAGCAACAGCGGCAATTAGGCCGACACCTGCGCCTCGTAATCGGCGGCAGCGAGTAGCCCATCCACATCGGCAGGATTGTTCAGCTTTACACGCACCAACCATCCCTCGCCATACGGATCTTGATTAACCAGTTCAGGCGAGCTGTCTATCTTTTCGTTGACAGATAGCACGGTAGCCGATACAGGCATAAAAAGATCCGATACCGTTTTCACCGCTTCTACGGTGCCGAACACCTGATCCTGAGCCACTTCCTCGCCGATTGTATTGACATCAATAAATACGATATCCCCAAGTTCACGCTGTGCAAAATCGGTAATACCAACAATGGCTTCATCGCCTTCTACACGAATCCATTCGTGATCTTTCGTGTATTTCAAATCTGTGGGAAACGTCATGGAGTAGTAACTAAAATTTCTCAAAAATAGAATTATATCACGAAACTGCAAAATGCCTACCTTTATTCCCAATGAACCCTTGGATAGAAAAATTATATGCAATCGCTGGCCGAAAACAGCGGGTCATCGTTGGCCTCATGTCAGGCACTTCGCTCGATGGATTGGATATCGCCCTTTGCCACATTACCGGAGAGGGCCTTCATACCGAACTATCCGTTACACACTTCGATACCAAACCCTATACCGATGAATTCCGCAGCCGCATTCGCGAAATCTTTGCCAAACGGACGGTTGACCAGCAAGTCCTCAGCGGACTGCACGCATGGGTTGGACAGGTACATGGCACATTTGTAAACGAAATGTTGCAGGAATGGGGTAAGTCCCCGGGCGAAATCGATCTCATAGCCAGTCATGGACAGACGGTTTTTCACGCCCCTCAGTCACTTACAGGAAACACCGATTATCCAAACAGCACGCTGCAGATCGGCGATGGCGATCAGTTGGCCGTGACTACCGGAATCATCACCGTATCCGATTTCAGGCAAAAGCACATCGCAGCGGGCGGAGAGGGTGCCCCCCTCGCAGCGTATGGCGATTACCTGCTGTTTACAGCTAAAACCGAAACACGTATTTTACTCAATATCGGCGGCATTGCCAATTTTACCTTCCTTCCCGCCGCCTCCTCCCGAAAGCCTTGTTTTGCGACAGACGTGGGACCCGGGAATACCCTGATGAATCAATACATGCAAATGCGAATGGGTAGGGAAATGGATGAGGACGGCCGCTTAGCCGCTGCCGGTACCGTCTGCCCCCCTTTACTTAAAGCGCTGCTCAGTCCTGATTTTTTTGCGTTACCTTTTCCGAAAACCACCGGACCCGAATTGTTTAATCTCGACTACCTTTTCGATGCACAAAAAGCTACAGGGACGACCGGATTAACGGAAAGCGATGTGATGGCTACACTGTGTGCTTTTTCGGCCACTGCCATCGTAGACGCCATCCGGCAGACACTGAGCGAAGCGGGTAACTTACTCACGCGGGTCTATGTAAGCGGCGGCGGACTGCATAATCCGGCACTTATGCGTCGGATCAAAACGGGATTGGGTGAGCTGACCGTCTCTCCGTTCAATGAACTGGGACTACTTCCCGATGCAAAGGAAGCAGCGCTCTTTGCATTACTAGCCAATGAAACCCTCGCAGGAAATGCCGCCAATGCGAAAGCCATCGCTAACGCTCCGGCGGTATGCATGGGGAAGATCAGTTTCCCCGAATAGCTGCGACAAGCCGCCGTTTCTATTCGTCTAATGCTTGATGCAGGAACAATTTAAAGGAATACATCCGGCGGAAGGCCTGAAGCACCTTTTCCAACCCATCGGGGCCAGCCAATTCGTTGTCATCAAAGGATTCGGATGCCGTAAAGCTTTTCAATTTAATCCATTCGATGTAAGGATTATCCGCATCGTATCCGGCCGGTGGCCGTTTCAGCTTATCCTGGATATCCAACCGGCAATTTTTTTTAAAGGAAGCTTCCTCCAGGATGGCCGACAACTGGGCCCCGTTATAATCAATTTCCTGCCGGATTGCCGCCAAATGGTCTTTTTCCGGGCGCCAATAACCGCCCGCAGCAAAGCTGTTACCCGGTTGGATATGAAGATAATATTCCGGACCGTTCAGTTTACGACCGGCGGTGGATATACCGGCGCCGAGCCAGGTCTTATAGGGTGCTTTATCCTTGCTGAACCGTGTATCCCGATAAATCCGGAAAAGGCATTTCGATGTCGGAATATCTGCCGAAATATAGCGGTCGGTCTCAGCAAGTCCGTTAATAACGGCCTGGGTAAAATCTTTCATGTTTTGCCAAGCATGCTCATAAGCTTCCCGGTGCTGCTGGAACCACTCCCGGTTATTATTTTTCCCGATTGCTGTAAGAAAGCCAAAAGTGTCAGAATGTATGAACTGCATAAATGGATAATAAATAAAATTAGTTAACGGTTTGTAGCGATAGCAGCAACTTGAGCCATACGAATACCACAGGAGCAGCTAACAGCAATCCATCAAAACGGTCGAGCAGGCCCCCATGTCCCGGCAATATGGACCCCGAATCTTTCACCTGCCGGCTCCGCTTGAGCATAGACTCCACCAGGTCGCCAAAAGTGCCGAACACCGAAATAAGCAGGGCCATACCCACCCACTGCCAAACGCTTATCACCGGATAATAAAGCGCCAATACCGACGATACCACCAACGCAAGTAGGATACCTCCAATGAGCCCTTCCCATGTTTTTTTGGGAGAAATGCGCTCAAAAAGGCGCCGTCTGCCGAAGAACCTGCCCATAAGATAGGCGCCTGTGTCGTTTCCCCAAAGGATCAGCATAAACCCCAGGGGTAAGCGGTAGTTATAAGCGCCGGTCAAAAAACCCAACGAAAGAAACGATACAAAGGGTAAAACAATATATATAACTCCCAAAAACGTGTAAGCGATACCCGTAAACGGATTATCCTGATCTTTCTGGTAAAGCGGAACGATCCATACTAGCGCAGCCAACGGAATAACCAGCAACAGGCAATTTGGAGAAAGATCGCCCAGTTGATATCCCCCATACACTCCGAATGCAAGCACACCGAACAATAACCCCAATAAAGCGTTCGGTTTACCGTTGGCATCTCCCACAATCCGATAAAATTCATAGAGGCAACACGCGCTCAGCACCAGGAAAAAGCCGGTAAATAGATAGGCATTGAATACGATCGAAGCAAGCACCACGATAACAAAGAAAAGGCCGGTAATTGCACGTGTTCTCATGACCGCTTATCCCTCGTGGTTAGCATCGTACCCGCCATCCGCCAACAACTCCCGTGCAAAAGATTCCTGCGATTCGTGCACGTACAATTCGACCTGTCCGAACCGATACGATGAATCCTGCTTATTGATAATTACCGCCGGCACCTGATGCTCTTCCAGCATTTGTTTGGTAATCTCCGCCTGGATGGGATTGGGTGTCACAAACAGTTTAATCCAGTGTTTTTCCATAGCTCCGTGTGTTTTGCTTGATGGCAGTTTTATAGTATTGATATAGCAGGACAGCGGTGAGTACAAAACTAATAAAATAAAGGTAATCGGGAATCTGCTGTGAAAAGTCCAGTTCATCGAGTGATTTACCCTGCCGTTTTAGGTAAAATGCATATACGGTGGCCGTCGCATTATTGATGAAGTGTGCCAACACGGGTAACCAGATGCTTTTACCCCAAAATAAAAGGTATCCAAAAAGAGCCCCCAGCAGCAGCCGTGGCAGAAAGCCGTAGAATTGAAGATGGATGGCACTGAAGATAATGGCAGTAAGCCAGATAGCGGTATGAGGGTTTTTAAACCAGCGGGTCAGAATACCTTGCACACATCCCCGGAACAGAAACTCTTCGCCGATGGCGGCAATGACTGCAACGACAATTAAACTTGTCAACAGCCCCGTATATGTGGTGTCAGACAGCAGCAGATCGGTCAATCGTTTCTGCTCGGCCTCCTTGACCTTCATCCAATTTTCTACCCCCGATAGTGCTTCCGGAAGCCTCATCTGTTCATTTAGCTTAATAGCCTGTTCAAAAACCGGTGCGGAGAAAAAGAGGATCGCGACGACCAAAAACCACAGGGAAGGGTTTACCCCCGTGCGGAAATCCAAATAGGTGTGCCGATGCTTCTCAATTACTCCCATCAGCAGCGCAGGCAAGACAAACATGCCAATGCTTGATCCGGCCTGCACAATTTTGAGAAAACCGATGTTGGAAATGCTGTCCGATAGGGTTTCTTCCACACTTCCCATGGAAACACCTGTGGCAAGCAGACCGATAAAAACAGAAATCGCCCCCATTACAATGGCTCCCGAAAATACCAAAAGCAAGAGTAAGATTAAGGATTTAACAGGAGGAAAAGTACGTTGTTCAATCATCGGGCTTTCTTCAATTTGGGGATGAAGATACGGATTGCGGCGGATACTAGGAAACCTGGGCTGATTGTTGTGTATAATCGCGGGAAAGCGTAAGTTTGAAATAACTTATGTTAAATAACAAGGGAACATGAAAGCCTTATTATCTGTAATTCCCTTAGTGGTGGTCAGCTGGTTCCCGGCGGCTGCTCAGGAAGAATACGTTCCCCCCCCTTCGCAGACATTGACAACCATCCCTTTCTCACTGGCTGTGGAAAGTGTGGTACTTATCAAGGCGATACTGGTTGGTCATGCCGATACATTGACCTTTATCCTGGACACCGGCAGCAGCGGTATCTCGCTAGACTCTGCCACAGCAAGCTCACTGGGATTGGTTCCGGTCGCCTCGGAAATAAACATACGCGGAATTGCCGGCATGCGGAAAGCAGAATTTGTTTACAACGAACGGTTGAAGTTAAACGAATTAACCGTGGACAGTCTGAATTTTCATATCAACGACTATGAATTCCTGTCCTATGTGTATGGCACCCGTATCGATGGCGTCATCGGATATTCCCTGCTTAGCCGGTATATTCTGAAAATAGACTACGATACTCATGAAATTGAAATTTGCTCCCCGGGTACATTAAAGTATCCACGGGGAGGACATTTATTGAAACCGTTTATCCGCACACTACCTGTCCAAACAGCCCGTGTACGGGACCATCATAAGGTCACCTCCCGTTTTTTATTTGATATCGGAGCCGGCTTATCCCTGGTTCTGTCGCAGGATTTCGAGCAAGACAGCCTGATTCTCCGCAAGAAACGCAAACGGTTTCCCATACAGGCCCACGGAGTAGGCGGAAAGCTTGTGATGGACATGACACTCGTAAAAGACTTCCGGCTGGGTCCATATCGCTTCCGGAAAGTACCTACCATGATTTTTGAAGACGAGTTCAACGTGACCTCCTACCCCTATCTCGGGGGGCTCATCGGCAACCAGATCCTGAAACGGTTCAACGTTATTTTCAATTACCCACAGCGGGAGATTTACCTGAAGCCCAACACACTGTACCGGGAACCTTTTGAATATTCGTATTCCGGTATGGAGCTTTACTATCTCAATGATGCAATTGTTATCGGTTCCATCGTCAAAGGTTCTCCGGCCGACCTATGCGGTTTTAAAGAAGGGGATATCGTGATTGCCATTGACAACAATGCCAGTCAGGATTTTGCACAGTATAAAAAGGCATTGATGTCAGCAAAAAAGCGGCTGAAGTTGATCATCCGCCGTCAGGACGAGCTCATTGAGATTCCGCTGAAGTTGTTAAGCGTGTTGTAAAATCAAAATCCCTATATTCGTGTAGCATAATGCTTATGAAAAAATTGGATGTTAACCGACACGAGAAAGAAACCTTGGATGAGGCCATCCGCCATTGGCGCGAACAGGGATTGCTTGAGGAAGTACAGGCCAAACAACTCATTGAGTCCTATGAATTGAAAGGATTTGATTGGAAGCGGCTGGCCCAATATGCTTTTTGGATCGCTCTTTCGTGTATCGTCCTTGCTTTTCTTTCCCTGTTTGCCGATAAGATGGTATTGCAATGGATTGAGAAGATTTATGACACGCCCGATGTGGTGATTTGTTTTTTCTGTCTGGCCCTGGCGATCCTATTTTATAGCTGGGGTTTCCGGAACAAGCGCAAATATCCGCATAAAACCTTCAGCAATGAGGCGTTGATGACACTGGGTGTATTCGCAACGGCAGCATTCATCGGCTATCTCGGCAAAATCATCGACAACGGATCGGGGCATTTTTCGCTGCTGTTCCTTGCTTCCGTGATCATATATGGCGTGCTGTCTGTAAAATTATCGTCTAAACTCATCTGGATATTTACACTGGTCAGCTTTGGTATCTGGTTTGCCACGGAAACGGCCTATCACAGCAATTGGGGGTTTCGTTTCTGGGGTATGAATTATCCCCTTCGTTTCACCTTGTTCGGAGCATTGCTTACGGCGTTTGCACTGGTCTGGCAGCAACGCATCAAACCGATAGCCCCTTTTACGTCACTGACCTATATCATCGGTCTTACTTACCTGATGGTTGCGTTGTGGCTGTTGTCTATTTTCGGCAACTACAGCGATATGGATAAATGGTCTGAGGTACGGCAATGGCATATTTTTTATTGGGGCCTGCTGTCTACCGCCATATCCCTGGGGGTCGCATGGTACGGATTGAAACGGCAGGATTACATCGCCCGGGAATTCGGCATCATCTTTCTGATCATCAATCTCTATACACGGTTTTTCGAATACCTGTGGGATAACATCAACCGGACGGTGTTTTTCCTACTCCTGTCCGTTTCGTTTTGGTACATCGGCCGTTGGGCCGAGCGGATATGGAGCGGAAAAGAAAAAAAGCCTTATAAGTCTGTGGATTGACAAACTTATAAGGCCTTGAAACGCATAGCGATTATTGTTTTACGAACTGGACACTCGCCTGTATCTTCACTTCGTCGCTTACGACGACTGCTCCGGCCTCGGTTACCGCACTCCAGGTAAGCCCAAATTCCTTCCGGCTGATCTTGCCGGCTACTTCAAAACCTGCCTTAAAATTACCATACGGGTCGGTCACCGTACCCCCAAATTCTACATTCAAGGTAATGGGTTTTGTAATGTCGCCAACGGTTAAGTCGCCGTGAAGCAAAAACTCGTCATTACCCTTTTTGTCAATTGACGTGGAAACGAATGTAATTTGGGGGTATTGACCGGCATTGAAGAAATCGGCAGATTTCAGGTGTTCGTCACGCTGCGGCTGATTGGTATCAATGCTGGATGTATCAATGCTGAAATTGACTTTCCCTGTGGTGAAATCCGTTTCATCTTCTGTTACAACCGTTCCATCAAACGAGCGGAAATAACCGGTAACAGTCGTGATCACCAAATGTTTTACTTTAAATGCTACCTCTGAATGGGTAGGATCCAATTTCCATGTAGTTGCCATAGTCCTCCTTTATTTTTTTAGCTAACACAAAAATACGTATCAATGTTTAAACATTCATTGAATTAAGTTAATTTTTTTGAAAAAATCGCACCCTGTTTGTGCATAAATCATCCCGTTATTGATGAGTCATTATTACTTTAGGCTATTGGGTTATAATAAGGATTTAATAGGGACATTATAGGGGTAAATACCTATAAAAATCCTTTTACCTCCCTATCAAAAAATAAGAAGATATCCTTAGCATGACAAGGCGGTGGCTCCTCCTCCACAAGTATAATGGAATGCTGAAAAAACTAGTGGATTTCGACGCTATACGTAATATTTACGCCGCCCGCCGCCAACATATCGTGTACGGAACAGTATTTCTTCACGGCCAGTTCGGCTGCCTTCCCGGCCTTCGTCTGATCGATATCCCCTTTCAGGTAAAAAGAGATATGAATATCGGTGAAGATATGAGGGATTTCTTCCCGGCGTTCTCCTTTTACATCGATTTTGACATCGTCGATCTGTTGGCGCTGCTTTTTAAGGATAGTAACCAGATCTAGGGCGCTGCAGGAACCGAGTGCCATCAGCACCAGCTCCATGGGGCGTACACCCAAACCCTCTCCACCTATATCCGGAGAGCCATCGATGTGTACATGTACATCCGTGGAATCGCCGGTTCCTTCGAAGTGAACCGCGTCATTTACGCGTTGGAGTGATATATGCATGGTTGTATTAAATATCTCGTGTCGATTCAATCGTATAAACAAAACTATCAGCCCCGTAATATCCTACGTTCCATTCTATAGGGCGGCTGCCTGGGTCGTACACATAACGTTTTCGTTTCAGGATCGGATCACCGACCTTCAGTTCCAATTTTTGGGCCAACAGCGCGTCAGCGGTCATTGCACTGATTTCCTCTTTGGATAATTTTGCAATGGTATTGTGTTCGTTCTCCAGAATGTCGTAAAGTGGTCTTGAGAAATCTTCATTGCCCGTGAGGCCAATACGGGGATTAAAGTACGATATAAAATAAACAAAAGGCCGTTCCTCATTGCCCCTCAGCCGCTCAAGTTTCATCACCTTGGTGTCCGGCCCGATGTCGAAAAATGTGCACAATTCCTCAGTGGGTTTAACCCAACCGATATAAAGTTCATAATTTTTAACCGTAATTCCAAGGGCCCTCATTTCCTGGGTGAAACTCATCCAGTTATTAGCTTTTGACGTAATCGCTGTATTGGCAACCACCGTACCGACTCCTTTTCTGCGGATCAAAAGTCCCTCATACACCATTTTATTAATAGCCTGTCGCAACGTACTCCGCGATACGCCCAGTTGTTTCGAAAGGTCTACCTCATTGGGAAGTTTTTTTCCGTTTTTATAATCTGCTGATCGGATTGCCTTCCGAAGCTGCTCCTCAATCTGCACATATAAAGGAAGAGGACTGTCGTGATCCAATGATATTTTCATGTTTCTTATTGGCAATGAATAAAATATTGATGCATAGGCTGACGCCTGTTTCATATGTCCATACAACCCATTGTATGTCCCCACAAAAATAGTATTCTGCTCATCAAAACCAAAATACTTATATTCCCTTGCTTTTCACGGTGTTTACAATAAATTTTATTGTTTTCTTGGATTTATAGAAAAAAGAGATTTAATTTGTATCTACATATATATGTTCATATGTATATACATATAAAACCAATTACAAAAAGATAACATTTAATCATTCAGTTTAAGACAATCGGCAAAAAAATGAACCTATTTAACGTTGGAATAGACGTAGGGGGTACACACGTATCCTGTGCTTTGGTAAATCGTGACACGGGCAAATTGCTGCCGGAATCGTTACAGGTAGCGGACATTGATTCCAATGGATCGGCCACCCAAATATTGGATGTATTGGCCGGTATATTAGCCAAACTTCCTACAGCATCTGGGAACATCGCTGGAATAGGGATTGCCATGCCTGGACCCTTTGATTACATCCGGGGTATTTCGAAAATTACGGGGGTCAACAAGTTTGACCGGATATTTGGCCTTCACCTAAGGCAGTTTATCAGGGGGCACATTCCTGTTGAGTATCCCATTACATTCATCAATGATGCTTCGGCATATGCATGTGGTGAATACGTTGCCGGCGCGGCCAAAGGTAGCACAAGAAGTATCGTGCTGACATTCGGAACCGGATTTGGCAGCACATTTCTGCTGGATGGTGAAATATTGCCGGGCGGGGCGGAGGGAGTTCCCGAGGGCGGATTTTTATACAACATTCCGTATGGCGACAGCATTGCGGATGATTCTTTTGCCACCCGTTGGTTTGTGGGGGAATGGCAAAAACGCACTGGCCATTCCATCTCAGATGTCAAAGAAATTGCTGATTTAGCAAGAACCGGCAACCAAACCGCAAGCGATATTTTTAATCAGTTTGCCGATAATTTGGCTGAATTCATCGCTCCCTGGATCGAACGATTCAGACCAGACCGGATTGTATTGGGTGGCAATATTTCCAAAGCGGCCGACCTGTTTTTCGATCGGTTGGTATGGGGTATCGGTTCTAACCCACTCTTCCGCGTGAGTGAACTGTGGGATGAAGCACCGATCATAGGTGCAGCGCTGTCTGTACCGGCTGAACCGAATAACGACACGCCACTGCGGAAAACCGAACAATACCTGGCTCCTGCGAAAACAGCACCGACCCCGGAGGGAGTATACGACATCTATCCGGGATTTCCCATCGGATCCGGTCAGATCATACCGGGGGCCGAGGCCCTGGCGGATTGGCTTGCCGAATACCCGCGGGTTGTCATCGAGGGCTATACCGGGGTTTTCTGGGACAAGCTCATTGCTTCGATAGATCGGCAGTTGCGCAAACAGAACAAGCGGGTGCGCTGGTTTCATGTCGACGCCGCGCTTCTTCCAGAAGCTGACATAAAACACCTGATACAACCTTCCCTGGGCGATCCCGATGACATCTTTGGGAAAATTACCGACAAGAAATTGTCCGACTGGTTTGACAGCGAAAAACTCAGGCAACTTCAACCCGATCCGGGCGCTGACATCAACATTTTGGTAGGTGCCGGATCAAGCCTGGCGGGATGGGACGCACCGTTAGTTTATGTAGATGTGCCCAAAAATGAATTACAGTTCCGGATGCGCGCACATGCGGTCACCAACCTGGGAATGGAAACTTATGCGGACGACCGGCAGATGTACAAACAGTCTTACTTCGTGGACTGGCGGGTGCTCAACCAACATAAATGCGAGCTGTTGCCACAAATAGACCTGATTGTAGACGAACAGCGCCCCGATGCCTACCTATCTATGTCCGGAGAAAACCTACGCAGGGGATTGGCAGCCATGGGTCGGAATTTCTTCCGCGTACGTCCCTGGTTTGAACCGGGTGCTTGGGGCGGGCAATGGATGAAAGCACATTTTACGGGGTTGAATACCGAGGTAACCAACCTAGCTTGGTCGTTCGAATTAATGGTACTGGAAAATGGATTGATGTTCGAAAGCGATGGCTACCGCCTGGAAGTATCCTTTGACTTTCTGATGTACCAAAGCCACCGTGAAGTACTAGGCGACGGCGCTGCGCGCTTCGGATACGAGTTTCCCATCCGCTTTGACTTTCTGGATACGTTTGACGGGGGCAACCTTTCGGTTCAGTGTCATCCGCGCCCCGATTACATCAAAGAGCAGTTCGGTATGCCCTTTACCCAGGATGAGACTTACTACATTCTCGATTGTGAAGAAGACGCAGATGTATACCTCGGGTTCCAGGAAGGAGTGGACGCTGCTGACTTCCACCATCAGCTCATCCGTAGCCAGACCGAAAATGTAGCACTGGATGTAGCGCGGTATGTTCAAAAATTCAAAGCGGAGAAACATGCGCTCTACCTAATCCCCAACGGTACTATACATGCCTCGGGAAAAAACAATCTGGTACTTGAAATCAGCAGTGCCCCATATATCTTTACATTCAAGATGTACGACTGGCTCCGGCTGGACCTGGATGGCAGGCCCCGCCCCATCAACATCGAACACGGGATACGCAACGTATATTTTGACCGTCAGGGCGACCGGATCCAACGGGAGTTCATCAGCAAACCCTATGTGCTAGCGGAAACAGACGGTTATGTACTGGAACATTTGCCGACCCACCCGGACCATTTCTATGACATCCACCGCTATTCCTTTCACGAACAGATCGCCGTGGAAACAACCAACAAATGCCATGTATGGATGCTTGTAGAAGGGAAGTCGGTATGGGTCGAAACGGAAGACGGAATGAAACAGCGGTTCAACTTTGCGGAAACATTCGTGATTCCCGCTGCCGCAAAAGCATATACGATAACCAATGAAAGTAATGGAAGAGCTTTGATGGTCAAAGCCTTCCTAAAAGACTAAAACCAAATGAATTATGATAAACAGTATCGTTAGACTCCTTTCGCTCGTTGGGTTGGGCCTAGCCACCTTCCTAGCCTGCGAAGAAGACAGCAGCATCGCTATTGAGTCAAAAGTAGCATTGGACAAGACAACGACATCCGGGAAAATCGGAGACGTCATCACCGCAAATGTGACGTTGAAAGGACGTGATGTTCAAAAATTAGTGGTCACCAAATCAATCAATGGCGTCCCCGCGCCGGATTTTTCGGTGGAAATTCCCCTAACCGCAGGGAATGATTCGTATCCATTCTCGCAAATGATCCTAGCGGGAGACGAGGAGGGAACCCTGGTTTACACGTTCAGCGGTTTTAATGGTTCAGGGGCACTGATAGACGCTTCGGACCTTGCTGTTTCCGTACGCCTTTCGGGTGTACCGCTGCTCACACGCTATGACTGGCGGCTCGCCCAGCAGATTACCGGGGGAGACAACACGCTCACAGACGCCATGCGGGACAATGTGTACCGCCTCAATGCCGATTATTCCTGGCAATACGATTGGGGTGCCAGCGGTCCTACCAATTTTGAGGATCTCAATCAGTACTGTGCCTGGAAGATCATCGGCAACGAATCGCAGGTGGATTCCATTTACCTGATCAAATTCGGGTTCCTGGCAGCAACTCCCACCTTGGAAGGATACAAAGTAACCAAGCTGGAGGGCGAGGATCTGTGGTTGGAAACCACGATGGACCTGTCGTGGCTCGGATTATCGGCAGAGACACCGGTGATTGAAAAATACATCGGTATCGCAAAATCGAGCGATTTCACACCGTATAGAGGTGCCAATCCGGCAGACTACTCATGGGGCAATTGTACACCGGGTGCCTATTAAGCAACATAACGTTTATGAAGAGGTATGTAATTACGACATTGTGTTTGATGCTAGCCGGCCAGCTGATGGCAGGCCCCGACAACATCGCGCCGTCTGCAAAAGTAACCGCTTCTTCGGTTAACGGCCCAAAGGCTTCGGAGCAGGGACTGATAGACGGGCTTATCGGGATCGAAAATAAAGGAGAATGGTCATCGCAGAGTACCTTGACTTCCTGGGGTGCGATTGATTATCCCTGGGTTCAACTGGATTGGAACCAGCCACAACGGATCAACCGCATCGTGCTGTATGACCGGGCGACCCGGGATAGCCATACCGCAGGCGGTACCCTGTATTTCAGCGATGGAAGCAGCTTAGCGGTAAGTGCTATTCCCAACGACGGTCGGGCAAAAACGATAGATTTCCCCGAGAAAGAGGTGGTATGGGTCCGGTTTGAGGTAACAGACGGTGATGGCTTACAGCTGGGCCTGTCGGAAATGGAAGTATATCCCACACCCGGCAATACCGTTGATTTTGTATCGAAGGTGGATCCGTATATCGAATCGGCCCGTGGCCGTTACTTCTTTTTTGTAACCGGCAACCAACCGTTTGGTATGATCGGCGCGGCCCCGCTGACACGTAACAAAAACCAGTACGGCGGTGGTTATAATTACAATTCGCTGGAAGTGCTCGGCTTTCCGCAGGTACATGGCTGGATGCTTTCGGGCATTACCCTGATGCCGACTACCGGTACGGTAGACCCAACGAAAGGGGAGCAGTATTGGAAATCGAAGTTCAGCCACGACGGTGAAATCGTACAGCCCGCCTACCACCGCCTGTTTCTGGAAGACTACGGCATCTGGGTAGAGCAGACCGCCACTGAGCGGGTGAGTTTTTACCGATTGCGCTATACCAAAAATACCGCGTCCGATATTCTGCTCAACCTTGGCGGGTACCTCGGCGAAACGACGATGACAGATGCCGATGTACGCAGGGTAAGCGATACCGAACTGGAAGGATCGGTGATATCCACGGGGCGTTTCTGGGGTGGCCCGGACAAGGTAAAAATATTCTTCGTGATGAAGTTTGACAAACCCTTTCACACACTTGATGGGTGGAACGGCAGTGAAACCTACAGCCAGGTGACCCGCCTGAAAGGTAGCAGCGAGGTACATCCGAAGAATGCGGGTGAGTCTTACGTCGACGCTCCCACCGCTGGGATATCGGCACGCTATGCCGCAGCAGCAGGCGAACAAATCCAGGTGAAATTTGCCATTTCCTATACCAGCGTGGAAAACGCGCGGAACAACCTGAATGCGGAATGCGATCACTGGGACTTCGACGCGGTACGAGCTCAATCGAGGGCAGTATGGAATGAATACCTGGGCCGGATCGACGTGAAAGGGGGAACCGAGGCACAGCGGGTGAAGTTCTATACCGATCTATGGCATGTGTTGATGGGAAGACACAAAATCGACGATGTGTCTGGCGATTATCCGGACTATACGCAGGGTGACCGTGAAGGGCGGTTTACCAAAAATGCCCGGTTGATTGTACGGACACTTCCCAAGAATCCCGACGGCAGCGTACGCTTCCACATGTACAATTCGGACGCCTTCTGGCTGACACAGTGGAATCTCAACGTATTATGGGGCCTGGCATGGCCAGAAGTACTCGATGATTTCGCGGCAAGCCTGATACAATACGCCAAAAATGGGGGGCTATTGCCCCGCGGACCCAATGTGGGCGGGTATTCCTTTATCATGACAAGTTGCCCGGCAACCAATTTAATTACCAGTGCCTATCAAAAGGGCATGCTGACCAAGATGGACCCCGCAGATGCCTACCTTGCGATGGTGGAAAACCACAAGCCGGGAGGAATGCTGGGCCCCAAAGAAGAAATAGCGTTTTACATTAAAAACGGCTATTATCCCGGAAATGCAGGTATTACCATAGAGGCGGCTTTTCAGGACTGGGCATTGAGTCAAATGGCCGAGAAAATGGGAAAAGGAAAAGACGCTGTTTACTATGCCAAACGATCCATGGGATGGAAAAAGCTATTCCGGCCGGATCAGCAGCTAATTTTCCCTAAGGATGCGGACGGCCGATGGCTGCATGCCGACCCGTTGAGCGGCCAGGGCTGGATCGAAGCCAACGCTTGGCAGGCCACGTGGGGTCTGTCGCACGCGATCCCGGAGCTGGCACAACTGATGGGTGGAAACGATGCATTTTGCAAAAAGCTGAATCATGCCTTCGAGCAATCCGCCAAAGACGATTTTGTTTTCGGCTACAGCAACGGGTATGTAAGTTATGCCAACCAACCGGGCTGTTCCAATGCGCACGTATTCAGCCATGCCGGCCAACCGTGGCTTACCCAATACTGGGTGAGGCGGGTGAAGGAACAGGCCTATGGCGCCATCACCCCGGATAAAGGATATGGGGGGCATGACGAAGACCAGGGACAGATGGGTGGCGTAAGTGCCCTGATGGCCATCGGGCTGTTCAACATCCAGGGGAACAGCGGCATTGACCCCCGGTATGACCTCACAAGCCCGATTTTCGATGAGGTCACCATCAAGCTCCATCCGGACTATTACCAAGGGACCGCATTCAAAATCAAGGTAAACAACAATTCGAAAGATAACTGCTATATCCAGCGGACGGCATTGAATGGGACGAATTTCAGTCATTTTCAATTGAGTCATTCCGATTTCGCCCGGGGAGGCGAACTGGAGATGTGGCTGGGTCCCACTCCCAACAAAAACTGGGGTATTCAAAAACAATAAGTGATTAACCAATTATTCTGACATGAAACATAGATTATGGGTATTATTCGGTTCCCTGCTTTTCGTGCTCGCCGGACCACGGGTCCAGGCGCAGCAGCAATCTTACCAAGGGAATGTTAAAGACACCGATGGTGCGCCACTTTCCGGGGTGAGCATCGCGATCAAGGGAACATCAACGGGCACGGTAACCGATGGCAACGGTTCATTTACGATACAGGCGAAACGCGGCGATTACCTGGTGTTCTCGTATGTCGGCTACGAAGGGCAGGAAATCCTGCTCGGCGAAAGCCGGACGGTCGACGTCGTCCTAAGTCCGCAGGTGAATCTGCTGGAAGAAATGGTTGTGGTGGGATACGGGCAGGTGCGGAAAGGCGACCTGACTTCCGCCATTTCGAGTGTAAAAGCCGCGGATCTCGTGAAAACTTCGGTCACTTCACTCGATCAGGGCCTTCAAGGACGGGCGGCCGGAATGGTGGTAACCAATACATCGGGCCAGCCCGGCGCGGCAACCTCCATCCGCATACGGGGGACCAGCTCCATTATGGGCACAAATGAACCGCTGTATGTGATAGACGGTATCCCGGTAATCGGCGAAGGCTCCACGAGTACGGGCATGTTCCACAGTCCGGCACTCAATTCGTTGACCAGCATCAATCCCGGCGACGTCGAGTCCATCGAGATCCTCAAAGACGCCTCAGCCACCGCCATTTATGGCGCAAGGGGTGCAAACGGCGTGATCCTGATTACTACCAAACGCGGATCAAGCGGACGTGTCAAGACCTCATTCAATGCTTATTACGGTTTGCAGCAGGTGGCCAATACGATGAATATGCTCAACGCAGAGCAGCTGGCCATGCTGGGCAACGAAGCGGCCGATAATGCAAACATTGACCGGAAACTGATTTTTGCGGACCTGAACAACCTCCGGAAACGGAGCACGGACTGGCAGAGCGAGATCTTCCGGATAGCGCCCATCCAAAATTACGAATTGAGTTTTTCGGGTGGAAATGACGCAGCAGCTTATTTTTTATCGGCCAATTACATGGGTCAGGACGGGATCATCATCGGGTCGGACTTCAACAAAGCGAACGTCCGGCTTAATCTCGATCAACGGATCGGCTCGCGGCTGAAAGTCGGTACTTCGTTAAATGTGTCGCACAGTTCATCGAACGGTGTCGTAACCAACTCCGAGGGTGCATTTGCATCCAGCATTACCTCGTGGGCGCTGGAAATGAATCCCGCTTTGCCTGTGCGCCAGGCAGATGGTTCGTATGTCTACGAAAACAACACCTCCAACCCTGCAGTGGGAAACCCGGTACAGGATGCGAACGAATTTAAGCAATTGAACAAAACCGCACGGGCCCTGGGCAACTTCTACGCAGACCTGACCCTGACAGAGGGGCTGAACTTCAAGTCGAGCGTCGGGATTGACTATTATCAGGTCAAGGAACAGAGCTTTTCTTCCAAGGACATCAAGCGGGGCGAAAGCAACGGTGGCAGTGCCAGTGTAGGTACGGTGGATGGTTATACCTGGTTGTGGGAGAACACGTTGAATTATAACCGGAGGTTCGGCACCCAGCATCAGCTGAATGCCGTGGCGGGTATGACGGTACAGGCATTTGAAGGTCAGAACTTGGCGGTAGCCAATTCGGAATTCAACGATGGCCGTCTGGGATATTACGCCATTCAGGCGGGTGCCCGCAGGCAGATCACCAATTCGGGTTATTCCGGCTGGCAGATGTTGTCTTACCTCGCCCGTGCCAACTACTCTTATGCCAACCGGTACCTGGTTACGCTGACCGGACGGGTGGACGGCTCTTCCAAGTTCGGCGCCAACAACCGGTACGGTTTCTTCCCCTCGGCAGCGGTTGCATGGCGTGCATCGGAAGAACCGTTTCTGCAGGACTGGGAAAGCCTGAGCGACCTGAAAATCCGCGTAGGCTACGGGGTGGTCGGCAACGAAGGAATTCCGCCCTACAGCTCGCAGGGCCTGTTGCTGAACATGGAAGCCTATATCGGCGATAGCGAAATTATCAAAGGACAGGCCCCCTATACCCTGAACAACAAGGAACTGAAATGGGAAACAACGGCCCAGTTTGACGTGGGACTGGACGTAGGACTGTTCAACAACCGGTATTCCCTTACCGCCGATTTCTACATCAAGAAAACCAGCGACCTGTTGCTCAATGTACCCGTTGCATTCCATACCGGATACGACCTGGCGATGCAGAACGTGGGCGATATGGAAAACCGAGGGTTTGAGGTGGCACTGAATGCCGTACCTGTTGACGGGAACCGGTTCAAGTGGGACGCAAACCTAACCTTCGGGTTTAACCGCAACAAGGTGACCAACCTGGTGGGTACGGAAGAGGGGCTGATCGGTGCCTCCATCATGGGCATCTCCAACTGGACCCGGGTAAAAGAGGGTACACCCATCGGCACAATGTACGGCTATAAAACCGATGGCATTGCCCAACTGAATGAAAACCTTGGCGAGATCCCCTATTTTCCGGGACGGAGCATCCTGTACGGAGACCGCAAATACGTAGATAAAAACGGGGATGGCGGATTGAATGAAGCCGACCTGTTTGTACTCGGCAATGCGAATCCCGATTTTACCTACGGCTGGAACAACACCTTCAGTTTCAATCTAGGTGAACGGGCAGGAAACATACACCTGTCGTTGTTCTTGCAGGGCATATACGGCAATGAGATCGCTAACTTCAACAAATTTGCGCTGGAGAGCTTTGACGGTACCCGTAACAATACGACAACGGCGTTGGAGCGCTGGACACCCGACAATCCCAGTAACCGGTATCCGCGGGCGAATGCTACGCCGATGGCGGCCGTGATGTCAGACCATCAGCTAGAGGACGGATCATACCTGCGGGTGAAAGACGTGACGCTTGCATACGACCTGCCGAATACCTGGTTACGCAACATCCGGAGCTCTGCCCTGCAGATCGCCGTGGGCGCCAAAAATATATATACGTTTACCAACTACTCGGGGTTTGACCCGGAAGTGAGCCGCTTTGGTGCCGATAACTTGAGTATGGGTGCTGATTACGGTACCTATCCGATTCCTAAATTATACACCATTAGTTTGAAGGCTAATTTTTAATTAGAGAAGATATGAACGCATTAACCACTCAACTTCGGATTGCCTTGCTTTCAGCCTGCCTGTGCACGGCCTGTGGAGATTTTTTAGACGAAGTGCCGAAATCGACCGTCACCTCCGAAAACTACTACAAGACCCGGGAAGATGCCATTGCAGCAACCGATGCCATATACGACTACCTGATTTCCGGTTATGCACCGGGGGGATTGTGGGATGAGAATTTCGGCGGATTGTTCTTCAATGATTTTTGGGAGCTGCCGGAACTGATGTCTGACAATATGACGAGCAAGCAATCGTCTGTTGACTTCGTTTCTACATCCAATTTCCAGATAGACGCATTCAACAGCCGGATACGGATTCTATGGCGCGATTTCTATCAGACGATCAATGCCTGCAATACGGTCATCCAAAAAGTACCTGACATCCCGATGGATGAGGTATTGAAGAATCAACTGGTTGCCGAGGCCCGCTTTTTCAGGGCGTTATGCTACTTCGAGCTTACACGCTTTTTCGGTGATGTACCCTTGCATACCGCGCCCGTGGAGAACGTCAGCGCCGCCAACATCGAACGTACGCCAACCGATCAGATTTACCCTGTCGTTTTGGAAGACCTGGCTTTCGCCGAAGCAAACCTGACCTATGCCGACCGATTGGGTTTCGGCAGGCCCTATGCACGCTCTGCGTCCGCATTGCTCGCACGTGTTTACCTGACACTGGGGGTGAAGCAGAGCAACACCACTTACCTGACGCAGGCGGTTGAAAAAGCCGACCTGGTCATCCCCGAGTTCCCGTTGTTCACTGGGCCCACCGGCTATGCCGATATCTTCAAACTCAGCAACCGCTTCAAGGGCGAACACATCTGGGAGGTCAACTTCAACGCCACATTGAGCCAGGGATGGAAAGGCAACCAGTTTCTGGTACGCCTGCTGCCACAGATGGACACTGGCAAAGGTGGACCGGCCAACGGGCAGGGATACGATGCTGCTACAGCAGCACTGTATTCCGCTTTCGACCCCATGGATGCGCGGCGGGACGTTACTTTATTCAAAAGTTTCACCTACAGCGACAACACGACGGAAAATTTCAGTGACCCGTACTTCTGCAAATACTGGGACCGCGTGGCAGAGCCGAACGGCAACGAATCGGACGCAACCTACCCGTATCTACGCACCGCAGAAATGTACCTCATCAAAGCGGAAGCACTCAACGAGCTTAACAACGGCCCTAACGGGGAGGCAAAGGCTGCCCTCAACGCCATCCGTCACCGGGCCGGGCTGGGAGATACACCTGCCGGAAATTATGCGGATTTCAAGAAAGCGGTACTGGCGGAGCGAAGACTGGAGTTTGCCGGAGAAGGTCACCGCTGGCACGACCTCGTGCGGATGTGCACCCTGGAAGAGCTGAGCACGCTGGTGAAAGCTGCTAAACCCAACGCGCAACCGAAGGCAGCCAATCTGCTCTTTCCGATCCCACAGCGGGAACGGGATATCACCAACGGAAAGCTGACCCAAAATGAAGGTTATTAAATACGTTGGGACCTGGGGCGTGGCGTACTGCCTATTGGCCGTGCCCGTCTATGCAACTACCTGCAGCGGCGTTGAGATCCATGTGCAGGACAAACGCGCGGATACGTTGGCACAGCGGAAACAGGAACCCAATGCGGTCGAACTATTTCCGCAGTTTACCGACAGGCTGATGCCCGAACGAGGTAGCGGGGTAACGGGTGGCGATGGATCCATATCCATCGACCTACAGGATGGCAGAAGCCTCTTTATGTGGGGCGATAGCTTCCTTGGAGAAGTGATTGACGGGAAACGACCCCGGGAGACCTCCAAACTGGTGATCGGAAACATCTTTACTGTACTGTCGCACGACACGGTGCTGTCGTATTTCCGGGGGACAGCCACACATCCGGAATCGTGGCTGGTTCCGGATACGACGAAAGGTACCGGAAATTGGTATTGGCCGGGAAATGGATTTGTCCGCGATAAACGACTGCACTTATTTATGTCTGAATTCCGTCGCACGGGCAATCAGATTTTCGATTTCGGATACGTGGGCTGTGATTACTTCATCCTGGATGCAGAAACACTGGAACCCCTTGAAAAACATAATTTTCCGGCTGCCAACGTCAAGGGTGTCCACTATGGGCATGCTGTGGTGGACGATGGGACGTATGTTTACAACTATGGCACGTTGACGGATTCGACGGGTTTTGCCCGGGTACATGTAGCCAGGGCAACCCTGACAGACGGTGTATTGCAGGATTGGCAGTATTATTCGGATGGGAACTGGGCAAACAACCCAGCTGCCTCCACCCCACTGCAGGGAATACAGACCAACGTATCGGAACAGTTCAACGTGTTTAAGTTAAAGGGGCGGTACGTATTGGTAACCCAAACACGCAGCCAGGAAAATGAAGTATTTGTCGCCCTTTCGGACCATCCTGCGGGGCCTTTCAGCCAAGAGAAGCAAATTTTCAAGGTGTCCGAACCGTTGGCCGAGAAAAAAATGTTTGCATATAACACGATGGTCCATCCCCAATTTCAGAAAGAGGATCGTATATTGATGTGCTATAATGTGAATTGCTATGAAGAAGCAGATTTATTTAATCATGCTTCGTATTATAAGCCGAGATTCTTTTGGGTACCGATCAAAGCGATCTTAGGCGACTGAACAGAACGAACATGAACAGAGAAAAAACAGTCTTCGCACTCCTGCCGATCGTTTTCGGCTTCTTTATCACCGGATTTGTCGATGTGGTGGGGATTTCCTCCAGTTATGTCCAACGTGATTTCAACCTCAGCGATACGATGGCAAATTTCCTGCCTTTCGCTGTATTCATCTGGTTCTTCATCTTTTCCATCCCCACGGGTATGTTGATGAACAGGGTCGGACGCAAGACAACCGTACAGATCAGCAATGGCATCACACTGGTTGCCATGATGATCCCTTTTGTATACTATTCGTACGCCTCCTGTTTGCTAGCCTTTGGCTTGCTGGGCATTGCCAATACCATGCTCCAAGTAGCCCAGAATCCGTTACTGGCCAACGTGGTGTCGGGCAAACAACTGACCGGCGCATTGACCACCGGCCAGTTCATCAAAGCCATTTCATCGTTTTCAGGGCCGTTTATCGCGGCATTTGCAGCCTCCTACTTTGGCAGCTGGCAAACCATGTTTCCCCTTTTTGCGGGTATTACGCTGATCTCATCCATTTGGCTGCAGGTGTCACCGATTCCCAGGGAACAACAGAATCAGCAACCCTCCACTTTTCCGGAAGTATGGGGTCTATTATCCAATAAAACAGTTTTATTGCTTTTTCTGGGCATCCTGTTTATCGTAGGGCTGGATGTCGGAATAAACATTACCACTCCTAAATTGTTAATGGAACGATGCCAGCTCCCACTGCAAGAAGCCGGCTATGGCGTGAGTGTTTATTTTGCCTGCCGTACGATAGGCACGTTTATCGGCGCCTTTTTGCTGGCCCGCTATTCTGCATCGGGTTTACTTAAAATCAGCACGTTAGTAGCTGTTTCAGCGTTGGCACTCTTGTTCTTTGCATCGGACAAAATGACGATCTTCCTGTTGGTAGGCATCGTCGGTTTTGCCGGAGCCAATGTTTTCCCGATCTTGTTCTCGATGGCATTGGGCACCCTTCCTTACAAAGCCAATGAAATATCGGGATTGATGGTGACCGGTGTGGCGGGAGGTGCGCTCATCCCACTGGTAATGGGCGTCATAACGGACCACTGGGGCAGTCAGCTAGGAGCCGTTGCCGTCATTATGTGTTGTTCCGTTTACCTGTTGGCCTGTGCATTCCTATTGAAACCCCGCACCACAACTTGACATTACCTATACTGTGATGAAGAAGAAAAAACATATCCTTTTGATGGCCGGGTTGCTAGGCTTCCTACTCTTTACAGCATCCTGCAGTGATAAATCCACAAAGCCTGCGGATGAGGGGGATCCTTCGGATCCATCCGGTCAGTTTGATGAGTCGGGACTGACCCGGCAGGAGAACGACGGATCGTGGGACAGCTCCGTCATTGTGTACCGGGATGATACCTATGACCATTACTTTACCCGTTTTGAAGGGTTTACAGGGGCGGATGCTGCATATTCCACCTTGCTTCCAAACGGCGATATTTTCTGGTCGTTCGGTGATTCCTGGTTTGGGAAAGTAAGCGCAAACCGAAGCCGCGACGCCACTACTTCCTTTTTTGTACGGAATGCAGCCATGGTACAGCATGGGGAATGTTTCGATTGTTTTTCGGCATTAAATGACCATGGACCGCAATCAGCAAAGACACTTTTGCTGCACAAACAGGATCCCGACCATTGGTACTGGCCGTATGATGCGACCGTCCACGACAATAAGCTGCATTTCCTGATCAGCCATGTGACTAAGACGGAGGAGGGCGGGATGTGGGGTTTCAAAACAGTGGGGTCAGACCTAGCAATTTTTTCCTTACCGGAGCTGTCGCTGGACACGATCATCGCCGACAAATACAAGGGGGAGGCTACTTTCGGCTCCTGTCTGTTGGAAGATGGCGACTATACCTACATTTACGGAACGGTATGGGGGTATCTATCAAAGCGGGTCAGCATTGCCCGTGCACCCCAAGGGGATTTAACAGCCGACTGGGAATTCTGGAACGGTACAGGGTGGCAGTCTTCACCCAGCGACTACACAATGCCCGACCTGGATGCATCCGATCAGTTCAGTGTTTTTAAGGTGGGTGATACCTATTACCTATTTACCCAGGAAATTCTTTTTGGGACGCGCTTATTCCTGTATGAGGGCGACAGTCCCTCGGGTCCATTTACAAACAAGCGGATACTATACAACATCCCTACTCAGTTTCCCGAAACGTTTACGTACAATGCATTGGTTCATCCGGAACTTTCAAAACAAGGGGAATTGGTTATTTCGTATTGCATCAACACAAATAACTTTCAAGACCAATTCACCAACGCCGACACCTACCGGCCCTATTTTTTACGGATACGGTATTGAGTTTAAGCGTTGTCCAACGCCCGCGTAATGTCGGCAATGATATCTTCCACATCTTCCAATCCCACGGATATCCGTATGCTGCCGGGCTGTATACCAAGCTGCAAACGTTCTGCCTCCGTTAACTTGGAATGGGTGGTAGATGCCGGATGTGTGGCAATGGTACGTGAATCCCCCAAATTAGACGTAATACGGATCATTTCCAACGCATCGAGGAATCGCTTGGCACGATCGAACCCGCCTTTGATGACAAAGGTGACGACACCTCCCCCTGCTTTCATCTGCTTTTTGGCCAATTCGTATTGGGGATGGGAAGGCAGATAGGGATAGCGTACGGATTCTACTTCGGCATGCGCCTCCAGCGCCTCGGCTACACGCAGCGCGTTGCTGCTATGGCGGTCCATCCGCAGCCCCAATGTTTCCAAGCTTTTGGAAAGCACCCACGCGTTGAACGGTGACAACGACGGACCCGTGTTCCGTATGAAAAACATCAGCTCATCGATCAGCGCTTGTTTTCCGACCACAATGCCACCCAGTACGCGGCCCTGGCCATCCATGTATTTGGTCGCCGAGTGGCTCACCAAATCAAATCCGTATTGAATGGGCTTTTGCAGATAAGGCGTGGCAAAACAGTTGTCCACATTTAGAATGATATCGGGGTATTTTTCTTTGAATGTACCCAACCACTCCAAATCGACCAACTCCAATCCCGGATTAGAAGGAGTTTCCAGAAAAATCATCCGTGTATTGGGCTGGATGGCCTTTTCCCAATCTTCCGGCTTGGAAGCCTCCACATAGGTCGTGGTAATTCCCCAACGGGGAAACAGTTTGGTAAACAGCTGATGCGTAGAGCCGAATATCGCCCGGCAGGACACAATGTGATCACCGCTTTTAAGCAAGGCTGCAAAAGAAGCGAACACGGCGGCCATTCCCGAAGAAAAAGCCAAACCTGCCTCCGCACCTTCCATGGCGCAGACTTTGTTGATAAACTCCGTTGTGTTGGGATTGGAATACCGGGAATATACGTTGCCTGTTTCTTCCTCGGCAAAGATGGCCCGTCCCTGTTCGGCACTGTCAAAAATGAAGCTGGAAGTTAAATAAAGTGGTACGGCATGTTCCCGGTAGGGAGTACGGTCGGCCTGCTCCCGGATGGCCTTTGTCTGTTCGTTCATGTCCAATTTTCGTCGGACAAAATTAGCCAAAGTCGCGGGGATATGCAAATCGGATGAAGTCCGGCTATGCCCTCTTTTCCCGCATCTGATGATCCAGTGAATACGGCCCTGATCCGATCACAAAAAACACAAGTAACAGGACCAGAACCACAAGCGAAATCCACAGTTCGGAATTGAGGAATGAAAGCCCACGCGTAATATTAACAATAAATACCGCCCCGATCAGTACAGGCAGTTGAAAGCCGACAGCGACACGCGTGAGTAATCCGAGGGCAATCAAAATCCCTCCTACCAAATGCGCAAAGGCAATGTAATGCACAATTCCCCACGTATAAATCTGGACCGGGGTTTGTTCGATAAGCTGTCGTAACGATTCAGTATCGGCAAGAAACGTGACTCCTTTAAGGAATATAACAATACCCAATGCGATGCGGAGTACGTCCAACCACCGGGGATGATGGGTGTCTCCCCAATGTTCGATTCGTTCGATGACATTCATAAGCTAACCTCCTTTCAGGTTAAATTGGCAATTATGTATGTTAACGTTAACTGATGTTCATGAAAAATATGAATGCTTCAAGCGCTACATAATCTGGGGATTAAACAAAAAAGCCTGTCTTTTTGTTTGAAGACAGGCTCATTATTTTTTTTAAATCGAACGTTGTGTCGTCTACTTTTTTATGTACATCACTTCCTTTACTGCCTTCACTACCCGCTCTACGCTGGGTAATGCGGCTTGTAATAGGGTAGGTGCGTAAGGCAATGGAACGTCTGCGGAAGTAATCCGTACAACGGGGGCATCTAAATAATCAAATGCATCGCGTTGCACTTTGTAGGCAATCTCTGAAGAAATTGAGGCCAAGGGCCATGCTTCTTCCACGATGACCAGCCGATTGGTCTTTTTTACCGAATTGATAATTGCGCCGTAGTCAATGGGTCGCACGGTGCGCAGGTTAATGAGATCCACGTCTATTCCTTCTTTGGTTAACTCTTCCACGGCGGGTTGTACCACCCGGGGCAGCATTTTTCCAAACGTCACCACCGTAACATCCTTGCCTTCCTTCACGGTCTGAGCTTTCCCCAATTCAAGGTAATATTCCTCTTCCGGAACCTCTCCTTTATCCCCATACATCACTTCTGATTCCATGAAAATGACCGGATCCGGATCAAGAATGGCTTGTTTCAGTAATCCCTTCGCATCGTAAGGATTCGCGGGGACCACTACCTTGAGCCCGGGCGTATTGGCATACCAGTTTTCAAAATTTTGGGAGTGTTGGGCGGCCAATTGACCTGCATTGCCGGTAGGGCCACGGAATACCATCGGAATGGGGAATTGTCCTCCACTCATGGAATACATTTTGGCAGCGGAATTGATTACCTGATCAATGGCAACCAATGAGAAATTGAACGTCATGAACTCGATGATTGGTTTTAAACCGTTCATGGCGGCTCCGATGCCGATGCCCGCAAACCCAAGCTCGGCAATGGGTGTGTCAATTATCCGTTTGGGACCAAACTCATCCAACATGCCTTGGCTGACTTTGTATGCCCCATTGTACTCCGCCACTTCCTCTCCCATCAAGAAAATCTTCTCATCCTTGCGCATTTCTTCGCTCATGGCTTCGCGAAGTGCTTCTCTGAATTGTATTTCTCTCATCCGTTGTGTTCCTGTCACTATTTTTCCAGCACGCAAACCTACTATAAATTATTGATATTTTAACCACCTGTCCATGTCAAATTTTTGTGTTTTAACGCTGCTATGGGTTGAAAAATGCCCGCAACCAGCCGTTGAGATTTTCGATCGCCCGCGGAATTTCCCAACTGGCTTTATTGCGGCGCTCGACGTAATTTGAAATGGCACGCACCTGGATGGCTGGTATACCCGCCTGATGGGCGGCATAGAACACGGCGGCCCCTTCCATGCTTTCCATTTGTGGCTTCAGCCGCCGCACGGTTTCCGCAATCGCCGCCGCATTGCCGTGTACTTTGTTAACGGTAATACTCCGGCATTTTGGCAGGCTGTTGAGCGCCTGATACCCCTGAGAAATCCCTTCAAAGGTATGCTGCCCTAGCCCTAACTGATCACTGTCCAGAAAATCATCCCCGTCTTCGGCACCCAGTTCGGCAAAGGTATCCTGGTAAATACATACTACGTCGCCCAGTGGAATCGAACGGTCAAAACTGCCCGCGATGCCGACATTGAGCAATAGATCATACCGGGCGGTAGCCAGCTTTTTTCCCAACGCGAAAGCGGTGGCCACCATCCCCACACCGGTTACCAATACCTCCGTTTCGCTATCCTGCTGTTCCGGTAATTTAAGAAAAGGACCGATTTCGCTTTCGGTAGCTGCTATCAGCAATGTGTTCATCCGCTTTTGACGACTAATATACAAAAATCAACACATTTTAGCTAAGTTTGCTAACCATGGTTTACATTCGAGCGCTGCTGTTGCCCTTCTCATTGCTATATGGATTGGCTGTATGGATTCGCAACCGACTTTACGATTGGGGATGGATGAAAGCCACGGTATTTAACAAGCCTGTCATCGTGGTTGGTAACCTCGCTGTTGGTGGCACGGGGAAAAGCCCCATGACAGAGTACTTGGTCAGGTTACTGAATGGCCGGTACCGGGTAGCCACCTTAAGCCGAGGGTATGGACGTCAGACCCGTGGTTTTTTGGAAGTGCACGCGGATAGCACGGCGGAGCAATGTGGCGATGAGCCCCTTCAGTTTAAACGCAAGTTCCCGCATGTTACGGTAGCGGTAGACGAAAATCGCGTCCACGCCGTACGTCGGTTGTTTCAAGGAGGCCATGAGGTCATCCTATTGGACGATGCATATCAACACCGGGCATTACGCCCGGGTTTCGCGATCCTGCTTTTTGACTACCGGTCTATAGACCAACCCAAGTGGCCCCTACCGGCAGGCAACTACCGCGACAGTTTCGGAGAACGCCGCCGCGCCGACCTGGTAATCGTCACCAAAACACCTCCCACAGCAACCGAAGCAGCAAAAGAACGGATCCGCCGTTCTCTTGACACAGGCCGGCAGATACCCGTGCTGTTTTCTGCCATCCACTACGGGCCGCTCGTCCCTTTATCACCGGATAGGCACCCAAAGGAAGCTATACTAAGCAGGGACCATACGGTACTGCTTGTGACCGGCATCGCCAACCCCACATCGCTATGCGATTACCTCCAAAACCGGGTAAAGAAAATGATACACCTCCGTTATCCGGACCATCATCCGTACACACCCGAAACCCTGCAAACGATTACGAGTCGGTTCCACGGGATCGGTAATCCATCTAAATTCATTGTCACCACCGAGAAAGACGCTCAAAGACTGCTTACGCCTGCACTTGCTACACAGCTGACTGATTTACCGATTTATATCATACCCATCCAAGCGCAGTTTAGCGAACCCGATGAACGAATCTTCCAGCGGATGATCTTACAGTATTGTGCCATCACCTTAGGCACGGATCCGGTTTAAATCGTTAGCTTTGAAGATGGCAAAGAAAGACCCTACGGCATCTGTGGATACACTGCTCCAAACAATCCGGAGGCACCACCGGTTGACGGAACAGGAAACACAAGTAATCGGCACATATTTTAGACGGGATCTGTTCAAACGGAAGTCCACGTTGTTGCAGGCGGGGCAAACGGCTCATCGTGTATATTTCGTAGTGAGTGGCATCCTACACATGTATTATACGGATGAACGGGGGCAACCGCATTCATGCAATTTTTTCATGCCGGGCGAACTAGCTACCGATTTGGAAAGTTTTTCCAAGCAACTACCTGCGGGAAACGCTATCGAAACATTGACCGCTGCGGAGTGCCTCAGCATTTCCTGCAAAGAGACGGTGTCACTCATGCAAGAGTCACCCGCATTCAACAAGTATGTGATGGGCGTCATAGAAACGATCGCGATGCATAACATCAATCGGACAAAAGATCTGCTTAGCCTTCAACCTGAAATGCGTTACCAAAAACTTTTGGCCACACGCCCCGATATCATCCGAGCGGTACCGCAGAAGTACATTGCCCGCTTTCTCGGAATCAGTCCGGAGAGCCTCAGCCGCATTCGTAGCCGCATCGTCACGTTGCCTGCATCCCACTGATTTCTTGACGTTCGTCAATTTTTTTTCAAATTATTCTTGCCAGTTTTGTTCTGACAAAAATGACGACTATGCATACCATATTGGGAGCTGGAGGAGCAATCGGTACTCCGCTGGCCAAAAACCTGAAAGAAATCCACGGAAAACGGGTACGTATCGTGGGACGGAAACCGGAAAAAGTAAACCCCGATGACGAACTGTTTGTCGCCGATCTGTTGGACGCCGATGCGGTGCATCGTGCGGTAGCGGGATCGGCGGTGGCCTACTTATGTGTGGGACTACCTTATAAAGCCAAATTATGGGCGCGGGAATGGCCCCGCTTGATGCAGCATGTATTGGATGCCTGCAAGGCACATGGCACCAAATTGGTTTTTGTAGACAACGTATACATGTATGCACCGGAGGCATTACCCCACATGACCGAAAGATCGGTCATCAAACCGACAAGCAAAAAAGGCAGGGTACGTAAGCAGGTGGTCGATATGCTGTTGGGGGCTGTAAACCGAGGTGAGCTACAGGCTCTCATTGCCCGATCGGCTGATTTCTACGGACCGGATATCCGCAACAGCATCCTGCTTGAATTGGTCTACAAGAATCTCAAAAAAGGAAGGCAGGCATTATGGCTGTGTGACGCCACCAAAACACACAGCTTCACCTACACGCCCGATGCAGGAAAGGCAATCGCAGTATTGGGAAACCGTGATGAAGCCTACAATCGGGTATGGCACCTACCTACGGCCCATGACAAACTCACCGGATCGGATTGGGTCAGGCTGTTTGCCGAAAAACTTCAGGTCAAACCAAAGTTGTTTGTCCTGAAGCGGTGGCTACTGAAGCTGGCAGGTTTGGTGGTCCCTTTTATGCGTGAGGTGGAGGAAACGAGCTACCAATACCAATGCGATTATTTTTTTGATAGCAGCGATATCGAACAAACTTTCGGACTAACAGCGACCCCCATCACACAGGCCCTGTCGGAAATTGTTGCATCGGAACCTCGGTGATTTCCGAATAAAGGCTATTTTTGTTCCTATGAAACCTGCCATGTCAGCGCCTACACAAAAGGCGATGAAAATACAGGTTCCATTAGGCTAATAAAGAATAATTATTTTCTAATGAATATAAGTGACGAAAAGCCCCGTTTGGTTATCGATATGGATGAGGTTTTGGCCGATACCCTGCAGAAATTTCTAACCCTTTATAACCGCGATTACGGAATCGCAATGGACATCCGCCAGGCGCCCGGAAAGGAACTGCATGAAAATCTTCCGGAACATCTTAACGGTCAATGGAAAATTTATGCCCACCAAAAGGGGTTCTTCAAAGACATCCCGCCGATGCCGGGTGCCATCGAAACCGTAAAAGCACTACAGGACCGCTATAACATCTATGTGGTATCGGCTGCGATCGAATTCCGGAATTCATTGGAGGATAAGTTGGATTGGCTGGCCCAACATTTTCCGTTTATTCCCTGGACCAACATTGCGTTTACAGGAGATAAAATCGTTTCGGCTGATATCATGATTGATGACCGCATAAAGAACCTAGCCCATTTTTCCGGACGGAAGCTGCTTTTTTCTTCGCCTCATAATTTACTTATTACCGCATACGAGCGGGTAAACAACTGGCAAGAAGTAGCCGAATTGTTACTTTAGGCACACTTAAACCTCCTCGTTCGCCACCCGTCTTATACGTGGGTTTGTTTACCAAAGGAAATGTGTAAACAATGCTTGCAAGTTTAGTTTCATTACCAAAAAAATATGCAATGAAAAAACAATTTTTGGCCGTGGCGGTGTTTTTATTAATCGCCGGCAGTTCATTCGGCCAACGGAGCAACAGGGGGTTTGGCACCCCGGAAGAAAACGCCAAACGGACCAGCGAACGGCTTGAAAAAGAACTCGGGTTATCCGCAGATCAAAAGGATTCGGTTTATGCCTACACCCTTGAACAAGGAAAAAACATGCAGCAAATTTTTCAGGAAAACCAAGGTGACGACCGACAGCAATCGATGAGCAAGATGCGGGATTTGCGGGAACAGACCGATCAGAAAATTCTTTCGGTACTGAACGCCGATCAACAGAAAGCGTACAAAAAAATAATCGAAGAACGCGCGAATCGGATGAGAGATGGGGGTGGTCGCAGAGGCGGCGGGAACAGATGATCCCGGCTTACTTAAAAAGCAAAAGGCGGTCAACTGAAAAAAACGGACCGCCTTTTTGTTTTCTCAACTGGTCTTTAGTTTTTTCTGGATATCCTGCACGTATGCTTTGAATTTCTTGTCGGTTTCAATCAGGTCTTCAACCGTCTGGCAAGCATAAATAACCGTAGAATGGTCGCGGCCGCCAAAAAAGGCTCCGATGGATTTCAATGAGGTCTTTGTATGGTTTTTGGCCAGGTACATGGAAATCTGCCGGGCTTGTACAATTTCCCGTTTCCTTACCTTCGATTTGACCATTTCTACTGGCACCTCAAAATAGTCACATACCAACTTCTGAATGTAATCCATCGAAATTTCCTTATGGGTATTCTTAATGAAATTTTTCAGCATGGACTTAGCGAGGTTCAGGTCGATCTCCTTTTTGTTTAACGTAGCCTGGGCTAGCAAGGAGACCATTGCACCTTCGAGTTCGCGGACACTGTTATCTATCTGGTTGGCTACATATTCGATCACATTGTCGGGCAACTCAATTCCATCCGTATACATTTTCTTTTTCAGAATGGCCATGCGGGTTTCCAGATCTGGCACCTGCATATCTGCGGAAAGCCCCCATTTAAACCGGCTTAAGAGGCGTTCTTCCAATCCGGCGAGATCTTTGGGTGGTTTGTCTGAGGTAAGAATAATCTGTTTGCTCGATTGATGCAAATGATTGAAAATATGAAAGAAAATATCCTGTGTCCGCTCTTTACCGGCAAAATTATGTACATCATCCATGATGATAACATCCATTGCCTGATAAAAATTAACGAAATCATTGATGGTGTTGTTTTTCAGGGAGTCGACAAATTGCTGACAGAATTTCTCGCAGGACACATAGATTACCAATTTATCGGGTAAGTTACGCTTGATTTCGTTACCTATTGCCTGTGCCAAGTGTGTTTTACCCAGCCCCACGCCACCGTAAATCATCAATGGATTGAACGATGTGCCTCCCGGTTTGCTCGCCACAGCAAAACCCGCAGACCGGGCCAAGCGGTTGCATTCTCCCTCAATGAAATTATCGAATGTGTAATGCTGATTCAATTGGGGATCTACTTGCAGCTTTTTTAGCCCCGGAATGACGAACGGGTTCTTGATGTCTTTATTCAGTGCAACGGGAATGGGGATCGATTGCTTCTTTGCCTCCGCTCCATTACCACTTGAAGGGATGTTGGTGGTATAGGGGTTGCTTGTAGATGATTTTTCGACAACGATGTTATATTCTAACCGCCCATTTTCGCCTAGGTGTTTCTTTATTGTTTTGCGAAGCAATCCCACATAGTGTTCTTCAAGCCATTCATAAAAAAACAAACTCGGTACTTGAATAGTCAAAACGTTGCCTTCCAATCGTACAGCCTTAACGGGCTCAAACCAGGTCTTATAACTTTGTGCAGGAATATTATCTTTGATGATCTGCAGACAACTATTCCATACACTCGTGCTCGTTTTTTCCATTCGTTACTTCTTAATAAGTTGATTTACAATAAATGATCGAAAAAATGTTGATAACTTCTCCGTGAAACGAAGATGGCAAAAAAAAATCAGCTAAAAAATTAAAAATTAAAATATCAAACATCAACTTATAAATCAATAAGTTAAGTGTATTTTATTGTAAAATACTTCGTGCAACAGAACATTCCGAAAAATTGTCAACATCCGTTTTTTTTCAATGGCTTTTCACTTGGGAACCCCTACATTTTTCAATGGCCTTTCGCGATTTTCCTGCCAACCACTAGCCAGTTGATAGCCAATACCGCCACCAGGATCAGCAACCCGCCAACCTCCCGTGTTTCCTCTATCCAAGGCTTGTCCGCTTTCATGCTTTGCACGAGGTCACCAGCATGATGATGCTGAAACCAATCAACCACACCGTGCTTAGCGATCAGGTAATAGGCGGCAAACCCCAAGTAGCCTAGGATACCTAGCAGATACGCCCCGGGCAGGTACCGGCTTTTTATGGCCATATAGCATATCCAGGCTCCATATAAATAAATGGGAATCCAGATATAAGGATCTTCATCGTTATACTGTAGCGCCGCACTGATTAAAAATAGGATACAAAATAAGAAATTAAAAATTTTCATAATTGGGGGGGAATAAATCAATCAAAATTAAACAAAAACTTTGAAAAACTTTTTCTTTGGTTCTTTGTTTAATAAAACAAGATGTGCAGGGAGTGCTTGAGCCAATCAGGCTGAGATTACATCCCCGAACCTGATCTGGATAATGCCAGCGCAGGAAAAGCACATCACATACAACAATCGTTGTATAAGCCCTATTCCGGCTATGGCTGGAATAGGGTTTTTTCTAGTATGCTTCTACCTGGTCATAGGCATCAACCGGTGGGCAGGCACAAATAAGCATTCTGTCTCCCTGTGAATCGTTGACCCGTCCCACGCTCGGCCAAAACTTGTGGTCACGTACAAAGGAAAGCGGAAAGGCAGCCTGGGACCGTGTATAGGGTCTATCCCACGTATCGGCACATACCATAGCGATGGTATGCGGGGCACCTTTCAGCAGGTTATTCTCCCGGTCAGACTGACCCTGTTCAATGGCGGCAATTTCGCCTCGGATCGCGATCAGGGCATCGCAAAATCGATCCAATTCCGCTTTGGATTCAGACTCCGTGGGTTCAATCATTAGTGTACCCGCCACCGGAAAAGATACGGTAGGTGCATGAAAACCGTAATCCATCAGCCGCTTGGCAATATCACCAACTTCGATGCCTATTGTTTTAAAGGCACGGCAGTCTAGAATCAGCTCGTGCGCACAACGTCCATTGACACCGGCATATAAGATAGGATAATGACTCTCCAGTCTCGTTTTGAGGTAGTTGGCATTTAAAATAGCAAACTTGGTTGCGCGGGTAAGCCCCTCACTGCCCATCATTGCAATGTAGGCATGGGAAATCAAAAGGATGGAAGCCGAACCCCAGGGAGCCGCGGAAACCGCGCTGATGCCCTGTGCACTGCTCACCTCCACTACGGGGTGGTTTGGCAGAAAAGGAACTAAATGTTCAGCAACGCCAATAGGCCCCATACCCGGACCGCCACCGCCGTGGGGAATACAGAAAGTCTTGTGCAAGTTCAGATGGCAGACGTCTGCCCCGATCAGGCCTGGACTGGTAAGTCCTACCTGTGCATTCATATTTGCACCATCCATGTATACCTGCCCCCCATATTGGTGGATGAGGTCACATATTTCGACAATGGGCTCTTCAAATACACCGTGTGTAGATGGATAGGTAACCATTACTGCCGCGAGATTAGCGGCATGCGCTTCTGTCTTGGCACGGAGATCACCGACGTCGATATTTCCACGCTCATCGCACCTGACTACCACCACCTGCATGCCCGCCATGCTGGCGGATGCCGGATTAGTGCCATGCGCTGATGCGGGAATCAGCACCACGTTCCGATGGCCTTCTCCCAGACTTTCGTGGTAGGCACGGATGACCATCAGTCCGGCATATTCGCCCTGAGCGCCCGAATTGGGCTGGAAACTTACTTTCGCAAACCCTGTAATTTCACTCAGCCATCCATTCAATTCGCTGATTATCTGCATATATCCCCCCGTTTGGTCTGCTGGGGCAAACGGATGCAGCCCACCGAACTCCGGCCAGGTTACCGGCACCATTTCAGTCGTCGCATTCAATTTCATCGTGCAGGACCCCAAGGGAATCATCGAATGGCATAATGACAGATCTCTCGCTTCCAATGATTTGATATAGCGCAGCATTTCATGTTCAGAATGAAAGCTGTTGAACACGGGATGGGTAAGGTATCGGGATGTGCGCAGCAACGTTTGCGGTATGACCGAAAGGTTATCTTCTACTAACGCTGCCAGGTCTATGTCGTTAAGGGATTTACCCTTTAGCTTCGCGAAAACCCGTATCAGCGCTTCAACATCTTCATAAGTGGTCGTTTCATCCATTGAAATGTTTACGACCGCTCCCCGGTATAACAGATTTATTTCGTTATTGAGCGCTTCCGCATGTAAAGGACCGGAAAGTTCCCCTACTTCAACCCGCAAAGTATCGAAATAACTAGCATTAAGCTGCCGATATCCCAATTGTTGCAGGGCTCGGTCTGCCAAGGTTGCCAATCCATGTATGCGTCCGGCTATTTTCCGCAGGCCTTTTGGCCCATGATAAGCGGCATAGAACCCCGCCATAATAGCGAGCAGTGCTTGTGCCGTGCAAATATTGGACGAAGCTTTATCGCGGCGGATATGCTGCTCACGGGTTTGAAGCGCCATACGGAGTGCATACGCGCCATTGGAATCGACCGTTACCCCAATAATACGCCCGGGGATATTGCGTTTATAGGCTTCTTTGGTAGCTAAATAGGCTGCGTGCGGGCCACCGAATCCCATTGGAATGCCGAAGCGCTGTGTGCTGCCCACCACTACATCGGCTCCCCATTCTCCGGGCGGAGTCAGCAGTGTCAAACTCAACAAGTCGGCCACTGCACATACCGAGATATCACGGACATGCAACTGTTCCACTAGTGCTTTGTAATCAGACAAGGCGCCGTCTCCATCCGGATATTGCACCAATACACCAAAAATTGTATCGGTGTCCGGTATTTCAAACGGATTGCCCACTTGCAGATTGATACCGTATGAAAGTGCACGGGTACGAAGCACATCAAGTGTTTGGGGAAAAACCGTTTCTACAACGAAATACGTATTGGCCGACTTATTTTTGCGTAATCCATACTGCATAAACATCGCCTCGGCGGCAGCCGTCGCTTCATCGAGCAGAGACGCATTGGCGATCTCCATACCCGTCAGGTCAATAACCATCGTTTGGAAATTCAACAATGCCTGCAACCGCCCTTGGGCGATTTCCGCCTGATAAGGCGTGTACTGGGTATACCAACCGGGGTTCTCAAACACATTGCGCTGGATGACGCCCGGTAGTATGACATCGTAATAACCCTGTCCGATATAAGATTTAAACACCTTGTTTTTGTCTGCCACTGCCTTCATCTTACGCAGGTAAGCTACTTCGGTCTGCGCAGCGGGCAGCTGCAACGGACGGGTAACCCGGATCCGCGCAGGCACCGTTTCGTCAATCAGTTCATCGAGATGCCGGAGACCAATAGTTTCCAACATCGCCTCGGTTTCATCGGTGCTAGGGCCAATGTGCCGCTCTTCAAATTTTTCCTGAAAATGTATCTCACTCATGGGGGCATGTCACTACCTGGTGCAGCCATGTTGCTTGCCAGCAAGCAGACGGTAGTTTTTTTCGCGTGCAAAGATACGGATTTTGGAAATGGAAATAAAATAGGGACAACGAATGGTAAAGAAAATTCACCAAAAAAAAGGCCGCCATAACCGGCAGCCTATAAGTCCTTGTGTCTTATTAAGATTAAGCCAATATCCGTACCGGCTCTTCCAGCAGCGATTTAAGCGTCTGCAAAAACGCGGCTCCGGTAGCACCGTCTACCACACGGTGATCACAGGTAAGTGTCACTTTCATGATATTCCCCGGCACAATCTGTCCATTTTTTACAACCGGTACCTGGTCAATGCCACCAATCGCCAAAATGCAGGAGTCGGGCGCATTGATGATCGCCGTAAATTCATCGATACCGAACATACCCAGGTTAGAAACCGTAAATGTGGAACCTTCCCAATCTGCGGGCTGCAATTTTTTGGCTTTTGCACGTTGGGCAAACTCCTTTACTTCGGCCGAAATGTGCGACAATGATTTACCATCTGCGAAACGGACGACAGGCACCAGCAGCCCTTCATCAACAGCGACGGCCACACCTACGTTCACGTGTTCGTTATAGCGGATTTTATCTCCCTGCCATGAAGCGTTGACAGCGGGATGTTGTTTCAGTGCTACCGCTGCAGCTTTAATCACGAGGTCATTAAAGGATACCTTTACGGGGGCCACTTCATTGATTTTGGCTCTCGCCTGGATAGCGCTGTCCATATCAATTTTCATGGTAAGGTAAAAGTGTGGGATAACAAACGTCTCGGAAAGCCTTCGGCTGATGGTCTTCCGCATCTGCGTAACGGGCTTTTCGGTATAGCGCTCTTCACCCACATACTGCGGGATACTGATCGTCGTTGCGGCTGCCGGAGCCTCGGTTTTGGTTGCCGCCGCGGGAGCAGCCTCGGTCTTAGCAGCCGGACTATACAACTCGACATCTTTCTTAATGATACGGCCACCGTCGCCCGTACCTTTTACCTCATTGAGGCTAATACCTTTGTCTTTTGCTATTTTCCTGGCCAAAGGCGATGCCTTAACCCGTGAATCGTCTGACGACGCTACCTGGGGTTCTTCCTCTCTTTCTGTGGCTTGTGGCGCTTTGGACTCAGCAGATGCTGCGGCGGGCTCATCTGTTCCTTTTTCGGTAGGCTTTTCCGTCTTACCGGATGCAGCAGCCGGGTTCTTCAATAACGGTGTTATATCTGTTCCTTCTTTACCTACGATGGCGATGATGTCATTTACCTTGGCTGCCTGCCCTTTTTCCACGCCGATGTATAACAATGTTCCATCGGCGTAAGCAGTTACCTCCATCGTGGCTTTGTCCGTTTCTACGTCGGCGATGACATCGTCACTTTTAATCGTGTCGCCCACCTTGAAATGCCACTCGGCGATCACGCCTTCAGTCATCGTATCGCTCAATAACGGCATGGTAATCACCGTAGCCCCCAATGATTCGGCTGTTACCGATTCTCCTCCATCCGGCGCAGATTCCTCTTTCTCCGGCTTTTCCTGTTTGGGTGTAGCTTCCTCTTTCTCCTTTTTATCGCTATCCGTACTGCTTTTACCCTCCAACAATGCCTTGTAATCCTCACCTTCTTCACCTAGAACAGCGATCACTGCGTCTACAGGTACAGCTTCCCCTTCTTTGGGGCCGATATATAATAATGTTCCTTCCTGATAAGATTCAAAGTCCATGGTGGCTTTATCGGTTTCCACCTCCGCTATCAGATCACCGGAACTGACCTTGTCGCCTACTTTTTTGTGCCATTTCGCGATCACCCCTTCGGTCATGGTATCGCTCATCTTTGGCATTTTTACTACTTCAGCCATGTTGTATTGCGGTTATTCTTTTTACGTTTGTATTTCAACTCGTTCAATCCGTAATATAGGGATAATCGGACTGTACGTAAACATCTTTGTACAGTTCTTCCACCTCGGGATAGGGTGATTCCTCGGCAAATTTAACACATTCGTCAATGGTCTTTTTTACCGCTGCTTCTACTTCGGCAAACCATTCTTCGTTGGCATATTTCTTTTCTGCGATGGCGGCCTTCGTGGTAATCAGCGGGTCGCGTCCTTTGTATTCCTCCAACTCTTCTTTGGTACGGTATTTTGCTGGATCGGACATGGAGTGTCCTTTATAGCGATATGTACGCATCTCCAGGAAGGTAGGTCCATCGCCTTTGCGTGCGCGCTGAACCGCTTCATCCATTGCATTGTGTACGGCTACGACATCCATACCATCAACGGGTGCGCTGGGCATATCAAAACCAAGCCCCATTTTGTAGATGTCAATCATGTTTGTGGTGCGGGCCACCGAAGTGCCCATGGCGTATCCATTGTTTTCGCAAACAAAAATAACAGGCAACTTCCACAACATAGCCATGTTTAGGGCTTCATTAAAAGCACCCTGTCTCACCGCTCCATCTCCCATGTAACACACGCACACATTGTCGGTCCCATTATATTTTTCGGCAAATGCAATGCCTGCGCCGAGTGGAATCTGGCCCCCAACGATTCCATGCCCTCCCATAAACTTATGTTCTTTGCTGAAAAAGTGCATCGAGCCTCCCTTGCCTTTGGAACATCCGGTTTTTTTGCCGAAAAGTTCCGCCATTGCGGCATTCGGTGACACTCCTTTTGCAATGGCGTGTGCGTGGTCACGGTACGCGGTAATCATCGAATCTTCTGGCCGCAACACCGACATGGCCCCAGCCACAACGGCTTCCTGACCTATGTAGAGGTGGCAAAAGCCCCGTATTTTTTGCTGCCCGTATAACTGCCCGGCCTTCTCTTCGAATTTACGCATGAGTAGCATCAATTTATACCACTCCAAGTAGGTCTCTTTCTTTATCGGTGTCGAACTCATTTCAACATTTATAGATTACAGATTTTTGGAAGGCAAACTTAGATAAAATTGTTGTGATATGCAATCGGCTAAGGCAGCATATCTATTTTCCTGCGGTTGACTATTGGTATTCGTTACAAATTGTGTTAACTTTATTTACTTTTTGACTTTTTGGTAACCACAAATGAATCCGAGCAAGCATGTATTCGATGTAAAGCGCATCACGGTTTTGGCTGTTGCTGTACTGTTTTTTTCTGCTTTCGTTGCGGTCAAAGATGATTTGTTTCTTATCAGTAAAAACCTGGATATTTTTTCGGCAGTATACCGGCAGATAAGCCTCAATTATGTAGACGAAACCGACCCCAATCTACTGATCAAGACCGCGGTGGATGCAATGCTGGATGATCTCGATCCGTATACAGAATATGTACAGGAAACGGACATCGAAGAATACAAACTTAAATACGTAGACACCAAATACGGCGGTATTGGTGCGGCTATCTTCGAACGCGACGGCCATATTTTTCTGTCTGAACCCTATGCCGGCTATCCCGCTGACGAAGCGGGTTTGGCAGCTGGTGATGAAGTGGTTAGCATTAATGGCATTACCCTTGAAAACAAATCAACGGCAGAGGCCAGTCATCTGCTGCGGGGAGCCGAACACAGCAAAATACAACTCCTGATAAAAAAGATTGAGAAAACAGATCCTATTTCGCTGACGCTTACCCGTAAGATTGTACGGCAACCCAATGTAAGTCACTCGGTTTTATTGGACGGGGGAATCGGCTACATCAAACTTGACAAGTTTCTCGAACAATCGGCAAAAGAAGTGGAAACAGCCCTTTATAGTTTTCAAGAGAAGGGCGAACTCAATGGATTAATTATCGACTTACGCGACAACGGTGGAGGTATTTTGCAGGAAGCCGTCAAAGTTGTCAGTCTATTTATCCCTCAGGGGGAACTGGTGGTTAGCCAAAAAGGAAAAAATGCTACGAAGACGCATAGTTATCGTACCATAGCCAAACCGGCCGCCCCCGAGGTTCCTTTGGCAATATTGATCAATGGGCGTTCTGCATCCGCGGCCGAGATTGTAGCCGGTGCCTTACAAGATCTGGACCGGGCGGTGATCATCGGCGAACGAAGTTTTGGCAAGGGGCTTGTACAACAGACATTTAACATTCCGTATAACAATCTGGTAAAAGTAACCGTTGCGAAATACTACACGCCGGCTGGAAGGTGCATTCAAGCCCTGGATTTTGTCCACCGCGATAGCAACGGATCCTATATGCGGGTATCCGATTCCCTGCTCAACGCATTCAACACAAAAAGCGGAAGAGTCGTTTACGACGGCAGTGGCATTTATCCGGATATTACCGTGCCGGAACCTCAATATAGCCCGATTACCCGGGCATTGTCCGAACATTATCTCATTTTTGATTATGCGACGGCTTTCAGGCAGTCACACCCCCGGATAACCGATGCAGATAAGTTTGAGGTAGACGAAACACTGTATACCGATTTTATCAACTTTTTGAAAGACAAAGACTATCAATACGCTACGAAGACCGAAACGTCGCTCCGCGCGCTGAAGGCTGTGGCCGAAATAGAAAGAAAACCTGAAGAGCTCATTCAGGAATTAGGGGCGCTAAGCCAAAAAATTCACCAAAGCAAACAACAGGATCTCCTTACACACCGCGAAGAAATTAAAAAAGTACTGGGCAGCGAAATTGTGTCCCGGTATTACTACAAAAATGGGCGGACCACCTTTTCCTTCAGGTATGACGATCAACTGCACCGCGCCAAGGCGCTCCTAAGCAAGGACACAGCTGAATATTACAGCATTCTTGCGGGGGAAGGAAAGTATAAAACCATCGGCCGTCCCGAGACATTTTTGGCCTCCGCAGAAACTGCGAATTAGTAGTTTGCCCCTAGCGAACCCCCAATTACTATTCCCCGATGGCGTAGTAGGTGAACCCGAGTTCGGCGAGCCGGTTTCCTGTGAGCAGTTTCCTTCCGTCGAACACGAAGGCGGGTTTCATCATTCCGTCCTTGATGCGGAGCCAGTCATAGGTGGTGAACTCATCCCATTCGGTGAGCACGGCGATGGCGTGGGCACGGCCCGCGGCATCGTAGGGGTCCTCCACCACGGTCACCAGCCGCCGGTTCTCCTCCGGGGAGCGGGTGCCCAGGTAATCCAGGTCCGCGTAGACCTGTTCGGCCGACACCTTGGGGTCGTAGACGGCGATGTGCGCCTCCTCGCTGAGCAGGGCATCGGCCACATGGATGGCGGCCGACTCGCGGGTGTCGTTGGTGTCCTTCTTGAAGGCCCACCCCAGGAAGGCGATCTTCTTCCCGGAGACGGTATTGTACATGGTCTGCACGATG
>Ga0182746_1000174_pt1 | contig 111452 bp, 95 predicted proteins | sample eDN3rd30CBELigOP_FD_128881 | JGI IMG/M metagenome (GOLD analysis project Ga0182746, IMG submission 128881) | Enriched Organic Plus compost microbial communities from Emeryville, California, USA - eDNA 3rd pass 30_C BE-Lig OP (version 2) (version 2) ...
AAATCGATCATGTCTTTGTTCAGGTCCTGCGGATGAACTTCGATATTGATCTGCCTGGTCAGGGTTTTCTTGATCGTTTCTGCCAGGGTCACCTGCTGGATCTTGAACTCGTATTCATCTTTATTATATCGTTGTTTCAAATATCCTGTCATGAATACGGTAGTGCCTTGCTGCAGGAAGGGTGATATCCGCAGGTAATCTTCGCTGAATAAAGGGAACTCCATTTTACCGGTATAGTCCTCTATCACAAAACTGCCAAACTTGTTGCCGCTTCTGGCGATCCGGTGCTGTGCATCGGCCACCAATCCCAGTATGCGGAATATGCGGCCAGGATTGGTCTGTATTTTAATGGAATCCCTGAACTCGTTGAAGTCTGCGATCGGCGTCATGCCGTAATGTTTCATTTCAAAACGGTAATGGTCAAGCGGATGCCCGCTGAGGAACATGCCGGTCACTTCTTTTTCTTTGTCCAGTTGCTCTGTCAGCGACCAGGGTTCGCAATCAGGCAGCCGCGGAGGAGGTATTTCCATGGTCACCGGCAGATCGCCAAACAGGGTATGCCCTGAATTCACGTTTTGATTGGCAATGATCTGTCCGTATTTAATGATGCGCTCCATTCCTGTTGCAGTTTCACCATCGGGAATATAGAAATATTGCCGGCGGTGATGGGCCGGAAAGCAATCAAACCCTCCGGCATAGGCAAGGCTTTCCAGTGTTTTTTTATTGACGGCCCTTTGATTGATGCGTTTGATAAAATCAAAGATATCGAGATAGCCGTCCTTCCTTTCATCAATGATATTTTGTACTGCTGCTTCACCCACACCTTTTAGTCCGCCCAATCCAAAACGGATCCCGCCTGACTTATTCACTGCAAAGCCTTTCAATGATTCATTGATATCCGGCCCCAGCACTTTTATGCCCATCCGTTTACATTCTTCCATGAAGAAGGTGATCTTCTCAATGCTGCCGGCGTTGTTCAGTACGGCCGACATATATTCTGCCGGATAATGTGCTTTCAGGTAAGCTGTTTGATAAGCTACATACGCATAGCAGGTGGAGTGTGATTTATTGAACGCGTATTGTGCAAATGCTTCCCAGTCGGTCCAGATCTTTTCCAGTTTATCTTGCGGCAATGATTTTTCCATCGCGCCTTTGATAAACTGTGCTTTCATTTTATCCAGCACCGCTTTTTGTTTTTTACCCATGGCTTTCCGCAACACGTCTGCATCGCCTTTACTGAAGCCGGCCAGTTTTTGCGCCAGCAGCATCACCTGTTCCTGGTACACGGTGATACCATAGGTCTCTTCCAGGTATTCCTTCATTTCCGGGAGATCATAAGTGATCGGTTCCCGGCCATGTTTACGGTCGATATAGTTGGGGATATAAGCAATAGGACCAGGGCGGTACAGGGCGTTCATCGCGATGAGATCACCGAACTTATCCGGTTTTAATTCGCGTAAATATTTCTGCATGCCCGGACTTTCAAACTGGAATGTACCGATCGTAGCCGCTTGCTGATACAGCTCAAATGTTTTGGGATCATCCAGCGGTATCTCATCTATATTGATCGTTACGCCATGGTTTTGCTTGATCATGGCGAGAGCATTCTTGATAATGGTAAGGGTCTTCAAACCCAGGAAGTCCATTTTGATAACACCTGCTTCCTCGATCACATTTCCTTCGATCTGCGTTACCCATAATGGTGAATCTTTTGCTACAGCTACCGGTAGCAGTTCAGTAAGGTCTTTTGGTGCGATGATGATCCCTGCTGCGTGTATGCCTGTATTGCGTACGGACCCTTCCAACCTTTCCGCTTCATGCAATACTTTGCTGGCAGGCGTTTCCAGTTGGTTATAGATATCGCGGATGCGTTTTACGTTTTCCAGGTCATCACTGCTGAGACCATCTTTTTCTTCCAGTGATTTTTCACCTTCTTTGGCACGCATGGGCGCATGCAGCACACGCCTTAACTCAATGCCGGGTCTTTCAGGTACCAGTTTTGCCAAAGCGTTTGACTCTGCCAGGGGAAGGTCCATTACACGGGCCACATCTTTAATGCTCATCTTGGCGGCCATGGTGCCATAGGTAATGATCTGCGCCACCTGGTTCTTGCCATATTTGTCCACTACATAGTCGATCACTTTCTGCCGGCCTTCATCGTCAAAATCGGTATCTATATCCGGCATGGATTTACGGTCGGGGTTCAGGAACCTTTCAAACAGTAAATTATACTTGATAGGATCGATGTTGGTAATGCCTGTGCAATAAGCCACTACCGAACCTGCTGCTGATCCGCGGCCCGGTCCGATGAACACGCCTATATCACGGCCTGCTTTAATGAAATCACTTACGATGAGGAAGTAGCCGGCAAAGCCCATTGTTTTAATGGTAAACAATTCAAAGCGTAGCCGTTCGTCTATCTCGGGTGTTATTTCTGCATAACGCTCGCGTGCGCCCTGCCAGGTAAGATGTTCCAGGTATTCATCCTGCGAAGCAAATTCTTTTGGCACCTGGAAAAAGGGGAGAAGGATATCCCGCTTCAGGTTGAGCAGATCTACTTTATCAACGATCTCATTGGTATTGTCAAGTGCTTCGGGAAGATCATGGAACACTTTGCTCATTTCTTCCGTGGTCTTGAAATAAAACTGATCATTGGGGAAAGCAAAGCGTTTTCCTTTCAGGTTCACATCGTCATCAGCAAAATCGCGTAAAGCAGGTGTGGTGATCTTTTCACCAGTGTTGATACATAAAAGAATATCATGCGCGTTGAAGTCTGACTGGTCCACATAATGTGAATCATTGCTCGCAATGATCTTCACATTGTATTTGCGGGCAAATTTGATCAGCACTTCATTCACTTTATCCTGCTCCGGCATCCTGTGCCTTTGCAATTCAACATAAAAATCTTTCTGAAAAATATTCAGCCACCATTTGAATTCGTTCTCGCCTTCTTCTTCGCCTTTGCGCAGAATGGCTTGCGGCACAGAAGCGCCCAGACAGCAGGTGGTGGCGATCAATCCTTCATGATATTGAACGATCAGTTCTTTATCGATACGGGGATATTTACTGTAAAGCCCTTCTATAAAACCAAGGGAAGTGAGTTTCACCAGATTCCTGTATCCCTGTTCATTTTTTGCCAGCAATATCTGGTGGTGGCGAACATCCCTTTGCTCTTTGGTAAATGTTTTCTGATGGCGGTTGGTGGTGACATAGAATTCGCAACCTACCACAGGCTTTATTTTCAGGTTGCCATTGGCGTCTTTATGCTTGTAAGCTTCTGCTACAAACTCAAAAGCGCCGAACATATTGCCGTGGTCACTGATAGCCAGTGCGGGCATGCCGTCTGCAATGGCTTTTTTATACAGGCTCTGGATGGAAGCAGCCCCATCGAGCAGGGAGAACTGCGTATGTACGTGTAAATGGGAGAATTTCATGATAACCACCCTGGTTTAAAGGTTTAATAGTTTAAAGGTTTAAGAGTTTAAGAGATTCCCCTAAACCTTAAACTATTAAACTTTGAACCGTTAAACTTTTTTATTTTTTCTTAAAACTGAACACACTGATTGATCCGTTACTATAACTGCAAACCCAGGCTTCGAGTTTACTGTCGTTCTCAAAAATATCCACGCCAACCGGGTGTCCTTTACAGGGCAAAGATGCCACTTTATCAAACCGGGTTTCATTTATTTTATAAACATCCACGAAATCGCTGCTGTAGCAGGTGACAAAAAGAAATTTCTGGTTTTTTGATAATATGATCGTCCGTGGCTGGGCATGTGTGTCGGTGGTAAAAAGCGTTTTTCCTGTGGAAGCGTCTACACAAGCGACTTTAGCGAGTTTATTGTAAGAAATGAATAGCCGGCCTGAAGTGTCCAGCACAATATGCCGGGGATTGGAAACAACCTGGATCGGTGTTTCTTTTTGCCAGTTGCTGGTGTTGATAACATCTATGATGGAGCCGCCCATAATGGCCACGTACGATTTATTCCTTGCATCATCCACGGCTATGCCACGCGGAATGGCATCTACAGTAACCGTATCCACCATCCTGGCCATAGGATATAGACCGATATCCATTTCCAGTGCACTAATGGTATAAGAATGCCAGTTGCTCACGAGCAGGAAACGGTCGTCTGCTGTTTTGGCGATCACTTTGGGTGTTTTACCTGTTTTGATCAGCGGCACAGTGAAAGAGTCTTTTTTTATATTGCCGGGATATGATACAAAGATCTTTTTCACTGCCTGCTTATTGCCGGGCGATTTTTTGTTTGCAGCAAGCGAATCAACACGGATAGGTACAATGCCTTCTGCATTGTGAAGGGAGACCCATAACACTTTATCATTATGACTAAGGCAGGCTTCTACTGGTTTTTCCTGGTAGGAAGGAATGGGTTTATCTGTTTCATAATCCCACCCGGTGCCTTTGGTAGGTTTGAATTTGAATTCCCTGGCCACTTTGCGCGAAGGCTGATCAAACTCATAAATGCTCATGCCTTCAAGGTTCATGGCATAAAGCCTGGACCCGCTGCTGTTGAAGAGAACGGATTTGGTGCCCGGTGCAGCGCGAAGCAGTTCTGTTTTTTCATATTCAATATCGGAATAGGGAGGCAATGCCGGTGTGATGACCGTATCGGCCGGAACGGAATCCATTGCAGGCACATAAGTAGAGGCCACCGTGTCCGGGAATACACCGGTCACTACCTTTTTGGCGCTTACAGGGCCCTGACAGCTTATCAGCAGCAGGAAAACAGGCAGGATAAATAATACAGGCATCAGAGATAATTAATATTATAAAAACCGCTTATCTGTTGATCCGGCTCATCAATTTGAATATACTCAAACCTCCCGAAACAACCCTGATCCTGTGTTATGCAATTAAAAATTTTAAATTTCGTTAGTAGGTTGTTGAAATTTCAGCAAAATATCCTATATTTTTGCACGGTTTTTGTTGAAAACGGGAAATCCAAAATTTTAAATAAGGCCTGATGATCATCCGACAACTGATACCTGTTTTTCTCATTATTGTAACTTTCGCAAGCTGCTCTTCACTCAGGCCGGTGAATTCTGCTGCAAAGTCTTCTGCCTCGCAAAACCAGGCTTCTGTAGGGAAAGTGCAATTCCTGAATGATATTACATCGGAATCGGAACCTCCTTTATTAAAATATGAAGCGCCCAGGACCCAATCTTCTTCCAAGGCCTCTGCCAGGGAAAACCATGGGTATCTGGTGAATTCTTCTGCTGCTGTTGAAAAAGCATCAGCTCTTCAATTAAAATATGCGGTCCTTCTTGATACAGAAGTGGAAACCCTGGAGAATGATCCTTTACTGAGCCATGTGGATGAATGGTATGGCACCCGTTACAGGCTGGGCGGCACTACCAAAAGCGGCATTGATTGTTCAGCATTTGTGCAGGCCGTGTATCTGTCCGCCTTTGCACTGAGCCTTCCCCGTACAGCAAGAGAGCAATACAAAGCATCCCGGATCATTTCTTCCACTGAACTGAAAGAAGGGGACCTTGTTTTTTTCAATACACGTGGCGGTGTATCGCATGTCGGCATTTATCTTCAGAATAATAAATTCATTCATGCTTCCACTTCTCAGGGAGTAACAGTGAGTGATATGTTCGACTCTTATTATATGCGGCGGTTTATTGGTGCCGGAAGAATTGAAAAGCCGGAAGCCAGTAGGGTCGGAGGCCGCGAGTCAGGAGTCGGAGGTGCGAAGCTTAATAATTAATTGGTCTTCTCTTATCGGTTCAGTTATATTCCCAATCGCTTTCTCAGCGTTTCTACCACCGGCATAATATCGGGTGATAATTTGAAGTAGATAACACTTCCTGCATAGAGAATGATGAATGCAAGGCTCCGGCATATTAATCCTGCAAACCCATGTATGGAGCGGAAAAGATAATAGCACAGAATAAAGCTGACCACTCCGAGCAGTAAAGCGTAGAGGGAGTGAATGGTGAAAGGGAACAAACGGAATTTTTTCCAAAGGAAAATGATGCGTATGGCGTTGTAGATACTGATGGACACAAACTGGGCAATAGCCGGTCCAAGTATATCATATTTTCTTGCCAGTATCAGGGTCAGAGGCAACATCAGCAACAGCAGGATCACACCACTGATCAGTTGAAACCGCCAGTAATTGGAAGTGCCGATGATCTCCGTATTAATGCCTGTGCCCAGATCAACGACACGGGTAAGCCCCAGAAAAATAAATGCATTGAAGCCAAGCAGGTATTCTTCATTGATCCTGAAAGTGAGTATGCTTTCCTTATAATTAAGCAGGATCAGAAGGAAAATACCGGTTGCAAATATCAACAGATTAATAGATGACCGTTCATAGATCTTTTGCAGCAATTCCATATTCCTTTCTTTCCAGGCGCGCGACAGGTGAGGAATGGTTGTGGCAATAACGGCCCGTTGCGGTGCCTGTATCACACTGGTAAGAATAGTGGCAAGCCCAAATATACCGGCTTTGGCCGTACCGTCTTCCAGCACTGAAGCGATTACCAGGGAATCGAACACCTGCGATAAATAGAAGATCAATGTGCCGGAATAAACAAAAAGACAAAGGGTCAATATCTTTTTTGCGTACCGCCGGGTCACTTTGCTGATCTGGAAACTGAGATGGAGATTTTTGGTGAATAATAAATATAAAAGAAGGGTAAGAGCTATTCCCGGATAGGTAAAAGCATACAGCTTGATAAAAAGATCAAAGTCGGGAATAAGGCCAAAATAAAATAAAACGATAAGCACAGTTGTCAGCAACCGCCATTGCACTTCTTTGAGAAAACTGGTCAGTACAGGTTTCTTGAGGCTCCATGTATACGCTTCAAGTATGGTAAATACAGCTAACCCGAATCCCATTGGGAATATCCATGCATAATACCTGACAAGTTCAGGTGAGTTGGCACCAAACTTTCTTATCACCAGGTGGCGGAATACCAATCCTGCCACTACCACCAGTATAAACCCAATGGTGTTGACCACCAGGGCAATGCTAAGCATATCATTTTTGGAAGGAGGCAGATTGTCCTTGTAATAAGGATAGAACTTAAAAATATAAATGGGCATGGCGAGGGTGGAAAACGCCATCATCAAAGTGGCAATGGCCACAAAGATGGTGGTAAGCCCGTATTGTGAACTGAGGAAGAGGTCTTGTTTGGTAAAAAAATAAACATTCAGCAGGCCGACAGCAAAGCCAATGTATACAACACCTGAAGAAATAATGCTTTGCTTGCGGATATTACTCATAAAGAAAGGTCCTTATAATTGAATGGAGGATCGGACGTTGATCAATTGCTTTTGTTTACATGAATATAAAAGTTCTTGTCGACCGAAAAATCCTTTTCGCTCAGCCCTTTTATTTTCGTGCTCAGCCATTCTTCACCCGGCTTTATCCATATTTCTTTTTCTTTTACAAATACTTTCAACGGCATATTGAACCCTTTTATACAATCCGTCCAGCGGTAGAGCAGTTTAGTGCCATCTATTTTATATTCCAGTACCGGAATGCGTGTATTCCGAAGATATTGATCGAATACGGGAGACAGGTCCCTGCCTGATTTGCTGCTGATATAAGCTTCCACTTCTTTTGAATCAACCACTTTATGATAAAAATCCCTGTTCAGTCCCTGGAGAATGGTTTTGAAAAGTTCATCGTTGTTGATGATCTGGCGGATGGTATGGATCATGCAAGCTCCCTTGGGATACATATCCCCGCTGCCTTCTTTATTCACTCCATAAGGGCCAATAATAGGTTTATCATTCTGGATGCCCCGTTTTAATCCCTGGCAATACTCATTGGCTGCTTTCTTTCCATACTGGCATTCCACAAACAGCACTTCCGAATAATTAGTAAATCCTTCATGCACCCACATGTCTGCAATATCACGGGTAGTGATATTATTGGCAAACCATTCATGCCCGCTTTCATGTACGATAATATAATCCCAATTGCGGCCCCATCCACTGCCGGAAAGGTCCATGCCGAGATAGCCATTCTTGTACTGGTTGCCATAAGCTACGGCGCTTTGGTGTTCCATGCCCAGGTGTGGCGACTCAACCAACTTGTAACTGTCTTCATAAAAAGGATAGGGGCCAAACCAGCTTTCAAAACATTTCAGCATGGCTTTTACATCGCGGCCGAATTGAACTTTCGATTTCTCCAGGTTATAATCCAGTACCCAGTAACTGCAACGCAGGTCGCCTTTCAGACCTGCATAAGTTTCCTCCCAGTTCACATAAGCGCCGATATAAGGAATGATATTGTAATTGTTGATGGGGTTCGATACGGCCCAGCTCCACTCAGAAATACCTTTTCCCATTGACCTTTTTCCTTTCAGCATTCCATTACCGATCGCAGATAAGGAATCCGGAACGGATATGGTGAGGCTAGCGCCATTATCGGGCTCATCACTCTGATGATCTTTGCAGGGATACCATACGCTGGCACCTAATCCCTGGCAGGCTACAGACATCCAGGGCCTTCCTTTGGCATCCTTTTTCCAGATCCAACCTCCGTCCCAGGGAGGATTGATTGCTTCGCGGGGTTTGCCGGAATAAAAAATATCGATTGAGTCCAGTGTTTTCCCATTGGGATAGCCGGCAGGGAAACTGACCAGGAAAACATTGCCATTGCGCGTATAGTTGAGCGCTGTTCTTTCTTCTCTATATAATATGCTGTCGATCTGCATGGGTTCCTGCAGGTCAATTTGCATGGCTGTGCCTGAAGGCTGGCCGGTTATTTTATAAGTAATGCGGTTTATACCGCTGATCGTTTTTGTTGCATAATCAGGGGCAACAGAAATATTATAATAGGTTACATCCCACCAGGCCCTTTCAGGTGTGATGGAGCCGCGAAGCGTATCCTGGTGTGTGTATTGAGCAAAAGAGTTAAGTGTAAAGAACAGCAGCAGAAATAAGCCGGTAAATGTTTTCATGTGTATATTTATTCGCTTGCCGCCTCTGGCGGCTGATATTTTTGCCACATGGAACGCTCATGGCATTTCATGCAGTATTTACAGTTGAATGTATTTGAATTGTAAATTTAGTCGTTCATACGAAATATGCCTGTTAAAAGAACAAACCCGCTTTCCCGGTCAGTCTGTATCCTTGTCTTGGCCATCACCTGCATTTTTTCTGCCTGTTCCAACAAGCGGAATAAAGACCTGAAGATATTTTATTATAATGAACAAACCGGCATCGCTTCGCTCGATCCTGTTTTTGCCAAAAACCAATCGGTGATGTGGGCCGTGCATCAATTGTACAATACGCTGGTGGAAATTGATGACAGTCTGCATATCGTTCCATCCCTGGCGAAAAGCTGGGACATTTCGGCCGACAGGAAAACCTATACTTTCCATCTGCGCAATGATGTTTTCTTTCATGATGACCCAGCATTTCCCGATGACAAAGGCCGTTTGCTGAAAGCGGCTGATATTGCTTACAGTCTTTCACGGATCATTGATGGTAAAGTGGCCAGTCCAGGCGCCTGGATCTTCAATGCCAAAGTAGATACCCTACAACCTTTCCTCGCAATTGATGATACAACTTTTCAACTGAAACTGAGCCGTCCTTATAACCCGATCCTGGGCATCCTGTCCATGCAATACTGTTCAGCCGTGGCAAGGGAAGCCGTGGAAAAATATGGTCACGAATTCCGCCGTCATCCCGTTGGCACCGGCCCTTTCCGCATGGTGGCCTGGGAAGAAGGGCAGGCACTGGTGCTTGCAAAACATCCCCATTACTTCGAGAGGGATGAGCAGGGCAACCGCCTGCCTTATCTCGATGGGATCAAGATCAGTTTTTATGATAGCCGCGCCACAGAGTTTTTATTATTGCGTCAGAAAAAACTGTCTTTCATCAACGATATCGAATCTTCATTTAAAGATGAAGTGCTGACTAAAAAAGGAACGCTCCGTAAAGACTGGGAAGGAAAGATCAGCTTGCAGGTAAATCCTTATCTCAATATTGAATACCTCGGCATGCTGGTGGATACCAGTAATGACCTGGTAAAATCATCGCCGACACGGCTGAAAAAGATCCGCCAGGCGATCAACTACGGTTTTGACCGCCGCAAAATGGCTCTATACCTGCGCAATTCCCTGGGCACACCGGCCGAATCAGGTTTTGTGCCTGAAGGAATGCCTTCGTTCGATACATCAGCCGTGAAAGGATATACTTACAATCCAGCCAAAAGCAGGCAACTGCTGGCAGAAGCAGGCTACCCGGACGGAAAAGGATTGCCGGCCATCAAATTGCTTACCATCCCGATATATGCCGATATGGGTGATTATATCGCCAAGCAATTAAATGAAGTGGGCATTACCGTGCAGGTGGAAGTGGTGCAGAAAGCATTGCTGCTGGAATTGACTTCCAATTCAAGGGCCTTATTTTTCCGCGGCAGTTGGATTGCCGATTATCCCGATGCAGAAAACTATTTATCGGTATTCTATTCCAAAAATCCTGCGCCACCGAATTACACAAGGTATAAGAACCCGGCATTTGATGCGCTGTTTGAAAAGGCATTGGTGGAAACCAATGATTCTGTCCGTTACCGGTTGTATCAGCAAGCAGACCAGTTGATGATGGAAGATGCGCCGGTAGTGCCGTTGTGGTATGATAAAGTGGTGAGGCTGGTGCAGACGGATATTACAGGGTTTAAGCCGAATGCGTTGAATTTGTTGGAATTGAGGAGGGTGAAATTCGCCAATAATTAATATTTTAATGATAATTAGTGTGTTATGTTCCCCAATTACTCCAAATTTCTCCTAAAATTTGGAGGATCATATAATTTGCTCCTAATTTTGGAGTAAATTAGGAGGTTTTATGAAAATCCCGGAAAGACCACCGGAACTTAGCGAAGATTATTCTTATAGTTCTGTTGTGAATGACTTGTTTAGTGCAAAGAAGCTCGAGGAGTTTTTTGAGATCAATAACAATCAATATCCTTATTGGGATAAATGGAAATACATTGCTAAACAGTGGCAGTATGACCCCAAAAAACTATGGGCTGCGATAAAACATTACCGCCGGGGAGGTCTGCTGTATTTCTCACCTCAACTATCACTCCAGCTTAATGCGCCTTCTGTGATCCAACAATACCTGCATGAGTTTGACATGAACCTGGGAGGAACCTTGCAGGGGGAAAGTATTATTCCATCTGAGGACCGTGAGCGATACCTGATCAATTCTTTGATGGAGGAAGCTATTGCTTCTTCGCAACTGGAAGGGGCTGTAACGACCCATCAACTGGCGCGGGAGATGCTGGAATCAAATCGCAAGCCGCGTAATCATTCAGAGCAAATGATTTTGAATAATTACGAAGCAATGAAGTGGATCGTTGACAACAAGCATTTGCCGTTTACGCTGGACAACCTGTTGCAATTGCATACAATTGTCACCAACAATACTTTAACGGATAAAGCAGATGAAGGCCGGTTTAGAACAGATGATAAGGTGAACGTAGTGGATGTTCAAACAGGCGAGGTAGTACACTATCCACCATCACATACGGAGTTATTATCCTTAATGAAGCGCTTTTGCGACTTTGCTAACGATAAGGTCAAACAATTTTCTTTTGTTCATCCTATCTCCAAAGGGATCGTTCTGCACTTCCTGATAGGATTTATTCATCCCTTTGTGGACGGTAATGGAAGAACAGCCCGGACAATATTTTATTGGTACCTGTTAAAGAAAGGGTACTGGTTGATTGAGTATATGTCTGTTTCAAGAGTGATATTAAATGCAAAGGCGCAATATGCACGCGCCTATCTTTATACTGAGCTCGATGAAAATGACCTTACCTATTTCGTTTTGTATAACGCCCAATGTATACAAAAAGCGCTCGAAGAGCTCAAGCAACATATCAAACGCAAAACTGCTGAGAAGAAAAATGCCATGGACCTGTTACGTAATACGAATTTTAACGAGCGGCAGATTGTATTACTCCAGGAACTTATGCAAGATACCGGCCGGCATTATTCCGTTTCGCAAATTGAAAAATGGTTCGGTATCAGTAACCAAACAGCCCGCAATGACCTGAACGGATTGGTTGAAGCGGGTTTGCTGGCATTCCGCAAAACAGGAAAGAAAATCCAGTTTTTTGCGGTTAAAGATTTTGGGATGAAAATCCGGAAAAAATAAAAGCCTATTTCTTCAGCTTATCCTTAAACACCTTCCTGAACTTATCCACTTTCGGCCTTATCACGATCTTACAATAAGGATTGGCATTCTCATTATTCTCAAAATACTGCTGATGATAATCTTCTGCCGGGTAGAAACTTGTAAAAGGTGTGATCTCCGTTACAATAGGTTTGTCGAAAGCTCCGCTCTTGTCCAGTTCGGCTTTGTATTTTTCTGCTTTTTCTTTTTGCTCCTGGTTGTGATAAAATACGCCGCTGCGGTATTGCGTACCGATATCATTGCCCTGGCGGTTGAGCGTGGTAGGGTCATGTGTTTCCCAGAACACTTCCAGCAGTTCGTCAAAACTGATCTTTGCCGGGTCATATACGATCTGCAGGGCTTCTGCATGGCCGGTTTCGCCGGTGCAAACTTCCTTGTAAGTAGGGTTGGCCGTATGCCCGCCGGTGTAGCCGGATACAGCGCTGATCACGCCGTCCAGTTGTTCAAAAATGGCCTCTGTGCACCAAAAGCAGCCGTTGGCTAAAGTGGCTGTATCGGTTTTGCCTGAAAATGAAGCTGTGCTCATGTTTATCTCCTTTTTTTTCGTGGTCTCTTGGTCTGCTGCAGGTGATGATTGCTGGGCGCAGGAGATCAGTCCTCCCATTGCCAGGGCGACCAGGCCCAGTGTCGCTTTCAGGTTCATGTTTTTTGCTAAAAGATTCATAAAGATTGTTTATGCCGTTGACGAACCCATGTATGGTAATAACAAGCGCAGGATTTGAAAGTTCAGGAGCTTAACAACTCCGCAATAAATTACCTTTGCCTGCTGAAATAAATTTGACGTCAGAAAGCATATGAAACGAAGCATAACAAATTTCTCAGGCAGGCAGGTGGGTATATATGCGGAGTTCCATCCGGCCAAATTAAAAAAATAAAAGATATTCGGATGAAACTTTTCCCTGAATCGGCTTATTTACAACTGGAATTTGATAAAGTAAAATCCCTGCTGGCCAACTATTGCCAGGCAGATCATGCCCGGCGGAGAGCCCTTGAATTAAGGATCCATACCCGCAAGGATTTTATCGATACCCAACTGAGGCAAAGCTATGAATACCACCAGCTTTTGCAAAACGGGATTTATTTTCCCAATGATCATATACTGAACCTGGCCAGGGAGCTCAAACTCCTCAGCATTCCCGGCGCTGTGCTGAATGGTGAAGAATTTATGGGCATCCGCAAGCTGGCCGAAAGCATGGAGAGGATCTTCCGTTGGTTTGATGCGGAAAGAAAAAGCGCCTATTCAGCCATGGCAGGTGTGATCGCCAATACTTATTATGAAAAAGCGATCATTCAATTGATCGATGAAGTGCTGGATGATTCGGGACAGGTAAAAGACAATGCTTCGGAAGAACTGAAGAATATACGGATCAGTCTTTACCGCAAACGGAATGAATTGCGCCGGGTGTTTGACAGGATCGTAGCCAAACTGAACAAGCAGGGATATCTCGCAGAGATAGAGGAAAGCTTTATGAGCGGCCGGAGGGTGGTGGCCGTATTTGCTGAACAGAAAAGAACAGTAAAAGGCATTTTGCATGGCGAAAGCGATAGCCGGAAAACAGCTTTTGTGGAACCTGAAGAAACCATTGAACTCAACAACCAGGTGCATGAGCTGGAAAATGATGAAAGAAAGGAAGTGTACCGCATTCTTCGACAGCTTACTTCCAGGCTTTCGGCATATGCAGCTTTGCTGAGTATTTATCACACCATCATAGGCGACTATGATTTTATCAGGGCCAAAGCAAAACTGGCAGTCGATTATAAAGGTGAATTCCCTGCTGTGGTTGACAAGGCGCATGTACATTTAGTGAACGCCTATCATCCTTTATTGTATTTGTATAATCAACGTACCGGCAAACCGACGATACCCGTAAGCATCACATTGGATGATGCCGACCGCATTTTGGTGATCAGTGGCCCTAATGCCGGAGGAAAAACAGTGACGATGAAAACGGTGGGCCTTTTGCAGATGATGGTGCAAAGCGGTTTGCTGGTGCCTGTACATCCTTCTTCGCAATTCGGGATCTTCAAACAACTGATGATCCATATCGGTGACACGCAAAGCCTGGAATTTGAACTGAGCACATATAGCAGCCACCTGCTGCACATGAAATATTTCATGGAGAATGCCAATGGCAAAACTTTGTTCTTCATAGATGAACTGGGTAGCGGCAGTGATCCCAACCTGGGCGGGGCATTTGCCGAAGTGATCATGCAGGAACTGGCAAGAAAACATGCTTTTGGTATTGTGACCACGCATTACCTGAACCTGAAAGTGATGGCAGGCAAAACGCCGGGCATTATCAATGGTGCCATGGCTTTTGATGAAAAGAACCTGCAGCCGCAATACAAATTGCTTATCGGCAAGCCCGGCAGCTCCTACACATTTTCTATTGCAGAAAGGATCGGCCTGGATAAATCACTGATCAGGAAAGCGCGTGAGTTGGTTGACGAGGACCAGTTCCGCCTTGACAAACTGCTTAACCGTACAGAGCAGGACCTTCGCGACCTGGAGAAGAAAGAAAAAGAGCTGAACCAGTTGATGAAGGAAAATGAAAGGCTGAAAAAAGAAATGCAGCAGGTGATGGATAAGGAAAAACATCGCCAGCAGGTGGAAATACTGAAAGAGCAAAACCGTGTTTCAGAAGAGCGGATCGCTTATCTCAAAGACATGGAGCGGAAACTGAAGCAGATGCTGATTGAATGGCGTAAAGAGGAGAACAAGAACAAAGTGATCAAACAAATGGACGCATTGCTCTTTAAGAAAGATGAAAAGAAAGTGGTGAGCAAAATGCAGAAAAAGATCGATTCGAAATTTGCGGAAATAGGAGGAGAGATCAAAGTAGGCGATAAAGTGAAAATGAAACGCAATCACCAGGTGGGGCAGGTGATGGAATTAAGAGGAAAGAAAGCGGTCGTAAAGATCGGCTTGCTGCCGATGCAGGTGGATGTGGGAGATCTGGTGCTGGTGAAAGAAAAGATAGCAGATGAGAAATAGTGAAAAAGTCAAAAATCAAAAGTAAAAATTAAAAAATCTGCATAAAGAGTAGTTGTCATCTAACGATCAGGCAGGGTTTTTAATTTTTACTTTTGATTTTTGACTTTTAAATCTTATTCCCCAAAAAACAGCGCCTTCAACTCCACCGCATCATCCGGCTTCATTTTTCCGCCAAGTATCAACCTGAGCTGCCTCCTGCGCAAAGCACCATCAAACAGCCTTTTTTCATCGTCTGTTTCTGCTACCAGGGAAGGAACAGGGCGGGGACGGTTCTGGTCGTCCAAAGCAACAAACGTGTAATAGGCTTCATTGCTTTTGTATTTCTGCTGTTTTTTCAGGTCTTCGCCCCAGACTTTCATATGCACTTCCATGGAACTGTTAAAAGCCCGGGTAACTTTAGCCTGTATATGTACCACATTTCCCAGTTTGATCGGGTTTTCGAAAGAGATATTATCAACAGAAGCAGTGACCACAGGAGCATTACAATGTTTTTGTGCGGCAAGGGCCGCTGCAATATCCATCCAGTACATCAGGCGGCCGCCCATCAGGTTTCCAAATACATTGGTATCATTGGGCAAAACAAGCTCCGTCATAATGGTCAGGCTTTCTGCCGCTTTCTTTTCAATCATTGGTAAAAATTTGCGCAAAGATAATAAACTGCAAACCGCTATTTTTGCGCCACACACAAATAATATATGGAGCCCCACCCCTTAATCTCTTTCGACAATACGGAGTTTGCCTTTGAATACAAGCAAGACAAACAGTTGAAAAAAGCCCGTTTCCTTTTCAGTTGCATGGGAATGCCCTGGCTGGTAAAACTGGGTACAAGATTTACACCCTGGGCAGTAAAATCGGGCCTGCCGGTAAAGGGTCTGGTCCGCAGCACCATTTTTGAGCAGTTTGTAGGAGGTGAAACCCTGGAGCAAACTGCAGTAGTGGCAAAAAAACTGGCTGACTATCACGTGCAGGTAATACTGGATTATGGGGTGGAAGGTGGCGATGATGGGGAACAGGGATTTGATCATGCCACCGAAGAATTTATCCGTGTGATCAACTATGCAGCCACGCAACCGAATATTCCTTTCATGAGCGTCAAGGTCACAGGCCTTGCCCGGTTTTCTTTACTGGAAAAGCTGGATGAACTTATGCACCGGCAGGAAGGCACGCTCATGAAGCGTTATCTGCAGGCAGTAGATTCATTGCCGCCGGATGAAAAAGAAGAATGGCATCGTGTTCGTCACAGAATGATGCAGATATGTGAAACTGCTGCGCAAAAAAAGATAGGCGTATTCGTGGATGCAGAAGAGACCTGGATACAGGACCCTGTTGATGCATTGACCATACTGGTAATGGATATGCTCAATAAGGAAAGGGTAGTGGTGTACAACACCGTTCAATTGTATCGTCATGATCGTTTACAATTCCTGAAAGATTCTTATGATGCAGCAGTAGAAAGAAACTTCATCCTTGGTGCCAAGCTCGTGAGAGGTGCCTATATGGAAAAAGAAAGAAAGAGGGCTGCGGAAAAACAATATCCATCACCTATCCAGCCTGATAAGGAAAGCACCGACAGGGATTATAATGCAGCCATTCTTTTTTGCATTGATCATATTGATCGCATAGCACTTATCGTAGCTTCCCATAATGAACAAAGTAATCTGCTGACAGTAAATCTGCTTCAGCAAAAAGGACTGCCACCCGATCATCCGCATATTCACTTCAGCCAATTGTATGGAATGAGTGATAATATCACTTTCAATCTGGCACATGCCGGTTGCAGCGTAAGTAAATACCTTCCATTCGGCCCTATTGAAGATGTAATTCCTTATCTCATGAGAAGAGCGCAGGAAAACACATCGGTGAAAGGGCAAACAGGAAGGGAACTGGCGCTTATCAAAAAAGAATTAAAGAGAAGAGGCGTATAATTACAATCGATTACAGCAGTTCAGGCAAAGAATTTTCATAGCAATCGATCGCTCGTAATTTTTTTCAACGGGTAAAGAAAATATTTTTTTTAAAAAAAAGTTATAATATTGTTATAGCTATTGCATGAGGAATTGTTACAGACTGCCACGATAGAACAACTACAACAACGAATTGCTCTGTATGAAGATATGAAAGCATACAAAGAGCTTTACTATCGCTTATTCGACGGTCTGCACCGTTTTTCTTACTCCATGGTCCGCTCCAAAGAAGTAGCCGAAGAAATTGTTTCTGATGTATTTATCAAGCTGTGGCAGATACGCGCACGGTTGGGAGAAATAGGCAATCTTAAGGTATACGTGTATACCATTACCAAAAACTTTTCACTTAATTATCTTCAGCGCACCTACAAGAATGCTCCTGTAAGCATTGAAGAAGTGGAAGTGGAGCCGATCATTGAAATGCGCAACCCTGAAGAATTGTTTATTTCTGCAGAGATTATGCAAACGATCCGCCAGGCCATTCTGCAATTACCCCCACAGTGCAGGCTGGTATTCCAACTGGTAAAAGAAGACGGGTTAAAATATAAAGAAGCGGCTGAAGTGCTGAACATCTCAGCGCTTACTGTCCGCAATCAACTGGCGATCGCGATCCGCAAACTGGGCGAAACATTGCCAGCTCCTGTACAGAAATTAATTCCCGCTACTAAATTATTTTCAGCTTCATAGGCTCACGGGCTTTACGATAGCAGCCTGTTGTTTCCCTCAATCTATTCTTGATTTTTCTTTGTGGTCTTTGCCGTCTTCGTGGGAATTATTGCTCACGAAGACGGCAAAGACCACAAAGAAAGATAATCTTTTTTTAGAGGGGAATCCTATTCTAATTGATTGGTTGATAACTTGTAGCGGCCTTTCTGTGGGCAATCCTCCCATTTGTTAAAATTTTTTGCTTTTGCTTAGTACATCCGCTCTGTTCTTCGTGTCTTTATTGATTACAGACACCAACTTATGACGGAAGAAAGATTTTGGTTATTGTTCAGTGCCAGGCTTTCCGGTGAGGCCACCCCAGAGGAACTCGCTGAGCTGGAAGTTTATTTGCAGGAAAACCCTGATACCCACCTGCGTACAGGAATGATCGAGAATATCTGGTCTGTTAATCCTCCACTTTCTGAAGACTATAAGGAAGCTGCTTTCAACAAGCATCTGCAAAGAATGAGCAATCATTTCTCAGAGCCTGTGTTGCAATATGAATCAGAAACATCTGAAGAGCCGGTAGCGGAGAAAAAACCACGCAAGGCCATTTATCGTGTGATCGGCTGGGTTTCGGCAGTGGCTGCTGCCTGTGTACTGGGATGGTATGCCTATTGTTACTTCCCGCTTGCAGGAGAGGGTGCTAATGCGGCCCAGGCGCAAAATACTGTCAGCACCAAAAGAGGTTCCAAGTCCAAAATACAATTGCCTGATGGAACACAGGTTTGGTTGAATGCAGACAGCAAGATCACTTACAATGAGAACTTCCAGGATAAATTACGTGAAGTGCAGTTGTCTGGTGAAGCCTTCTTCGATGTGGTGCGTGATGAAAGCCGCCCTTTTATCATCCACACCAATGTGATAGATGTAAAAGTGCTGGGCACGGCTTTCAATGTGCGGTCCTATGCAGATGAAAAAAATACAGAGACCTCGCTGATCCGCGGCTCCGTGGAGATCACTTTGCGGAATAATCCTGATAAGAAGATCATCCTGAAGCCCAATGATAAACTGATCGTGGACAATATGGAAGCCAAAGCAGAAACCGCTTCGGCAGATGTGGTGCCTAGTAAGCAAAAAAGCGACAGATCTTCCCTGCTCACTTTGCGGAAGATAAACTTCAAAGAAAGTGAGAACAGTGCCCTTGAGACCTTATGGGTCAGAAATACACTGGCTTTTGATAAAGAATCGCTTGAAGAAATAGCAATGAAAATAGAACGCTGGTATGATGTGAAAGTGGTTATAACAGACGACCGCATCCGGAAAACGGAATATAGTGGCGTATTCCAGGACGAAGACCTTGAAACGGTGATGGAAGCATTACGTTTATCAGGAAATATACACTACAATATAAATAAGAAAGAAGTAACGATCTGGCCCTGACCCATCGTGAACCTTTGATCTTTTTGTTTGAACTGCTAACAACGATTGCTCATCTAAAAAAAACTGCACATATGGTTAAAAACACATAACTCCCCCTTTAAATAAAGAACGGAGAATGTTTGCGGCATTCCCCGTTTGAAAGACAGCAAGTTTGCTCAGGCTTGAGCAAAAATTCTATCATTAAATTCAAAACTAAGGTATGAAAAAAAATGGATCAGGCGTATCCCCCCATACGCCCTACCTATTCATCAAATGCTTACTCATGATGAAGTTTACCATTCTGCTTATTATCGCCTTTTCCCTTCAATCTTTCGCTAACGGTTACGGACAGGAAAATATCAACCTTAACCTGGAGAAAGTAACGCTGAAAAAGGTATTCAAGGCCATCGAACAGCAGGGTGCCTGCCGGTTTGTTTACAAAGACGAAATACTGCCGAGAGAACAGCGCATCAGCATTGCTGTTGAAAATGCCTCCCTCGAAGAAGTGATGAATAAAGTGTTGCGTAATACTGAATTAAGCTACAAAAGACTGAGCGGCAGCCTCGTGGTCATTACCACCGGCATTATCGGCACAAGTGCCGTGCCCGTCACCGGTAAGATCACCAATGAACTGGGTGAGCCCCTGCCTGGCGTAAACATTGTTGAAAAAGGCACTACTAACGGAACAACCACCAATGCAGATGGAAGTTTCGTATTGAATGTTGCCAGTCTTGACGCAACCCTGGTGATCACGTATATCGGTTTTGTGCCCCAGGAGCTGGCCCTGGCCAACCGCTCTGAAGTGAGCGTGAAACTGGTGGCAGAAGATAAAAAACTGGAAGAAGTAGTGGTGATCGGTTATGGTACACAAAAAAGAAGGAATGTGACCGGCGCCATCACCAGCGTAAAAGCAAGCGACCTGGAAAATGCTCCCATCATGCGTGTGGAGCAGGCTTTGCAGGGCCGTGTTTCCGGTCTTACCATTGCTGCTGCATCCGGCCAACCCGGTTCTTCTTCCACTATCAGGGTGCGGGGTACAACATCCATCAATGATGGAGCGAACAACGTACTGTATGTAGTGGATGGGATCGTGGTAGACAATGGTGGTATCGATTACCTGAATCAGAATGATATCGAATCGATCGAAGTATTGAAAGACGCCGCATCCGCAGCTATCTATGGTGCGCGTTCCGCAGCCGGTGTTATCCTGATCACGACCAAAAAAGGTAAAGCAGGCACTGTTTCGGTTAACTATAATGGTTATTATGGTGTACAGGAACCTGCTTCCAAACTGAAACTGTTGAATGCAACTGAATATGCTACCCTGAGCAATGAAGCTGCACTGGCAGCCGGTGGTTCCATTCTTTATCCTGATCCCAGTGCATTAGGAAAAGGCACTGACTGGCAGGAAGCTATTTTCAACAACAGCGCTCGCATTCAAAATCATGATATCAGCATCAGCGCTGGTTCAGAAAAATCCACTTATTATTTTTCATTGGGCTATTTTGACCAGGAAGGTATCGTTGGTTCAGATATCTCCAATTACAAACGGTATAATGCCCGCCTGAATTCTTCTCATAAGATCACCAAATGGCTGACCATCGGTAATAATATCGGTTACTCTTATATCCGCAGCCAGGGTATCGGCAACACCAATGGTGAATATGGTGGTCCGCTGGCTTCAGCGATCAACCTTGACCCGATCACACCTATCATAGAAACTGATCCTGCAGTGGTGAATGCTCCGCCTTACTCCACCCAGCCTGTTGTAAGGGATGCCAATGGTAATCCTTATGGCATTTCAAAACTGGTAGGGCAGGAGATGACCAATCCGCTGGCCTATATCAAGGCCCACGAAGGAAACTATGGCTGGTCGCATAACCTGGTAGGAAATATTTTTGTGGAGATAGAGCCTATCAAAGGTTTGAAATTCAGGACCAATATAGGTGCTAAACAGGCATTCTGGGGCAACACTTCCTTCAGCCCTATAGTGTACCTGAATGCTTCAACTCAAACTACCAATAATTCATTTTACAGGGAAAATAACCGTGGCTTCAACTGGACATTTGAAAACACAGTGTCTTACAACAAAAACTTCGGTTATCATAACCTGACTGTGATGGCGGGTACAGGTGCTTATGTAGATAATAACTCTGTAAGCAATGGTGTAACTTATTACAACCTGCCGGTCAACAGCTTTAAAGAAGCTTCCATGAATTTTGCAACTGTTGCTGATGATATCCTTGCATGGGGAAGTGAAAGCTACAAACACAAAATATCTTCTATCTACGGCCGTGTTATTTACGACTATAATGATAAGTACCTGTTCACCGGTCTTATCCGCCGTGATGGTTCTTCCCGGTTTGGTGCAAATAAAAAATATGGTTACTTCCCTTCCGGTTCTATTGGTTGGGTAGTATCAAGGGAAGATTTCTTCCCTACCAATAATGTGGTTTCTTTCCTGAAGATCCGTGGTTCTTATGGTATCACGGGTAATGATGCGATCGGTGATTTCCAGTTCATTTCTACAGTCGGCGGTGGCCGCAACTATCCGTTCGGATATGATAACTACCTGATCGGCTACAGCCCGAATGCACCTGCCAACCCGGACCTGCAATGGGAACAGACCAGCCAGTTGAACATCGGGTTTGAAGCTTCCCTGTTCAGGAACTTCAGCCTTACATTCGATTGGTACAGGAAGAAAACATCTGAAATACTCATGTCAGTTACCATCCCTGGTTATGTTGGCCTGGGCAATCCTGTAGGCAACGTAGGTGGTATGCAAAACAGTGGTGTGGAACTGGAACTGGGTTACAACAAAAAAATCGGCGACCTCAACCTGTCTGTAAAAGGCAATGTGTCTTATGTAAAGAACAGGGTTACTTACCTGGGTGCTGATAAAGAATTCCTCGAGGGTTCCGGCTGGCAGGCCAGCGCTTACAACCTCACCCGTGCACAGGTAGGGCATCCTACATTCTCTTTCTATGGATTTGAGACCCTGGGCATTTTCCAGAACCAGTCTGAAATAGATAACTATAAGGATAAAGACGGTAACGTTATCCAGCCCAACGCAAAACCTGGTGATTTCAAATGGGCCGACCTGAGTGGCGATGGCAAGATCGGTGCCGATGACCGTACTTTCATTGGTGATCCTACACCAACCTGGAGTTATGGCTTTACCATCAATGCTTCTTACAAGCAGTTTGACCTGGTATTGTTTGGTCAGGGCGTTACAGGCAATCAGATCTTCAATGCGCTCCGCCGTCTTGATGTGGCTAATGCCAACTGGACCACTGCTGCATTGGGCCGCTGGACTGGTGAAGGTTCTACCAACACTTTCCCGCGCCTTACAACAGATGATGCCAATGGCAACTTTAAAAATCCATCTACTTTCTATTTGTCTGATGGTGCTTATTTCAGGATCAAGAACCTGCAGATCGGTTATACGCTTCCCAGTTCCATTGCACAAAAAGCCGGTCTTAAAAGAGTGCGTATATACTTAGGCAGCGGCAACCTGCTCACTTTGACCAAGTACACAGGATTTGATCCTGAGATTGGCGGAGGCAGCTATGGTATTGACAGAGGTATCTATCCTCAGGCCCGTTCCTATATGGTTGGCTTAAACCTAGGTTTATAATCCTAAAAAACTATTTACAATGAGAACCAATTATTTTTCTAAAATATGCCTCGTGCTGCTGGCTTTGCCGGTGCTGCACGCTTGTAAGAAAAGTTTTCTGGATGTAGATCCGGTTGGACTTAATCTGGAATCGAACTATTATTCAAATCCTTCTGAAGCATTTGCAGGACTGGTGGCCGCTTATGATCCACTGGGTATGGAAACGGCCGGCACGTATGCCAATAAACTCGGACCGCTGAATTCAGCTTCTGATGATTGCGTGGCTGGTGGCGCTGCCGGTGGCAATGATATGAATACCTGGCAGGTTTGGAATAACTATACACTGACGCCTGCAGTAGGTCCACAGATGGAATACTGGACAAGGAATTTCACCGGTGTATCAAGGGCCAATATCATCCTGTCAAAGCTGGATAATGTGCCTGGCCTGGATGAGAACACCAAGAAGAGATATATCGCTGAAGGGAAATTCCTGCGTGCTTATTATTATTTCGATCTGGTGCGTTTGTTCAAAAACGTTCCTTTGTTCACTGCTCCTGTTGCAACAGAAGAGATCTACAACCAGGTGCAGGCAGACCCTGTTGATGTGTATGCACAGATTGAAAAAGACCTGAATGAAGCTATTCCTGATCTGCCGCCAACCGTACCTGTTACCACAGAAGGTGGCCGTGCCACACAAGGTGCTGCCAAAGCCCTGCTTGGCAAAGTGATCCTGTTTCAGAATGATAACAGCAGGATGATGGAAGCTGCCAACCTGTTTGAAGATGTGAACAGGCAGGACAATATCTATGGATATAAATTGATGACCAATTTTGGTGACATCTTCCGTCCTGATAAAAAATTCAACAGCGAGTCCATTTTCGAGATAGGTCATACATCTGTTGCCAATGGCAACTGGAATGCCTGGGGAGCAGTTGAAGGAAATGTGTACACCCAGATGATCGGGCCACGCGCTTACAGCGGCACGATCTATGAAACAGGATGGGGCTTCAATCCTATACGCAAAGAACTGGCTGATCTGTTGTATGGTGATCCGCGTTACGAATACACTGTTGCGGATATCGACAGCATGGTGGATGCTGGCGCTGCTACAAGCTATGAGGCCAGCTATCAGAATACCGGTTATTTCATTCAGAAATTCGCTCCGCTCAAACAATGGAAATCAACCGGCGGTGGTAATGTTGAATTGAACTATCCGAACAATGTGATTGAAATACGCCTTGCCGATACTTATCTCATGGAAGCGGAAGCATTGCTCCGTGCCCCGGGTGGTGATGCAGTAAAAGCTGCCAAATACCTGAATGATGTAAGGGCAAGGGTTGGTCTTGCGCCGGTGGCTGCTACCTTGGATAATGTTGCACTGGAACGCCGCAAGGAACTTGCCACTGAAGGCCATCGCTGGTTTGACCTGGTGCGTACAGGTAAAGCCGCCACTGTACTGGCTTTTAAAGGATTTGTTGCAGGTAAACACGAGATCCTGCCTATTCCTTTAAATGAGCTGACCAATACCAAACTTGTACAAAATCCTAACTATAATTAAGGATTGCCATCCACTAAAAAATGTTTTTTATGAAACATACAAATAAAACAAGATTGCTGACCGGTGCCATGCTCATTCTTTTGGGCGTCGCACTTTTCCAGGCCTGTAAAAAAGAAGGGGAGGACCTTACATTAGGCCCTTTGCCCACCCCGGATTTTGAAGTGATCCAGGGTACAGATGCAAATAACCTTATCCTCGTTAATAAATCATCCATGCCCATTATTCCATACTGGACCGTGAGCAATGGAGCCAAACTGACCGGCGATTCTGCCAAGATCAATTTTGTGCTTGCAGGCACTTATGAGATCACGCTGACAGGTGCCGGGCAGGGAGGATTAGGCAGCACTACCAAAACCATCACCGTTGCACAAAATGATCCCACTGCCTGCAGCCCTACCAAACCATTAGGTTTTATCGCGAGCTGCACCAGCAAAAAATGGAAACTGAATCCTGATGCCGGTGCTTATAAAGTGGGTGAAGGCGCTGACAATGGCAACTGGTGGAGCAGCGGTGCTGGTGATGTTACCGGCCGCTCCTGCGAATTCAATGATGAGTACACCTTCGTGTTTGATGCTGCAGGTACGTTCAATTATGACAACAAAGGTGATTTTTATGCAGATGGTTATCTCGGTTCAGGCAGCAACGGTTGTGAACCCAATGCCAACCTGAACAATGCACAGAAACCCTGGGCTTCCGGCAATTTCACTTACCAGGTACTTCCGGGTGGTGTGAAAGGATTGGGGCAACTGAAAGTGGTCGGCCTTGGTGCACATATTGGTTTACAGAAAGTGCACAATGGAGCAGAAACCACTACAGGCCCTACCTGGAGCTCTATTACTTATGATATTATTGAAATGATACCTAATGGTGGTGGCCAGGGCCATGATATCCTGAAACTGGGTGTTGCCATTGCTGCACCAGGCTGGTGGACATTTACATTACGTTCTGAATAAAAAATTAGTATGCGTATAACCATCGTATCCGTCGCATGCCTTCTGGGTCTTGTGTCGTGTTCAAAAAGCGGAGGTGGGGGAGGTTCAACTATTACTCCCCCCGGCCCTCCTGTAGACAAAAACTGGAAATTCGAGACCACCCCGGTATGGGCAGAAGAGTTTGACTATACCGGCGCGCCTGATGCGTCCAACTGGTATTATGATATCGGAGGAAGCGGTTGGGGAAATAATGAGCTTCAGTATTATACCAACAGCACCGATAATGCAGTAGTGGCTGGTGGCATTCTCAAGATCACTGCCAGGAAAGAAGCAATGGGAGGTATGAACTACACATCTGCCAGGTTGCTTTCCAAAAACCTGGGCGATTTTCTTTATGGCAGGGCAGAGATAAGGGCAAAATTACCGGCTGGCCGCGGCACATGGCCGGCTATCTGGATGCTGCCGACCGACTGGGCTTATGGCGAATGGCCCAAATCAGGTGAGATCGATATTATGGAACACGTGGGGTATGATCCCAATGTTGTTCATTTCAGTGTGCATACACAGGCGTATAATCATACGATCAATACGCAAAAGACCAGCACCAAGACCATTCCAACAGCAATGACGGAATTCCATAATTACCGGGTCGACTGGACGCCTTATGCCGTGCGTGGTTATTTTGATGATGCATTGGTGTTCACGTTCACCAACGATGGAAAAGGTTATGCCACCTGGCCGTTTGATAAACGGTTTCACCTGATATTGAATCTTGCTGTTGGCGGCAACTGGGGCGGTGTGCAGGGAGTAGATGATACGGCATTCCCGGCAAGCATGGAAGTCGATTATGTACGCCTTTATAAAATGATTCCCTGATCTGATGCAAAACTATTTGATAAACCGTTTGCAGGCGGTTAAAAGAAGCCATAGATAAGGCAATCGTTAAGCACTTAGCAGCAGTTAGTGCAGGGCGGGTTGTTTTTAAACAGGCCCGCCCTTATTGTTTTTAGTTAGTTGTTTAACTGTAATAGTTCGTTGGCCGTTGACCGATGACTCATTATTTATCTATCCTTTATCAGTCCCCGCTCTGTTTTGGTACTATTGTTGAAGTAAGCGGCTTGTTCTTAACCCGGAAAATTAATATAGATAATTAAGTGAATATTTCCCGGTAAACCATTTTGCCCTGAGAAATCTTAACTAAAGCTGCATGATATAGATATACTCAAAATTTTTTGAGGATGCTTTTAGCTGCGGGAGCTGTTTCCGAGATCATCAGTTTTATCCAGGTACTTTGCTGGATCATTCTTCCTGTTTTAGCCCTGGTTATTTTATTGACCGTTTTTTTGCATTACCGCAAAAAGAGAAAGAATCAGGCAGAAGCACTGCCTGGTGAAGCATTATTGCCTGTTCCGGCAACACTTATTCAGGGGAAAAAGCCTGCCGATTACATTCTTTTCGATCATTCCGGTCTCGTGGATCAATACCACAACCAGCTTTGTCAAAGCCAGGCAAAATATACAGCCCTGCGGCACGACTTCTCCAGGCTGGAAACAAAATATACTGCTTTAGCGCTCTATGCATCGAATCATACCCATAACCCTAAAGAAGAAGAAATGGAAAACTCTGCTGTACAACTAAGTCCTGCCATGCAGGAAGAAATTGATTCGCTGATCAAAAAACATAAAGCCGAAAAGCAGGAATGGAAAGAGAAAAATGAGCAACTGGCCCATTCCTACCGCAGCCTGGAACAGGAGAACAATCTTTTACAGGCCAAACTGGAACTGGCCGCTGCTACAGAAGAAGGCAAAGAATCGATAATAAATAAATGGGCCGAGGAAAACAGCCTGCTGAAAGATAAACTCGCCGAGCACGATTACTTAAGTGATATAGTGGAAGAAAAAAAATCACAGATCGTTTTCCTTCAAAACCAACTGGAGCAAAAGATCGTGCTCCAGCATGCAGCAGAACATCAAACATCGCAATTGCAGGCAGAACTGGCCGTAAAGGAAGAACTGTTTCAACAAAAAGAACAACTGCTACAGGAAAAACAACAGGAGATCACTACGCTGCAGGAGCAACTAAATACCCAACAGGAAATACTCCACGCCACTGCTCAAAAACTGGCTGCCTGCAAGCAACTCACCCAACGGTTTTACGAAGAGTTCAGCCGCGAATCGGCAGAACTCCTGACTCCCGACTAAAGACTCCTGACCGGGAACCAGTTCCCCCAATTCACATCTTCCCCACAGCCCGCTTCAGCACCCGTGCTTTTCATTAACTTGCGCTCATGCAACAATACCTTACCCTGCTGCAGCATATCCTTGACAACGGCGTTCATAAAACAGATCGTACCGGCACCGGTACGCAAAGCTGTTTTGGCTATCAGATGCGGTTTGATCTTCAAAAAGGCTTTCCCCTCATAACCACCAAAAAAGTACACCTGAAAAGTATTATTCATGAATTGCTGTGGTTCCTTAAAGGCGAAACCAATATCGGCTACCTGAAAGAACATGGGGTAAAGATCTGGGATGAATGGGCCGATGAAAATGGTGAACTGGGCCCTGTTTATGGAAAACAATGGCGTAGTTGGGAAGGGAAAGACGGCAGGACAGTGGACCAGGTAACTGACCTGATCAAACAGATCAAAGCCAACCCTGACAGCCGCCGCCTTATCATCAGCGCATGGAATGTGGCCGACCTGCAGGAAATGGCTTTGATGCCCTGTCATACTCTTTTCCAGTTCTATGTTGCCGATGGAAAACTGAGCTGCCAGTTGTATCAACGCTCTGCTGACGTGTTCCTCGGAGTGCCTTTCAATATTGCTTCCTATGCTTTGCTTACGATGATGATCGCCCAGGTTTGTGATCTGCAACCGGGGGAATTCATCCATACTTTCGGTGATGTGCATATTTACAGCAATCATATGGAGCAGGTGCAATTGCAGCTTACAAGAAAACCATTCCCGCTGCCGGTGATGAAACTGAATCCTTCCGTGAAAGATATTTTCAGTTTCAATTATGAAGATTTCACCCTGGAAAATTATCAATCACATCCTGCCATTAAAGCTCCAGTAGCAGTATAAAGGCAATTCATATTTACAGAATCATGATCATTACGCTTGTTGTTGCAGCTTCGAGAAATAATGTGATAGGAAAAGATAACCAGTTGCTCTGGCGTCTTCCTAATGATACCCGTTATTTCAAGAATGTGACCTGGGGCATGCCGGTGGTCATGGGCCGCAAAACATTTGAATCGCTTGGGAAACCGCTCGGAGGCCGCACCAATATTGTGCTGACGCGAAATTCCAGATGGAAAGCACCGGGCGTTACAACAGTTAAGAGCCTGGACGATGCGCTCTTCCTGGCCAAAGAAATGGATGTAAAAGAAGTGATGGTGATCGGTGGCGGTGAAATTTACAAAATGGCAATGCCTAAAGCAGGGCGGATACATTTAACAAGGGTAGAAGCAGACCTCGAAGGTGATGCTTATTTCCCTGAAATAGATCCGCTGTTGTGGAAACTGGTAAGCAGGCAGGACCATCCTGCTGATGAGAAACATCAGTATGCTTATTCATTCCAGGTATGGGAACGCCGTCCTCTTTAAAGCCTGGATAAAATTTCTGTTCTCTTTATTCCCTCATAGCCGAAGACCGGTTCTTTCAGCTTTATTACTTTTGCGCAGTGTTCAATAAACTACAGCTTCTCTGGAAATATATCCGTTATTACAGCACGGCATACAATGGCAAAGGGCATGGTATGCATTCTCCGTTCGTATATGATTTTATCATCAGTGTTTTGAATGATAAAACACATTACCCCGATTATGATCGGGTGGAAACATTGCGCCGGCAATTTTTAGCAGATGAAACCATTCTTGAAGTGAACGACCTGGGTGCGGGTTCGGTCAGCAACAACCGCCCCGGCAGAAGCATTGCTGATATCGCACGCCATGCGGCCAAACCTCCTAAGTTCGGGCAACTGCTTTACAGGATGGCAAAGTATTACCAGCCGCAGCATATACTTGAATTAGGTACCTCGCTTGGCATCACCACACAATACCTGGCAATGGCCCGGCCCGATGGCAGCCTGATCACTATTGAAGGTGCTGTATCCGTTGCTGCCGTGGCAGAAGAAAAAATAAAAGCAGCAGGTATCGGGAATGTGCGATTGCTGCGGGGCAATTTTGATGAATTGTTACGGGAAGTGTTGAAGACGCAAGCACGGCCTGATCTTGTTTTTATCGATGGCAATCACCGCGAAGAGCCGACGGTCCGTTATTTTGAACAACTGGCCGCAGTGGCCCATAACGACACGATCTTAATATTTGATGATATTCACTGGAGCCGGGAAATGGAACGGGCCTGGGCCCATATCAAAGCGCATCCTTCAGTCCGTTGCACGATCGATCTGTTCTTTATCGGCATCGTATTGTTTCGTCAGGAATTCCGCGAAAAGCAGGATTTTGCTATCCGGTTTTAGATCAGTTCGTAGAATTACTTAACGCGCTGTCAAATTTTTAATATCTTCGGGCCGTGTGGTAATACAATTCTCCCAATATAAACTGAACCACTTTCATGACCATCGGATTGATTAAAGAACCCGCCCATGAAACGCGCGTGTCCCTCCTGCCGGAGGCTGTTGCTACCCTCACAAAAAAAGGAATTACGGTACTGGTAGAAGAAAATGCAGGCGAAAAAGCTTATTGCAGCAATGCTGATTATGAAAAAGCCGGCGCATTGATCAAAAACCGTGTTGATGTTATTACCGGTGCCCAGGTATTACTGGTGATCAATACACCTGAAACGGCAACTGCTTTTCCTGAAGGCCAGGTGCTGATCGGCGTATACCAACCGTTGTACAATCCTGCTTTGATGAAAGAATGGGCGGCTGAAAAACTTACAGTATTTTCCCTCGATATGCTTCCCCGCACCACGCGTGCACAGGCAATGGACGTATTAAGTTCACAGGCCAATATTGCCGGTTATAAAGCAGTGTTGCTTGCAGCAAATACCTATGGCCGTTATTTCCCCATGTTCATGACCGCCGCAGGAAGCATTGCTCCTGCCAAAGTACTGATACTTGGTGCAGGCGTGGCGGGATTGCAGGCTATTGCTACTGCAAAGAGACTGGGCGCTGTGGTGGAAGTGTTCGATACACGCCCGGCAGTTAAAGAAGAAGTAATGAGCCTCGGTGCGAAATTCGTGGAAGTGGAAGGCGCTGCCGATGCCAGCAAAGCCGGCGGCTATGCAGTGGAGCAAACAGAAGAGTATAAACAAAAGCAGCAACAACGCATTGCTGAAAGCATTGCCAAAGCAGATATCGTGATCACCACTGCACAGATACCCGGTAAAAAAGCCCCGCTGCTGGTAACAGAAGAAATGCTCCGCACCATGCGCAACGGATCTGTTGTTGTTGACCTGGCTGCTGCTACCGGTGGCAACACACCTTTTACAAAAAATAATGAAACGGTTAACTATAACGGAGTGGCCATAGTCGGCAATTCCGTCCTGCCTTCCACTATGCCTTCCGATGCCAGCAAACTGTATGGCAAGAATGTGCTGAACTTCCTGCAACTGATCACGACCAAAGAAGGACAGTTGAACCTTAACTGGGAAGATGATCTGGTGAAAGGAGCTTGCATTGTTCATGACGGAGCAGTAGTGAACGAGCGGGTGAAAACGCTGTAGTTGATTTATTGCCCTGAATACACGATTATTTTGAAACAATCACTTTATGAATAGTTTTCTTTCCTGGATACACGATAATCAGCAGATCATCTATATCGTGGTCCTGATGGTCTTCGTCGGTATTGAAGTGATCGGCCGTGTGCCCAGTGTGCTGCACACCCCATTGATGAGTGGCGCCAATGCCATTCATGGCGTGGTGATCATCGGGGCGATCATTGTAATGGGCAAAGCCGAATCAGATAATTACCTGGCATTGATACTTGGCTTCCTGGCTGTGGTATTGGGCACCCTGAACGTGGTAGGAGGTTTTGTGGTAACGGACAGGATGCTGGAAATGTTCAAAAAGAAAAAGAAGTAGGGCTTAAAGTAAAAAGTAAAAATGCAAAATTTAAAATAACCGGCTACATGGTCTGGCATTTTGACTTTTGATTTTTGAATTTTTAATTATTCGCATGGAACTTAATATACTTACACTTTGCTACCTGATCGGTTCAGTTACCTTTATTATTGGTTTGAAAATGTTATCGAATCCTGCTACGGCAAGGAAGGGAAACCTTGTTGCTGCAGCAGGTATGAGCATTGCTATTCTGGGTACCATTTTCCTGTATGAAGAAGACGGGCAGAAACTGGGTAATTACGGATGGATATTCGGTGGTATTGCAATAGGAACGCTTATTGGCTTTATGGCAGCCAAAAAAGTGAAGATGACGGCCATGCCGGAAATGGTGAGCCTGTTCAATGGTATGGGTGGTGCTTGCGCGGCATTGATCTCTATTGTAGAGTTTGATCACCTGATGGAGCGTCCGCCTTTTGCAGAAGGGTTCACGGCATTTCCTCCGCTGAGTTTTTTGATGGAAGAACCTGCTGTTCCTTATGGTAAAATACTGATCATCCTGCTCGGGCTGATCATCGGTTCTGTATCCTTTGCAGGAAGTATGATCGCCTGGGGCAAGCTGAACGGAAGGGTAAAAGACTTTTCTTTTAAAGGCCAGCATATTTTCAATATCGTACTGCTGCTGGCGATCCTTGGACTGGCAGCGTATCTTATCACGAATATCACAGCAACCAATCATCTCTTGTTCTATGTGATATTCGCGCTTTCCCTGTTATATGGAGTGTTCTTTGTATTTCCGATCGGAGGGGCAGATATGCCGGTGGTTATTTCTTTATTGAACTCGTTCACCGGTGTGGCTGCTGCTTGCGGAGGATTTTTGTATGATAATAAAGTGATGTTGACGGGCGGTATCCTCGTAGGTGCTGCAGGTACATTGCTGACCATACTGATGTGTAAAGCGATGAACCGTTCTCTTCTGAATGTATTGATCGGTTCCTTCGGTGGGAATAATACCAAAGTTGTTGCTGGAGGCAAACAGCAAGGCACTTACAAAGAAATATCGCTTAGTGATGCAGCCGTAGTTATGAGCTATGCACATAAAGTAATGATCGTGCCGGGTTATGGACTGGCTGTTGCCCAGGCGCAGCATGCCTGTCATGAACTGGAAAAATTACTGGAATCAAAAGGCGTGGAAGTAAAATATGCGATCCATCCTGTTGCAGGGCGTATGCCTGGCCACATGAACGTATTGCTGGCTGAAGCAGATGTGCCTTATGACAAGCTGCTGGAAATGGAACAGGCCAATGAAGAGTTTGCCACCACGGATGTAGTGCTGGTGCTTGGCGCCAATGATGTGGTGAACCCTGCTGCTAAAACGGATCCCTCTTCACCCATTTATGGTATGCCGATACTGGATGTTGAACTGGCAAAGAATTGCATCGTTAATAAACGGAGCATGAAGCCGGGTTATGCAGGCATCGAGAATGATCTGTTCTTTCAACCCAAAACATCCATGTTGTTTGGCGATGCCAAAAAGGTATTGCAGGACCTGATAGGAGAGATTAAGAATTTATAGTCTTAGTTTTGCCTGTGCAAATCCCTGATTCTTTACTTGATTCTTTGGAAGGCATCAAAGGCTATGACAGACCGGCTTTTGAACAACTGCATGCTTCCGGTGAGCAGGTCACTTCCATAAGGTTGAACCCTGCCAAACCATTGAAGCAGTTTCCCCATGCTTATATGTCTTCGTTAAGATCAACGGCCATTCCATGGACCCGTTATGGTCACTATTTATCAGAACGTCCTTCTTTTACCTTCGATCCGCTTTTTCATGCAGGTTGTTATTATGTGCAGGAAGCCAGCAGCATGTTCCTGGAGCAGGCAATGGTGCAAACTACTGATCTGACCAGGCCTTTGCGTGTGCTGGACCTTTGTGCTGCGCCCGGAGGTAAATCCACTCATCTGCAATCCCTGCTTTCAAAAAACAGTTTGCTGGTAAGCAATGAAGTGATAAGAACGCGGGTCAATATCCTTAAAGACAATATTATCAAATGGGGCAGCAGCAATGTGGCAGTAACGCATAATGATCCACGTGATTTTGCGAAGCTGGAAAATTATTTCGACATTATTGTTGTGGATGCACCTTGCAGCGGCAGCGGCCTGTTCCGCCGTGAGCCGGAAGCCATGGAAGAATGGAGCCTGGATAATGTAGCTCTTTGCAGCCAGCGCCAGCAAAGAATACTGGCAGACGCCTGGCCTGCCCTGAAAAATGGCGGATTGCTGATCTATTCCACCTGTTCTTATTCCAAAGAAGAAGATGAAGCGATTGCTGATTGGATGATGAACTCTTTCAGTGCGGATACACAACAATTGAAAATTGAAGAGGAATGGAATATTGTGGAAGTGCAGGGCAACAGCGGTGCTTATGGTTATCGTTTCTGGCCTGATAAACTGGCCGGTGAAGGATTTTTTATGGCCTGTTTCCGTAAAACAGACGGAGACGAAGCGCCTGTGTCGAAAAGCAGATCCAAACCGGCGACTGTCAGTAAAAAAGATATTCCTTTATTGCAGAAATGGCTCACAAAGGATGATCATTATTTTCTTCAGCGGGAGCAAACCGTGTATGCCTGGCCGCAGGAACTGGAACAGGATTATAACTGGTTGTTAAATAATCTGCGTGTTATTTACTCAGGAACGATTATTGGGGAATTGATGCGGGATAAATTGATACCGGACCATGCACTGGCCATGTCGGGCATTCTCAGCGGAATGGTTGAAAGAACATCGCTCAATTATGATGAAGCTATTGCCTATCTCCAGCGTAAAGATCTTAAGCCCGAAACAGCCGGTAAAGGTTGGCAACTCGTGATGTTTGATGAGCACCCTCTTGGCTGGATCAATGCCCTGCCAAACAGGATCAATAATTATTACCCAAAGGAACTCCGGATATTAAAGGAAAAACCTGAATAGAAAACAGGGGAATTTGTAAAGTAGTTATACGGTATATTTACCAATTAAAAACCACATCTTTGTGACCCAAATCTGGTCATTATGAAAAAGACCTTTTTAATCATTTTCCTGCTTGCTGCTGTAACTGTTTCCCATGCTCAAAGTGAAGGATTGGCTGTTAAACATGGTGATAAAGGACTATACCTTGAACATACCGTAGCATCCGGGCAGGGCCTTTATGCTGTTGGGCGCTTGTATAATGTGAACCCGAAATATATTGCGGCTTTTAATAAAATGGATATGAATAAAGGCCTTGAAATAGGCCAGGTGATCCGCGTACCGCTTACCGATACCAATTTTACCCAGAAGAATAATAAAGGCGTCCCGGTTTATTACACCGTTGGCCCAAGTGAAGGACTGCTGAAAGTGAGCACAGTGAACAATAAAGTGACCATGCAAAAGCTTCGCGACTGGAACGGGCTTAAAAGCGATGCTTTGCAGGTGGGTCAAAAACTGATCGTAGGTTATCTTGTTTCAAAAGAAATGCAAACCCTTGCGGTGAATACGCCCAAAACAACACCTGCCAGGGAAGAAGACAAAAGAACAGAGCCGGTAGAAGAAAAGCCTGCAGTAAAAACACAACCTGTTACTGCAGTACAACCGGACCCTCCGCCCACTACTCCAAAAGAAGAACCAAAAAAAGAGGAACCGAAAAAAACAGAACCTGTTATCACCCGGCAGGAGAATATTCCGGTAAGCAAAGAGCAGGGATATTTTAGAAGTTTTTATGAACAGCAGGTCAAACAGAATCCTGTTTCAAAAAATACGACAGTAACCGCCAGCATTTTCAAAACATCCAGTGGATGGGAAGATGCGAAATATTATTTACTGATAGATGGTGTTGCTACAGGCACTATTGTTCAGCTTACCAATCCTGATAACAATAAAGCCATTTATGCAAAAGTGTTGGGAGAAATGAATGGCATCCGTCAAAACCAGGGACTCGGTGTTCGCATCAGCAATGCAGGTGCTGCCGCCCTGGGTGTGAATGATATGGAGAAATTTATTTTGAAGATCGCTTATTAAGCAGGGATTAATGGGCTGTGTTCTCGAAGCGGTAGCCTCTTAAAAAATCAGCTATCAGCATTCTTTTCTTTCCTTCCAACTGCAATTCTTTTACAAGAAGATAACCATCTGTGCAGGCAAATTTGAGGGATTGCTTACCATCCGTTATATATTCTCCTGTTGCAACAGCAGGTTTTTCTCCGGGCTTTAAAACCTGTTTTTCGCTCAGGTATATCTTCAATGTTTTTCCATCCATGGTGGTGAATGCGCCGGGAAAAGGAGAGAGGCCTCTTACGAGGTTATGCACTTCTTCTACAGTTTTGGAAAAATCAATGCGGCAGGTTTCGGTGAATATTTTAGGTGCGTGCTTTAATTCTTTTTCATTAGCCAAAGAAGATTGTGGTTGCTGCAACAGGCTGCCGTTGGCCAGCCCGCTCACTGTTTTTACCAGCAATGCAGCACCGATCTCTTTCATGCGATCGTGCACTTCACCGGCTGTTTCATTTTCTCCGATAGGAAAACTTTCCTGCAGCAGGATGTCCCCTGTATCAATTGCATGTTGCAGTTTAAAAGTAGTGACACCTGTTTCTTTCTCTCCATTGATCACCGCCCAGTTGATCGGCGCTGCACCACGGTATTGCGGAAGCAAAGAACCATGCAGGTTCACTGTTCCGAGCGGCGGCATGCTCCATACCTGCTCAGGCAACATCCGGAATGCTACAACGATTTGCAGATCGGCTTTCAATGCTTTCAGCTCTTCGAGAAAAGCAGGGTTTTTTAATTTTTCCGGTTGCAGTACCCGCAGATCATGTTCAACAGCATATTTTTTTACAGCGCTTTCGGTCATTTTCATACCTCGGCCTGCCGGCTTATCAGGAGCTGTAATTACGCCAACAATATTATAACCTGCTGTTGCCAGCGCATCCAATGAGGCTACGGCAAATTCAGGAGTGCCCATGAATACAATACGCAGGGGAGGCACTGCTCCGAAACTAACAGTATTGGGGCCTGTTGGTTTGTGCTTAAGCTGGAATTCGATCATGCTGCAAAGATAGATGATGGATCACCTGTACAAAAGATACTTTTCCCTGATGGCTTTAAACTTTTCCAATCCAGGCTCCCAGCTTTTGCGTATCTCTTCTTCTTTCATGCCTGATTGTATTTGCTTTCTCAATTCACTGCTGCCGGCCAGCTTATCAAAAAAACATTCTTCCATTTTTCCTGATCTGGGAATGATAAAGAAGCTGTCTTTTTGAGGAAAAAGGCGATAAGCTTCCATCAGCCATTTCAATTGGATCTTTCCGTCCACTTCTTTTTCCACTTCTGCTACTGTTCCGCTCAGGTCCCATCCATAACAAAGCTGTCCGTAAAGTTTGGAAACTTTGGCTCCTTCATTGGGATTGGGGGTGAATGAATACAGGTTTTTGGGCAATGACGGATGCCCGAATACCTGGAATGGTTTATCTGTTCCCCTCCCTTCACTCAACACCGTTCCTTCAAAAAAACAGGTAGACGGATAAAGATAAATGGATTGGATATTGGGAAGGTTGGGAGAGGGCTTAACGGGCAATACATACCTGCTTTGATGCGTATAGTTTTTGCAAAGAATGATCTTCAATGCAAATTCTTTCGGTTTTATATTGGAGGGATTATACCAGTTGTATTGTGCAGCTTTTTTATTCCATTCAGGTTTCAGCCATTGCTCTTTCGTGATCATCAGGGCATATTCACCGATGGTCATACCATACACGACGGGTACGGGTTGACGGCCAACAAAAGACTGATATTTTTTATCCAGCACCGGCCCATCCACATAATGACCGTTTGGATTGGGGCGATCGAGAATGATCAAAGGCCTGTCAAATTCGATCGCGGCTTCTATCAATCCTTCCAGTGAAGAAATATAAGTGTAAAACCGTACGCCAACATCCTGTATATCGAACAGCAGTATATCCACATTCTGCAGATCTTCTTTCGCAGGTTTTGTTTTGCTGCCATATAGTGATACAACAGGAATACCTGTTTGTTTATCTGTATAATTCCCTACTTTTTCCCCGGCATCTGCAGTGCCGCGGAATCCATGTTCAGGGCCAAAGATGACGCTGATGGTAACACCGAGTTTACGCAGTGTATCCACGAGGTGACTGTTTCCTACCGTGGACGTGGGATTGGCAAAAACACCCACACGTTTGCCTTTGAGCAGAGGAAGATATTGCTCCATTCTTTCGGCTGCGGGAATAATGCGGGAATTGGTTTGGGTTTTGCCGGGAAGATGGAGAGCGGTAATAGCAAAAATGATCAGTAAGTAGTGTTTCATCCGGGTAAATTAATTATTAAAACTGGATTAAAATACAGTAAAATAAATACTCAGACGGGTTTAAATATTTCAGCGGTTGCATTAGCCGAAATAGGCTAACTTGCGGCTTAATACTTAATTTAAAATACAACAATGCAACAGGTAAAAAGCGGTGATAAGGTTAAAGTGCACTATCACGGCCGCCTCACCAGCGGAGAAACATTTGATAAGTCTGAAGGCCGGGAGCCTTTGGAATTTGAGGTGGGTAGCGGCATGGTCATTAAAGGGTTTGATGATGGGGTCACCGGCATGGCCGTTGGTGAAAAGAAAACGATCAATATTCCTTTTATGGAAGCTTATGGCCCCAGAAATCCTGAAATGATCATTGAAATGCCTAAAGACCGTTTTCCTAAAGACATGGAAGTGGAAGTAGGTATGCCGCTTGGCATGAGCGACGGACAGGGGCATCAGTACCAGGTAGTAGTGACCGAGATCAAAGATGATGTGGTAGTGCTTGATGCAAATCATCCACTGGCTGGCCAGGACCTGATCTTCGATCTTGAACTGATAGAGATCCTTGGTGGCAAGCCATTGATCATTATGCCCTGATCCCGGATGAAGCAAATGTTAACACCTTTAACACATTCGGTTTATATTCCAACATTACCTAACTTTGAACATACACAGCCCGGCCTTCGCCGGGCATTTTTGTCGGAATAAGTGCGCTATGAAACAAAATGAACAATTGCCTGCCGGCATATTTTTAAATTTTCAGTATGTTCGATCGTTACACGTTTACCGCAGCAGAAAGATTCCTGCGGTATGTTCAGATAGATACGCAAAGTGATCCCCAATCCGGATCATATCCCAGTACGGCCAAGCAAAAAGATCTTTCCAACCTGCTTGCACAGGAATTAAAGCAAATGGGTGTGGCCGATGCTCACGCTGATGAATGGGGATATGTGTATGCGACCATTCCTTCCAATACAAACAAAAAAGTTCCTGTTATTTGTTTTTGCTCGCATGTGGATACTGCACCTGATTGCAGCGGCACAGGCGTTAAACCTGTTGTGCATAAAAATTATCAGGGGCAGGATATTGCTTTGCCAGATGATAAAGCACAGGTATTGCGTTTGGAGGACTATCCTTATTTAAAAAAACAGATCGGGAATGATCTTATCACGGCCAGTGGCACAACCCTGCTGGGTTCTGATGATAAAGCCGGCGTGGCAGAGATCATGGACATGGTTAATTTTTTACAGACCCATCCCGAAGTGAAGCATGGTGAAATAAAAATATTGTTTACTCCCGATGAAGAAGTGGGAAGAGGTACTGCCAAAGTAGATCTTCAAAAACTGGGAGCTGATTTTGGTTATACATTAGACGGAGGTGAAGCCGGCAGCCTGGAAGATGAAACATTCAGTGCAGATGGAGTAACGCTGGTGATCCATGGCGTGATCGCACATCCCGGCTATGCAAAAGGCAAAATGGTGAATGCGCTCAAAATTGCAGGGCAGATACTGGCTGAATTGCCGAAAGACCGTCTCTCTCCTGAAAGCACAGAGGGCAGGAGGGGATTCATTCATCCGGTGAGGGTGGAAGGACTGGCAGAGAAATGCACGATCGAATTTATCATCCGTGATTTTGAAACACCGGGTCTGAAAAAGAAAGAAGATTTTCTTAGAACACTGGTGGAAGAAACCATCCGTTTTCATACCGGCTCCTCTTTTGAATTTCATGTAACGGAACAATACCGTAATATGAAAGAAGTGCTGGACCTTCATCCTGATATTGTTGAGAATGCTAAGATCGCTATTACGCGTGCAGGGCTGGAACTGAAAATGGAAAGCATCCGTGGAGGCACAGATGGCAGCAGGCTTTCTTTTATGGGATTGCCCTGCCCGAACCTGTTTACCGGCATGCAGGCCATTCATTCAAAGCTCGAACATATCAGTGTGCAGGATATGAATAAAGCAGTGGAAACACTGGTGAGATTAGTGCAGGTTTGGGAAGAGAAAGGTGTTGCTCAGTAATTCATACGATCTCAACCGGTCTTCTTTTGTTTCCGCAAAAGTGGCCACTACAATTTCATCTGTTTGAAAAGAGGCGGCCAGTTCCTCAAATTTTATTTTCAATTCTGCGGGTGTGCCGATAAAATAACGCTGGCGATGGTATTCCAGCCGTTGCAGGTCAGCAGGTGTGTGCACATGGTCTTTTATATCTTCATAAGCATATAATTGCTGGTAATTGCCTTTTTCAAAACTCAATAAACGGTAATCATACATGGCTCTTGCCTGCGCCAGCTTTTGTTCATCTTCTGAACAGAATGCAAATATGCCTACATTGGTAACAGGAGCGGATAGATCGGCAGAAGGCTTGAACCGGTCTTTATACAAGCGGATGGCTTCAGGTCCGCCAATGGGATTGATGAACTGTGCATAAGAAAGTCCCATTCCAAAATGTGCAGCGATATAAGCGCTTTCTCCGCTGGAAGTTAATGCCCATAAAGCAGGTGATGACTGAATGGAAGGGATGGCTTTTATTTTCCCGTTGAGATTATTGGGTGAAGGTGTTTCGGAAAAGAAATCCTGCAATTCTCTTATCTGTTGTATATATTCCTGGGGGTCGAATGTATTGGAAGGGTTCAGCAATTGCGAAGTGGCACGGTCGCCGCCGGGAGCCCGCCCAACACCAAGATCGATGCGATGCGGATAAAGCGCTTCCAGCAGGCGGAAGTTCTCTGCCACTTTCAGGGCACTGTGATTGGGCAGCATAATGCCTCCCGAGCCCAGCCTGATACGGCTGGTTTCACCTCCAAGCCTTGCTATGAACACTTCAGGTGCTGCACCGGCAAGTGTAATGGAATTATGATGCTCAGACAACCAGTAACGGGTAAAGCCTTTACGGTCAGCCAGCTTTGCCAGTTCTATACTTTCCTGGAGAGATTCTTCTGCGGAACTGCCTTTACGGATGGGCGTTTGGTCAAGTATGCTTAATTTCAATTGCATGAAGAGAGAACAATCCACAAACTAAAAAGTTGAACTGGTCGTTTACAATAAGGTACACAGGAAAATATTGTATTTTCTAAAATTATAAATCCTTCCCGCCTTACCTACAAGGCGGGAAGACGGGAAGGGAAACAGGTTTATCGTAAGAGTATCACATATTTATTTGTAAATGTCAAGACTGTTTATTTTTTTCTTTTTGTTTTATTCTGTACATATCCGGTCGCAGGGATTGGTGGCGAATGGAGGTTTTGAGGATATTAATGTTTGTACTGAGTATAATGTAGAATGTGCGCCGGAGGCATGGATAAGCTCCCTGGGTGGTTTTAATAATTTTTTCAGGGATGCAGGCAGGGCGCATAGCGGCAGCAATTGCCTGGGTATTGAAGCCGCACATTTTCAAAAGCCGTATAACAGATCTTATCTGAGAAGCCGTTTGCTTTGTGGATTGCGTAAGGACAACTTGTATGAGATCAGTTTTTTTATCAAATCCGTTCATCCTGTAATGGACAGTGTAGGTGTCCTTTTCATGGATAATGATCCGCTGTATGGCAGAACTTTTATGCGGGGCAGGGAGCCTTCGTTTTATCTGAAGGGAGCGGTAAGCACTTCTGTATTTGGTGACAGCGCCTGGCGTAAAGTGTCTGTGGAATACCGTGCTACAGGTAATGAGATCTTTGTGGTGATAGGTTATTTTGCAAAAAATGATTACAAAGGGAAAAGACTTGATGAGCGGGAGAACCGCTATTATATTTTCCTCGATGATTTTTCCATGGTACCCCTTGATCCCAACGAACATTTATGTGAAGGCTGGCAGCAGGCGAAAGAAGAGATCTATGGAGAGAATGAACGGCATGAATTGCTGGAGAGGAAAATAAAATATTACCGGACCAAGCCGCCACCTCCGCCACAACTGGAAAGGAACAGCTATACGGTGATCGATACACTGGTGTTACCGGATATTCTTTTTGAAACAGGCAAAGCTTCGTTGCAGAGTGGCAGTTTCAACTTGCTCGACAGTATTTGCAGGGAGGCAAAAGGAAAGCAGATCGATTCACTTGTCATAAAAGGACATACAGACAACACAGGCACTGCCACGATCAATGAGGCCCTCTCTTCCAACCGCGCAAAAACCGTGGCGGATTATATGGCCCCGCGTATCAGCATGAAACCGGTACCGGTATTTATTTATGGGTTGGCCGACAGCGTACCGGTAGCCAGCAACACTACCCCACAGGGAAGACAGAAAAACCGCCGCGTGGAAATACTGCTGTATATAAGGGAATAAAATTTACATAATTCTTCCGCCTTGGCTTATCTTTAGTTCACTAAATCGCTTGCAATGGACATAGGTAATTTTTTGCTGCATTACTGGTGGATACTTGTTGTTTTATTCATCTTCTTCAGCGCGTTTTTTACGATCAACCAGGGATATATTGGCGTGATCACTTTTTTTGGAAAATATCAGCGGATCGTAAGGCCGGGATTGAGATGGAAGATACCCATACTGGAACAACTGTATAAAAAAATATCTATACAAAACCGTTCAGTGGAGCTGGAGTTCCAGGCTGTGACACAGGACCAGGCGAATGTATATTTTAAAAGCATGCTGCTCTATGCCGTGCAGAATGAAAATGAAGAAACGATCAAGCGGGTGGCATTTAAATTCATTACGGACAGGGACCTGATGCAGGCACTTATCCGCACGATTGAAGGAAATATCCGTTCATTCGTAGCTACCAAAAAGCAGGCAGAAGTGCTGGGCCTTCGACGGGAGATCGTGCAGTATGTAAAAGTGGAGATCGATCATACACTGGAAGAGTGGGGGTATCATTTGCAGGACCTGCAGATCAATGATATCACTTTCGATAAAATGATCCTTGACTCAATGAGCAAGGTAGTGGCCAGTAATAACCTCAAAGCTGCTGCAGAAAATGAAGGCCAGGCATTGCTGATCACGAAGACCAAGGCGGCCGAGGCAGATGGTAATTCCATCAAGATATCCGCCGAAGCAGAAAAGGAAGCGGCCCGTTTGCGTGGCCAGGGTGTGGCACTGTTCCGCAAGGAAGTAGCTGCCGGTATGACGGAAGCCGCAGAGCAGATGAAACAAGCCAATCTCGATACAAATGTGATCCTGTTCAGCATGTGGACAGAAGCGATCAAGAATTTTGCAGAATATGGAAAAGGCAATGTCATCTTCCTTGATGGCAGCCCGGATGGCATGGAAAGCACGATGAAGCAGATACAGGCGCTGATGGTGAAACAGGCGGGCACGAGCGGAACCCAAAAGGAGTAAAAGTTTAAGGAAGGAGGTTTGAAAGTTTAAGAGTTTAAAGGTTTCTGTATCAGGTACGGGAACTCATAAGCCCTGCCTCCTTAAACCTTTAAACTCTTAAACTTTTAAACCGTTAAACCCTTAACCCCGTTCTTGTTAAAATCCTCTAAAACTTCCCTCCCCCTCACAACGCGGCATTGTTTTTTTCGTTCAAGGACGTGGTTATTCAGGGCTGTTGATAATAAAAGAAAACCTGTTTATATCGCTTGCCTTACATTTACGCACTTAAAGATGATCGTCTATGTTTGACCTTTTACAGATTGTTGATACGCTCGCAGGCGGTGCTCCGGGCAGCACTGCGGCAGGAAAAGAAGAGAGTATCCGTTTTTTTGATCTTATTTACATGGGTGGATGGGTCATGGTGCCGCTGGGATTGATGCTGCTTTTGACAGTTTATTTTTTTGCAGAAAGGCAGATCGCCATCCGTCAGGCTTCACGTATTGACACCAATTTCATGAACATCATCCGTGATCATATCGTGAGTGGCAATATTGCAGCGGCCCGCAGTTTTGCAAAGAATACCAATAACCCTGTTGCAAGGATCATTGATAAAGGCATACAGCGTATTGGCAAGCCGATCGATAGTATCGATAAGAGCATGGACAATGTAGGCCAGTTGGAAATGTATAAGCTGGAGAAAAATCTTGCAGTATTGTCATTTATTTCCAAAGCTGCGCCCATCTTCGGTTTCGTTGGAACGCTGATCGGTTTGATGCAATTGTTTTCCAATATACACCGTGCCAATGAAGTGGAGATCGGTGTAATTTCACAAGGCATCTACACAAAGCTTATAACTTCCATTACAGGGCTGGTGATTGGTTTGCTGGCTTATCTTGCCCATAGCTATCTCGACACACAGATCGATAAAGCAGCCAATAAAATGGAAGCGGCTTCTGCCGATTTCCTGGACGTATTGCAGGAACCAACCACCCGATAAACCGGCAGGCGAATGAAGTTCAGAAAAAAACATAGGGAACATTCCGAGGTATTTACTGATTCACTGAATGATATTCTTTTCATTCTGTTGATGTTCTTCCTTATTACCACTACAATGGCCAACCCCAATGTGGTAAAAGTGAACAATCCAAGAGGAACGAAAGATACCAAGGCCAAGCAGAATATTGTTGTTTCCATCAATAAAGACCAGCAATTCTTTATCGGTCAGCAGCAGGTAGACCCTTCCATGCTCGACAGCTTTGTGAAGCGGGAAGTGGACCGTATGCGTGCGACTGTTGATACACCTTCTGTGGTGATCAATGCCGATACGATCTCATATTATGGGGAAGTGTTCCGCGTAATGCAATCGGCGAAGAGAGCAGGGGCGAAAGTGGTGGCGAATGTGAAATAATAGTATCGCCAAGGGCGCAAAGAATACGCAAGGAACGCAAAGGATATTAACGTTGTGCACTTTGCGTATTCTTTGCGCCCTTGGCGATACTCCTCAGTCTCTATAATTTGCTTTCACCATTCTATCCTTCCCTTGCATATCTTTTTTTAATTCTGCAGTGTAATTCTCATTTCTGAAATATTGCACCACATCTCCACCCAACCCCTCATGTATTTCCATATAAATGCTTCCATCTTTTTTCAGATGTTCTTTTCCGAAAGCAGCAATGGCTTTATAGAATAAAAGTGCATCGTTATCCGGTACAAACAAAGCCATGAACGGCTCATAGTTCAGCACATTCGGCTGCATTTCCTCTTTGTCCTTTTCCGGTATATAAGGCGGGTTGCTGATGATGATATCAAATGCCGGAAGAGCGGAGCGCTCAGAAGCCGACAGAAAATTCATTTCGACAAAATTCACTTCCACACCCAATGTTTGAGCATTTTCGCGGGCCAGTGAGAGTGCCTCTTTACTAAGGTCGCAGGCCCAGACTTCGGCTTTTCCCAGTCTCCGTTTCAAAGCTATGGCAATGCAGCCGCTACCGGTGCCTATGTCCAGTATCCTGAGTTCATTGAGCGGGAATTTACAATTGGTAATCACCCATTCCACCAGTTCCTCCGTTTCCGGCCGGGGAATCAATACGTTAGCATCAACTTTGAACCTCAGCCCGCAAAACCAGGCTTCGCCCAGTACATACTGCACCGGTTCATGGGTGAGCAACCGCTCGAGATATTGGTCGAACTGGGAAGCCTGCCCCGGACTCAACTCCTTTCTCGGATTAGCAACCCTTTCCATGATTTTGGAACCGGTAATATGTTCTATTACCCAATCGGTGATCGTAGCAGCTTCGCCGGCAGTGTAAATAGCACTGAGCCGGCTGCTGCCATACCTTCTCGCTTCCTGTATCGTCATGGAGGCAAACTTAATTCATTTACATTTGCGGCCGATGAGCGGCGGGACCCCAATACATACACACCAGGATTTTATGCAACGCTGCCTGCAACTGGCCAGGCTGGGCGCCGGGCATGTAGCGCCCAACCCAATGGTAGGTGCCGTGCTGGTGTATAAAGGACAGATCATTGGAGAGGGGTACCACGAGGTTTACGGGAAAGCCCATGCGGAAGTGAACTGTATTGAACAGGCTATTGCCAATGGGCATGCAGACAAATTCCCCGGGTCAGTGATGTATGTAACACTGGAACCCTGCGCCCATTTCGGCAAAACCCCTCCCTGTGCCGATCTGATCATTCATCATCGTATTCCCGAAGTGGTCATCGGCAGCCGGGACCCTTTTAAACAGGTGGATGGAAAGGGGATCGAAAAGCTGCAAAAAGCAGGTATTAAAGTTACCACAGGAGTGCTGGAAAAAGAATGCCTGGAACTGAATAAACGTTTTTTTACTTTCCATACGCTTCACCGTCCTTATATCATTTTAAAATGGGCGCAAACTGCTGATGCAAGGATCGGCACAATTAATCGCCGCCTGCTGATCAGCAATGAATACAGCAACCGGCTGGTGCATAAATGGAGAAGCGAAGAACAGGCGATATTGATAGGTACTAACACAGCACTGGCGGATGATCCTGAACTTACTACAAGACTATGGCCGGGGAAATCGCCCATCCGGCTGGTGATTGATATGGAGCTTAAATTACCTGCTTCATTAAAAATATTTGCGCAGGAGGGAAGAGTAATTGTATTCAATGCCCATAGGCACGGCAAAGAAAACAATATTGATTATTACCAGGTGACAGAAGATACCAGCGTCATTCACCAAATTCTTAATGCCCTTTGTCATTTCAATATACAAAGCGTGCTGGTGGAAGGAGGTGCACAATTGCTGCAATCTTTTATTGATGAAGAAGCCTGGGATGAAATAAGACGGATAGAGAACCTTCAATTGACGGCAGGGCATGGATTACCTGCACCCATTATCCGCCATGCAAGCCTTGTAAGCAAACTTGAACTGGGGCAGGACAGCATACAATTTTTTGAACCCGATAAAAAGCATTCGAAATAAATGACCCTTGATTACTATAGTACCGTGGAAAGGCCGGCTTCTGCAGAATATAAAGATCGTGGAAGCAAATTCATTGCTTATACGTTCCCGGTAATGTCTGTCAATGATTTTAAGGACAGGTTAGCTGATATTAAGAAGGAACATCCCAAAGCCACACACCATTGTTTCGCGTATCGTTTGGGATTGGATGGCCTTCAGTTCCGCGTCAGTGATGATGGAGAACCTTCGGGTTCTGCAGGCCGCCCCATACTGGGCCAGATAGACAGCAAGGAACTGACCAATGTGCTGATCATAGTAGTGCGGTATTTCGGCGGCACCCTGCTGGGAGTGCCGGGGCTGATCAATGCCTATAAAACCGCAGCCGCACTGGCCTTGCAGGTAACGCCCTTTGTACAAAGACCTGTGCTGGTCAATTACCGTCTTCAGTTTGATTACACACAAATGAATGATGTGATGAAAGTGGTCAAATATTTTGATTGTGCTATTGTGAAGCAGGAGACCAATCTTTTTTGCATGATGGAGATTGGCATACCGCGCAACCGGCTGGATGAAGTGTTGTTCAAGTTGGAAGATCTGCGGACGATCGAGATAGAAAAGACAACATGATCCTGACAGGCCGGGAAAATAACCTTGCCGTTACTTCAGAAAAGTCGTAACTTAAAAGGATTAAAGCTCTTTTTATGAATCAGCATCTTATATCCCGCATAGCCATTTGGCTGCTGGCCATCGTAATGCTTGTATTTGGTATTTATCATTTCAAGCGCCCCGAGAATTTGTTGATTTATGTTCCTACCTACCTGCCCGGGGGCATTATCTGGGTCTATTTTGTCGGTATAGCATTTATACTGGCAGCACTTTCGTTCATCACCAACCGGCTTGTTGCCATTGCAGGTTATCTCCTGGCTATTTTGTTGCTCAGCTTCGTTATACTGGTCCACTGGCCCAATTACAGTGAAGCAGGCGACCCTGAAATGAAACAACTGGCTTTTGTGAACCTGCTGAAAGATACAGCACTTGCAGCCTTTGCTTTATATATTGCTGCAAATTCAAGGCATCAACGGCTGAACGAAGCTTAGCCCGGAATTGTAGTGGGATCAGGAATGGCTGAACCGGTTACTTACAACCAGTTCCTTGTTTCCTGCTGCATAGTTATAAAACCCTTCTCCCGACTTCACACCCAGTTTGCCGGCTGTTACCATATTCACCAGCAAAGGGCAGGGGGCATATTTGGGATTGCCGAAGCCTTTATGCAATACATCAAGAATGGAAAGACAAACATCCAGCCCGATAAAATCTGCAAGTTGCAAAGGCCCCATCGGATGAGCCATGCCCAGTTTCATCACCGTATCAATGGCTTTTACATCCGCCACACCTTCATACAGGCTGTAGATCGCTTCATTGATCATCGGCATCAGGATGCGGTTGGCAATAAAGCCGGGATAATCATTCACTACACAGGGCACTTTGTTGAGCTTCTGGCTCAACTCAACTACCGCATCAGTCACTTCTTTTTTTGTTGCATAACCATTGATCACTTCCACCAGTTTCATCACCGGCACAGGATTCATGAAGTGCATGCCTATTACGTACTCAGGCCTTTTTGTTGCAGCGGCAATTTTAGTGATGGATATGGAAGATGTATTGGAAGCGAGTATGCATCCTTCCGGAGCTACTTCGTCGATCTGGTTAAAAATAGAAAGTTTTAGTTCTGTGTTTTCAGTAGCAGCTTCCACGATCAGTTGTGATTCTTTCAAACCGGCAAAGCTGGTCATGGTAGTAATATTGGAAAGAGCCCGTGCTTTTATTTCTTCGGTGATGAGGCCCTTATCAAGCTGCCTTTCCAGGTTTTTGGTAATGGTAGCGATCGCTTTATCCAGTTGTGGCTTCGACAGATCCACGAGATTAACCAGGTATCCGTGCTGGGCAAAAACATGGGCTATCCCATTTCCCATTGTGCCGGCTCCTATTACTGAAACGGTCTTGATCATTATGGCAAATTTTGAGTCGCTAAATTATTAATTAAAAGCCATAGATGAGGCAAGTAGTTTCAGGAACTCCCGGCTCCTGACTTCCAACTCCCGACTATAAGGACGGCTATTTATTTTTGAAGTCCCCTCTTTTCCACGCCTGAATAAAATCAGCCCAGGCAGCAGGGTTAAAGATGTTCATAGGAGGTACCTGTCCCTGGTATACTGCACGGTTGGCAATATTTTTAAATTGGATATTGGTTGCTTCCTGTCCGTCGCCGGGTACGGTGCGCAGCAATACCCTTCGCTTGGCAGCACTCGTATTCTGACGTGCGATCTCGATATCGTCGTCTGGAACTTTGGTGTTCACAAAATCCCTGGCAAATTGCTCAGGTGTTGGCCGGGGTTTGATGATAGTGGCGGGAAGATATACCGTGTCCTGCACCATCAGTTGGATCACACTGTACTGGTTGCCTTCCAGGTTCCGCGGAATATTGATGGTTTTCGGTTTATAACTTACGTGTGAGAATTCAATTTCATCACCTTTTAACACAACAATGGAAAAAACGCCCTGGTCGTTGGTAATGGTACCACGGTTCTGACCTTTAATAGTAACACTCACGGCCGGTATGCCTACCAGGCTGTCAGCCGTCATGATCACGCCATATAATTGAACTACAGAATCTCTGGCTGTTTCAAACTGCGCTTTTGCGATGGAGGGTACTGCTAAAAAGGCGACAATCGCCAGGTATTGTATAAGTTTCTTCACGGTATCAAAAATAAGGACAAGTTGCGTAAATCAGTCAACAATTTAGAGCCGCAAGTGTTTACCTTTGCAGCTCGATCCCATTTTAACATAAGCTTTGAAAATGACGAAAGAAAAAATACTGGAGGCCCTTGGAAATGTGCAGGAACCTGACCTGGGCAAAGATATTGTTACGCTGAACATGGTGAAGGACATAGAAATAGATGGTAACTATGTTTCCTTTACGATTGTGCTTACCACGCCGGCCTGTCCGATGAAAGATATGATGAAAAATGCTGCTGTCAATGCCATTAAATTACTGGTGAATAAAGATGCTGCTGTAAATGTAAAATTCACTGCCAATACAACTACCAAACGTAATGATCCGGGCACGGTGCTGCCCAAAGTGAAGAACATTATTGCGGTGGTGAGTGGAAAAGGAGGAGTGGGTAAATCCACCGTTTCTTCCAACCTGGCACTGGCACTGGCAGCCGGCGGAGCCAAAGTAGGGTTGATGGATGCTGATATTTATGGACCCAGCGTACCCATTATGTTTGGCGTAAGAGGCGAACGCCCGATGATGGTCGAGGTCGCAGGCAAAGGCATGATTGTTCCTCTGGAAAAATATGGTATTAAATTAATGAGTATCGGTTTGCTGGTGGATGAAAAAAATGCTGTTGTATGGCGTGGGCCAATGGCCAGCAGCGCTATCCGTCAGTTTGTAACAGATGTTTACTGGGATGAGTTGGATTACCTGGTGGTAGACATGCCTCCCGGCACTGGCGATATCCATCTTACCCTTATGCAAACTGTTCCGGTTACCGGTACAGTGATCGTGACCACTCCACAGGATGTGGCGCTGGCAGATGCTAAAAAAGGCATTGCCATGTTCGGTCAGGCGCAACTGAATGTGCCGGTGATAGGGCTGGTTGAAAATATGAGTTACTTCACTCCGGCAGAATTGCCTGATCATAAATATTACATCTTTGGAAAAGAAGGTGGAAGACGGCTGGCTGATGAATATGATCTTCCTTTCCTCGGCCAGATCCCTCTGGTGCAAAGCATCCGCGAAGGCGGTGATAAAGGCGCACCCATTATGGTAAGTGATGATGAGATCACAAAGAAAGCATTTGAAGAATTCGCTAACCATGTGATAAGAAGCGTGTCCATGCGCAATGCGAACATGAGCACAGAGAAATTGGTGGAGACAGTCGGTTGATCATTTTGCATCGACCATCTGGCAATGGGCAACGACTAACCGGCAGTTCCGGCGAATTGTTACCTTCGTTCCATGTACAATCTTCCTTATTTCAAAGAACCTGATCCGGCAACGGTGATCCGGTTTGCCAAAGAGCATCCTTTTGTTTTTTTGACAGGTTGTAACAAAGACCTGCAACCTGTGGCCACACAAGTACCGGTTTTCATCGATGAAAAAGATGGCAAGCTTTTTCTGTCTGGTCATATCATGAAAAAGACAGACCATCACAAGGCTTTTCTCCAAAACCCAAATGTGCTGGCTGTGTTCACCGGTCCGCACACATATGTGAGTGCTAGTTGGTATCAAAATAAACAACAGGGCTCTACCTGGAATTACCTCAGCGTGCATGCAAGAGGTGTTCTCCGCTTTCTGGACGAAGCGGCTTTGTTAAGCATATTGCAACGCACCACGGATCATTTTGAAAATAATCCCCATTCGGGTGCAAATTTTAAGGACCTTCCTAAAGAATATATTGAAGAGATGATAAAAGCAATTGTTGCTTTTGAAATAGAAGTGCAATCGCTGGAGCATGTATTTAAACTCAGCCAGAACAGGGATGAAAAAAGTTATGACAATATTGTGCAGCACTTGCAGGAGCAGGGAGGGAATGCAGCGGCAATTGCAGAAATGATGAAGAAACGGAAAACAAAAGTTTTTGGTGAATGAAAAAAGTTTTTCTCTTATGCCTGATCCCGGCACTTGCCTGCGGCTATGTTGGGAAGGCGCCCGATTCATTTGTTATGGAACAACGATCCGGTTTTGATAAGCAGGGGCATCGCGGCTGCCGTGGACTGATGCCGGAAAATACCATTGCTGCCATGAAAACAGCACTTGGCCTGGGAGTGACCACGCTGGAAATGGACGTGGTGATCACCCGGGATAAAAAAGTAGTGCTCTCGCATGATCCCTGGTTCAATCATGAAATAACCACACTGCCCGATGGGAAATTTATTTCTGAAAAAGATGAACAGAAATATGTTATCTATCAAATGGATTATGCACAGGTAAAAACATTTGATGTAGGGATGAAACCACATCCCCGTTTTCCCAGGCAGGAAAAGATCAAAGCGTATAAACCATTGCTGGCCGATCTGCTCGACAGTGTGAAGCAGTATATGATGACCAGCCGCCGGCCATTTCCCTATTTTAATATTGAAACCAAGTCGACACCGGCTGGTGATAATGTTCTGCATCCTGAACCGGCAGAGTTTGTTGAATTGCTGATGGCGGTCATCAAAGAAAAAGAAGTGGAGGACTATGTTATCATCCAGTCGTTTGATTTCAGAACACTGCGTTACCTGCATCAGAAATATCCCGAAATAAAAACAGCGATGCTTGTTGACGAAAAGGATATCCGCAACTGGCAGGAACAATTGAATGCAATGGGATTTATACCTACCATCTATAGTCCCGCTTATCAATTAGTGGATCAGGGACTCGTCCATAAATGCCAGGAGCAAGGAATGAAGATCATTCCATGGACAGTAAATGATAAAGCAAAAATAGAAGAACTGAAAAGATTGGGAGTGGATGGGATTATTTCCGATTATCCCGATCTGTTCTAAAATGGGACTAATATTGCAATATGAATATTTCTCTCTCCGGTAAAACAGCCGTGATCTGTGGCAGCACCCAGGGCATTGGTCTTGCCATAGCCAAAGAATTTGCGCTTGCCGGCGCGCAATGTATCTTACTGGCGCGGAATGAGGCATCCCTGAAAGAGGCAGTTGCTTCGTTAGGGTCTACAGGCGTAAAGCATCAGTATTATGTAGCTGATTTTGCTGATAATAAAGCAGTGAAAAAAACGATTGATGAGATCGTGCGATCATTCACCGTGCATATACTGGTGAATAATACCGGAGGCCCGGCCCCAGGGCCCATAACAGAAGCCTTCCCGGATGCTTTTTTATCGGCATTCCAGCAGCATATTGTGAATTATCAGCAACTGGTGCAGGCCGTGTTGCCGGGAATGAAACAGGCCGGTTATGGCCGCATCATCAATATCGTTTCCACTTCAGTTAAAATTCCTATTGCTAACCTCGGTGTATCGAATACTATCCGCGCAGCTACGGCAGGGTGGGCAAAGACGTTGGCAAATGAAGTGGCTGCATGGGGCATTACCGTCAATGATATTCTGCCGGGATATACGCAAACACAGCGACTGGATGCATTAATTGCAGGCAATGCAGCGAAACAGGGATTAAGCAAAGAAGAGCTGGCTGCAAAAATGCAACAACAGATCCCTGCCAAAAGATTTGGTAAACCTGAAGAAATAGCTGCCGTGGCAGCTTTCCTGGCATCGCCGGCAGCATCCTACGTGAATGGAGTGAACCTCCCCGTGGATGGCGGCAGCACCGGGGCGTTTTAATTGACCGTTTTAAAAATGTATGATATGGAGTTTCTTCCATCACTTGAATTTGCTCAATCATTAGATCAGCAGGATCAGCTAAAAAAATTCCGCGACCGGTTTATCATTCCCGAAGCAGAGGGGAAACAACTGGTATATTTCCTCGGTAATTCACTGGGGCTGCAACCCAAATCAGCTAATGATTATATGCAGCGCATCCTGCAGGACTGGGCCAGCCTGGGTGTTGAATCTTTTTTCCAGGCCAAAGAACCCTGGATGGATTATCATGATAAACTGACAGGCACACTCGCAACGATTGTTGGAGCAAAGCCGGCCGAAGTAGTGGTGATGAATCAACTGACGGTAAACCTGCATTTAATGCTGGTAAGTTTTTACCGGCCTACGGCCAAACGTTTCCGGATCATTTGTGAAGCCAAAGCTTTTCCAAGCGATCAGTATGCTTTTGAAACGCATGTAAAGCATCATGGGTTTGATCCTGCTGAAGCAGTGATCGAGGTCAGTCCGCGGGAGGGGGAGTTTACTTTACGCACAGACGATATTCTTTCCGTGATCGATAAATACGGCCATGAAACCGCTCTTGTTTTATTCGGCGGTATCAACTATTACACCGGTCAGGCTTTCGATATGCAGGCAATTGCTGCTGCGGCTGGCAAAGCAGGAGCAAGAGTGGGATTTGACCTGGCGCATGCAGCAGGAAATATCCCGCTGCGGCTGCACGACTGGAACATCGATTTTGCCTGCTGGTGCAGTTATAAATATCTCAATGGAGGGCCCGGCGCTATCGGCGGTGTGTTTGTTCATGAAAAAAACTTTGCGGAGAACCTTCCGCGTTTTGCAGGATGGTGGGGTTATGATAAGCCCACGCGTTTTAAAATGGACAAAGGCTTTAAGCCAATGCAGGGAGCAGAGGGCTGGCAATTGAGCACACCTCCGTTCTTAATGTATGCCACCCTCCGGGCTTCACTGGAAATAGTGGAGCAGGCAGGATGGGATGCCATTCAACGCAAGGGCCGTTTATTGAATGATTACTTATGGTTCCTGCTCAACAGGGTGAATGATACAGTTGATCCTCCGGTCATTCAATTTATCACACCTTCAACCGAAAAAGACAGAGGCTGCCAGGTTTCCATGCTGATGAAGCAGCGAGGAAGGGAGATTTACAATTATCTTATGCAGCATGGCTTTATGGTGGACTGGAGAGAGCCGGATGTGATCAGGCTGGCGCCTGTACCATTGTATAATACATTTGAAGAAGTCTGGCGATTTGCTGATGCACTGGAGAAAGCGATCGGGTTTGATGGCTATCTGGCATAAGCAGATACTGTCTACTATTCATTACATTTGCTTCATTATGGACCGTCAGCAGTTAATTGAACAGATACACCGGAAGAAAAGCTATCTCTGTGTTGGGTTGGATACCGATCTTACAAAGATCCCCAAACATCTTTTGAAGGAAAGCGATCCTGTGTTTGCTTTCAATGAAGCGATTATTGATGCAACGCGGGATTGCTGTGTGGCGTATAAGATCAACACCGCTTTTTATGAAGCTTTAGGCCTGAAAGGTTGGGAGGCAATGGAAAAAACGGTGAAATATATAGGGAAAGATCATTTCACGATTGCAGATGCCAAACGCGGCGATATAGGAAACACTTCTGATCAATATGCCAAAGCCTTTTTTGAAACATTGCCTTTTGATTCGGTAACCGTTGCTCCTTATATGGGAGAAGACAGCGTAAAACCATTTTTACAATATCCCGGTAAATGGGCGATCGTGCTGGGGCTCACTTCCAATAAAGGCGCAGCGGATTTTGAATTAAAGAAAGCAGGCGATGGATTGCTTTATGAAAAAGTATTGCAAACGGTAAGCGGTTGGGGCAGTCCAGACAATCTGATGTTTGTGGTAGGAGCCACGCAGGCTGATGAATTTATCAATATACGCAAACTCACTCCTGATCATTTTTATCTTGTGCCTGGTGTAGGCGCGCAAGGTGGAAGCTTAAAGGAGATTTCTGAAAAAGCAATGAACAAAGATGTGGGGATACTGGTAAATGCCAGCAGGGCGGTTATTTATGCATCGGGAGGAGAAGATTTTGCAGAGGTGGCGCAGAAAGTAGCTAAAGAATATCAAAAGGAAATGGCTTCTTATTTAATTGCCTGACCGGTTTTCTTCGTCCTAACCATCCTCCTGCTAATGTGACAGGAAATGTTAATATCAGAAGAATTCCTGTTCCGGGCCCGGCTTCATATCCCAACGAAGAGATTGCTGTCAGAAAAATGCCTGTGATTATAACCGGGAGCCACTCATCTTCTGCAGAAATATATCTCGAAATAAAACCTCCAATCAAGATGCCAATAACCCCGGCAACAATCAGCGATATAGTAGTTCTTATTTCAAGAGAGTGTATCTGCTCTTTTGTACCTCCATCCGTCCATCCTGCAAACCCCATATAAAAGCAGCATATGATCAGCAGGAAAAAAACTGCTAATGCACTGAATATGCCAATTATGACTGCCACTACATTGGTAAAAAAAGAACTTGATGAGGCACTCATTGTGTTTATTTAAAAATATATTTTCCTTTTTCACTCCACCAGGGATAATACTCCATCTTCAATCTTCCGGTAATCACTGCCGTGTCAGTATTGACCAATGCTGCTACTTCTGCTGAATCCTTTGCGTTCATGATAAAAATGCCACGAAGGTCGCCGTCAGTCCCCATTGGCCCCGCCATAATGATCTTCCCTTCTTTTGCCAGCCGGTCAATATTGGACATGTGGGCAGCCTGGATCTTTGCTGCGCTTGTACTGTCCTGTGTTCTGTTATTTCCTTTCTTTAGCAGAACAAGCCAGTAGCGTTTCATTTCTCCACTGTATACTGAACTGTCTTTTTCCAGTTCATATTTTGCAGGCTGCACCGGTATTTCCGGTTGTTCTTTTTTATTGTTACAAGCAGCCATTATCACAAGGGCAAATAAGACCGGTGTACAATTCCTCATTGCAATCAATTTCATACAAGGTAGGGGAAATAAATGAAGTTTTTCTTCAACGGGGATTGCCACCAACTTCCCATATTTCCCAGTACCTTTGCCAAAACTTAAAACCCGATTGCATGGCAGCCCGTACTGATCTGTTTACCAGCCCGGATTATTTTAATGTAGATGAACTGTTGTCGGACGAACAGAAGCTCGTCCGCGAATCTGTCCGTAATTATGTAAAGAAAGAAATATCGCCCATTATAGAAGATTATGCGCAGCGCGCTGAGTTTCCCCAGCAAATTGTAAAACAACTGGGAGAACTGGGCTGCTTTGGCCCGACAGTGCCGGTGCAATACGGTGGTGGTGGCCTGGATTATATCTCTTACGGATTGATGATGCAGGAACTGGAAAGGGGAGATAGCGGCGTGCGTTCCACTGCTTCAGTACAGGGTTCATTGGTCATGTATCCGATCTATGCGTATGGTAACGAAGAGCAGCGCAATAAATACCTTCCCAAACTGGCCAGTGGTGAATGGCTGGGGTGCTTTGGTCTTACAGAGCCTAATCATGGCAGTGATCCCAGCAGTATGCTCACCAATATCCGCGATGCGGGAGATCATGTGATACTGAATGGTGCCAAGATGTGGATCAGCAATGCACCTTTTTCACAGGTAGCCGTGGTGTGGGCAAAAGATGAGCAGGGTATAGTAAGAGGTTTGATCGTGGAGAGAGGCATGGAAGGTTTTTCCACTCCCACTACGCATGGCAAATGGAGCTTGCGCGCATCAGCAACAGGTGAACTCGTTTTTGACAATGTAAAAGTGCCGAAAGAAAATATACTGCCTAATGTGCAGGGATTGAAAGGCCCGCTGGGCTGCCTTACCAAAGCAAGGTATGGTATTGCCTGGGGAACTATTGGTGCTGCGATGGACTGTTATGATACAGCTTTGCGCTATTCCAAAGAAAGGGAACAATTTGGCAAGCCTATCGGCAGCTTTCAATTGCAGCAAAAGAAACTGGCAGAAATGATCACCGAGATCACCAAAGCGCAATTGCTTAACTGGAGGCTTGGTGTGCTGATGAACGAAGGCAAAGCCAGTCCGCAGCAAGTGAGCATGGCCAAGCGCAATGCCTGTGAGGTGGCCACCAATATCTGCCGTGATGCGCGTCAGATGCTTGGCGGTATGGGCATCACCGGTGAATACCCGGTCATGCGCCATATGATGAACCTCGAAAGTGTGATCACGTATGAAGGAACGCATGATATACACTTGCTGATAACAGGAATGGATGTGACGGGGATCAATGCGTTCAAGTGAATTATTACAAATGAAGATATTCCTCATCGGTTTCATGGGCTCCGGCAAAACCCACCGGGGAAGGCAACTGAGCCAAAAGCTCAACCTGCCTTTTTTCGATCTGGATGAGCAGATCGTGAACTCAGAGGGCAAATCCATTAACCGCATTTTTGAAGAGGAAGGGGAAGAGTATTTCCGGTTGAAGGAAAAAGAAGTGCTGAATATTATTACTGAAAGTCACAGCTCTTTTATTATGGCCTGTGGCGGCGGAGCGCCCTGTTATTTTAATAATATCGAGTACATGAATCAGTCGGGCGTTACGGTATGGCTGAATACGCCTATGCAGACCCTGTTCAACCGGCTGGCGAAGGAAAGGTACCAGCGGCCTTTGCTGAAGAACCTGACCGATGCGCAGCTCAATAGTTTTATCGTTCGCAAATTTTCCGACCGGAAGATCTATTATGAGCAGGCAAAAGTGTTCATTGAAGATGATGAACACACTACACTTGATCAGATCATCGAAAAAATATTCCATGCATAAACCTTTTTTATTATCAGGGACATTACTTGGTGGCATCGCTGTGGTGCTGGGTGCTTTCGGCGCACATGGATTGAAGAAGATCGTTCCTGCTGAAACGGTCGCTACTTTTCAAACCGGTGTGCAATACCAGATGTATCATGCACTGGCATTGGTGTTGACAGCTATTGTATTTGAAAAAGCCGGTCAGCAAGGCCTGCTGCAGTGGGCGGGCTACTGTTTCCTGGCAGGCATTCTGTTATTTTCAGGATCGCTTTATTTGCTTACCATGATGAAAGCGACAGGTAAGGTAGGCATGGAAGGGATCGGTATTATTACCCCGTTTGGCGGCTTGTTTTTTATTGCAGGCTGGCTGCTGTTTTTTATAGGCGTGCTGAAGATGAAATAAACTACTGGAGCGGCAGGCTCAGGGTTGTCACTGTTCCTCCATCATTTTCTATCCGGTAAGTTCCTCCGATACTTTCCATCCGCTTGGCAATATTTTTTAACCCATTTCCAAACTGGCGGACCTTGTCGGGAGCAAGACCAATTCCATTATCGCGGATCTCGATGGTCAGTGTGTCATCGATAATAAAACGGATCTTCAGCTCGGTGGCTTTGGAATGCTTGAGCGAGTTGTTGAGCGTTTCCTTTACACAAAGAAAAAGATTACGCCGTTTTTCACCGGCGAGTTCCCTGGGCTCAATTTCATCGGGGGTATATATTTTACAAACAATGGGTGTGTATTCAAAATATTCCAGCGCATAAGCCCGGATATAAGAAACGAGGTTATCAACCGTATCATTCCCGCTGTTCATACTCCAGATAATGGCATTCATTTTATTCAGCACTTCATCTGCAGAATGAGAGATCTTTTCAATTTCAACCGGTGTATTCTCTTTCATTTTGTTCCGGGCGATCTCGCTCATCAGGCGGATGGCCGTCATGCCGGAACCAAGTTCATCATGCATATCGGCTGAAATGCGTTCCCTTTCCTGCTGTTGCGCTTTATACACGGCGATCTCCTTTTCGTATTCATTCATCTGGTTCTCGGCTTTCAATCTTTCCCGTTCGCGAGCCGAAGCGATCAACTGGCGGCGGTTCTTATAATTCAGACCGGCCAGGAAGAAAACCAATTCCAATAGCAGGCCTGTTTCATAATACACAACAGAAGAGCGGAAAATGGCCGGGGCTGATTTCGGTATCACCTCCCATAATATCAGCAACTGCGACATCAACGAAAAAACAAACAGAAAGAAATTGCCCCAGAAAAGATACCGCAGCAATTTATTCTTCCATCGCTTCACACTGTAAACGCAAAATATAACTACCATTACCAGCAGCAACAGTTTGGTCACATTCTCGATATTCTTTTCGATCGCGTAATTACTGGTAAAGAAATGAGCACAACTATAGGAAGTGATGGAAAACACCAGCATGAGGATGCCTATATTGTACAGGCTATGCAGAAAAGGATGATTGCGTTTGGTGGCCAGGTAACGCTGGATAAAAAGCATATAGAACAAATGCCCGATGCACAGCATTACATAGTCCAGGTATCCTTCCTGGAAAAAACTCATTTGGCTGCTATGGTAACTGTAAATGGCTTTGATGAGCAGCATTAACCCCAGGAATGCGGCATAACCCGAATAATACAGAAACTCCAGGTTGCCTCCTTGCAGAAAACTGGCCAGTGAGAAAAGGATCATCATCAGCAACAGGCCGCAAAACAGGTAGGTAAAGGTTTTGGCTTCGTTGTTGGTGCTGTAGGTGTCGTTGATAAAAGAACTCAGGTAGGCAGGATTGACGAGTTTGGGCCGGATGGTATTGAGATAGGTCCTTACCGGGACCAGTTCAGCTACAAAAACCGCTGAATCTTCTGCTGCCAGGGTCATATACCGGTAGCTGATCTCGTTTTTATAGGCAGGCGTAACGGACCGGATGGCTTGCAGGCTGTTGCCAACTTCCCTGTATAAATGAATGTCCCAGTAATAATAACCGGGATAAAACCAAACGGAGACAGCAGAATCGCTGGTATTGCGGGCTTTGAACCGGAGAATGATCTTCCGGGTCACGTTCTTGTCTTCCACATACCGGCGGTGAATATTGCTCCCTTTTTTAAAAAGAATGGAATGGTACTGGTTGGTCAGGGAAGCATCTGCATCTATATACCCGTAATCGATATTTTTTTCCAGCGTTTGGGCAAGGGTGATCTTGCTGATATCTACCCAGGTCAGTGCTGTACTGTCCTGCGCGGTAAGGCGTGGGGACAATACAAGGAAAAATACGAAAGCTGTCAGGTAAAAAATGCGCATGAACCTGTATTATTAAGAATATAGCTCAAATGTAATATAAGGCCTTTGCTTTTTTTAGCGAGGAGCCTACCACTTTCCGGTAAATTTTCCCACCAGGACGACTAAGGCCACAAAGAATTGTTGTTTAAGCCTCTTCCATACCCCGTGGTTCTACAGATATAGTAAATAAGGCATAATATTTCTTTGTGGCCTTAGTTGTCTTGGTGGGAAAACTGATTGCTGAAACTGAGTCTTTATTAGCCGAACTGGATACTACCGAAAACTCCAAACTATGTTATCTTTGCCGCTATGGCTAATAAGTCGAAAAAGACCCCTGCCAAAACATCCAAAAATGGCAAGAAAAAGGTTGACGGAAAGGGCTGGAAGCAGGAGAAAGAAGAAAATATAGACTGGCGAAAACTGGCTCGTGACGAACGTACCTGGAAGATCACCGGGGCTGTTTCGTTGCTTGCTTCCATTTTTCTTTTTATCGCTTTCACATCCTATTTTTTTACCTGGAAGGAAGACCAGGACAAGGTTTTCCGCGCCGGTGCCGGCATACTGGTCAATAACGATGTTCAGGTGTCCAACTTGTTGGGTCGCCTGGGTGCTTATATTTCCCATTTTTTTATTTATAAAGGATTCGGCATAGCAGCCCTGCTTTTCTGCACCTTCTTTTTTGTGGTAGGGGTGAACCTGCTGTTCAACCGCAAGGTTTTTTCCATCTGGAGAAACCTGAAATATGTGACCATTGGTTTGCTGGTATTGTCTGTTTCGCTGGCTTTTGTTTTTGGCGGCGGCAATGATCAGTTCCCCTTTGGTGGTGGGGTAGGCAATATGATCAGCAAATGGCTCACAGGTATCTTCGGCACTATTGGCACAGCCGCTCTCCTGGTACTTGTTGCCCTTGGATATATTATCTGGCAATTCAATCCTGCTTTTAATCTTCCTGAACGGAAAAAAGCAGATGCTTCGCCTGTTGCCGTGCCGGAAGGGGAAACAACCGAAGAAGAAATTGAAGAGGAAGAAGACGGAGCAAAACTTTTTGTACCTGTTACCAATAAAAGCAACAAGCCTGGTTTGGGTGATAAGATGCTTAACATAGAACCGGAAGAAGAAACGCCTTTGCATGATCTGCAAATGATCGAGAAAGAAGAGGAGGAAGAAGAACTGGGCGATACACCGCTTAGCATGGAAAAAGAGATCGTGAATGATCTTTTCCATAAGCATGATCAGCTTGAGATAAATGATATGCCGTTCAATGTTGAACCCGCAGAAGAGGAAGAACCGGAACCTCAACCGGTGGTGCAAAAGCCGGTGAGCAGCGGACTTGAACTGGAAATTAAAACAGTACCGGATGAAGAGCCGTCACCGGACGAGGAACGCATAATTGAAAACCTGCCCCCCTATGAACCGACACTCGATCTGCGTGATTATAAATACCCCGGGCTTGAACTGCTGGAAACGCATGGCAGTGAAAAGATCATCCAGGACCCGAATGAACTGGAGAATAATAAAAACCAGATCATTGCCACGCTCCGCAATTACTCCATCGAGATACAAAAGATCAGTGCTACAGTGGGGCCGACTGTTACGCTATATGAGATCGTTCCTGCAGCAGGTGTGAGAATATCAAGGATCAAAAACCTGGAAGATGATATTGCATTGAGCCTTGCAGCATTGGGTATCCGTATCATTGCGCCGATCCCCGGCAAGGGAACGATCGGTATAGAAGTGCCGAATGTGAAGAAGACGGTGGTGAGCATGAAAACGCTTTTATCATCCGAGAAATTCCAGCATAATACATTCAGTCTTCCCATTGCCATTGGTAAAAAGATCGACAACGACAACTATATCGTTGATCTGGCAAGCATGCCTCACTTGCTGATGGCAGGTGCTACGGGCCAGGGTAAATCTGTTGGGTTGAATGCCATTCTGGTATCGTTGCTTTATAAAAAGCATCCTTCACAAATGAAGTTCGTGCTCATTGATCCGAAAAAAGTGGAATTGAGTGTGTACCGTCATATTGAAAAACATTTCCTGGCCAAGCTGCCGGGTGAAGAAGATGCGATCATCACTGATACCAAGAAAGTGGTGCATACACTGAATGCATTATGTATTGAAATGGATAACCGCTACGACCTGCTGAAAGAAGCCGGTGCGCGGAACATTAAAGAGTATAATGAGAAATTCATCAAAAGAAAACTGAACCCGCAAAAAGGACATCAGTTCCTTCCATTCATTGTGCTGGTGATCGATGAGTTTGCAGACCTGATCATGACGGCGGGCAAAGAAGTGGAAATGCCTATCGCGAGGCTGGCGCAGTTGGCCCGGGCTATCGGCATCCACCTGATCATAGCGACGCAACGTCCTTCTGTAAATATTATTACCGGTACTATCAAGGCCAACTTCCCGGCGCGGATAGCATTTAAAGTATCATCCAAGATCGACTCCCGCACGATCCTCGACACAGGCGGTGCAGAACAGTTGATCGGGAAAGGGGACATGCTTATTTCCCATAATGGTGAAGTGACCCGCTTGCAGTGTGCTTTTGTTGACACACCGGAAGTGGAAGAGATCGTGGAGTTCATTCACGAGCAAAGAGGCTATCCACAGGCTTTCCTGCTGCCTGAGTACGTGGATGAAAAAGAGCTGGAAGGGAAGGAGTTTGATTCGGCCAACAGGGACTCCCTGTTTGAGGATGCCGCCAGGCTGATCGTGCAGAACCAGGTGGGTTCCACTTCATTGCTGCAACGCAGGATGAAGCTGGGGTATAACCGGGCCGGAAGGCTGATGGACCAGTTGGAGGCAGCCGGGATTGTGGGACCCAACCAGGGCAGTAAATCGAGAGATGTGCTGATCAAGACGGAATTGGACCTTCAGCAGCATCTGGACATGTTAGGATAAGAAAGTCTTAATTCAAATAATCCCTTTGCAACCCGGTACGGTACTTGCCAGTCTAAGAAGGTAATTGACTATTTTTGCGCACCCAATTACCATAAGGAATATTTTAAAATTAAATTAACAATGATGAGGAGTCTATACCTGATAGTAGCAGTTTTACTTGGAAGCCTTTCCGTAACAGCACAAAAAAATGATCCTGAGGCGAAAAAAGTGCTGGATGCTGTAAGTGCCAAATTCAAAACCTTCAGTTCCGTGCAAGCGGCTTTTTCTTATAAGGTAGAAGATGCAAAAGGCAAGGTGCAATCCAATAAAACCGGCACTATTACCATGAAAGGCACAAAATACAGAGTGAACTTTGGCAGCCAGGAGATCTTCTGTGATGGAAAAACAGTTTGGAGCTACGATAAAACAGCCAAAGAAGTAACGATCAATAATCTTGATGCGTCCGGCAGCACACTCACCCCTCAAAAACTATTTACTAATTTTTACGATAAAGACTTCTTGTATCTCCTGAATGGCGAAAAGAAAATGGGTGCTAAAACATTGCAGGAAATTGAAATGACCCCGACTGATAAAAGCAAGGCATTCCACAAAGTGTACCTGCAGGTAGACAAAGCTGCTAAAACAATTTACAGCACCAAAGTGCTTGAAAATGGCGGCAACCGTTATACGTATACTGTTACCAGCATGAAAACGAATCTGCCTGCTGCAGATAATATGTTTGTGTTTGATAAGAGCAAATACCCCGGAGTGGAAGAAGTTGACCTGCGTTAATATACCGGTCATTAAAATAATAAAGAGGCTGTCCCTGAAAAGAGACAGCCTCTTTTATTTTTTGTTGGGTTGTATGGAGATAGCTATTACTTTTACATCATCATATCATCTGATGACTATGGAACAAAATATTGTCCGCCGCTCGCTGGCCAATGAAGTAGCGGCCCGCCTGCAACAAAAGATCGTCTCCGGCCAGTATAAGGTCGGCGATCAGTTGCCGGTAGAACCGGCGCTGATGCAACAGTTTGGAGTAGGGCGTTCTTCCATCCGCGAAGCGATTAAATTACTGGTCAACTCCGGTCTGCTGCGTGTGCAACAGGGAGTGGGCACTTTTGTAGAAGACAATTCGGGTGTTGGCGAGCCACTGGCGCAGCGACTGAAACGGTCGGATGTAAAGGATATTAATGAGGTGAGGCAACTGCTGGAGATGAAGATCGCTGAGAAAGCTGCATTGAACAGAACGGCCAAAGATGTGAAGAAAATGCAGCGGTATTTTGATGCCAGGGAAAAAGCGACTGTGGAGCAGGATGTAGCAGGTTGTGTGGACGCGGACATTAATTTTCACAATGCCATTGCGGAGGCTTCCGGCAATGATGTGCTGGCTGACCTGTATAAATCGTTTTCCACACGCATGAAGAACGACTTTCTGAGCCGGTTTCCCGATACTGCTCCGTTTATTGAAACGATGCAGCTTCATAGCAAGTTATTAAAAAGCATTATTGATAAAGATCAAAAGGGTGCCTGGCATTTTGCTGCACGCATTAATGGACATATTTCTGCCTGACACATTGAAGAACACTAATCACTTTGTATGAATCCGACAACAAGCACCACTGCCTCCAGGGAAGTGGTCAATACTACTGTTTTCCCTATTCTGTTCACGATCAGTTTTGCTCATTTGCTGAATGATATGTTGCAGTCGGTGATCCCTTCGATCTATCCGCTGATCAAGAGTAATCTGAACCTGACATTCTCACAGGTGGGGCTGATCACTTTCACTTTTCAGATCACAGCTTCTTTGTTGCAGCCTTTTGTAGGGCAATATACCGACAGGTATCCCAGGCCTTATTCACTGGCGATTGGGATGGGCTTTACGCTTACGGGGCTTGTAACCCTGTCTCTGGCCACCAGTTTTATCGCTATACTGGCAGCAGTAGCGCTGATAGGCGTTGGCTCGTCTATTTTTCATCCGGAAGCATCACGCGTAGCACACCTGGCATCGGGTGGCAAACGAGGGCTGGCACAATCTATTTTTCAGCTTGGCGGTAATGCAGGCAGTGCTATAGGCCCTTTGCTGGCGGCAGTTATTATTGTGCCGCATGGGCAGGCCAATGTTATCTGGTTTGGTATTGCGGCTATTCTGGGTATTATTGTGTTGTCGAAAGTGGCGGTATGGTATAAGGAACGTCTTATTCTGCGTGCTGCTAAAAAGAGCAGTACAGAAATTGTAGACAATGGGCTATCTACTACCAGGGTGGTCGTATCAATCGGTATTCTGCTGGTATTGATCTTTTCCAAGTATTTCTATATGGCCAGCATGAGCAGTTATTTTACTTTTTATCTCATCGATAAGTTTCACCTGACGGTGCAGCAATCGCAATGGTATCTGTTCATCTTCCTGGGTTCTGTTGCTGCCGGCACTTTACTGGGTGGTCCGCTGGGCGATAGATTTGGACGGAAGTATATTATCTGGATATCCATACTTGGTGTGGCTCCTTTTACCTTGCTGCTTCCGCATGCGAACCTGTTCTGGACAGGTGTGTTATCTGCTATCATTGGTGTGGTGCTTGCATCTGCTTTTTCTGCCATCCTGGTGTATGCACAAGAACTGGTGCCAGGTAAAGTAGGTATGATCGCAGGCCTATTCTTTGGCTTTGCATTTGGGATGGGAGGGCTTGGTTCCGCATTGCTGGGAAAACTGGCCGATATGACCAGTATCGGTTATGTATTTAAAGTGTGTGCTTACCTGCCATTGATAGGTATTATTACAGGGTTTTTGCCTGGGATGAAAGGGAAGAGGTCTTAAACAAGTGCTTTTCTGAGTTTCACCAATTGTTCCAGCAGTCCTTCCAGCAAATCCAATCTCAACATCGTTGCGCCATCGCTCAATGCTTTGGCCGGTTCAGGATGGGTTTCAATAAAGAGTCCATTGGCACCGGCAGCGATGGCGGCTTTGGCAATGGTAGCGATCAACTGTGGGTTGCCGCCGGTAATGCCGCTTGTCTGATTGGGTTGTTGCAAGGAGTGGGTAACATCCATTACAACAGGTGTTTTATGTTCCTGCATCCAGGGAATATTGCGGTAATCCACCACCAGGTCCTGGTAGCCAAAAGTGGTACCTCTTTCAGTGAGAATGATCTTTTGATTGCCTGTTTGCCGGATCTTTTCTACAGCAAATTTCATAGCAGGGCCACTGAGGAATTGTCCTTTTTTTACGTTTACAACTTTACCCGTTTCGCCTGCTGCCTGCAACAGGTCTGTTTGTCGGCAAAGAAAAGCCGGGATCTGCAGGATGTCGACATATTTGGCAGCAATGGCCGCTTCTTCATGTGCATGTATGTCTGAAGTGGTAGGCAGCTTGTATTTTTCCCCTGTCTTTTTTACGAGGGCAAGTGCCGTCTCATCACCGATGCCGGTAAATGAATTAGCACTGGTACGGTTGGCTTTGCGGTAAGAGGATTTGAAAATATAAGGAATGCCCAGGTTGCGGCACCAGCCCGATACTTTATCTGCCACTTCCATCACCAGTTCCTCGCTTTCCACCACACAAGGACCTGCTATCAGGAAAAAATTGTTCTCATCATATGATTGACCTTTCAAAAGGTCTTTTAAAAAGTTTTCCATGGGGCAAAGGTAGGAGTTAGTTAGCAGTCGGGAGTCTTTAGTCAGGAGTCTGAATAGTATGCTGCTCGAACAATCATTTCGATATCGTAAAGCTTGCATATGTTTTTGGAGACTCCCGACTCCTGACTAAAGACTCCCGACTGCTCACCGACTCCCGACTGATCGGCAAATTCCATTTGGAATTTGCCGATCCGCATTCCATCTTTGTCTCAAATTCGCTCCATGCAAAAAGAAAAGATTCTTGTCATAGGCGCCAGCGGACAGATTGGCGTTGAACTTACTCTTGCTCTTCGTAAAATTTATGGTAACAATAACGTGATCGCTTCTGACCTTCGGGAGCAAAATCCTTTGCTGGAAGGCACTGGTCCTTATGTGAGCATGGATGTGATGAATAAGGAAATGCTGCATGTGCAGGTGATCCGCCAGAATATTACACAGATCTATTTGCTGGCAGCCATTCTTTCCGCTACCGGTGAAAAGAACCCTAACCTGGCCTGGCATCTGAATATGCAGGGCTTGCTGAACGTACTGGATATTGCCCGGGAGGAACACATACATAAAGTGTACTGGCCTTCTTCTATTGCGGTGTTTGGGCCAACCTCACCCAGGCAGAACTGTCCGCAGCAAACTATCATTGAACCTACTACGGTGTATGGCATCAGCAAGTATGCAGGCGAGTTTTGGTGCAATTATTATTTCCAGCGTTTTGGTGTGGATGTAAGAAGCCTCCGTTATCCCGGCCTTATCTCTTATAAATCTGCACCGGGTGGTGGCACCACCGATTATGCAGTGGAGATATTTCATGAAGCACTGGAAGAGAAAAAATATAAATGCTTTTTGAAAGAAGATACTTATTTGCCGATGATGTATATGCCGGATGCGATCCGCGCAACAATTGAACTGATGGAAGCGCCTGCGGATAAGATAACCGTGCGCACTTCATACAATCTCTCTTCCATGAGTTTTTCTCCCGAAGAAATAGCTGCAGGGATAAAAAAACATATTCCTGACTTCACTATTAAATATGAACCGGATTACCGGCAGGCCATTGCTGATAGCTGGCCGCAAAGCATTGATGATTCTACAGCGCGGAAGGACTGGGGTTGGAAAGAAGAATATGATCTTGATGCGATGATAAAGGATATGCTGGTGAATCTGAAGCAGGCCTGACGCTTATCGTACAATACTGAAATCCTGGAATTCCTGTAAGGGAAGGTTCTCCACCTGCACACTGATGACTCTTGCTCTTGCCGGCCCCTGCCAGCACCATTGAGCCAGGGCATTCAATTGATCAGCCCCGCCGGTGGCAATGATAAATACCGAACCATCCTCCTTATTTTTTACTTCACCGGTAAGTTCAAGTTCTCTTGCTTTTTCCCTGGTCGATTGCCGGAAAAAAACGCCCTGTACTTTTCCTTTTACCAGTATGGAGATGGTCCCTGGCATATATCAAAAGGAAATAAAATCAACGATCTCTTCGAGGTAACGCTGATCTGTTTCATTAAACTGGTCTGTTTCTACACTGTCAACATCCAGTACGCCGATCACTTCGCCATTGCGGATCACGGGCACTACTATTTCCGAACGGGAATGACTGCTGCAGGCAATATGGCCAGGGAATTTTTCTACATCAGGAACGATCAGTGTTTTAGCCTGGGCCCAACTGGTGCCGCATACGCCACGACCTTTGCTGATACGTGTGCAGGCCACGGGTCCCTGGAAAGGGGCCAGTACTAATTCACCTTGCTTCACTAAGTAAAATCCTACCCATAACCAGCCGAATTGTTCTTTCAATGCAGCTACTGTATTAGCCAGGTTGGCCACTAAATCCGGTTCGCCTTCCAGCAAACCTTTGATCTGAGGTATCAGGGATTGATACTGTTCTTCTTTGGTACCTGTGTGGATAGATAAATCTTCTGCCATGCTGTAAAGATACGAATATGGGTGGGCTAAAATTTCTTTGATGGGTCTTTAATGCCACTGCTTTGATTGTATTGTTCAGATTGACCAGGGGGAATAGACAGGCTTTTCCATGCTTCTTTTTTGATCATCCTTCCAATGTAGACGATCTGTCCTACATGGTAAGGATAATGCGCCAGTTGCCTGTTGATCGCATCTATTGCTGATAAAGATTCCTTGCGGATACAGACCGTTTTTAAAAGATCATCCTCTTTCAATGAACCAAGTGTATTCAGTAGGCAATTCCAGCCTTTTTCCCAGCTATCTACTAACTGTTGCTTTGTATATGCTGTATGATTATTGAATTCCTCATCCCGCTTTCTCCAGGGTTTTTCGCCATCTTCTGTTAAAAAATTGGTCCACCTGCTCAGCATATTGCCTGATAAATGCTGAATGATCACTGCAATGCTGTTGGATTCATTTCCCGTTTGGTAATAAAAATCTGCATCATTCAACTGGGCAAAAGTTTTATTTCCAAGCTCTTTGTATTGTTTGAACCTTCTGATAGCTGTATCAAGATATTCCTTACCAATGGAGTTCATAGCTCTCTTTTTACATCGCAAAACTAAATACAATCTCTAATATCAGTACTCCCGACTCCTGACTTCTGACTCCTGACTCAACTTAGAACCCTTCTGCCGAATCATCCCCCCGGTTGTCTGCTACTGCTTCCAGTTTTCCGCCAGGCAATACCCTGATCACTTCTGTTCTTCCAATACCTCCAGCGGACTTCAGCGTATAACCCATTTTTCTTAATGCTTCAGCAGTAGGTTCAGGGAATCCTTTTTCAATGCGTACTTCGTCAGGCAGCCATTGATGATGGAATTTGGGTTTGTCCACAGCATCTGTGGTGCTCAATCCGAATTCAATAACGTTGACCAGGGTTTGGAATACAGAAGTGGGTATAGTTGTTCCACCAGGTGTGCCTAATACCATGAAGGGTTGATCGTCCTTTAATACAATAGTCGGCGTCATGGAACTCAGCATTCTTTTTCCCGGAGCAATGGCATTGGCTTCACCGCCGATAGCACCATACATATTCGGTACGCCGGGCTTGACGCTGAAATCATCCATTTCATCATTCATGAAAAAACCGGCATCACCCACCACGGTGCGGCTGCCATATGAATTGTTAAGCGTGGTGGTTACAGCTACTGCATTGCCATCTTTGTCCATTACGCTCAGGTGAGTGGTTTCAGGGCTTTCATAGCCGGGAATTGTTCCGGGTGAAATAGCTGTGCTTACTCCGGCTTTATCAGGAGAATAGTCTTTCATTCTATCCTGCAGGTATTTGTCAGAGGTCAATTGTGCTACCGGTATCTTATAGAAATCTGCATCACCCATAAATTTTGCGCGGTCCGCATAAGCCCGGCGTTCTGCTTCCACCATCAACTGCACGGCTTGCGGCGATTGAAAACCCATGGCGGCGATATTCCTGTTTTCAATCATTTTCATCATTTGATTCACCAGCAAGCCGCCGCTGCTGGGCATGGGCATGCCTACTATTTTATATCCTTTATAATCGAATACATGTGGTTCTCTTTTTTTGGCTTTATAATTCCTCAGGTCTTCATAGGTGATGATACCACCGCCACGCTGCATTTCCTTTACGATCAGGCTGGCAGTACGGCCTTCATAAAAACCTGCAGCGCCATTGTCGCGGATGCGTTTCAGGGTATTGGCAAGGTCTTTTTGTACCAGTATATCGCCTTCTTTCCAGGGACTGTCTTTTACAAAGACAGGCATTTTGGTATTGTATTTTTTCAGATCATCCTGCAGGCGGTTAAGTCCTGCTGCTTCCCTTGCTGTTATTTTAAATCCTTTTTCTGCTAGAAGGATAGCAGGTGTGATCAATTTTTCAAAGGGAAGTTTGGCATAAGCTGCCGCTTCGAATAGACCTGCTACTGTTCCTGGTACGCCGCTCGACAGATGGCCGTCCTGGCTTTTATCTGTTCTGGCATTGCCGGCAGAGTCGATATACATATCGCGGTAGGCATTTTTAGGGGCAGTTTCGCGATAATCTAATGTTATTAATTGTCCGTCTGCTAACCGTGCTACCATAAAACCACCACCACCCAGATTGCCTGCCTGGGGATATACCACCGCAAGGGCCAGTTGCACTGCAATGGCTGCATCCACGGCATTGCCGCCCTGTTTCAATATTTCAATACCAGCTTTGCTGGCAAGCGGATGGGCAGAAACTACGGCAGCATTGCTGGTTTCCGTTCTTTTAGTGACGGAATAGTTATAAGCATCAAAAGGAAGTCTGCCTGTTTTATTGGTCGTTTGGCAGGAAACTAATAAACAGGCCGCAAAAAAGAGTGATAGTAGCGTTCTCATATGTTTTTTTCCCTTTATTTTTTGTTTTTTCCCCATGGTTTTAGTTTCAGGGCAAAAGATATTTGATTTCTGATTAATCGGTGTTTTGGCATGATTGAAAAATCATGCGGGTTGGATTAGCTACAGCTATTCGTTGTTGCCGTGAGCATCGGTGCTTGGGTATGCAAGATATTGTATTACCTGAAAGTAAAGCAACATGCAAAATGGTAGGCTGGAGGCGGGGGAGGGAGGGCCCCGCAGGGAGGCTTCAGACTCCCGCTTCAAAGAGCTATATTCGCTGAATATTTTTACCAGATGAAAAAAATACTGGCACTGATTTCCACTTTCACCCTGCTTGTCGCAACCACCCACGCACAAGCCCACCCATCCTGGACATCCGCAGAAATGTACCAGGCACTCCGTAAACTCAACATCCTCGGCTCCGTCCTCTACATCGCCGCACACCCTGACGATGAGAATACCCGCCTGATCACCTATCTTTCAAAAGACCGCCTCTACCGCACCGGCTATCTCTCCATGACAAGAGGAGACGGTGGACAAAACCTGATCGGTGATGAACAGGGTATTGAACTGGGACTGATCCGGACACAGGAATTACTGGCCGCCCGACGGGTAGATGGCGGTGAACAGTTTTTTACCCGCGCATATGATTTTGGCTATTCCAAAAACCCTGAAGAAACATTTACCAAATGGGATAAAGAAAAGATATTGAGCGATGTAGTGTGGGTGATCCGGAAATTTCAACCAGATGTGCTTATCACGCGCTTCCCGACTACCGGTGAGGGCGGACATGGACATCATACCGCTTCTGCCATTCTCGCCAATGAGGCTTTTACTGCTGCTGCTGACCCATCGCGCTTTCCCGAGCAACTGAAATATGTAAAACCCTGGCAGGCTCGCCGTATTTTATTCAACAGCTTCAATTTCGGCGGAAATAATACCATCACCAGCGACCAGTTGAAACTGGATGTAGGAGGTTACAATCCTCTGCTGGGAAAAAGCTATGGCGAGATCGCTGCTGAAAGCCGCAGCCAGCATAAAAGCCAGGGCTTTGGCGTGCCGGCTTCAAGAGGGGAGTCGTTTGAAAGCTTTAGGACTACCGGAGGTAAAGCGCCGGTAAATGATATAATGGATGATATAGATCTTACCTGGAAAAGAGTGCCGGGAGGAGAAAAGATCGCTGCTGCTATTGATTCCATTACCCGTGATTTTGATCTGCTCTATCCTGAAAAATCAGTGCCTGCTTTGGTAAGGCTATACCAATCCATCAACAGACTTGAAGATGGTTACTGGAAAACACAAAAGCTGAAAGAAACGCAGGAACTGATCGCTCAGTGCAGCGGACTCTTTCTGGAAGCTACTACCACAGAACAATTTGCTGTGCAAACAGATTCTGTAAGGATCAGTTTCAATTTTAATAACCGCCAGGGAGTAGATGCAGTACTGCAGAATGTACGTATTGACCGGCTTGATTCCAGCTTTTCACGATCATTGCCAAAGAACCGAAATATTAGCTTTGCCAAAAACTTTTATGTGCCTGCTTCCAAACCATTGACACAACCGTACTGGCTGGCCAAAAAAATGGAAGAAGGTTATTTTAATGTCAGTGATCAGCTTCTGATCGGCCGGGCTGATGTGGAACCGTCTTATACCATGCAGGTGCAATTGAAAATAATGGACCAGCTTTTTAGCTTTGAAAGACCGGTGAAATACAAATTCACTGATCCCGTAAAAGGAGAATTGTATGAACCGCTGGTGGTAGTGCCTTCTGTACTGGTATCGGTTGATCCTGCTACCGTGATCAGGACAACGAAAGAATCTCCTCCTTTTACTGTCACTTTAAAAACTAATAAAGACTTTACGTCTGCTAACGCCTCATTGCAGCTCGAAGGGAATTCCAGTTCTCCTTTGCTTAAAACACCATTGCCCTCTATCGGAAAAGATAAGATAGTAAGCTACGAAGCCAGGATACAGGATACGATCCGCCGTCCTTACCGCGATATTTACCTGCAAAACGGAAAAGAAATATTCAATCAGGGTTTGCGCAGCATTCATTATGATCATATACCGTACATCGCTTATTATAAACCCTCGGTACTGCAAACCAGTTTTGTTGACCTGAAAACGTATAATAAACGGATCGGTTATATCACCGGTGCAGGTGATAAAGTGCCGGCCAGCCTGGAACAGATGGGGTATGAAGTGGTGATACTGGGCGATAAAGAGCTTGCCCGCAACAACCTCCAGCAATATGATGCCATTATTACGGGCGTAAGGGCTTATAATACCAATGAATGGATGAATGTGCATTACGATAAGCTGATGAAATATGTACAGGAAGGTGGAAATCTCATCGTTCAGTACAATACCAGCAGTAATATCGGGCCGGTAAAAGCCAGGATCGGGCCTTATCCCTTTAATATTTCCCGCACGAGGGTCACGGATGAAAAAGCAGAAGTGAGTTTTCTGAAGCCCGAACATCCGGTATTGAATTTTCCCAATAAAATTACCCAGGACGACTTTAAAGGATGGATCCAGGAGCGTAGTATCTACCATGGTGCCGACTGGGACAAAAATTTTGAAACTATTTTAACAATGCATGATCCCGGCGAAGCCGCAGATGCCGGAAGTTTGCTGATCGCTAAATACGGCAAAGGGTATTTTACCTACACCGGTCTTGTCTTTTTCAGGGAGTTGCCAGCGGGCGTACCTGGCGCTTACAGGTTGCTGGCAAATATTATTGCATTGAACAAAAAAAAGGCTTTCTGAAAAATAAACAACATGGCAACTGAAAAGAAACCGGATACAAGAAGGGGAGAAATGGCTTTTATTTTTGCCATTGTGCTGGGTTTATTACTGGGATTTTTTATTAAACGAATAAGGATAGGATTGATGATAGGGCTGGGGCTTGGTCTGCTGATCGTGTTTACCGGCCTGCTTCGTTCAACAAGAAGATAATTTATGCAGCAACCAAACGACGAAAGACCGCCACTATTTAAAAGCTGGAGTTACTGGTATGTGCTGGTACTGGTGTTTCTTATTGTCCTGATCCTTTTATTCACTTTGTTCACCAAACGATTTGCATGAGCCAGCTCGATTGGATAGTACTGGTCATCACACTGCTTGCCATTATTGCTTACGGTTTATCAAAAAGCCGGACCTCGCGCAACCTGGACGGCTACTTTCTCAGCAACCGCAGCCTGCCCTGGGGAATAGTACTGCTCAGTATTATGAGCACTCAAGCCAGTGCTGTAACTTTTATCTCCGCACCCGGACAGGCTTATACCGAAGGAATGGGTTTTGTTCAATACTATTTCGGCATCCCATTAGCCACAGTGGTGATCTGTATTTTCTTTGTTCCCATTTTTAGGAAACTGAAAGTGTATACAGCATATGAATACCTTGAAGGCAGGTTTGATGGCAAAACAAGAACGCTTACCGCTTTACTTTTTCTTTTGCAACGCGGGCTTTCCACCGGCATAAGCGTATTCGCACCTTCCATCATTTTATCTTCTCTGCTGGATTGGAATATTTACTGGACCAATCTTTTTATGGGCGGCCTGCTGATCATTTATACCATGACGGGCGGGGCAAAAGCAGTGGCCCATACACAAAAACTTCAACTGATCATTATTTTCACCGGCATGTTTCTCGCCGCATATATGGTAGTGAAAATGCTGCCGGAAAATGTTGGCTTCACTGATGCACTGGAAGTGAGCGGCAAACTGGGCAAACTGAATGTGATCTCCAGCGGTATCACAGATGGTAAGATCGATTGGAGCGGACGCTATAACCTACTGAGCGGATTGATCGGTGGATTTTTCCTGGTGCTTTCTTATTTCGGAACGGACCAAAGCCAGGTTGGCCGCTATCTCACTGCCAAGTCAGACAGGGAAAGCAAGATGAGTTTGATCATGAATGCATTTGTGAAAGTGCCCATGCAATTCCTGATCCTGCTGGTTGGGGCCATGGTGTTCACTTTTTACCAGTTCAATCAGGCACCGGTATTTTTTAATGAAAAACAGGTAGAAAAGATACAGCAATCCCCTTTGAAGGATTCTTTCAATATCGCCAATGCCCATTATGCAGAACTTGCAGTGCAGAAGCAAACTGCTGTTACCAATTTCACCAATGCACTGGATACTAAAGATGAAAAGGAAATTACCATAAGAACGGCTGAACTAAAGGCGTTGGATAAACAATCCGATAGTTTGCGTACTAAAGTAAAATCCTGGATCAATTCCAAAGAAGTGGGAGGGGATGGAAATGATACGAACTATATCTTCCTCCATTTTGTGCTGGATTATCTTCCGGCCGGTTTGGTAGGCTTACTGATCGCGATCATTTTTCTTGCATCATGGGGAAGTATTGCCGCTGCCATCAATTCGCTGGCATCTACTACCATGATCGATTTTCATAAGCGCTTTAGCAAAACGGAACAGAGTTGTGAAGATGAATACCGGCTTTCAAAAAAATATACACTGATCTGGGGCGTGTTCTGTATCGTAGTAGCGATGTTTACGTATAATATCGGCAACAGTCTTATTGAAGCAGTGAATGTTCTGGGTTCGCTTTTTTATGGTGTGATACTGGGCGTGTTCCTGGTTGCTTTCTTTTTCAAAAAAATAAAAAATGGCAATGCGGTATTCTGGGGAGCTGTGCTGGCAGAATTGCTGGTGCTGATAGTATTTATTCTTACCAAACTGGAAACGCCTGTATTGAAAATGGGCTTTCTCTGGCTGAACCCGATCGGCGCGCTGGGAGTAATATTCTTTACATTGCTGCTGAATCCCTTATTAAAAAAGACAGGAGCTAAGGAACCGGTCCTTAACTCCTGATCACTAAAAATAGTTATTACTTATTTCTTTTTCAGTTCAGCCAGCAGTTTATCATTCATCCTAACATAATCTTCATTTTTTGCTTTTGCTGCCAGTTCTTTGGAACGTTCAGCCGCCGCTGTGGCCTCGCTTTTTTTGCCAAGCTTAGCCAGGCAGTTGGCCCATTGGTGTTGCAGCCAGTAAGCATCGGGTTGCTGTTCTACTGCTTTATTGTACCAGGCAAGGGCCTGGTTAAGGTCTTTGCCATTGTCCATGTAGTATTGTGCAGCCTGTGCATAAGGCGGTTTGTCTGTTTTCATGGCTGCATCGATAGAAGCCATGATCTTGGAATCAATATCTGTAGAGATCGGCAGGTTCACCACAGAGTTTCCCCACATCAGTAGCAGATCGCAGGTAGTGGGCCTTACATTGGCAAATTCAATAGTGAATGTTTCCACTGCTTTTTTCAGTTTGGTGACCGGGGCAACCACACGCACTACATCACTTTCCTGTTTATAGGCAGCAGGACTGGTTACATTGGTTTGTTTGCTGATGATAAGTGTCCATTCTTTTTTGCCGGGAATGCTGAGCAATCCATATTTTCCGGCAGGCACTTTTGTATCGCCGATAATTACTTCGTCGCCAAAAGTGAGGGTAGTGGCATTATTGGCCCCTGTACGCCATACTTCTCCTGCAGGAGCAATATCAGTGTACATTTTCCGGTTTTTAATACCGGGCCGGGAATAGGATAATTCAATTGCTGAAATACCGAAGTCCTGTTTTACGGTTTGAGTGGGACTGGGAGCAGGTGTTTTGACCTGGGCATTCCCACTGATCAGCAGAAACGCTGCAATCGCTGAAAGTAATAGCCTTTTCATTGAGATGGGTTTTGGTTTGGTTAGAGTATTGCGGCAAAGATACTAAACCTGTTTTAGTTTCTTGTTGGTGTCGACCTGGTTTAGATGTGGGATGCTGCTGCCGTTAGAATGGAATTGTCACCGTTGTCCGCTTCCCGTTCTTTACCTTCCGTTTCCACTTTGGACCTTCTTTAAGCAGGCGGATGGCTTCTTTATCGCAGACCTCGCAAAGTGATTTTACCACTTTGATATTGATGGGTTCACCCAATTGATTCACTTCAAAAGAAAGTTCCACTTCGCCTCCTTCAGACCGTTTGTTTTTGTACGTCTCCGGTATATTGAGGTTATTGGCGAGATAAGTATCATAATTGCTCCAGCCGTCTGCAGGTTCGGGCTCTTCCAACACCATATTGCCATCACGCAAACGGGTATTTACTTTCTTGTTGCTAAGCACTACTTCAGTAAGGCTGCGGTCATCTTTCAACATCACTTTGTTGAGGGCGGGCCCATTTTGAAGTTGCGCAGTATTGTTTTCAAATCCAAGAGAGCGCACCTGCACGTCCATTACAGAGTCGGGTGAGGTGAGCACGAAATTACCCTGTGCATCGCTATAGGTGCCTACATTGTCGCGGCTATTGGTGATGTTGGCAAAGGGCAGCGGATTATTTTGCTCATCGGTCACCTTTCCACGGAAAATATTGTTTTGCATGAAAGCCTGAGCGCGGCGTGATTTGGCTGCAGGAGATGCATTCCTTGCAACATCTTCTTTTGACAATACATTGTAGTTGTATTGAGCCTGTGATCTGTTTTGCTGCCAGGCTGCCAGGCTTTCGGCATTACTGAGCGAGTCAGCTTTTATTTTCTTGACCATCTCATCCCTTGCTGCAATGCCGGCGGCTTTTTCTTCGAGTTCTGTATGTGGCGCTGCCTGTACCAGGGCTGGGGCAGCGGGAACTGATTGTTTAGTGCTTTGATTGGGGGTAGTACCATGCTGAGCGGTAATAGCAACGGAATCTTTTGCTACATCTGCCTGCACTTCTGCAGTGGCTGCTGTAGTTGTTTTTGTATGGCTGTCTTTTGCGATGGAAGCAGCCGTATCCTGATTTCTTTCCTGTGTCGTTGTTTGTGCAATATTTTTTTCTTTCCGGTCAAAACCAAGTTTGTAAACCAGCAAACCAGCGCCTCCTATAGCTACGATCATGGCAGCAGCCCTTAACCAGCCAAAGGGTTTGGAAGGAGCTGCCAGTGGTACCACTTTTTTATCTCCGTCTTCCAGTCTTTCCGCCAGTCTTCTTTTTAACTCATCGGTATCTGCAGGCAGGCTCACCCCTTCAGCAGCATAGCCTTCCAGTGCGTCTGCCAGAAACGGATCTTCAAGGGCTGCTTTTTCCAGCGCATGCATTTCTGCAGGCGTCAGCCTCCCTTCATGATATTTCCGGATATCATCGGCGTTGAATGAAATATGGTTGTTGTCTCCCTGCACTATCGGATTATTATTGATTGGTTGTATTTACAATGCTTTCATTTTTTTCCATACATATCTTCAGGTTCCTTCTTCCGTTCTGGATAGAACTGCGCACCTGGTTCCAATCCCTGCCGGTGGTGCTGGCTATTTCATGATAGGATTTTCCTTCCAGATAAAACAGCCGGATGGCCAGGCTTTGCTCCTCTGCCAGCGTGCCGATACAGTATTCCAGCTTGCGGAAATTCTCTTCTTTTTCCAATACGCCATTCAGATGCACATTTTCCTCATTTTGCACAAGCTCTGTTTTGAACTCCACCGTTTTCAGGTTCCTGGGTGTTCTTAATTGCATCAGGCAGTGATTCTTAGCTAGTTGATGCAACCAGCCTTTGAAATTGTCCACTTCATGCTTGCGCAGCTTGGATACCAGCTCTTCAAATATATGCATCACGCCATCTTTGGCTATTTCCGGTTCCCTGAAATATTTAAGGCAAACACCATATACCAGCTCCATATACCGCTGGTACAACTGACCAAGCACGGCCAGGTCGCCTGTATCCTTGTAGCGGGATACGAGTTCTTTATCACTCAGTGAGTTGTCCTGTATATTCTTGATAAAAGACACTGGCTAAAATTAATAAATAACTGCCGAAATCACGTAGTGATAATTTATGGAAGCTTTTTCTGCCCGGATCTCTCTTTAACAGTTTTTTTAAAACAGTCCTGTGTAATTTTTTTGAACAGCTCATCCATTTTAAAAACAAATCTTATGCAACGGATAATTTTTATGTTGATACCCCTCGTGATCTGCTTGCTTGCATTCCGTCCCCTGGATATTCAAACAGTGCATGGTAAAATAACAGACGAGGCGGGAAATCCCCTTGTAGGTGTAACAGTAATCGTAAAAGGAACAAGGACGGCCACCTCGTCCAACGCAGATGGGACTTACCAGATCAGTGTAAAGAATGAAAAAGCCACCCTTGTGTTTTCATTGGTAGGTTTTGAGTCGAAGGAAATAAAGATCAAAGGAAAGACCGAAATAAATGTTTCGTTGGCAGCCTCCTCTCAAAACCTGGAAGAAGTGGTGATCGTAGGTTATGGACAGAAAAATGACCTGGCCGACTATGAGTCGCGGATATCGCCTGCCGATGGTTATGCAAAAAAGAGCGTGCCAATGGCTTTGCAGGGAAAGGTTGCGGGAGTTGTGGTCAGAGGTAATAATGGCTATCGTGCCAATGGCCGGTACAGGGATCAAAAGCCTGTTCATTTCAATACAGAAGACTACGATGCGATCAATGAAACGCGTTTCCTGAAAACATCAGATAACCCGCTTTCCACTTTTTCCATTGATGTGGATGCAGCATCTTACAGCAATGTGCGCCGCTTTTTGAACCAGGGGCAATTGCCACCTTCAGGTGCCGTGCGTATCGAAGAAATGATCAACTACTTCAAGTATGATTATCCGCAACCAGTTGGTGAACATCCTTTTTCCATCAATACAGAAATATCCGATGCTCCCTGGAATAAAGATCATAAGCTGGTGCTGATCGGCCTGCAGGGGAAAAAGATACCGGCAAATAATCTGCCTGCGTCCAATCTCGTATTCCTGATCGATGTATCGGGCTCAATGGATGAACCAAATAAGCTTCCGCTGGTAAAGGCTTCGATGAAAATGCTGGTTGATCAGTTGAGAGAACAGGACAAGGTATCTATTGTAGTGTATGCAGGTGCGGCAGGCCTGGTATTGAAACCTACTTCCGGCAGTGAAAAGATCAAAATAAAAGATGCGATCGATAATCTGAACGCAGGTGGTTCCACAGCAGGTGGTGAAGGTATTCGCCTGGCTTATAAAACAGCCAATGAATTTCTTGTGAAAGGCGGCAATAATCGTGTGATACTTTGCACCGATGGAGATTTCAACATAGGTGAAAGCAGTGATGCTTCTATGGAAAAATTGATAGAAGAAGAACGTAGAACAGGCGTGTTCCTGACAGTGCTGGGTTATGGTATGGGGAATTACAAAGACAATAAAATGCAGAAGCTGGCAGATAAAGGAAACGGTAATCACGCTTATATAGATGGCCTCAGTGAAGCAAAAAAAGTGCTGGTAAATGAATTCGGCGGCACTTTGTTCACCATTGCCAAAGATGTGAAGCTGCAGGTAGAATTCAATCCTGCTATTGTGCAGGGCTATCGCCTTATCGGTTATGAAAACAGGATGCTGGCCAAAGAAGATTTTAACGATGATAAAAAAGATGCTGGTGAACTGGGCAGTGGGCATACAGTGACAGCATTGTATGAGATCATACCCGTAGGAGTGAAAAGTGATTTTCTGGCTACAGTTGATCCGCTGAAATATCAGAAAGGAAATAACCAGCCGGCAACAACCTCATCAGGCAATGAAATGTTTACGGTAAAATTCCGCTACAAAGCACCCGATGGCAATACCAGCCGCCTGCTGGAGAAAGCTGTAAAGAATGAAGCACTGGCATTGAACAGGACCTCCGATAATTTCCGTTTTGCAGCTTCAGTGGCAGAGATGGGATTATTGCTGCGTCAATCTGAATTCAAAGGAAATGCTTCGTTTGATCAGGTGATCAGTTTGGCGAAGAGTGCCCGTGGTAGTGACGAAGAAGGTTACAGAAGTGAATTTATCCGGCTGGTGGACAATGCGAAACTGCTGGCAAAAGAAAAACCTGTTGTTCCTTCAGAAGAAGTTGGGAAAAGATAAACCTGATGTATACTAACGTAATTGTGTGTTGAAGGTGTCCTATTGAAAATAATCATCTAACAGCCGGTTAGTGATACGGGGCTGGTATTTACCGGCCCCTTTTATACAAAAAACAAAGTCTTATGAGGTATCTGTACATTTCTTTCTTTTTATGTTTAATAGCAGGAAAGGGCTTTTCACAAACCAGTGTTGATAGTGTAACAACAAAAGGTGATCCTGGCCCTCTCCGTCTTTTTATCCGGTGTCAGGCGACCATGAAAGATGATGGGCCTCTTTTCATTGCTGATGGTGTATTGGTTGACTCAAACTTTATCAGGAAGATCAGTCCCGATGATATTGAGTCCATTGATATTCTAAAAGATAGTTATGCCGCTGCAATTTATGGAAGCCCGGCTTGTAATGGTGTGATTATAATTACCACCAAAGCCGCCAGGATGAGGCAGTTTCTGGTGAAGGACCTGCTGGAAGGAGATGGTGTTTCCGGCGCAACGCTTACGTTTATTTCTTTGAAGGATGAAAGAGACAGTCTGCGGTTTGCGGCAGATGAGCAGGGTATTGTAAAAACAACATTATTGAAGCCAGGCGAAGAGTATAAAATAGTTGTCAGTTCTGTTGGGTATAAACCCTTGTCTGAAACATATAAGAACACATCTCCCTTTTTGCCCAGGCAGTTTCTACTGGAAAGGGATGTAAAAGAAAATATACCGGTGGTAGTAATCTCCGGAGTCACTGTTCGGTGCAGGCTTAGTACAGGCTGTTACGCTACTATATCATATACATCATTTATTGCTGATCTGAAGAGTAATGAATCGTTGTCCACCCGTATTTATCCTAATCCTCTAAGAAGAGGAAATATTATGAAACTGGAGATAGATGTACAGAAAGAAAACCCATTGCAAATAAGAATTGCCAACCTTAACGGGTCAGGATTGCGCTTAATGACCTATCATCCTTTCAAAGGCATGAACAGGATAGAAGTCCCTACCGAAAGCCAATGGGCCGCGGGAATATATTTCATTCAGATACTGGATGAAAAAGGAAAATTATTAAAACAAGACAAACTCCTCATTCAATAATTTTTTATGGCCAGACATATTCAACTAATCATTCCCAAACCCTGCCATGAAAGCTGGGACAAAATGAGCCCGGTGGAGCAAGGCCGGTTCTGTGATTCCTGTCAAAAGAAAGTAATGGATTTTACAGGAATGAGCGATGAAAAACTGGCGGCTTTAAAAGAATCAACAAGATCATCCCTGCAATTATGGATACTGTATCCCGTTACTTCAAAGTGTTCCCCAATCCCGTTCCTTCAGGCGGCAGTTTGAATATTGAACTGGCCAATAAAGTAAAAGAGGGCTATTACTATCTGCTGGTAACAGGCCTCGATGGCAAACGGGTCTTTCAGAAAGAAATATGGATCGATGCGGAAGCAAAAGTGATGAACATAGAGCTTCCTTCTATCACTGCGGGTAATTATATCGTCAGTTTGAAAAGCCGGAAAACAGGGAAGGAGTTCGGGGAAAAGCTCATGATCCGGTAGCGGTGAGAAATTGTTTATATCGCCAAGGGCGCAAAGGATACGCAAAGAGCGCAACGGTAATATTTTTTGCGTTCTTTGCGTATCCTTTGCGCCCTTGGCGATACTTCTACGCCGAACGGCTATCATTAAACGCCGGATGAAAATTCTCCAGTGTCTTTCTCAAAAACTCCCTGTCCAGATGCGTATATATTTCTGTAGTTGTAATGCTCTCATGCCCCAGCATTTCCTGCACTGCACGGAGGTCTGCGCCTCCTTCCACCAGGTGAGTGGCAAAAGAATGCCGGAATGTATGCGGCGATACGGTTTTATGAATACCTGCTTTTTTCACCAGTTCTTTAATGATAAGAAAGATCATCACCCGGGATAATTTACTGCCGCGGTTATTCAGGAACACGATGTCTTCATTTCCCGGTTTGGGTTGTGTGTGCACCCTTATCTGTTTTATATACAGCGTGAGATATTTGATGGCGCTGCTGCCGATAGGTACCAACCTTTCCTTATCGCCTTTGCCCAGTACACGGATAAAACCTACATCGAGATAAAGCTGTGAAAGTTTCAGGTTCACGACCTCACTTACCCGCAATCCGCAACTGTACATGGTTTCGAGGATGGCTTTATTTCTTCCTCCCTCCGGTTTGCTGAGGTCCAGTTGCGTAATAATGGCTTCTATTTCATCATAGCTTAAAACATCGGGTAAAGCCCTTTTCAATTTGGGCGCCTCCAGCAGGGTGGTGGGATCAATGCGTGTAATGTTTTCCAGCAAACAATATTTATAGAATGATTTGATGCCGGAAATGATCCTGGCCTGTGAAGTGGGTGTCATGCCAAGCTCTGTGATCCATTTCAGGAACTGTTGCAGTTCTTTCAGTTCGATATCGCCGGGGTTTTTTAAAGAAGAAGCCTCCTGCAGGTATTGCGTTAGCTTGTCAATATCCCGCAGGTAGGCTTCAATGGAATTATCAGCCAGTGATTTTTCCAGTTGCAGATAGGCTTTGAATCCTTTTTTGTAAGCCTCCCACATAATAAGCGTTTATAGTTTGCGCTTTATTTCAGTTCAATGTTTTTTGATTTGACCTGCCATTCATCTCCGATCTTCACTTTGGCCCAGATGCTGGTAGGAGTAATATTTACTGAATCAATAAATTCATGTATGGCATCATAATCAATGTCCAGCTTTTGTCCGAAGGTCATCATGGCCTGTTTGCCGGTGGTCATGTCTTCCACAAAGAGATTGCCACGGTCTGAATACGCAATGAGTCCTTTGGCAACGGCAAATTTGGGATCAAAAGAATTGATGGCGCTGGTTTTACGGCCAAGCGGATCACGGCCGTTGAAAGGAATTTTCAGGAGATAGCCACGGCCATTGCTGCAATCGTTAAAAGCCACCCAGGCATAGCTGGTGTCTTTAATAAAGCAACTAACCGCTTGAGGGTTCAGTTTTACAGGGGCGCCCACAAGATCAGGTATGCCCAGTTTACGGTTATCACCCATGCCACTATAGCTCCAGGCGATCGTATCGGCATTGCAGTTTGCTGCACTGATATACACATAAGGTTTCAGGGGATGCGTGTCATCAACAAATCTTATACTGTCTTTCAGGCAAATGGTATCGCAGAAAGAAGGCGGGCCGCCGGCAGATTTGCAGGAACTGAAGGCCCATGCAATGGATACGGTGACAACAAGCAAAAGAACTATTCTCATATTTTATTGGTTTAGTGAGTGAAACAAAAATAACCAATGGGCCGCTTCGGAAGCAAAATAATTTTCGAATTTGCCACCTGGTTTACATTAAGCTTACTATTATTGTTGTGCACTGTGTTGCTCCTGCCAGACCTTTTAGTAGTATCTTCGGCCTATGAGCGATATGAAACCCATTAATCTGCGTGCATTTAAAAAAACAGTGCTGAAAAATAAAGGAACTTTCAGACGTTTTCTATCGAAACTGGAAAAGCAACCGCCCCGCGGACTGGAGAAATTGACTATTGCAGTTGAAAAAGAAGTATGGCAGGAAGTGGATTGTCTGTCCTGTGCCAACTGCTGCAAGACCATGACACCTACTTTTAATACTGCCGATCTGAAAAGGATCTCCAAACATTTTGGCCAAACCCCGGAAGAATTCGCGAAGCAATGGTTAAAAAGGGAAAGAGGCGGTGACAGGGACTGGATCAATAAGACCGAGCCCTGCCAGTTCCTTAATCTCAAGGACAATAAATGCAGTATTTACGCTATCCGCCCTGCCGATTGCGCAGGATTCCCGCATCTGCCGAAGAAGATGAAGGATTATGTGCATGTGCATAAACAGAATGTTGAATATTGCCCGGCAACATATAAACTGGTAGAGAAAATGATGACGCGTATACCATAGTTATAGAAATACATCTTGTAATAGAAAATATTCTGTCTCTTTATTCCTGTGTACCGTAATAGCCAGGATATCGTATTGTATCCATTTATATCCGGGGTAAAGGGATAGAAATCTATTGACAGCCTGCTGAAGATGCCTGAATTTTTTACGGGTAACTTTTTCTTCCGGACAAACGCCAGGAAAAAATCTCCGGCATTTTACTTCGATAATATGAAGGATGCCGTTCTTTCTGGCTATGATATCGATCTCATAATGGGAATACCGCCAATTGATATGTAAAATTTCGTAGCCTTTTTCCTTTAACCAGGCCACTGCCATTTTTTCTCCTTCTTCTCCTAATTCATTATGTAATGCCATAGTGTATCTTTACCTTTTCAGAAAGGTAAAAGATTCAATATGCAGGACATTGGGAAATTAACAGGAACTGTAAAGCATTATGACTGGGGCGGCGACGTTTTTATACCGGCTTTGCTTGATGTTTTGAACGAGAAAGGAAAACCTTATGCAGAATACTGGCTGGGTGTGCATCCGCAGGCTGATTGCAAGGTGGTTTTTCCGGACAATACCGCGCTTTTGCTGCGTGATTATATTGCGCAGGAAGGAGATAAGGTATTGGGCCCTTATGTAAGCCGGCGGTTTGGCAATATGCCTTATCTGCTGAAAGCGCTTGATGTCAGGGATATGCTTTCCATTCAGGTGCATCCTTCCAAAGCAGAGGCGGAAAAGGATTTTGCTGCAGAAAATGCGCTTGGCGTACCGCTTGATTCTCCGCAACGCAATTATAAAGACAATAATCATAAGCCGGAACTGATGGTGGCAATGGGTGAATTCTGGCTGTTGCATGGATTCCGGCCGCCTGCAAGCATGAAGCAGGTGCTGATGCAAACCCCTGAGTTGGCCTTCCTGCTTCCTGTTTTTGAAAAAGATGGTTATGCAGGTTTATATAAACTGGTAATGGAAATGCCACAGGAAGAAGTGAATGATCGTCTCGGTCCTTTGCTCGATCGTATCCTTCCTTTATATAAAGCTGGTAAACTCCAGAAATCCAGTCCCGATTACTGGGCTGCAAAAGGAACCCTTACTTTTTCCCAGCCGGGCAAGACCGATAGGGGGATATTTTCTGTTTACCTCTTCAATCTTGTACAGGTTGATAAAGGTCAGGCCATTTTCCAGGACGCCGGTGTGCCGCATGCTTATCTGGAAGGGCAGAATATCGAGATCATGGCAAGTTCAGATAATGTATTGCGTGGCGGGCTTACCAATAAACATATTGATGTAAAGGAACTGCTGAAGCATGTAAAATGTGAAGCTACTTATCCGGCCGTGCTTAATGGGGAAAAGAAAGGGCAGGAGGTTGTTTATAAAACCCCGGCCCCGGATTTTGAACTCAGTTCTTTTGAGCTTAAAAAAGGCGATACCGCATCACTGGATATTCTTACCACAGATATATTACTGTTGGTAAAAGGGGCTGTGCAGGTAAGCAGCCAGCATGGAACGGTGGAGATCAGGATAGGGGAGCCATCGGCTGTACTTTTCCCTGCTAAAAATATACGGCTGCAGGCGCTGGAAGACAGCCTTGTTTTTAAAGCTACTGTGCCACAGCCATAATCCCCCCTATCGGCGAGTGATACGGTTTAAAAGTTGAGAATGCCTGTATATTGACCTTTAAACACTTAAACTTTTAAACTTCAAATTGAAGAAATCTCCAAAATGAGCCCCAAACTCACGCCTTGAGATTTGCGTAATTGTTTTATTTTTGCCTATCCTGGGTCCCAGGAAAAAATATTTGACCATGAAACTGAATAAATCAACAATCTGGGCATTTGTAATATTACTGGTTACGGCTTCTCTCTACCGCACCTGGGACGGCCGTCCTTTTGGTTTTGCGCCACAGATGGCCATGGCCCTCTTTGGCGGTGCTGTGATCCGCGACAAACGTTTTGCGGTATTGCTGCCCCTGCTTTCCCTGCTGATTTCCGATGTTCTGTATGAGATATTATATGCAAACGGCTTAAGTTCCATCAAAGGCTTTTATGAAGGCCAGTTGTTCACTTACCTGCTGTTTATCGGCATCACGTTCTTTGGCATGCTGATGAAAAAGATCAACTTCAAAAACGTGCTGGGCTTTACTGTCAGCGGATCGCTGCTCTTTTTCCTGGCTTCCAATTTCGGTGTTTGGGCTGCAGGCGCAGGTTTGAACAGACCTAAAACTTTTGACGGTCTGATGCTGTGTTACGGTGATGCTCTTGCTTTTTACAGGGATTATGGCCTGATCAATGGATTTTATGGTAACCAGTTGTTGGGCGACCTGTTCTTCAGCGGATTGCTTTTCGGAGCTTTTGTCCTTATCAGGAATTATTTCTTCAAACCGGTTGTTTTGAAGTCTGAAGCTTAAGGATCGGTCTTAATTTTTTATAAAAGCTTTACGGATACCGTAAAGCTTTTTCTTTTTAGAAAGTTCCGGCTTGTTTATTCAAGTATTCCGAACCAGTATTTTTCGTGCAGCACTTTTTCTTTTACAGTCGCATTGATTCTTTTTTGAAATAAAGGACAATTCAGCACCAGCGTATGAAACTCACCGTTCTCTCCGCAGGCATCAATGCCTATTGATTCCAGTTCTTCCACTACTATAGGAGTAAGGGTTTGCCCGATAAAACGTTCGCCCATTATTTCATTACAGCTTACGATAATGGTTTCAATGCCGGAATCCAGCATTTGCAGCACCAGTTCTTTCCGGTTTTGCAGCCAGAGCGGTAATATAGCTTCCAGTCCTACCACAGCACACACTTTCTCTTCCCAATCGCGGTGCGCTTGCAGGTCTATATCCCCGAATACGGCATGACTGAGTTGATATTCTTCTTTCAGGGACCTTAATGCGGCAGTAAAATTCTTTTCATAATCATTCCATGAACTGCTGATCAGCTTTACGGGCAGGCCTGCTTCTGCAGCCTGTTGTTTCAATATGGCTGAAGGTATGCCATGGGAGCGGGAGATCTTTCCTTCTTCATTCAATACATTCAGCAACACTTTTGGTGAATAGCCGGCCGCTTTTGCTTTCATTAAAGCAAAGCAACTGTCTTTTCCTCCGCTCCAGGAGCAAAGCGCGTTTTTTGAGTTCATGCTGTTTAATTAAAATTCAGGCTTCAGGAAAAAAGGGAATCTTTTTCATTCTCATATCCTGTATCCGGCAGCAGATTCTTTCCATCAGCCGCCGTAGTGGCCAGCACATCGCATCGGTTATTATAAGGGTTGTCGGCATGGCCTTTTACCCATATAAACCTGATCTGGTGTTTTTGTGAAAGGCGATGAAAGATCGTCCACAGGTCTTTATTTTTTTTCCCGCCTTTGAAATCAGTTGCTATCCATTTTTTTAACCAACCCTGTTCCACTGCTTTCACTACATACTGGCTGTCAGAATAGATAGTGACCTTCGAACCGTCTTTTTTCAATGCCTGCAAACCGGCGATCACGGCCATCAGTTCCATCCGGTTGTTGGTAGTGAGCCGGTAGCCCTGGGATAGTTCTTTCCGATGGTGACCTGCCATTAATATGGTACCGTATCCGCCGGGGCCGGGATTACCGCGGGAAGAACCATCGGTGTATATGGTGATATCGCTCATTTAATAATTACTGTTTCTATGCTAACAATGATAAAGCCTTTTTTAAACCTGGAACACTCCTGTTTTCAATTCTCCCATCAATGGATTGTGGTCTGCTGCTTTTATTCCCTCTGAAATTAATTTTCTTGTATCAATGGGATCAATGATATCATCTACCCATAGGCGGGCAGCAGCATAATAGGGCGAGGTTTGTTTTTCATAACGCCCTTTTATTTCATCCAGCAATTGCTGCTCCTGTGCGGCCGTTACCTCTTTTCCTTTTGCTTTCATGCCTGCCACCTGTATCTGTAAAAGCGTTTTGGCCGCCTGGTCGCCACCCATCACCGCAATTTTGGCCGAAGGCCAGGCATAGATAAAGCATGGATCATAAGCTTTGCCACACATGGCATAGTTGCCAGCCCCATAAGAGTTGCCAATGATAATGGTGATCTTCGGAACTACAGAATTGGCTACGGCATTCACCAGTTTGGCCCCGTCTTTTATAATGCCTGCATGTTCACTGCGGCTGCCTACCATAAAGCCGGTCACGTCCTGCAGGAAAACAAGCGGTATTTTTTTCTGATTGCAGTTCAGGATAAAACGGGCTGCTTTATCGGCGCTGTCATTATAGATCACACCGCCCATCTGCATTTCTCCTTTTTTGCTTTTAACGATCTTGCGCTGGTTCGCCACAATGCCAACAGCCCAGCCGTCGATACGGGCATAACCGCACACGATCGTTTTGCCATAATCCTGTTTGAATTGCTCAAAAGCAGAATCGTCTACAATGCGTTCAATGATGTCCACAATATCATAAGGCTTTCCATCGGTAGGGAAAAGTCCATACAACTCCTGCGGATCTTTTTTTGGCGGGACAGCTTTGATGCGGTCAAACCCTGCTTTTTCTTTTTCACCCAGCATGGACATGATCTTTTTTATCTGATCAAGACATTCATGCTCGGTCTTGAATTTATAATCGGCAATGCCGGATATTTCTGTATGCGTTACGGCACCGCCCAGTGTTTCCGTATCAATATCTTCTCCGATCGCAGCTTTCACGAGATAGGGGCCTGCCAGGAATATAGAGCCGTTATTTTCCACCATCAGTGTTTCATCGCTCATGATGGGGAGATAGGCACCACCTGCTACGCAGGCACCCATCACCGCAGCGATCTGCGTGATGCCCATACCGCTCATCCTGGCATTGTTGCGGAATATGCGCCCGAAATGTTCTTTATCAGGGAATATTTCATCCTGCATGGGAAGATAGACCCCGGCACTGTCTACCAGGTAAATGACCGGTAAATGATTTTCCATCGCCATTTCCTGCAGGCGCAGGTTTTTCTTGCCGGTAATGGGAAACCAGGCCCCGGCTTTTACTGTCTGGTCATTGGCCAGTATCACGCATTGGCGGCCGCTTACATAACCGATCCCTGCTACTGTGCCGCCTGCAGGGCAACCGCCCTGTTCTTCATACATGCCATAGCCTGCAAAAGCACCGATCTCAATAAAAGGGGCATCTTTATCCACCAGGTATTCGATCCTTTCCCTTGGTGTAAGCTTATTCTTTTCTTTCTGCTTTGCCTGCGCTTTTTTGCCGCCCCCTTCATAGATCCTGTCCAGCTTTTGCTGCCGGTGACTGAGCAGCAGTTTCATGCTGTCTTCATTGCGGTTGAATTCGATATTCATATTTACAGATCGTTGTGGGGCAAAGATAGGAGCTATCCCAGCTTCCTCCGGCAATAGTTGCTTCATTGGTTGCAACAAAAAAGCCGGCGATCAAATTTCGCCGGCTTTTGCTCTATGTGAGATCAAATTAGAAGTTGATACGGAGCCCCAACTGGCTGATATACCTCGCACTCAGTCCGGGAACAGAGCTGGTGCTCAGGCCCCATGGTGTACCTGTTTGAGGGTTGAACCTGTATTGAGGTGTAAGATTGCTGGCAGAAACATATCCTGCAAACTGTATCAATGAATACTGATCGAAGTTCAGGAAGTAAGTTTTACCCCAGTTCCGGTTCAGCATATTGGTAAAGTTGGCTACGTTGTAGCTCAGTTGTACAGTATAAGTTTTGCCGCCCAGCTTAACGTTGAAATCCTGCTGGATCTGCAGATCAACTATATTGGTGAAAGGCAACCTGGAACCGTTGCGTTCAGCAAACTGGCCTCTGCGTTTGTTCAGGTATTTGTTTCCTGCAATATAATCATCCAGCATCTGGCGCTGCTCAGTTTGTGTATATGTTACGTTGTTCACGGTGTTGCTCAGGAATGACATGGACTGTATTTCTGAAGACGTGGGAACGTAGATCAGATCACCAAACGCGCTGCGGCCATTATCGCCGATCATGCTGTTAGAATAGATATAGCTGAATGGCGCTCCCTGCTGGCCATTGTAAACAAGGCTGACAGTTGTGGCCATTTTGCCTTGCAGGTAGCTGAACTTCTTGGATACATAAGCGCTGATGCGATGTCCCAGATCGAAGTCAGATGTAGAACGGACAACAAAGTTCCTTCCCTGAACGGTTTCCATTGTATTCCATTGAGAGTTGTTTTGAGAGCTGGTAGTCTCGTTGTTTACGATAGAGCTGCCATATACCCAGTTAGCGTTGAATGCCCAGCCATTGCGGAAGGCTTTATCGATAGAAAGGCTCAGGTTATAAGAGTAACCTTTTTTACCGGGATTATTATACAACAGGTAGATGCCTGTGTATGGGTTAGCACCGGAAGAACGCAGCGGGATATTAGCAGGAGTGCCGCCGAAAGAATATACGTTTCTTGAACCTGGTCCAACAGAGGTCATGGTCGGAGGCAGGATATTTATGTTCTGGTAGTAGATCTCCTGAAGGTTCTTGGTGAATAAACCTTCAACTGATACGGTCCATCCTTTGCCCAGTTGCTTATCAACAGCAAGTGATGTACGGAAGATCTTAGGCAGTTTGAACTCTTTTGCCATCAGGTCCATTTGACCTTTGGAGTTAGCCAGGCTGATGCCGAAATCAGCAGAAGTGTACTGATTGTATGGATCAGGTCTGAAGAACGGAGCCGGAACAGAAGCGATCTGCGTTGCTGTAGGATCAATACCTCCAACGCTTACACCATTATTGTTGTATACGCCACCAGGCCATACAAGAGGCATACGTCCTGTGAACAAGCCTACACCACCACGGATGGTGATCGCTTCTTCAGGTATACGGTAAGTAAATCCTACCCTTGGTGAAACTGACCAGGGCACATTGGCAATTTGTCCTGAACGTGCACCATGAAGGTCGTAGTAGGGAGAGATTTTAGCAATAGCTGAATCGTTGAAGAAAGCATCTGTTTTTGGTGTTGTCAGGAACTCTGTTTTGTCCAAACGAACACCCAGGTTCAGCGTAAAGCGGTCACTCACCCTGAACTCGTCATTGACAAAGAAGGCGAGGTTGATGTATTTGAACGCTGCTGCAGAAGCTGTGCTCTTTTCATTGTTGTTATCCAACAGGGAGAAGCTGCGCTGGTAACGGGTAGGGTTCTGGCCTGTCATGAAAGCATTCAGGCTGGCATATGTATAGGTACCGAAGTTATCACGGATGAATACGTTCTTCGCATCACTGTAAAGGTTATCCGTGCCAATTGTCATGGCGTGTTTGCCCAGGTTGATCTTGAAGGCATCATACAATGTCCAGTTTTTCTGGGCCAACAGGTTGGCACCGGAGAAGTTCTCTGTTCCGAACACATAACGGCCGGCACCATCGGTAATGGTTACACGGGGGAAAGGCTGTCCGATCGGGTTCCTGTCGTCCAGTACATTCGTATAGGTCAGCAGGAAACGGTTGGTGCTTCCACGTTTGAAAGTACTTCTCAACTCACCTGTGGCAGTATGGGAAGTGGTGGGGAAGATATAACCGTTATTATAGAAGTTGATCGATGTAGTGGCGCTGGATGATGTATTGTATCTCTCACCATCATTATAACGGTAGCTGAAAGTAAGTTTATTGGAGCTGTTGAGGTTCCAGTCAACTTTTGCAGTGATACGGGTAGCTTTTACTTTTTCGGGATTGTCCAGGAAAGAACCTGGTTCGTAGCCGAATGTATTTCTTAAGTAGTTAGCTAATTTGTTTACTGAATCAATATTGCCATTTCCACGGTAAGTGGTCATATCAAATGGCTGAGGGCGCTCTTCTTTCTGGTATTCGCCCAGTAAGAAGAAGAACAGCTTGTTTTTGATGATCGGCCCGCCAACCCTGAAACCATAAAGCTGGTTTTTGAATGGTGCGAGGCGGGTAGCATTTTCTTTGGGAACACCGGGTGTTTTACCGGCAAGCTTTTCATCCCTGTAATATCCCCATACAGATCCTGTTACCGTATTTGTACCGGAACGGGTCGTAGCATTGATACCGCCACCGGTGAAACCACCGATCGAAGCGTCATAAGGGGAGATAACTACCTGGAACTGGTCGATAGCGTCTATTGAAATGGGGTTGATATTGGCCTGGCCGCCGTTGGTACCTGATGCAGCAAGACCGAACACATCGTTATTAATGGCGCCATCAATATAAAAGGCGTTAAAGCGGTTGTTCTGACCTGCGATAGAGATACCTGCTCCGTCTGAAGTCACTTTAGCCTGGGGAGTGTACCTGAGGTAGTCATTAAGGTTTCTGTTAACCGTAGGGATACCGCTTATTTTATCCCTGCCGATGGATGTTTCAGTACCGACCCGGCCGCTATTGCCTGATCTTCTTGCTGCTACAACAACCTCTGTCAGGTTGCCTGCCGCATCGGGGAGTACTATATTAAAGTTTGCTTTGTCACCAAGCGAGAGGAAAACATCGTTTCTTGTTTCGGGAGTAAAGCCAACAAAGGAGAAAGTGATGGAGTAAGGGCCGCCGGGCTGCATATTGTTTATGTTGAAACTGCCGCCGCTGCGGGAAATTACCCGGTAAATTGTTCCTGTAGGCACGTGGGTCGCTGTAATGGTAGCTCCTACAAGAGGTTCATTGTTCGAACCCTTTACAGTACCGCCTATACTACTGTTCGTTTCTTGAGCCAATAAGGCAAAAGGAATAGCCAACAACACAAGCGAGTGTGTGAGTCTCTTAAGCATATTAGTTAAATTTTCGTGAATGTGGTGCAAAGAAAGGGATTATTCCTTTACTAAATATAGCCAAAATATTAACAAATTGTCATGCTATAATGCCCGTGAAGGACAGTCTGCTAGGGGTTTATGCTGCTTTTATCTTTTAGCAGTTTTGTACCTCTATATACCATTCCGGCTACTAAGCAATTAAATGTTATACACGTTTTTAAGCCAACTTTCGCTTCCCTGCTTTGTTTATTACCTTTGTAAAAATTATCTGTATGTTCGATTCCATAGAGGATGCTATCCGGGATATCCGGAATGGCAAAATGGTAGTGGTGGTGGATGATGAAGACCGTGAAAATGAAGGCGATTTTATTACAGCCGCAGCCAATATAACCCCCGAAATAGTCAATTTTATGAGCAAGCATGGCCGCGGACTGATCTGCGTGCCACTGCCGGAAGACCGTTGCGATGAACTTGGGCTTGAGCTCATGGTCAGCAACAATACCGCCCTGCACGAAACCGCTTTTACGGTTTCAGTCGATCTGCTGGGCAATGGCTGCACCACCGGTATCTCAGCCCATGACCGGGCGAAAACCATCCAGGCGTTGATTGATCCCTTCTTGGATTCCAAGGACTTAGGCCGCCCTGGCCATATTTTTCCTTTACGTGCTAAAAAAGGCGGTGTGCTGAGAAGAGCAGGGCATACAGAAGCGGCTGTTGACCTGGCCCGGCTGGCCGGTTTTCCCGCTCCTTATGGCGGAGTGCTGGTAGAGATCATGAATGATGATGGCAGCATGGCCCGGCTCCCCGAATTGATCGAAGTAGCGAAAAAATTCGATTTCCGGCTTATTTCCATAAAAGATCTTATAGAATACAGGCTAAAACGCGATTCCCTGATAGAAGAGATCGTTCGCGTGGACATGCCTACCCGTTACGGCGACTTTAAGCTTGTCGCTTTCAAGGAAAAGAATTCTGTAAACGAACACCTGGCCCTTATAAAAGGAGAATGGGAAAAAGATGAGCCGGTGCTTACCCGCGTACACTCTTCCTGCTTCACCGGCGATATACTTGGTTCACTCCGTTGCGATTGTGGGGAACAACTGCACAAAGCCATGGAGATGGTGGAAAAAGAAGGGAAGGGCGTGATCCTTTATATGAACCAGGAAGGCCGCGGCATTGGCCTGCTGAATAAATTAAAAGCCTACCGCCTCCAGGAAGAAGGTATGGATACTGTTGAAGCAAACCTGCACCTTGGCTTCCAGATGGACCAGCGCGATTACGGTGTAGGCGCGCAGATACTCCGTTCACTCGGCATCACCAAACTGCGTTTGATGAGCAATAACCCCAGGAAACGGGTAGGGCTGATCGGTTATGGACTGGAGATTGTAGAAAATATTCCGATCCAGGTGCATCCTAATCCGCATAATGAAAAATATTTACAGACAAAGAGGGATAAGCTGGGACATGAATTGAATCACTGAACCGGAGATCATTTCTGTTGTCACCCCGGACCTGGTTCAGTACGTTTACGAGTTTAAAAAATATAAGATCCGGGGTCTCCTCAATATTGAAGGAGACCCCGGATCTTAGTGAACTATGATAGCATGTGTATTAAACCAGGTCCGGGGTGACAACAGAAATGATCTCCGGTTCAGAAAAATTCTATCTGGCAGTTATGGGTTGTTCTTCCTGGTTGTATCAACAGCCGGAGGAGGGGGAATAGAATCTTTCTTATTCTCTTTCCTCTTTTTCTTTCCTCCAAAAAAATCAAGCAGGTTATCGAATTCTTTCCGGTAAGCAATGCTGGCACCTGATCGTTGTGTTCTTGCCGCACCGGTGCTGCTGGTAGTAAGATAGTCGAGGTTTTGCCGGTAGAAAAAGCTTGCGCGGATCGTTCCGCTTTGATTGATCAGCCATTCTGCCGTTACATCAGGAAGGAACTGCACGTTTTGCTGGATGGTTGCCTGTAAGGGCACGTCCAGCGTACTTCCCAGTGTTACAATAAAACGGTCTTTGAACAAAGAGATCGGCACGTTCACATTAAAGTTGCTCTGGTTGATATTAAAACTGTTACTGCTTTGCTGATCAAGCAAATTACGGTTGTATACAGAGCCGCTGAAATTAATACTGATATTGTCTGTCTTCAGTATTTTGGACAATTCGCTGTTCAGTTTTTTATTGATCTCATTGAAAAATAAACCGGACAAACTGGAGATGGTATTATAGGTCAGTTCGTTGATGGCAGAGCCGAACCCACCGGTATTGGTGGTGGCTGTTTCAGGCGGCGCAAAACTGTTGAATACGATCAGGTAAGTGACCTGGCGGTTGATCTCATTCTCATTCTTTTCCATCTGCTCAATATTGGAAGCCACCGAAAAATCACTGTTCACCTTACTGTTAGGAGGAAATTCCAGGGTGAATTTAAAGTCAGGCGAAAACAGATCACCGGAAAGGTCAACGATCACATACACATCTTCCCTTAATCTTGCATAGGCATTATCAAAATTCAATGCATTGGCCAGTGGGGCAAAGCTCACGTTCTCTGCAGTGTACATCGCTTCAAACTTGATCTTGGCATCATAAGGATCACCGCTCCAGGAAATATTATTGACAGAGCCTTTTTTGATCACGAATGGTTTTTTGAAAAATGACTGGAAGGTGAAAAGATAATTTCCTTCTTCAATGTCAAAGCTGCCGCGCATGGTCAGTTTTTCCGTGGTGCCGGCATGTATGTTCAATGATCCTGATCCTCTGCCTTCTATTTTATCACCGGTCAGATCATCCAGTATCACTTTTACTGTTACCATAGGGTTGGCAGTCAGGTCCACATCATACGTAATATTACCGGCGCCGGTATTGAGGCTGCTATCGCTCATTTCCCGTCCGTACTTTCTTTCTACCAGAAAATCAGCAATACCCGATTCCCGTGATTTGGAAGATGGAATAGTGACCACGCTGCTATCGCTGGTAGATGCAATAGCATCGATCTTCATAAAGAGCTCCGATTGCGGACCGGACAGGGAGAAGGAACCTGTGCCTTTTACCCTGCCATAGAATTGCTGGTTATCATTATACGTTGTATTCAATACAAGGATAGGGCGGTTGTTTTCCGGCCCCGTGGTATTAGGCTTGCGGGTAGATACGGTGAGATCAAAGAACATGTCCTTGAAAGCATTGTGCTGAATGCTGCCGGTGAGGTATACAGGGTTGCCTGTAACCGTATCTTTCAGTACTATGCCACTAAGATCGATTTCCGTGGGTTTCAGTTCCAGGTCAGTGTCCTGTATCTTATAAAAGCATTGGGTGAAAATAACTTTCATGCCCGCGTCCTGCAATCTTCCTTTGCCGGTGATCTGCAATTTGCTGAGCTCACCATGCAAAGTAAAATCACCAGTAACATACCCTGAGATGTTGGTGAACAGCGTGCCTAAAAACCGTTCGAGTATGCTTAGCTGGAAATGATTTGCTTTTAAGGCGATCTGGTTTTTCTGTTGTTCTTCCGGTGTGCTCAGGAAGAGGTTAACATCAAATGCCAGATTATTCTCAACGTTGACAGTATGGCCGTTTACTTTCAGCTCCTTTGTTTTGTTTTCATAAGAAAGGCTTGCGGTTATATTCCCGAGGGAATCATTGTCGAGTCGCACGCTCTCCGCCACTATATCTTTGGAAGAGATATACATATTGTTCATCGGATCTTCCACCAGCACATTGCCCGATACAAGACCTTCCAGCCTGTTGTGCGGCATAAAGAAAGGAGCGAAATCGCCTACGTTGATCTTTTTCAGTTCCACCAGCAGATCATTCCAGTCGCCGGTCTCCGAAGGCTTGGTCCTCATCCTCACTTCCTGGTTGCTTTCGCGAAGCACCAACTGTCCGCTGGCCGGTATATTATTCCGGAATTCCAGTTCTCCATTTTCTTCAATAGTCCAGGTTTTACTGTTCACCACAAAAGAAGATGGCTGCATTTCTATTTTCACGCCATTATCGAATGTCAGTACACGCGCATTGATATTGGCGCGGTTAATGGCCTGGTTGGCACCTGTATACAATTTCACCAGCGATGTATCATTATGTGCTTCCACGCGGAAGATCGCCAGTGGTACATTGAGGCTGTCACTGACATTGATATTGGTGACTGATCCAAACACGGAAAGGCTGTCTGCCGTGCCTTTGGCCGTTAACCGGAAATCATCAAAATTGTATTTCTTGTATTTGAACTGTGGTATTTCCACATTAAGGTTAAGCTGGTTGTTGCCGGTATGTACATTGCCATAGATATGGCTGTTGTCAAAACCGGTAAGACTGCTATCGATCAGTTTTATGTACGGATCAATATACTTGGTAGTGATATTAAACGTGAGTGAATCATTTTCCGGCAATTTGCTTGGCGGCTGTATATAAGCCGGATAATATTTGTTCAGGAATAATTTGAACGCATCCGGCAGATCAAGAATGCTGAAATTGCCAGCAATGTCTGCCTCAAATTCATTGGAGCGGGCTGTAAGCGTTTTTATCCCGTTGATGTATTCGGATGAAACGATGAGCGAATCGAAGGGGAGTGGATTGCCGTCTTTCGATAAAGAAGCTTCAATGATGCTGGCATACCCCAGGAAATTATCGATGCTGTTGCCGGTGAAATTAAGATTGAACTTACCGGCAAAAGCAAGATCATCATTGGTCAGGTTCAGTTTTTTGAGATTGGCTTTTTGCACTTCTGCCAGGAAGTTGAACGTAGGTTCCTCTGCATTGTTGAAATCGATGATCCCGTTCAGGGTCAGTTGCGCTTCTGGATCATCGATGGATGCCTGCCCGTCAAATCTTTTTTTATCCAGCTTGCCTTTCAACACGATATTGTTGTAGCGGTAGCCATTGTAATCAGCAAAGCGGATCTTGCCGTCTATATCCGTTTGCAGTGTTTTTATATTGAACCCTTTTCCTTTCACTGATCCGTTAAGTGCTACAATGCCGATCTTACTATCTCCGAGGAAATCGCCCAGCTTAAAATAATCGGTGGCGATCGTCCCTGAATAAATAGGTTCCTGTTTTGCAGGCAGCTTCATATTAAGATCGCTGGTGAGAACGCCGAGATTGGTTTGAATGGTACCGAATGTTACAAAGTCGCGTATAAAGCCTGTAAAGCTTCCATTGAAGCGGAGGAATTGCAGTTTGTGGAGATCAGGTTGTGTAATGTTGCGGATGGCAGGTACAAATGCCACTGCATCATTGTAGGTTGTTCTGAAATCATTTGCCTTGAAATCAATAAAGGTCTGATTGATATCCGGAAGGCCGGTCATGCTGATATCTCCATTGAGCAGTGTATTATTGCCGGCCTGTATCACCAGGTTGCTGCCGTAGAGATCATCCACTGCACCGCGGATTACGCCTTTCAGCGTGATATTCTTTTTCCAGGTCTTCATGGCAGGAGCAAAAAAAGCAATATCATCACTGTCGATCTCCGAGTTATTAAAGCGGCCCTGCATTCTTACGGCATGGATAAAATCATCCAGATCGCTGAAGCGGGTAAAGTGCATGCTGAATTGATCGCGGATAGTGCTGTTATTGGTTTTAATGCTGAGTTTATTAAAACTCATTTCCCGCGGAGTGAGCTTCACATTTGCCGTCATGTCTTTTACTTCAAATCCGCTGCGTTCTTTGGTTTGAAGATTGAGCAAAGCCGTGACGGTGTCTTTTTCCCAACGAAGACCTGTGAAGCTGGTATTGATCTTTGCAAATTCAATATTCTTTCCATCAAAAATGCCGGCTACTGGTGCTGAAGCGGTAGTGCTGCTGGTTTTAAACGTGCCATTCGTGATCTGCAGTTTATCTGCCTGGATCACCCAACCTGCACTGTTCCATTTCAGCGTGGAATCGGATACCTGAACTGGAGAGGCCTCCTCACTGCTGTCGGCCGAAGCTGGTTTGCGGCGGGGATAATTATATAAACTGAAATAAGGGTCAACAATATGAAGCGAGCCGAGACTGATCGTTTTCTTTGACAGGTTAATATCGTCTGCCCGCAAGGAAAAGGAAGATAAGCGCACGGTCATATCCTGGCCCAGCCAGGCATCTTTTTTTACAAAGGAAATATTTTTAAGGTCGATCTGTTTCAGGTTCAGTTGCGTGCCGCCTTCCGAATTGCCGGAGGAAGGGGAGGAGAAATAATTGATCAGGAACTGATGGTTCCAAACAGAATCGGTACGTTGCATCTGGATCACTGCATCCGAAAGCCCGATATATTTCAGCTCTATATTTTTTTTGAAGAAAAACCAGTCGGTAATGCGCACTCTCATTTCGCCGGCATACAGCAAAGTGTCCTGCCGCTGATCTTCTACCAGCACACCCTGGAGGTGCATATTATTGAAAAGGGAAAAATCAACTTTTTTGATCTCGACTTTAGCATGGAGGTCTTTAGAGAGCCGTTTGGTCACCTGCCCCACGATCCAGTTCTGTCCAAAAGGGGTTTGAATAAAAATCCAGGCCGCCAGTATCAGTAACAGCAATGACAGAAATACCCAGCCGACTATTTTTCTAAATCTTTTCAGGCACCCCTCAATTTAAAAAGTGTAAAAATACGCAATCACGGCCTCAGGGCAAATTTGGTACACATTTAATGTTTAATCCTTTGGTAGACTTGGAAATTCAGCAAAGGTTTGATGAAAGATAGATTTTGCAGGAACTTCCAGTAAATTGCTCCAAAAATTGCAGATGAAAAAGCTTCTACTTCTTTTTTCACTTTTCTTTTTCGAAAAACTGGTCATTGCACAGACCAATACGGCTCCCAGGAACAAATATGTGCTGGTGATCCATGGTGGTGCCGGTACCATTCTCAAAAGCCAGATGTCTCTAGAAAAAGAAAAAGCCTATACCGAATCCCTGAACGCTGCGCTGGAAAAAGGGCAGGCTGTTTTGCAAAAAGGAGGTACTGCGCTCGATGCGGTGGAAGCGAGTGTCCGCTACATGGAAGATAATCCCCTGTTCAATGCCGGTAAAGGCGCTGTATTTACCAATGAAGGGAAGAACGAACTGGATGCCGCGATCATGAACGGGCAAACCCTGGCTGCAGGCTCCGTGGCAGGCGTTACCACCATCCGCAATCCTATCACAGCCGCCCGTGCCGTGATGGAAAAAAGCCCGCACGTGATGATGGCAGGAAAGGGCGCGGAGAAATTCGCCGCACAGCAAGGGCTTGAAATAGTTGATCCCTCTTATTTCTATACAGAAGAGCGCTGGAAGGGCTTGCAGCGCGCCAAAAGGGAAGATTCGCTCAAGGCAAATCAGCCTGGAGCATTGAAACAGCCGGAGAACAAGGATTATAAATATGGAACGGTAGGTGCGGTTGCGCTCGACCAGTATGGCAATCTTGCGGCAGCTACCAGCACCGGCGGCATGACCAATAAAAAATTCGGCCGCATTGGTGATGCGCCTATTATTGGTGCAGGCACTTATGCGAATAATAAAACAGTAGCCATAAGTGGCACCGGCTGGGGTGAATTCTTTATCCGCCTGGTGATGGCCAAGAGCATCAGCGATATGATGCAATACGGAAAAATGACGTTGAAAGCAGCATCCGATGAAATGGTGATGAAACAATTGCCTGCATTGGGTGGCGATGGTGGTTTGATTGCAGTGGACAAAGATGGCAATATCGCCATGCCATTTTGTACAGAAGGGATGTACAGAGGGTTCGTGAAGGAAGGAGGAGAGAAAACGGTAAAAATATATAAAGAGTAATTCAAAAATCAAAAGTAAAAATTCAAAATGAACATTCCCGCTTTTGAATTTTTACTTTTGATTTTTGAATTAGCACCAAGCCATAAACTTCCTATCTTCCAGCTAAATTCTTTTCATGCACAGGTCATTACTTGCCTGCATTTTGATCTTCGCCGTTTCAGCTTCGCTGCAGGCGCAGCGCTTTGGCGGCACGCCGCCGGGTGTGGAATGGAGACAGATCAATACCGATACAGCCCGGATCATTTATCCTGCCGGGCTCGACAGCCAGGCACAGCGGGTGGCATTGCTGGCGCATTACCAGGCATCACAGGCCCCGGCCCCACTGGGCAGCCAAATACATAAGATCAATATCGTGTTGCAAAACCAGACCACCATTGCAAATGGTTATGTTGGTTTGGGACCTTACAGAAGTGAATTCTATTTAACCCCTTCACTGAATAATTTCGACCTGGGCAGTTTATCATGGACGGATCAACTGGCGATACATGAGTTCAGGCATGTGGAGCAGTTCAATAATTTCCGCAATGGCATCAGCAAGGCGTTTTATTATCTGTTTGGTGAAGAAGGCTTTGCCCTGGCGGTAAATGCTTCAGTGCCTGATTGGTTTTTTGAAGGCGATGCAGTTTACAATGAAACCGTGCTCTCAAAGCAGGGCAGAGGCCGGTTGCCTTTATTCCTGAATGCATACCCGGCACTATGGAAGGCAGGCAAGCACTATTCCTGGATGAAGCTGCGCAATGGATCATTGAAAGATTATGTTCCTGACCATTACAATCTAGGCTATCTGCTGGTGAACTATGGGTATGAAAAATACGGGCTTGATTTCTGGGCCAACGTGACCCGGGATGCCACGGCTTATAAAGGATTGTTTTATCCTTTTCAGAAAGCAATAAAGAAGTATAGCGGAATGTCTTACCCTGCATTCAGGGAAGCGGCATTTGATTATTATAAGAAAGATACAACCCTCAGCCAGTTGCCCGCAGCCGTTTTACCGGTGAATAAAAAAGTGGTGACGGATTATTTGTATCCTTATATCGTTTCATCGGATTCATTGCTGTATTTAAAGACAGCTTATAATAAACGGCCGGCTTTTTTCATAAAAGATCAGCAGGGGGAGCACCGGTTAAGAACAAGAGACGTTTCGATAAATGATCAGTTTGCCTACCGCAATGGCAAGATCGTGTATGCTGCCTATGAAAATGACCCTCGCTGGAGATGGAGGGATTACAGCGTGATCAAAGTGCTGGATATACATAGCAAACAGCAGAGAACGATCACACATAAAACAAAATATTTCTCCCCCGATATTTCACCGTCAGGGCTTAAAGTGGTGACAGTGTATGCGGGTCTGAATGGCCGCAGCGAATTGCATGTACTGGATGCGGCTACCGGTGAAAAGCAATCGGTGATCAGCGCGGCGGATATTGGCCTGTTCACTGATCCCAAATTCATGTCTGAAGATTCGGTTATTTCAGCCGTAAGATTGACGGATGGAAGAATGGCCCTGGCTGTTTCCAGTTTATCGAATGGCAGCACGGTAAGGCTGACGCCTCCTTCTTTCAATGTGATCGGTTTTCCCTGGGTGAATAATGGTACTGTTTATTTTTCTGCATCGTACCAGGGAAAGGATAATGTGTTCTGTATCGATTGGAAGGATAAACAGATCTATCGCATCAGCAACTGGCCGCTGGGTGATTATTTTGCTAACGCAGCAGAAGGCAAACTGGCCTGGTCATCTTTCACTGCCGAAGGCTTTCAGTTGCAACAGGCAGATGAAGCTTCGCTTAATCGTGAATTAGTAACTCCATTGGAAATACAGACACTACAACCGGCTTACCCGGTAGCCCATGCCAGTGAAATAAGGGAAGTGGTGCCTCGTGAATTGCCATTACGGTATTTCTCCAGCAGCAAGTATAAGAAGAGTACCAGGCTGTTCAATTTTCATAGCTGGCGCCCTTATTATGAAGACCCTGAATTCACGTTTTCACTGTATGGGCAAAATGTGTTGAACACCCTGGAAACACAACTGTATTATTTGTACAACGAAAACGACCGTACGAGTGCAGTGGGAGCCAGTGCTACATTCGGTCAATGGTTCCCTTATCTCAGCGTTGGGTCGCAATACACATTCAACAGGAGCGCAGCAATAGGCAACAGGCTGAAACAATGGGCGCAGCTTGATTCAAGGGTTGGATTAAGCATCCCCTTAAGCTGGACAAGCGGACGGACGCATAAGCAATTCATTGCCGGTACCAATTATTTCTATCGCAACGATTTCAACAAAGGCGTTTATAAAGATTCATTCGTACAAACCAGTTTCAGTTATCTCCATCATTACCTGCAATGGGCACAACAGGTGGAAACAGCTCCGCAACATATTTTCCCCAGGCTGGGATACAACCTGTCTGCAGAATACCGGTATGCGATCAGCAAATATGATAGCTGGCACTGGCTGGGTGGGGCTTCAGTGTACCTGCCCGGGTTTCTTCCTGCGCACAGTATTGTTGTATCCGGCGGCTACCAGGAAACAGATACCCTGTATACACTCTTTGGCAACCGCATGGCTTATTCCCGGGGATATAATGAAGCCTATTTTGCGCGGATGTGGCGTACTTCTATAAATTATCATTTCCCTTTGTGGTATCCTGATTGGGGATTCGCCAGTATTTTATACCTGAAGCGTATCCGGGGCAATGGCTTTTATGATCTCACCAAAGTGTATTCAAGGGATAAAACAGCAACAGCCAATCAACGCAGTGTTGGCGGAGAACTGTTCTTTGATACCAAATGGTGGAACCAGTATGAACTGAGCTTTGGATTCCGCGTCAGTCATTTGCTTGACACGGATTTTTATACAGGAAGAAAAGGGGAGACGGTGTTTGAATTTATTATGCCGGTATCCATCTTCCCTAAGTGATCGCTGATCACTTTTTCAACCTGGTTACCAATGCTACATATTCCTCCATCGCTGCTTCCTTTGTCTTTCCTTTCAAGCCAGACCATGCTTCATGCTTGGCTTTGTTGACAAAATCAAATGGATTAGAAGGTGGGTCCGTGTTTACATCTCCTTCAGTAGCCTGTTTATAGAGGGAATATAATTGCAATAAAATATCATTGCCGGGTTTTTCAGACAATGTCTTACTGTCGGCAACGGCTTTTTCAAATTGTTCTTTCAGTTCCATCATTATTGGTTTTACAGGGGCAGTGTTTATTTTGTCAGTTCTTCTACAACATGTCCTACCGTGCCATTAGGCATTTGGATATGTAACATGGCGGCAACGGTCGGGGCAATATCCGTCATATAAGTTTCCCGGTTGGTTTTACCGGGTTTCACTTTCCAGCCAAACCATACGAGCGGGATATGTGCATCATAAGGGTTCCAGGTGCCATGCGTGGTGCCTTTGTTTCCACCATCGAACCATTGCGGCATGAAGACGAATTGTATATCGCCACTCAATTTTTGATTATAACCATTGTTCACCCTTTCTTTAATGGTATTGGGCAGAGTGGTGCCGGCCAGTTCGTGCAGGTCGAATGCGCTCATGATAGCAGGATGTTGACGGAGCTCATTGATCGCCCATTTTTTAAAGGATTCCTGTTCCACTTTGTTTGCTTCCAGTGCAGCATAATTCAGGTAAAGCTGGTAGTTCATGACCTGCTCTATCGCATTTTTTACACCGAATTTCTTTTCAGCATTTTCATTCAGCCATTTCCTGATCTCCGAATCGTCAAAAGCACCGGCAGGCATCCTGTTTTCCTTCATGAATCCGGGCACGTGAGCAGCACCATGATCGGCAGTAAGGAAAACGAGGTACTGGCCTTTACCCAATTTCGCATCGAGGAAATTGAAGAATGTTCCCATTTCTTTATCCAACCGCAGATACACGTCTTCCGCCTCGATAGAGTTGGGGCCAAAAGCATGACCGATATAATCGGTAGAAGAAAAGCTGATGGTAAGAAAATCGGTAATACCTCTTTGTCCCAGTTGTTCACCATCCACAGCGGCCTTGGCCATCTCAAAAGTGTAAGAGTTGCCATAAGGCGTGGTGCGGAATGTTTCATATTTATCCCTGGTAATAGAGGCGGTGAGGTGAGGGAAGGTATTGTCTTCGCTCTTCAAATTCGCCTCGTAAGGCTTATCGTCTGCTGTGCTTTGCTTGTAAGTGTTGATCGGATAAAGCGTGTTCCAGTTTTGCTGAAGATATTGATCAGGGAGTTTTTTATCATTGATCTTTTTTACCCAGGGAGGCAGTTCATCCATATAATAGGTGCTGCTGATCCATCCGCCGCTGCTGTTGTCGAACCAGTAGGCAGCATTGGCAGAATGGCCTGCAGGTAAAATGGCACCACGGTCTTTCAGGGCAATGCCAATGGTCTTGCTGTTGAAATTGGTGGCCAGTCGCAGTTCATCGGTGATGGTGGTGGTCCACATATTCCTGGGTGACATTTTCCCGGCTGTTGAATTACTTCCAACAGTATTCACTGTTGTATCTTCTGCGCAATACCAGGACCTTTTCAGATCGCGGCGGTACCAGTTATTGCCGATAATGCCGTTGATAGCAGGCACGCTGCCGGTATAAATAGCCGTATGACCTGCGGCCGTATAAGTAGGCGTATAAGGAATGAATGTGTTCTCGCAACTGAAGCCCTGGTTCAGCATACGCTTGAAACCATCTGGCGAATAACGGTCATAATAACGGTAGAGATAATCCCAACGCATCTGGTCCACTACTATACCAACTACCAGCTTGGGCCTTTGAAGAGGCTGGGCGAAGATGGAGTTGCTGCAAAAAAGAAAGAACGAAATAATCAGAGTCGACAACCGGAACATAGTTAATACTGTTTTGCACAAAAGTAGGGGATTATGAGAGAGTTAGATAGACATAATATAATAGTAACAGATAACTCCCGGTCAACATTCATTTTTCCATTGCAAGGCTTGTAGTCGCCACTATTTTCTGGGGATAAATGCCCGCGGCTCAAAAATACCTTCGGATTTTTTCGTTGAGGCGCCTACCTGTTATATGTTTAAAATCAATAATTTATGATTTGTTTGTGAAGCAAGCTCTATTTCTCCCCGGTAGATTTTCCCTGTTAAACTACTATTGCAAGCCCTTTGGCGGCGATGTATTTTGTGACAAATTCAATGGTATGATAAAAACCAGCTTACTCGTCCAAGTATTCCGTTATGTACTTTTTGCTACTGTCTTTACGTTGTACCTGTTGTTGTTGTAAGTAAAGTTAGCCGGAATAAGAAATTGCCGGGAATTTCCCGGCTGCAAAAGCGATCCGAGATAGCGGACCGCTTTTTGTTTTTTGCCCTCCTACCTTTGCGCCATGTACAGCAAGCAGGAAGCTTCTTTGATCCGTAAAGATTTCTGGACCAGCCTTGGATTATATATGCGCCCTTTGTCCGGTGCAGATGGTGAGCCGGTGAACTGGCTCAATTATAAAACCGGCATCAGGCATATCTATTTCCGGATGGATGCCAATAATAAAACAGCTTCTATCGCTATCGAGCTTTGCCATCCCGACAAGGAATTGCGTCAACATTATTTTGAGCAATTGCAATTGCTCAGGTCAGTACTTACACAGGAAATGGGTGAAGACTGGGAATGGGAACCCGACAGCCATGATGAAGATGGCAAACCTTTCAGCCGTATCGGTACGCGCATACAGGGCGTAAATATTTTCAACAAGACCGACTGGCCTGCGATCATTTCTTTCCTGAAGCCAAGAATGGTGGCGCTGGATGCATTCTGGTACCAGGTAAAAGATATAGTGGAGCGTTAAGCATCCGCGCAACAGGAAATAGCATTCTTAAACAAGATGGGGATTATTTTCAACAGTGGCCCAGCAGAAAATAAACAATAGCGAACACTACAAGGAACCCGAGGCAACCGCCTCCCCATTTATATCCGGCATAGCCGGCGATAAGCGTCTTTAACCAACCTTTCATAATTTATTTTTTGATCAGTGATGTTTAAAATATTGTATTGCCCTTTCATGCTTCTTCGCTTCTTCAAGACTGCTGAACGTTCCCAGGTTACGGCGCTTATTTGTTTTAGGGTTTTTCTTCCGTGAATAAATGCGGTATTCACCTGATTTTAGTTTCCGTATCATAACAAACGTTTTTCTAAAAAAGCCAATAATATGCCAGTCCTTCAGTCATTGGCATGAAACTTACACTTTACCCCGGTAAAAATAAGCAGTATGAAGCTGACCCGTGTAATAATCAGTATAATAGCCGGTGCAATATTGCTGGTGCAGTGCGATATGCCCGGTAAAAAGAAAGAGGGGCAAAATCATCCTCCAAGACCGGCTCCCCCACAATGGAAAAAACCTTCACAAAAGATCAGCTATCATGCAGAGCGGGCTAAAGAATGGCTACGGAAAGAAAAAGACAGCCTCAATAGCGCTCAACAAAAGATCATCATGGTGGTGAACAGGGTAGATATGGCCAATCTCCCCAACCTTGACACCTTGATTATACCCAATGATGTTTCAGGTGATATAGTGTATTATCTTCCTTTTCCTTTACGATTGCCTTTCCTCGATGATGTCAGCAAGATCGTTTTCTTTTCTTATCCTGCCCAGGCTTTTGCAGCTTATGAATATGGTAATCTCCTGTATGCCGGCCCAAGCAATATGGGGCGGAAAAAAGATCCGACACCGACCGGTCTTTATTTTACCAATTGGAAAGCGGAAGAAACCACCAGCACCTTTAATGACGAATGGATATTGAAATGGAACTTTAATATCCAGAACAAAGCAGGCATTGGCTGGCATCAATATGCACTGCCTGGTTATCCTGCATCCCATTCCTGTCTCCGCCTGCTGGAAGATGATGCACGCTTCCTTTATAAATGGGCGGATGAATGGAAACTAAAAGGAACGGACAGCATCATACTCAAAGGCACACCTGTTATCGTATTTGGCACTTATCCGTTTGATGGGCGGAAACCCTGGCTCAATCTTGTTGCCGACCCACACGCGCTTGATATATCTACCGGTGAATTGGAGAACCTGGTAAAACCTCACTTGCAGGAGATATTGAATGCACAGGAAAAAAGATGGTCATTTGTTGCGAAGCCGAAGTAGCACAAACCAGGCAAGAAAAAAGATGAAAGTAATTTTTTGAACGACTGGCAGATAATAGCGCTGTCCGGAATAATACAGCCATGTATTCAAAAGCCCCAGGAAGAACCCGAAAACACCCCATGCAAAAAGCAGGAACATTTTTTTACGGTAAAGCCCTGCTGATGTCAGTATCATGGCTGTAAAGCCGAGTGTGGCAGCCATATTGATCACTTTATCATGATCATACGAAAACAGGAAAAACAGTATGATCATTGAAAGAATACCGCTTAAGGAGATAAGCTTCTGTAACAGCCTGGGAAAGGGAAGATGGGAGGGCACAAAGTACCAGATCACTGCCAGGCTTGCTGCAAGCACACACATGGCAGAGATGGCCAGGGCCCTGGCTGTATTGGGTTGACGGTTCTGCGAATAAGGGGCCATCAGCTCACACCAGTAATTATGCAGCCAGTTAAAACCTTTGGCATTTCTGTCAATATCTGATCCTCCGGGATACAGTAAGGTAGCGATAATATAAAGCAGGATAAATAAAACGATACCCGCAACCGGCAAATAAACCGGCCATTTCGCAGTCTGTGTTTGTAGCGCGGATGAGTTCTTCAATAACTGCTGATGGGTCATTGGTAGACAAGGAATAGCTGGCAGGCTAATGTAGGAAAGTTTGTTTACAATTAGAGACAGGACTCCCGGCTCCCGACTAATGACTCCTGACTCTTTTTTACTACCTTTGCACCCTCGAAAACCGCCTTGTGAGCGGCGACGGGATAAACTATACATGAAGAATATTCGCAATTTTTGCATTATCGCCCATATTGATCATGGCAAATCCACCCTGGCAGACAGGCTATTGCAGACTACCAATACCATCAGCGACCGCGAAATGATGGACCAGGTGCTGGATGATATGGACCTGGAAAGGGAAAAAGGGATCACTATTAAAAGCCATGCGATCCAGATCAATTACAAGCATTCAGATAAACAGGAGTATATCCTGAACCTGATCGATACGCCCGGTCACGTCGACTTCAGCTATGAAGTGAGCCGTGCCCTGGCTGCCTGCGAAGGCGCCCTGCTGCTGGTGGATGCTACCCAGGGCATACAGGCACAGACCATCAGCAACCTTTACCTCGCTATAGAAAATGATCTTGAGATCATTCCCGTGATCAATAAAATTGATATGGATGGTGCAATGATCGAGGAGGTAGAAGATCAGATCGTTGACCTTATCGGCTGCAAGCGGGAAGATATCCTGCATGCCAGCGGACGCACCGGGCTTGGAGTGGACAAAGTGCTGGATGCTATCGTTGAGCGCATCCCGGCTCCCAAAGGTGATGAAAAAGCTCCGCTGCAGGCGTTGATCTTCGACAGCGTGTTCAATTCTTTCAGAGGTATCATTGTTTATTACCGTATCATGAATGGTACTATCCGCAAAGGTGATAAGGTCAAATTCGTTTCCACCGGCCAGGAATATGAAGCTGATGAGATCGGTATCCTGAAGCTCAAAATGACCGAGCGGAATGAAGTGAGAGCCGGTGATGTAGGTTATATCATTACAGGCATCAAAAATGCCAAGGAAGTGAAAGTGGGGGATACCATCACGCTTGCTTCCAATCCTACCCCTGAGCAGATCAAAGGTTTTGAGGAAGTAAAACCCATGGTATTCGCAGGTATTTATCCTGTTAATACGGATGAGTTTGAAGAACTCCGTGATTGTATGGACAAGCTTCAGTTGAATGATGCATCACTTACGTTTGAACTGGAAACATCACAGGCGCTGGGCTTTGGTTTCCGTTGCGGTTTTCTTGGCATGCTCCATATGGAGATCATACAGGAAAGGCTGGAACGGGAGTTTGATCAAACAGTGATCACAACTGTTCCCAACGTAAGTTTTATTGCACATACCACCAAAGGGGAAACGATCCAGGTAAACAATCCTACTGAATTTCCCGATCCTGTAAAAACGGAAAGCATTGAGGAGCCTTTTATCAAAGCACAGATCATTACCAAGCCGGAATATATCGGCAATATCATGACGCTTTGCCTGGGTAAAAGAGGCATCCTGATCAACCAGAGCTATCTTACTCCAACAAGGGTGGAGCTGATCTTTGAAATGCCGCTGACGGAGATCGTATTTGATTTTTATGATAAATTAAAATCACAGACCCGCGGTTATGCATCTTTCGATTACCATCCGATCGGCTACCGGGACAGTGATATCGTAAAAATGGATATCCTGCTTAATGGTGATAAAGTGGATGCGTTAAGTGCATTGATCCACCGCAGCAGGGCACAGGACTTTGGCCGTAAATTATGTGAGAAGCTGAAAGAATTACTGCCGCGCCAGCAATTCCAGATCGCGATCCAGGCTGCTATCGGTGCAAAAGTGATCGCCCGCGAAAATATATCAGCCATGCGTAAGGATGTGACTGCAAAATGTTATGGTGGTGATATCAGCCGTAAACGTAAACTTCTTGAAAAGCAGAAAGAAGGTAAGAAGAGAATGAGGCAGATCGGCAATGTAGAAGTGCCGCAGGAAGCGTTTCTCGCAGTGTTGAAGTTGGATGATTAGATTACCCCACTAAAATAGATTATCCCACAAAGACACGAAGAGCACAAAGGATATTTTTCTTTGTGCTCTTCGTGTCTTTGTGGGATACCTGTTTATGAAGCTCTTTCTACACTTACCATTCTAGTCTTTTCCGATCTTCTGTAAAAAATCCAGAACATGATCGGAAAAACCAGCAACGTAAGAATAGTTGCAGTGATCAATCCCCCGATGATGGCAACGGCTAATGGTTTCTGGCTTTCAGAACCAATGCCTGTCGACAAAGCCGCAGGCAATAACCCCAGCATGGCCATCAATGCCGTCATCACCACCGGCCTTATCCTTGAGGTTACGCCAGACCGTATGGCTTCAGCAAGCGGCATCTTCTGCCGCAGGTTCTGATGAAAGACCGAGATAAGGATCACTCCGTTCTGCACGCAAATGCCAAAAAGAGCGATGAAGCCAACGCCTGCCGAGATCCCGAAATTGATCCCTGTAATGTGCAGCGCCAGTATGCCGCCGATCAATGCAAAAGGTACATTGATCAGGATCAGGCCGGCATCTTTCACATTGCCGAATGTGATGAACAACAGGATGAAAATGGCAAGCAGGCTTAAGGGCACCACCTGCGCCAGCCGCCCGGTTGCTCTTACCTGGTTCTCAAATTCCCCTGCCCATTCGATGCTGTAACCTTTGGGCAGGTTCACGTGGCGTTCAACATTGGCCATTGCTTCTTTGATGGTGCTGCCCAGGTCCCTTTCACGGACGGTGAACTTTACACCGATAAAGCGCTTGTTGGCATCGCGGTAAATAAAAGCGGGACCGGTTACTTTATGAAGATCAGCGATACTGCTTAAAGGGATCTTGCGGCCTTTGATGGTAGGCACCATCAATGCCATGATATCTGTTTCATTCTGCCGGTATTCAGGGCTATAACGGATGCGTACATCGAATTTTCTTTCCCCTTCATATTTCTGGGTAACGGTTTTGCCGCCCATTGCCATTTC
>Ga0182746_1000175_pt1 | contig 111373 bp, 108 predicted proteins | sample eDN3rd30CBELigOP_FD_128881 | JGI IMG/M metagenome (GOLD analysis project Ga0182746, IMG submission 128881) | Enriched Organic Plus compost microbial communities from Emeryville, California, USA - eDNA 3rd pass 30_C BE-Lig OP (version 2) (version 2) ...
ACGACGATGATGGGCGCCACCGCGACGATGGGCGTCGAATGGATGACCACCAGTATCGGCACCAGCGTGCGCGACAGCAGCGGCGAATGGGTAATCATGACCGCGACCGGGAAGCTGACGGCAATGGCGGCGATGAAGCCGGCGATCACCACTTCCACCGTGCTGCGGAAATGGCCGAACAATTGCGGCACGGTAAACGTTCCGGCGGCACGCACGATCTCCGACGGCGCGGGAAACACATAGGCCGGCACCGCGAACAAGCGGCAGGCAAGCTCCCAGGCCACGAGCAGCCCGACGGCCGTCAACAGCGGGGCATGGCGATGGGCGTAGGCAAGCAGCGAGTGCATCGTCTAGGACTCCGTCCTGCGGGTGAACACCTGTTCCCGGATCTCATTGGCCATGCGGTTGAAGCGCGAGTCGGTCAGCGTGTCGAGCGAACGCGGCCGGGCGAAGGGCACGTCGATCACGTCTCGCACGCGCCCCGGCCGGGCCTGCATCACGACGATGCGATCGGCCAGAAGCAATGCCTCGGGGATCGAATGCGTCACGAACACGACCGTCTTGGGCGTATCGCGCAGGATGCGCAACAGTTCCAGGCTCATCTCGTCGCGCGTGAGCGCGTCGAGCGCCGAAAACGGCTCGTCCATCAAAAGGATGTCGGGGTCGTGCAGCAGCGAACGGGCAATGCCCACCCGTTGCTGCATGCCTCCCGACAGTTCATCGGGCCGCTTGTCGATGAAATCGGCCAGCCCCACCATGCCCACCAGCTCGCGGGCGCGCGCCAGCGTCGCCGGATCCACCCGGCCCGTCTTGAGCTTGACGGGAAACGCCACGTTGTCGAGCACGCTCATCCACGGCAATAGCGTCGGGCGCTGGAAAACGATGCCGATTTCGTCGCGCGGCTCGGTCACGGGCTGGCGATAGATGCGCACGCTGCCCGCGCTGGCGGGCAGCAGTCCGGCCATCAGCCGCAACAGCGTCGACTTGCCGCAGCCCGATGGCCCGATCAGCGCGACGAACTCGTGCCGGGCAATGCCGAGGTCTATGCCGCTCAAGGCCTCCGTACTGCTGCGATCGCTGGCGATGAACGTCTTGCCGACGCCGGCAAGTTCGATGACGGGCGGCTCCATGTTCAACGATCCGGGAGCGCGCCGCGATAAACCAGTTTCTCGGGATCCACCTTGTCGGCCGGGTAGTGCTCGGACGCCGCCACCCACTCCCAGCTTTTCTTCAGAAGGCCCGGCTCGAGCGCGCCGATGCCGTCGCGCCGGCTGACGGCATTGTCGATCAACGGCATGGAAGCCGTGAACTGGGCCGTGGCGATCGCCGGATCCACTTCGGCCGACGCCTTCTGCACCGCCTTGCCGGCCGCGGCCGGGTCCTTGAGCGAAAACAGCACGGCCTTGTGGAAGGCGCGCAGGAAGCGCTTGAGCACCTCGGGCCGCTGCTCGATCAGCTTGTTGGACGCGACCAGGACCGTCCCATAGGTTTGCAGGCCGAAGGACGACCACGGCAACACCTCGACCTCCTTGCCGCGCGGGCGCAGCAGGGAGTTGGCCAGCGGCGACTGGGTGCGGAAGCTGGAAATGGCCTCGACCTTGCCGGACGCCAGCATCGGCATGAGCACATTGGCGTCCACCAGTTGCAGCTTGATCTGGTCGATGGCGATGCCATTGCGTTCGAGCACGACGGGCATGAGCACGCGCGAAGCCGACAGCGCGGTGGCGGCTACCGGCTTTCCCTTCAGGTCCTGCAGCGTCTTGATGCCGCCGCCCTTGACGACGAAGAAGGAATCGGGCGCCTCGGTGTAGAGCGAGTACACGACGCGCATGGGCATGGCGTCCTTGGCGGCGGCGCTCAGCACCGCCGCCAATCCCGAACTGGCGATGTCGGCGGCGCCGGTGGCGACCTTGGTAAGCGCATCGGACGACCCGCGCCCGGACTGCACGGTCACCTCCAGCCCCTCGGCCGCGAAGAATCCTTCATGCACGCCGACGTAGAACGGCGCCTTGTCGCCCGAAGGCAGCCAGTCGATCTGCGCGACCACCTTGTCGGCCGCGGCGGCCGGTCCGGCCAGCATGACCGCCACCCCCCATGCCGACAGCCCCCGCAGCGTCAGCCGCGCCACGTGCGCACAAGCGCCCTTCCATCCTGCCGCGCGTCCCGCGCCGGCCGTTCCTGCCCGCATAGCCCTGCCCCTCGAAATGGTTGACTGCCGAAAAATCCTCGCCCGCTCGCCCATCCGCCCGGTCAAGGGCCCAGCGGACGTTCGCCGGTAATGCTGACCCGCCACATCAGCCGGCGATAGCGCTCCTTGTCGTAGGGCGTGGCGCGATGGAGCGTGCATCGGTTGTCCCAGATGACGAGGTCGCGCGGCTGCCAGGCATGGCGATAGAGGAAGCGCTCCGCCGTGCACCAGGCAAGCAATTCCTGTACCAACGACAGACCGTCCTCGCCGCCCAGGCCTTCTATGGATTTGACCGTCTGGCCGCCCGGATAGAGCGACAACGAGCCGTCGACCGGATGGCGGCGCACCAGCGGCTGCGATACGTCGGGCACCCGCGCCCGCTGCTCGTCGGTCGGAACCGGCACCTTGCCGGCGAACGCGGGGTTGCTGGCGCGATCGGTGATCATCTTCATGTACGAATGCTCGACACGCAGAGGCTTGAGCTCGCCGCGCCGCGCCTCGGAGAGGCTTTCGTAGGCCAGCCGGGTATTGGCGAACTCCGTCGCCGCGCCTTCGGGCGGCACCTCCAGGCCATACAGAAAGGTGTAAGCCGTCGGTTTGGCGAAATAGGCCTGGTCCGTATGCCAGCCGTAGCCATCGGTCGACGAACCGATCGGCCGGCCGTTTTCGACGATGTTCGAGAGGATGTAGATGAAGGGATTGCCCGGCATGCAGAACTGGTCCAACACGCTCGGCTCCAGGGGGCCGAGCCTGGCGGCGGCGGCCTGGATCGCCGCGGGCGATAGCTGCTGGTCGCGAAAAATGATTACGCCGTGGCGGGCCAGCTGCCGGGGTAGATCGGCATAGAACGCCTCGTCCGCGCTGGCCAGGTCCACCCCTTGCGCGACCGCTCCCAGCGGCGCGCCGGCAACCGGCTCGTAATGCCATGCAATGGTGTTCACTTCGCAAGCTCCCAGGATGGGCCGACGTATCGGCGAACCACCATCCTAGGAAGGCAAGCGCAATCTGAAAATCAGCAAATTCAGTGCGATGCGTTCGCTTTTTCAGCACACCCGGACGCATGCGCGCAAGGCCCGGCACCTCCAGTCGCCGCCCCTACGCGAGCGCGTGCATGTGCTCCGCCAGGTAGTGCACGAAACGCGAAGTCGGCACCGATAAGGTGCGGCCGCGACGCGCCAGCAACACCAGCCGGCCCTTGGCCAGGGGCGGGTCGGCCAGCGCGATGGCAACCAGTTCGCCGCGCTCCACCTCGGCCGCGACGCCAACCGCCAGCTGAAAAAAAACGCCGCCGGACTGGCGCGCGAACTGCCCCATCAACTCGAAGCTGTCCGTTTGCAGCGCGGGGTTGACCACGTGGCCCGATTGGCGCGCCAGGCTTTCGATCAGGTTGCGCCCGCCCGCCAGCGCGGAGTTGGTGAGCGCCAGCGGATGGGCCAGGCAATCGCTCAAGTGCAGCGTCTTGCGGCGCGCGAGCGGATGATCGGGCGCCATGACGGCATGCAGCGGCGTCCTGACCTCGACCAGCCGGGTCAGCAAGGCGTTGGGAGGCGGATTGAACAACAGGCCGAGTTCGACCGTATCGTCCTGCAGTTCGTCGAAGGTACGCGCCGTCGTCCCCATATTGACCGTGAACGATACGCCGGGATATTCATCGCGGAAGGCGGAGATGGCCCGCGACAGCAGCTCCCGGGTGGCGGTCTCGTGCGACGTGATGCGGATGTGGCCGCGCCGCAATCCACGCAGGTTGTCGAACTGGAAGCGCAACAATTCGAATTCGCGCTCCTGCTTGCGGATGTGGGCCAGCAGCAGCTCGCCCGCGGCCGTGGCCCGCATTCCGCGCGGCAGGCGCTCGAACAGCTCGACGCCCAGCTCCTGTTCCAGATCCAGCAATTGCCGGTTCAGCGCCGACGCGGCGACGTGGACCTGCTCGGCCGCCTTGCGCAGCGATCCGGCGCGCGCAATGGCATCGACATAGACAAAAACGCGGGGTAGCACGGCGAGCGTCCTTCGATCGGGGGCGGCGCGCAGTGCGCCGGGATGCCTCCGACTTTACCGTGGCGCGCCGCCCGCGGCGAGCCGTCAGGCCTGCGCGCTCGGCAGCGGCGAACTTTCCGACAATCGGATCATTTCCACCGCCAGCGCGGCGATCCGCTCGTCCCGGCGCGCCCGCGCGGACGGAACGTTCCAGAGGTCCTCGACTTCGTGCGGATCCGCTTCGAGATCGTAGAACTCGCAGACGGCCGGATCGTCGGACAGGGTGAGACGATAACGGCCGTCGAACAGGGTCCGGACCTTGAACCGCCGGGGACGGCCGAACGCGTACTGCAAGGGTTCGCTCTCGACCACGATGCCGGCGCGCGGCGGCGCGTCCGCTGCGCCCCGCAGCAGCGGCAACAGGTTGGCGCCCTGGATGCCGTTGAACGGCGCGACGCCGGCGCGCGCCAGCAGGGTCTGCGCCAGGTCGACGGTGCCGGCGACGGCATCGAGGCTGGCGCCCCGCCGCGATGCCGGCAATTGCGGATCGTGCCAGACGAACGGCACCTGCGTCACGCTGCGATAGTGCATCACGCCCTTGAGCGCGATGCCGTGGTCGCCCATCATCTCGCCGTGGTCGGAGGTGAACACCACTACGGTATCGTCGCGCATACCCAGCTCGTCCAGCTTGGCCAGGACCCGGCCCACCATGTCGTCGACCAGGCTGATCGAGCCATAGGTCAGCGCGGTCACCTCGCGGCATTCGCGCTCGTTCAGCGCGAAGGGGATATAGGCCTCGCGCGATGCGCCGCCGCGCGTGCGCTCGTGCACCGCGCGCAGCAGCGCGGGCATGTTCTGCTGGTGGAAGGACGGCGGCAGCGGAATGCCGGCCGGATCGTACATGTCCCAGTATTTGCCGGGGGGCGTGAACGGGTGGTGCGGATCGGGAAACGAGCACTGGACGAAGAAGGGCCGGTCGCCGCCCTCGCGCGCATGCCGCGCCAGCCACTCGCAGGTCTGTTCGGCAACGTAGGTGGACGGATACAGCTCCACCGGCATGCGGGTACGCCACGCCTGCGGCGAGTCGTAGCGGGCGTCGGGAATGGCGTTCTCGCGGCCGCGCAGGCTGTCGGGATCGGGATGGCGTTCGGCCAGCCAGCGCGCGTAGTCGCCCTGGACGCGGTCGCCGTGCAGCGTGCACAGGCGCACGTCGTCGAAGCCGTAGAACGGCGTTTGCACCCGGAACGACGGATCGGCCTTCCAATAAGGGGTCCACTCGTTGTCGTATTCGCGTCCGCGCCGATGGTGCTTGCGCGCGTCTTTCATCGCATCGGCGGGCGGCGCGCCGCCGTTCAGGTTTTCCCAGCTTCGTATGGGCGGATTGTTGTAGCCGAAGTTCTGCAGGTGCGACTTGCCGATCAGCGCGGTCGCATAGCCCGCGTCGCGCAGCAGCTCGACGAAAGTCGTATCCTCGCGCGAGAGCGGAATGCCGTTGTGCAGCACGCCATGCAGCGAGGGCATGCGCCCCGTCATCAGCGTGGCGCGGTTGGACATGCAAGTAGGGCTGGCCACGTAGAACTGGCTGGCGCGCACGCCCTGGCGCGCCAGGCCATCGATGTGCGGCGTGCGGAGAATGGGGTTGCCATAGCAACCCAGGTGATCGGCCCGCTGCTGATCGGTCATGATCAGCAAGATGTTCGGGCGCCTGGCGGCGGACTGGTTCATGCGGTCAATCGGCGGAGATGTTGAACTCTTTGACGATCTTGCCGTAATTGTCGTATTCGGCCTTGGCCATCCGGGCCAGGTCGTCCGGCGAACCGCCCAGCGGTACTTCCCACTGCTGCTTGAGCTTGGCGGCGGTATCCGGCAGGCGCAGCACGGCATTGAACTCGCGGTTCAGCTTTTCCACGACGGCCTGCGGCGTGCCCTTGGGCGCGAACACCCCGTACCAGGCCCCGGTGGCGGTATTCGGATAGCCCTGCTCGGCCAGCGTCGGCAGCTCGGGCATCAGCGGCGAGCGCTCTTTCTCGGCCATGCCCAGGGCCACCAGGCGTCCGGCGGCGATGTGCTGCGCCACGACGCCGATGCTGGCATAGGTGATCTTCACGTGGCCGCCCAGCACGTCGGCGATCGCCGGCGCCACGCCCTTGTACGGGACGTGCAGCATGTCTACGCCGGCCGATTTCTTGAACAGCTCGCCGGCGATGTGCATGGGCGAGCCGCTGCCCGGCGTGGCATAGGCAAGGCCCGGCTGCTTCTTGAGCAGCGCCACCAGCTCCTTGGCGTTGTGGACGCCCAGCGAGGGATGGGCCACCAGCATCATGGCGCCCTTGGACGGCGCGACGACGGGCACGAAGTCTTCCAGCACGTCGAGCTTGACGTTGGCGCTCTTGGGCAGCACGTGCGGCGCGATCAGGAACGTATTGGGCGCGAACAGCAGCGTATAGCCGTCGGCCGGCGCGCGCGCCACCGCGGAGGCGCCCATCATGCCGCTCACGCCGGGACGGTTCTCGACGATGATCGGCTGGCCCATGCGGGCAGCCAGCTTTTCCCCCAGCATGCGGGCGCCGATGTCCGGGCCGCCGCCGGCCGGGTAGCCGACGATGATGGTGATGGGCTTGGCCGGGAAATCGTTCGCCTGCGCGTGCGCGGTGGGGGCAGCCAGCGGCAGACAGCCCAGGGCCAGGGCGAGAGTGCGAAGCAAAGCGGTCATGGAGGCACCTATGAAAATGCGATGCGGGGAAAACGCCGGCCGGGACGATCCGTCCCCGCCGGAAAACCGCGCCGTATGGCACCGCGGCGGATCCCAGGACGGGACCCGCGAGCGCGGGAAAGCGCAGATTCTTCCCTGAAAACCGGCTCGCCTCCACCCCAATAACGCCTTATTAGGCCGCAATTCGTCTCGCCAGCGGCCGATGCCGATAAAATCGGGTGGCGGGCGCGGCCGATGGGAGGAAAGACGTGGATGTGTTGAGCGAAGTCCTGTCGGGATGCCGGGCCGATAGCGCCACGACGGGCCGCTTCACGCTGCATGCGCCCTGGTCGCTGGAGTCCACCGGCCTGCGCGGCGCCATGTTCCGCATCGCCAGGGGCGCACCCTATTGGATACACCTGGAAGGCATGGCGCCGGTGCAGGTCGAGCCCGGCGACCTCGTGCTGCTTCCCCGCGGCGGCAGGCACACCATCTCGTCCTCTCCCGGCATTCCGCCGACGCCGTTCGCGGAAGTGCTGGCCGCGCACGGCATGCGCGAGCGGGGCGAGAAGCCCCTGGTCTTCACCCTTGGCGATGCCGGCGTGCCCACGGAACTCTTCACCACCATCGTCGACTACGGACCGGTGGGGCAGAATTCGGTCCTGCGCTTCCTGCCCGGCCTCATCCACCTGCGCGAGGACGACGTGCTTCTGGCGTCCTGCCTGGCGCCGACCATGGAATTGTTCATCGAGGAAAGCCTGAACCGGCAGCCGGGCTGGAAGCTCTCGGCCGCGCGCATGGGCGACCTACTAATGGTGCACGTGCTGCGGGCCTACCTGCTGCGGCACCGCGACACCGAGCCCAACTGGCTGCGCGGTTTGTCGGATCCCAAGATCGCCCACGCCATCATGCTGATGCACCGCTGGCCAGAAAGGCCGTGGACCGTGCCGGTGCTCGCCGACGAAGTCTGCATGTCGCGGTCCCGCTTCAGCGCGCGCTTTCGCGAACTGGTCGGCGTATCGCCCATCTCGTACCTCACGGCGCGGCGCATGGAGCGGGCCGCGGAACGGCTCAAGCTCGGCCCGGTGCGCCTGGCCGACGTCGCCGAATTGGTGGGTTACGGCTCGGAGAAGATCTTCGCCCGCGCCTTCCGCCGCTGGGCGGGCGTGCCGCCCAGCGAATACGGCCGGCGCGCGGGATAGGCGCGGCGCCTCAGGGTTCCTGCTGCCGCACGATCAGCACGTCGCAGGGCGTATGCTGGATCAATTGCTCGGCCACGCTGCCGATGGCGGTCCGCAGGATGCCGGTGCGGCCATGCGTGCCCACCACCAGCAGTTCGGTGGGATGGCGGGCGACGTAATCGGGCAGCACGTCTTCCGGCAGACCGTGCTCGATCTTCCACTCGATATCGGGCCGGTTCAGCAGCATGGCGTTCTGCTTCATGAACGCGGCGACTTCGTTCTCGGCCGCCTGCCGCGCCTGCTCGACAGCGGCCGCCTCGGGCCGGGTCTTGGACGTGGTGAAGGCGTGATAGAGCAACGGACGGGCTTCGGGAAACAGCGCCAGCGCCGTCGTCAAGGCCTGCCGCGACCCTTCGGAGAAATCCACCGCGGCCAGGAGGTCTCGATAGGAATGATGGGGCCGCTCGCGCACGACGAGTATGGGCAAGCTGACTTCGCGGGCGAGTTTTTCCACTGTCGTGCCAAGCAGGAGGCGCCCCAGCGTCTCGTCGCGCGCCACCCCCGTGACGATCAGGTCGCACAGGTGCGCGGCGGCGGTCTTCCGGATCACTTCGACCGCGTGCCCCGGTTCCAGCACCAGCTCCACCGGGATGTCGATGTCGCCCAGGCTGGCGCGGAAGCGGCGCTCGGCGGCCTTGCGGTCGACCACCTGGCTGCGCCGGGCGGTCAGCACGTCGCCCAGCGAGTTCTCGATGACGCATACCGCCACCAGTTTCGCGCCATGCTCCCTGGCCAGCCGTACGGCGCGGTCCTGGGCCCGGTCGCAGCGGGCGCTCAGGTCGGTGGCGAGCAGAATGCAGCGCAAGGTCTCGGTGGTTACACTTTCCATGCTGATCTCCCTGGTGTGGCGGATGCGTGGCGTGAAGCCGCCGGGTGGGCGGCGATGGTCTTCGAGGCGGTGCGGGGGAACGGCGGGTGGCGCGGCGCTCTCCCTGGCCTACGATACCAATGGACGGTGTCCCTGCCAATCACATAGGCAGGCGGGCGCTCCGGTGCTCGACCTTGGCGTTGCCGCCGGCCCCGGACGCCTCAATGTAGTCCGCGAGGAGCCTGGCCGCGGCCGACGGCCCGTCGCGGCCACCATAGGCCAGCCGCAAATCCATGGTCATCGGCGGTCCGGCGGTGGAGAGCTCGGCCAGCAGGCCCGCCTCGACGTCGCGCCGGACCGTCTTGGCCAGCGAACACCAGATCCCCACTCCCGCCGCAGCCAGTTCGCGCACCATCCCGGACTCGGTCGCGCGCGATGCCACCGGCGTGCGGTCGATGCCGGCGGCACGCAGCATGTCGGCCATTTGCGCCGAAAAACCCGACCGGTGAGCCGCGCGCACGAACTTCTGCCTGGCCAGCTCTTGCGGCGGAATATGCTTGCGGCCCGCCAGCGGATGGGACGGCGCCGCCACCAGCGCGAACCGCTCGACGCCGATGGCGCGGCTCGAGATGCCTTCGGGCGGCCAGCGACTCAGGAAGCAACCGAGGTCGGCTGTCCCGTCGCGCAAATGGCCGATGACTTCGTCCAGCGTGCCGGCCACCAGGGCCAGCTCGTATTCGGGATGCTCCCGGGCGAAACCGGCCAGCGCCGGCGGCAGCACGGTATTGGCCACCGGCCGCTGGCAGGCGAAGACGATGCGCCGGCCGTCCGCGAGCTTTTCCCCGTCGAGCTCCTCCGACAGCCGGGCGGCGTCGCGCAGTACCGCCCGGGCGTGGGCCAGCACCCGCTCGCCCGCTTCGGTCAATGCCGCCGGACGACCGCGGCGGCGCACGAACAAGGCCGTGCCCACGCGGCGCTCCAGGGCCTGCACGTGCTGGCTGACCGAGGGCTGGGCGATGTCCAGTTGCTGGGCGGCGCCGGCAAAGCTGCCTGTCTCGGCAACCGCCACCAGCACTTCGAGGCCGCGTGAGGACAGGCTGATCATGGGCGTCTCCGATAGGTTTTTACCTATAACCCGTATAGGGTGGCGCCCCGTTGCCGGGGGCCTGCCCGGACGATGATACTGCCAGGCTTCCCAGGGCAGCGCCGCCGGCGCGTCCGACGACGACAGGAGACTTCCATGAAGCGTTTGCTGGCCTCCCTGCTGGCACTTTGCGCGCTGCTGCCGGGCGGCGCGCCGTATGCCCAGCCGCAAGCGGATTTTCCCGCCAAGGGCGTCCACATCATCAACCCCTTCCCGCCGGGCTCGCCCGTGGAGTACGTCGGCCGGCTGGTCGCCCAGAATCTCGAGCAGGCCTGGGGCAAGTACGTCATCGTCGAAAGCCGCTCGGGGGCGGGAGGCACGGTGGGCGCGAACTACGTTGCGAAGGCGGCGCCCGACGGCCATACGCTGCTGGTCACCACGGCCTCGCCCATTTCCTTTGCCGCGGCGCTGTACGAGAAGCTGCCCTACGATCCGGTCAAGGACCTCGCGCCGGTGTGGGGCATCGTCACCCCTGGCCAGATCGTCGTGGTCAACGCCGAGCTTCCGGTGCGCACGCTGGCCGAACTGGTAGCTTACGCCAAGGCCAATCCGGGCAAGCTCTCCTACGCGTCGTCCGGCATCGGCACGGTACAGCACTTCGGCGGCGAGCTGTTCCAGGCCCGCACCGGCACCAGGCTGGTCCACGTTCCCTATCGCGGCGGCGCGCCCGCCGCGACGGACCTGGCCGGCGGGCACGTGCAGGTCATGTTCGATTCGCTCACCAATCAGTTGCGCAACATCGAAGCCGGCAAGGTCCGCCCGCTGGCCATCATGCGCGCCCGGCGCGACAGCAAGCTGCCGGACGTGCCGACCACGGCCGAGGCCGGCGTGCCGGACCTGGTGGTCGTCAACTGGATCAGCCTCTTCGCGCCTGCCGGCACCCCGGCCGCCGTGCTGCGCACCTTGCGCCAGACCACCAAGTCCGTCATGGCGGCGCCGGACGCCGCCGGCAAGCTGGCCGAGACCTTCGGCGAAGCGCAGGTGCTCGACGGCGAGCAGCTCGCGCAGATGATTCCCGGCGAGGCCCGCACCTACACCGAGCTGGTCGAACGCGCCGGCATTCCCAAGCAATAGCCCTTGCGACCCGCGACATGAAAATCACCCGCATCGAAACCCTGCTCCTGACCGTGGCGCTGGACCGCGACTACGGCGGCAGCGTCTACAGCGTACCCCGCAAGAACGCCATCATCACCCGCGTCCATACCGACGAAGGCCTGGTCGGGCACTGCGTGAACGGAGAAGGCAGTTTCGAGATCCATCGCCAGGCCCGCGACATCGTCGACCGGGAACTGGCGCCCATGCTCGTCGGCCAGGATCCCACGACCATCGAAACCCTGTGGGCCCGCATGTGGATCTGCACCCATCGCGGCGGCCGCGACAAGTGGGCGGCGGTGCGCGCGGTGGCCTGCGTCGACAGCGCGCTGTGGGACCTGCTGGGCAAGCGGGCGGGCCTGCCGCTCTATCAATTGTGGGGCGGCGCGCGCGATGCGCTGCCCATCGTCGCCATCGGCGGCCAGTACCGCGACGGCTTTGCGCCGCAGGACTATGGCGCCGAAATAGAGGAGTACCGCGCGATCGGCCTGGCCGGCTGCAAGTTCAAGATCGGCGGACGCAGCGTCGAGGAAGACCTGGCGCGCACCCGCGCCGCCCGCCAGGCCGGCGGCGACGATTTCCTCTTGTTCGTGGATGCCAATCGCGGCTGGACCCGCCAGCAGGCCTTCGCGTTCTGCCGCCAGGCGGACGACCTCGGCTTGCGCTGGTTCGAGGAGCCCTGCCACTGGGACGACGACCGCCGGGACCTGGCGCTGCTGCGGTCGCAGACCGGCCTGCCTATCGCCGCCGGCCAATCGGAGATCACCGTGCAGGACTGCCGCGACCTGATGCTGGACGCCGCCGTCGACGTCTGCAACCTCGACGCGAGCTGGGGCGGCGGGCCGACGGCGTGGCTGCGCGTCGCGCGCATGGCGGCCTGCTTCGGCGTGCAGATGGGCCACCATGGCGAGCCCGTCGTCGGGTCGCACCTGCTGGCGGCGGTCGAGAACGGCACCTACGTCGAGACCCACCATCCGAATCGCGACCCCGTCTTCCACGGGATGCTGATAGGGCGAGGCGAGATCGCCAACGGGTACTACCACCTGCCAGAGAGCCCGGGCTGGGGAGTGGATTTCGATCCGGAGTTCGTTGAACGCTACCGTACGGACTGAACGCCAGGGCGGATGCCCTGGCTCCCGCCCTCAATATCGCGACGGGACCTCGAGCACCGCCAGCGTCACCCGCGACACGCACACCAGCTTGCCTTGCGGATCGCGTATCCGCACGCTCCAGACGTGGCTGCGCCGGCCGATCATCTCGGGCGCGGCCGTGCCCTCCACGTGGTCGCCCGTGGCGGGCCGCACGTGGTTGGCGTTGATCTCCATGCCGACGCAGTGAAAGCGTGTCCGGTCCACCGCGAAGCAGCCGGCCCATGATGCCAGCGTCTCCGCGAAGGCCACCGACGCGCCTCCATGCAGCACGCCGGCGGGCTGCCGGGTGCGCTCGTCGACCGGCATCCTGCCCTTGACGTAGTCCGGCCCGAGCTCGGTCAATACGATGCCCAGCGATGCGTTCAGTGTCTCTTTCGCCTTGCGGTTGGCGTAGTCCAGCCAGTCGGGTTCGGTCCAGATGGTCATTCGAGTTTCTTCCCTGCCAAGATCCTGCGGTGAAGCGGGCGGCCCGGCCGCTGCCGGCCCGCCTGCCCCAGGGGCACCGCATGCAGCCCCTCTGTGGTCCCTAGAACGCGTGCCGCACCCCCACCATCACCCCCGTCTGGCTCTTGCCCGGCGCCGGTGTCGTGCCGCCGCCGCCCGAGCTGACCGAATACTGCGCGTGCGAGCTATTGTCCAGGTAGGCCACGGTGGCGTAGACGGCGGTGCGCTTGGACAGGCCATAGGTGCCGCGGACGACGAGCTGGGTCGCGCTGCGGTCCTGGTCTTTGTTGCGCATCCTGGCGACCTGGCCGTCGACGGTAAACGCCGCCGTCACCGGATAGGCGGCCGAGACCCAATAGAGGTCGGAATCGACATCCGTCGCGGTCGCCTTCAATGCCCGGGTCAGCCAGCCCAGCGAGACTTTCAGGTCGCCGAACTTGGCGTAGCCGTTCAGCACCAGGCGGCGGTCCTTGTCGCCGCTGGCGGCCATCGCGATCGGCGCGGCGCCGTTGAAGAACGACGCGGTCGCCCCCGGGCCGCCGCGCATTTCGTCGTACGCCGCCGCCACGCCGTAGCTCGGCGCGTCGTACTTCAACAGCAACGACCACTGGCGGCAGCTCGACTGGCTGCCCGGTATCTCTCCCGCGCAGGTGCCGGAGGCCGGGACTCCGCCGCTGGTGTCGCGCCCGAAGGAATAGGTCGCGCCGACGGTAAGGCCGGAGAAGGTGCCCCGATACGCGATCGCGTTGTCGACCCGGGCGTTGGGAATGTAGGAATCCAGCGAACCCAGGCCGTAGATGTTCGGCCCGATGATGTCGGCGTCCATCAACGAATAGAACAGCATGGAGTATTGCCGGCCCAGCGTCAGCGTGCCGAAATTGCCGCTGACGCCCACGAAGGCCTGGCGGCCGAACAGGCGGCCGGCCTGGCCTTGCGTGCCGGTGTCGAGGTTGAAGCCGCTCTCTAGCGTGAAGACCGCCTTCATGCCGCCCCCCAGGTCCTCGGTGCCGCGCAGCCCCCAGCGCGACGGCGCGGTACCGGTCACCGACGGCATCCTCAGCATCGAATCGCCATTCGCGTTGGCGTTGCTCACGTACTCCACCCCGGTGTCCAGCAAGCCGTACAGCGTGACCGACTGCGCGCTCGCAGCGCCGCTCGCCAGCGCCAGAGCGGCCGGCACCATCCATTTTGATTTCATGCTTTTCTCCTCGCGTTGATGGGAACTACTCGTTGTCCGTTTCTTCGAAACGGTGGATGTCCTGGCAACTCAGGCGGCCTGCTTGCCCAGTCCCAGGTAGGTCTCGATCACTTTCGGATCGTTGGCCAGTTCCGCGGCCGGCCCTTGCATCACGATGTCGCCGGTCTCGATCACGTAGCCGTAATCAGCCACCTGCAGGGCGGCGCGCGCGTTCTGCTCCACCAGCAGGGTCGCCACGCCGGTCCGGCGCAGGCCGTCGATGATGTGGAAGATCTCCTTGATGATCAGGGGCGCGAGACCCAGACTGGGTTCGTCCAGCATCAGCAGCCTGGGCCGCGCCATCAGCGCACGCCCCACGGCCAGCATCTGCCGCTCGCCCCCCGACAACGTGCCGGCCGCCTGGCGCGCGCGCTGCTTGAGCCGGGGAAAGAGGCCATACACCACCTCGAGCTGCTCGAGATGATCGCGGCGCCCCTGCTTGCGGGGCGTGTAGGCACCCAGGGCAAGGTTGTCGGCCACGCTCATCGAGCCGAACAGCTCGCGGCGCTCGGGCACCAGGCACATGCCGCGCGCCACACGGCGCTCCACCGGCACGCCGGTAAGATCTTCCCCCAGGAAGGCCACGCGGCCGCTGGACGTGCCGCCCGGCGGCAGCGCGCCCATGATGGCGTTCAGCAGGGTCGACTTCCCCGCGCCGTTCGGCCCGATGACGGTGACGATCCGGCCGGCCTCGACCGCCAGCGTCGCCCCGCGCACGGCATCGACCTTGCCATAGCGCGCCCCCAGGCCTTCGACTTCGAGAATCCGTTCCATCGCTCCCCCGTTCATTCCACGCCGCCCAGGTAGGCCTCGATCACCGCGGGATCGGCACGCACCTCGGCGGGCCGGCCTTCGGCGATCCTGGTCCCGAACTCCATCACCACCAGGCGGTCGGTGAGGTTCATGACGAAATCCATGTCGTGCTCCACCAGCAGCACGCTCATGCCCTCGGCCCGCAGCTTGTCGAGCAGCTCGGCCAGGGCCTGCTTCTCCCGGTAGCGCAGTCCGGCCGCCGGCTCGTCCAGCAGCAGCAACGCCGGATCGCAGCACAGGGCGCGCGCGATCTCGAGGATCCGCTGCTGCCCCAGGGCCAGGCTGCCCGCCTCCTTGTACATGTGCTCGCCCAGCCCCACGCGCTCGAGCTGGCGCGCCGCCTCGGACAGCAGCTTGGCCTCCTCGGCGCGATTCAGCCGCAGGATGCTGGCGAGCAAGCCGCCGCGCGGGCGGAAGTCGCCGCGCAGATGGGCGCCGATGGCCACGTTCTCCAGCACCGTCATGGCCGGCAGCAACTGCACGTGCTGGAAGGTGCGGCCGATGCCGCGGCGCGCGATCTCGCGCGAGGGCAGGCCGCGGAGGGGCTCGCCACGATATTCGACCTCGCCGCGCGTGGCGGGCAGCACGCCGGTGACCAGGTTGAAGGTCGTGGACTTGCCGGCGCCATTGGGGCCGATCAGGCCGACGATCTCGCCCGCCCGTACCTGGAAGCTGACGTCATTGACCGCCACGAGGCCGCCGAACTCCTTGCGTACCTCGCGCACGTCGAGGATCAGCTCTCCGTGCCGCGGTTTCTTCCGCTTCGGCAGCGCGGGCGCACCGGCCGGCGCCCTGGCCGGCTCGGGAGCGGGAAGCAGCTTGCGCAGCGCCCCCCAGAGGCCGTCGCGCGCGTATTGCAGCAACAGCACCAGCAGCAGGCCGAAAATGATGATCTCGAAATGCCCCGACACGCCGGTCAACCGTGGGATCGCCCCTTGCAGCGCGTCCTTGAGCACGGTCAGCACGCCCGCGCCCAGCACCGCGCCCCAGATGTGCCCTATCCCGCCGATGACGGCCATGAACAGGTATTCGATGCCGTAGTTGACGCTGAACGGCGTGGGATTGACCGCGCGCTGCAAGTGCGCCTGCAGCCACCCCGACCAACTGGCCAGGAGCGCGGCCAGCACGAATATGGTCAGCTTCGTCCATGCCGTGTCCACGCCCATGGCTTCGGCCATGGTCCCGCCGCCCTTGAGCGCGCGGATGGCCCGGCCGGGGCGGGAGTTCAGGAGATTGTGCAGGGCAAGCGCGGCCAGCAGCACGGAAGCCCAGATCAGGTAATAGATGTCGCGGCCGCTGGCGAGATCCCAGCCCAGCAGGTCTATGGGCGGCAGGCCGGTGATGCCGTCGTACTTGCCCAGGAACTCGAGGTTGCCGAACAGGTAGTACAGCGCCAGTCCCCAGGCGATGGTCGCCAGCGGCAGGAAGTGGCCGGACATGCGCATGGTGACGAGACCTATCAGCGCCGCGCACAACGCCGTGATCGCCAGCCCGGCCGCGAGGCCCAGCCAGGGCGACAGCCCGAGCGTGGCGGAAAGATAGGCGGTGCTGTAGGCCCCGATACCGACGAACGCGGCCTGCCCGAATGACGTCAGCCCGCCGACGCCGGTCAGCAGGACCAGCCCCATCGCCACCAGGCTGTACAGCCCCACGTAGTTCAGCAGGGTGATCCAGAACTGCGGCGTGGGCAGCAGCGGCAACATGGCGAGCGCGACGGCGCAGGCGGCGGGAACGATGAGTCGCTTATTCATGGCGTCCCCTCCTCATTCCTCGTCCGCGCCGTGCGCGCCTGCCAGCGAGCGCCACAGCAGCACGGGGATGATCAGGGTGAAGACGATGACCTCCTTGAAGGCACTGGCATAAAAGGCCGAGAAGGACTCCAGCATGGCCACGAGCAGCGCGCCGCCCGCCGCCATCGGATAGCTGACCAGCGCTCCCACGATGGCCCCGACGAAGCCCTTCAGGCAGATGAGGAACCCGGAGTCGTAATACACCGTGCTGATGGGCGCGATCAGGATGCCGCACAGCGTGCCGATCAGGGCCACGAGGGTGAAGGCCAGCTTGCCCGCCTGGGCGGTGCCTATGCCCACCAGGCGCGCGCCGCGCCGGTTGACGGCCGTAGCGCGCAAGGCTTTGCCCGACAGGCTGTGTTCGAAATACAGGTACAGGCCGCCCACCATCGCGGCCGACACGCCCACGACCCACAGGCTCTGCGCCGAGACCTGCAGTTCGCCCAGCGCGAAATCGGCGCCGCTGAAAGGCTGGGTGCGCACGCCTTCGGCGCCGAACATGACTAGGCCCAGCCCCAGCAGCACCAGGTGCACGCCCACCGATGCAATCAGCAGCACCAGGGTCGAGGCTTCGGCCAGCGGCTCGTAGGCCAACCGATACAGGAACGGCCCCATGGGCGCGACGATCAGGAGCGTCAGCGCCACCTGCGCCGGCATGGGCAGCGCCTGTCCCGTCGCGGCGGCGGCCAGCAGATAGACCGCCCAGGGGAAGGCCAGGTACTTGCCCGCATGCCATGCCAGCCCCCGGCCGGCACGGCGGCGCAGGTCCGGATTGCGCAGCGTGGCGCACGTCTCGGCAATGAACACGAGGGCACCCATCGCAACCAGCAGCGTAGCGGCGTGGGGCCACTGCCCGCCCTGCAAGGCCGAGAGCGTGAAAGCGCCGAACACGACGAATTCGCCCTGCGGAATGAAGATGATGCGCGTTACCGCGAACACCAGGACCAGCGCCAGGGCCATCAGCACATACACTGCGCCAGATGCGATGCCGTCCTGGACCAGCATCGCCGCAACTGTCAGATCCACCTGCTCCCCTTTTTTATGTCGTCGTTATCGTTTGTTCGGTGTGCCGGGCCGCTACGCGCTTTCCACGGCCAGAGGCCGCGCCGTCACAAAGGCGTCGCTGAAGAAACTGCCGGCATCCAGTCCATGGTCGCGGACGAAAGCGTGCCGGGCGGCCTCCACCATGAGCGGATTGCCGCAGGCATAGACCTCATGAAGCGAAAGGCCGGGATGGTCCTGGACGACGGCTTCGTGCACGAACCCCGTCCGTCCCGTCCAGCCCTCGTCCGGCAGCGACAGCACGGGAACGAACCGGAAGGCCGGGTCGCTGGCCGCCCAGGCGATTGCTTCTTCCATGGCATACAGATCCTGACGCCGCCGGCCGCCCCAATAGAGCACCGCGCCCCGATCGGCCAGCTCATCGCCATGGCTGCGCAGCATGGACACGATGGGCGCATAACCCGTTCCCGATGCCAGCAGGATGACCGGCGCGGAAGAATGCCGCAGCTTGAAGCCGCCGAACGGCCCCTCGATGCGCAGCAGGTCGCGCGCTTTCAGCCGCTCGTAGACATGGGTGGAAAAGCGCCCCTGCGGCATGGCGCGTATGTGCCACTCGATGAAGCCCTCGCCGTCCGGCGCGTTGGCCATGGAGTAGCTGCGCCGGCTGCCGTCGCGCAGCACGACGTCGACGTACTGCCCGGGGTCGAACGCAAAGCCCGACGCCGGCGGAACCTGCAGCCGGACGATCGCCACGTCGCCGTTGACTCTTCGGATGTCGATGACCCGCGCGCCGGCCTGGACGATACGCCGGCCCGGCGTCGCCGCCACCTCGGGCGCTTCGATGACGACGTCGTCCGCCGGGCGCGCCTGGCAGGCCAGGCAATGCCCGGCCCGGACGCCTTCCGGCACGAACCCCTCCGGATAGCGGACGGTACCCGACACCACGCGGACCTCGCACGTGTTGCATTCGCCTCGCCGGCAGCTATGGTGGGGAAAGAAGCCGGCGCCCAGCGCGGCATCGAGCAGCGAGGTGTCCTCGCCGCACTGCAGGCGCACGCCGGCCGGCTGGATGGTGATGGTTCGAATCGTCATGAATGCCGCAGGTTCAGCCGGATGACCGTCTCGTGGTCGGAGTAAAGGAGCCGGACCGCGTCGGCGCGGCGCTCCAGTACGGCACGCTGGTTGATATAGCCCTTGTCCGTGATTTCGCCGTGCTCGAGCGAGGGCGGTGACGACAGGATCACGGCGCGGACGGGGCGCTGCGAAGAACCCGTGCCCTGGCACAACCTGGCCAGGGCATCGTGGACGAATGCCCGGACGGCGCCGTTGGCCATCAGCCCTTCCCCGTCCAGCGCGCCGTCCGCGCCGGCCAGCGCCTGCATGGCGGGCGCCGGGAAGATCAGCACGCCGATCTCTTCGCGATCGTGGCCGGCCACGACGACGTCCTGCGCGTACGGCGCCAGCGCGGTCACCGTGCGCACGCGCAGGGTGCCCACGGACACCCAGGTGCCTGAGGTGAGCTTGAAATCCTCGGCCACGCGTCCATCGAACAACACGCCCTTGTTCGGGTCGGCGGGATCGGCCAGCTTGCCGGCGTCGCCGATGCGGTAGAAACCGTCTTCGTCGAACGCCTGCGCCGTCTTCTCCGGATCGCCCAGGTAGCCGGGAAAGATGGAAGGCCCCCGCGCGCGCAGTTCCAGCTTGTCCTGGCACGGCACGAACTTCAGCTCCATGCCGGGCACGGGCACGCCGATGTTGCGCGAATCGGTGCACGGGAAATGCGCGCTGGTGATCACCGGCGAGGTCTCGGTCGATCCCCATTCGGTGGTGAAGAAGAGCGCGGGATTGCCATGGCGCGATGCCAGCGCGCGCAGGCGGGCGGCGGTGGACTCGGGCAACGCCGCGGCGGCGAAGAACAGCATCTCGAGCCGGCTGAAGAAGAGACGGGCCGCCGCCTCGTCGGACTCCAGCAGCGGCAGCAGGGCGTCATAGCCGCGCGGCACGTTGAAGAAGAGCGTGGGCCGGACCTCGCGCGCATTCTCGACCGTGCGTTCGACGAGCCCGGGCATCGGGCGCCCGTCGTCGATGTACAGGCTGCCGCCGTTGCGCAGCACCACGTTGAAGTTGTGGTTGGTGCCGAAAGTGTGGCTCCACGGCAACCAATCCAGCACCACCGGCCGCGCCCGGTCCACGAAGCGCCAGCATTGCGCGATCATCTGCTGGTTGGCGCACAGCATGCCGTGGGTGTTGATTACCACTTTCGGCGCGCCGGTGGACCCCGAGGTCAACAGCAGCTTGGCCACCGTGTCGGGCGCGATCGCCGCGTAGGCCCGGTCTACATCGGCGGTCGGCGTCCTGGACAGCAGCTCCGAGAAATCGCGTGCCCCGGCCGTCACCCCTTGCGTGAAGAACACCGGACAGTCCGGCCCCCAGCTATCGATGGCGGTACGGAACACGCCCGAGCCGTCTTCCGCGTACAGCAGGCCGGGCTTGAGGCGCGCCAGGATGGCGCACAGCTTGCTGTATTCCCTGGCCATGCGCACATAGGCCGACGACACGATGGCGATGGGCCGGCCCACGTGCATGGCGCCGAGCATCAGGAGCGCGAGATTCACGCTGTTGTCGGACAGCGCCACCACCGGCGCGCCTTCCGGCATGCGCAGGTCCAGGAGGCCCTGGCCGATGCGGCGCACCGCCTCCCGCGCCTGCGCGTAGGTCACCGTGCGCCAGCTCCGCGCGCCATCGCCCTGCTCGCGCTCGGCCAGGAACACGTTGTCGGGCGTTTCCCGGGCCCAACGTTCCAGCCATTCCCCGATGCACCGCTCGTAGGGCTGCAGCGAGGCGGTCGAGCGCAGCACGAAGCTGCCGTCGGGCAGGTCTTCGCGCACGATGCGGGGCTGGGCCAGGCGCGACGCCTGGACGGGAGGGTCGGATACCGAGGTCAACATCATTTCACCAATTTCCAGTTGCCGTTCTCTACGGTCACCACCACGCGCCCCCGGTTGTCGTAGCCGGAATGGTCCTTGGGGTCGATGGAGATGAGTCCATGGGCGCCCGGCAGCTCGCGCGTGGAGGCAATGGCGTCGCGCAGCGCCTGGCGGAACGCGGGCGTGCCGGGCCGCTGGGACTTGGCCGCGGCCGATACGGCCTTGTTCAGCACCAGGTAGCTGTCATAGGCGTAGGCGGCGAACAGGTCGCGCGAGCGCGGACCGTACTGCTCTTCGTAGCGCTTGACGAAGTCCAGCGCGGCGGGACGGCTGGGATGCTCGGACGGCAGCTGCTCGGCCACGAGCAGCATGCCGGCCGGAAGAATGGCGCCTTCCACCGCCGCGCCGCCGATGCGCAGGAAATCGTTGTTGGCCACGCCGTGGGTCTGGTAGATCAGCCCCTTGTAGCCGCGCTGGCGCAGGGCGTTCATCGGCAGCGCCGAGGGCGTCCCGCTGCCCACCACCAGTACCGCGTCGGGCTTGGCGGCGATCAGCTTGATGGTCTGTCCGGCCACGGACTGGTCGGTGCGGGCGAAACGCTCGGTCGCGACCAGCTTGATGGCGCTGGCCTGGGCGCGCGGCTGCACGTCCTTGAGCCAGGCCTCGCCGTAGGAGTCGTTGAAGCCCACGAATCCCAGCGTCTTCACGCCGCGGCGCGCCATGTCCTCGAACAGGGCCGATGCCATGACCGACACGGGCTGGGGCATCGAGAACGACCAATCCATCGCCTCGGGCCGCGGCACGAAAGGCGCCAGGCCGATGGCCGGGGTCCTGGTCTCGGCCGCGACGGCCGACACGGCCAGGCTGGTAGGCACGGTGGACGAACCGATGATGGCATCGACTTTTTCCTCGTCCACCAGCTTGCGCGCGTTGCGCGTGGCGGCGGTCGGATCCGACCCGTCATCCAGCACCACGTACTTCACCGGCAGGCCGCCCAGCATCTCGGGCAGCAGCCCGATGGCCTGGCGCTCGGGGATCCCGAGCGAGGCGGCCGGCCCGGTCGCCGAAATCGTGACGCCTATCTTTACCTCGGGCTGCTGCGCCTGGGTGCCGCCGGTCGCGAGGGCGGCCGCCACCGCCGCCATGGCCATCCATTGACGTTGTCTCATGTGCTCTCCTCTTCCCCTGGGGGAGTTGTCAGTCGTTGTGCGCCGGCCCGCCGCAAGGCTCCGGCCCGTCGTTCACCGCATGAAAACGTGCCGCTCCCGCAGGCGCGCGACCTCGCCCGCCTCCGCGTCCAGGCAGGCCCGGTACTCGCGCTCGAGCGCCGCCACCACCGCGTCGACCGGCTCGACGGCGCGCACGGCCCCCACGCCGTGCCCGGCGGACCAGACGTCCTTCCAGGCCTTGGGCGCGGTGGCGATGTCGCCGGAGAAGTCGATGCGGGTCTCCTGCTGCAACTGGCGCGGATCGATGCCGGCCTTCTCCAGCGTCGGCCGCAGCCAGTTGGCCGCCACGCCCGACACGGCCTTGGACAGCACGAGATCCTCCATGCCGCTGTCCACCAGCATCCGGCGGTACTCGGGTGCCGCCAGGCTCTCGGGCGTAGCGATGAAGCGCGTGCCGACCACGGCGAAATCCGCGCCCAGCAGTTGCGCCGCGCGCACGTCGGTACCCGTGGAGATCGCCCCGGCCAGGCCCAGCGGGCCGTTCCAGAACCGGCGGATTTCCGCGATGAAGGCGAAGGGGTTGTAGGTGCCCGTATGGCCCCCCGCGCCGGCCGCCACCAGTACCAGGCCGTCCACGCCGGCATCGATGGCCTTGCGCGCCAGGGCCGGACTGATGACGTCCGCCATCACGAAGCCGCCATAGCCGTGCACCTGCTCCAGCACCCGCCGCGGGCTGCCCAGCGCGGTGGTCACGATGTGCGGCCGGTACCGCAGGACGAGCTCCATCTCGGCGTCGAAGCGGTCGTAGCTGCTGTGCACGATCATGTTGAGCGCCCAGGGGGCGGGGGCTCCGCGCGTACCTTCGGCGATGCGAGCCAGGGACTCGTCCATGGCATCGATGTTGCGGGCGTTGGGCGCGGCATAGGTGCCCACGATGCCCGCCCTGGCGCTGGCGATGACCAGTTCCGGGCCGGAAACCAGGAACATGGGCGCCGCCATCACCGGCAGCCGGGCGCGCGCGAATACGCTGCGCAGGTCTTCGCGGAAGGTGTCTCCGTTCTCGTTGTTCATGCTCTTCAATCCGGATCGACAGGAGGCCGGGCGCGCTGCGGCCGGCCGCGTATTTCCCAGCCGCCATCGCTTTGCAGGATGGCGGCGGTGGTAGCGCGGGAATTGGCGCGCGACGCGAGCAGCACGTAGTGGCCGGCGTGGTCTTCGGGCTGCGCCATGAAACCCAGCGGCATCGCCTGCGCCACGGTTTCGGAGAACCCCGGGATGTCCGACAGCCGCGCATCCTGCTTGCCGAGCGCCTGCGGTCCCTTGAGCGGCGTCAGCGTGCCGCCGGGCGCCACGCCATTGACCCGTACGTCGGGCGCCAGCTCGTAGGCCAGCTGCTTGATCAAGCCCACGCAGGCGTGCTTGGAGGCGACATACAGCGGCCCGCCGCCGCCGGCATAGAAGCTCGCGTTCGACAGCGTGAAGATCATGCTGCCGCGGCTCTCCTTGAGCGCCTGGACCGCAGCCCGCGCCGCCAGCGCATAGCCCAGCACGTTGACCCCGAAGATCTCGTCGAAGCTGGCCTTCAGCATGGGGCCGTCCATCTTGCGCAGCGAGGCGAAGTGGTCCCAGACGCCCGCATTGCCCACCAGCGTGTCGAGCTTGCCGAAGGCCGCGAGCGTGGTCGCGACCGCCTCCTCGCTGGCTTCGGGCGTGCGCACGTCCCCTACCGCCACGGCGATGCGGTCGCCGAACTCGGCGCGCAACGCGTCAGCCTGCGAGGCATTGCGTATCAGCACGCCCACCCCGCGCGCGCCCTCGGCCAGGAAGCGGCGCACGACGGCCAGTCCGATGCCGGAGCTGCCTCCGGTCACCAATGCCACATCGTTGTCGAGCCAGCCCATAATCACAGGAAGGTATTGAGGTTTTTGGACATCAGCAGCGACTGCGTGATGACGATCTTGCGCCGCGCGATGAGAAAGCCGTCGCCGTGTGCGCGCAGTAAATCCTCGCGCCGGCCGAGCAGCACGTCGTTGTCCGCCTCGCCCCGGCTGCGGTAATTGACGAACACCGAATGCACGACGAACTCGCCCGCCTGCTCTGCCGGATAGGCTTCGATGTTGCTGATCACGTGGACGTGGCGGGTGGGCGGATCCTCGGCCCACGCCGACGGCTGCACGAAGCGGGCGACCCGGCGGCCGAGGTCCGTGCGGTTGTCGTCGAAGTACGCGCCTCGCCCGGGCGCGTAGGCTCCCAGCCGGTCGGCCCGTCGGCGGTTCTCGATGGCCGGCATCCAGTAGTGGATGTCCTCGGCCATCAGCGCCAGCCAGGCCTCCCACTGCTCCTGGTCGAGCAGGCGAGCCTCCCGGAACAGGAATTGCTCGATGCGGTAGGCGGTATCGCGATCCGCCGGCACCAGTTGGAGGTGATCTGCCATGTTCATGCCGCCTCCTTCGCCGGAGCGTGGACGAAGTCCGCCTCGGTCAGCCGGGGCGTATCGCGCTGGGGCACCTCGCTCCAGTCCTTCGCCCGCATCAGATCGAGCCAGCGCTGGTAGAAGGCGCGATGGTTGGCCTCGTTGACCTGGTTGCGATAGACATTGCCCGGCAGGCCGGTGTGCGTGAGCTGCGAGCCGCGGCCCAGCCCCATGTACAGGTCCTGCTGCCGCGTCACGAATCCGGCGTTGGTGCGCGTGGAGAACTCGAAGTTCTCGCCGTCATCCATCTCGAACACGCCGGATGGCGAGAACGTCATCATCGTGCCCTTCAGCCAGCGCTCCTTGATGTCCTGGGGGGCACTGCGGTTGACGATGGTCCAGGTGTGCAGCTCGATCTTGCGCGGACCACGCGGATGCCAGACCCGGAAGGTATTCTGGCCCGGAAGGAAGGACAGGTTGGGAAACACGCTGGCCGACGAGATCGAGCCGATCATCTTCGACCGCAGCTCGCCCAGGCGCTCGGCCACTTTGGGCTGGATGCCGTACAGGTACTTGCGAAGCTCCTTGTCGCCCAGCGTCGCGGCATTGCCGACGACGTCGAGGTTGAACTCCCAGCCGTGGCCGTTGAAGTTCACGTGATAGGAATCGGGATCCTTGTAGACCTCGGCCACCGGTCCGCCCAGCATGGCCCGCGCCGCGGAATCGTGGGTCCACAGGGCGTGGTAGATGTCGCCGATGAAGTTCTCCACCGGCACCTTCCAGTTGCACTGAATGACCGACTTCACGCAGCCGCCGATGAACTCGGTACCCTCGCCGTCCATGTCCAGCATGACGTCCAGGTAATAGCGGAAGTCGCCCAGGTAGCTCTCCAGCGAAGGCGCATCCGGGTCGAGGTTGCCGAACACCAGGCCCTTGTAGGTCGCGATCTGCGCCACGGGATGCAACCCATGGTCGGCCTTGACCATGCCGCTGCGCTCGAACAGTTCCTGGCCCGCCATGCCCCGCAGGACCCCGTCTATGCCGAAGCTCCAGCCGTGGTAATTGCAGACGAAGTTGCGTGCGGAACCGGCGTCGGTGAACGCCAGCTTGTTGCCGCGGTGCGGGCAGGTGTTCAGGAAAGCCTTGATGGAGCCATCCTTCTGGCGCACCACAATGACGTTGTCCTCGGCCATGTAGGTGGTGAGATAGTCGCCCGCCTTCGGAAGCTGCGACTCATGGGCCAGGAAAAGCCAGCTTCGGGCGAAGATCTTCTCCAGTTCGTGCTCGTAGATCCGCTCGTCCCAGTAGACGCGCCGCGCCAGGCGACCCTGGTCGAGGTCGACCAGGTCGTCCAGGTCCGCCAGGGGTTCGCTGGCGGCGGCGCGCTTGAGGCGGGAATGCGATCCGTTGCAGGCGTTCGTCATGGCATGCCTCAGATCGCGGCCGCGGCGTCTTCCGACTCCGCGTCCAGGTCGGCGATGACGTCGTCGCCCTCTTCGATCACCTTGTAGGTACGCAAGTCCACCGTGCAAGGGAAGGACACCGCCTGGCCGGTGGGAATGTGAAACTGCCCGTCGTGCACCGGGCAGGCGATCAGGTCACCGTCGACGATCTCGCCCTCCGACAGCGACGCGGTGGCGTGGGTGCAGGTGTCGCTGGTCGCATAGAAGCGGCCGTCGATGTTGTAGACCGCGAGCGGACAGCTCCCGGCGTCGATCCGGCGCACCTGGCCGGGCGCGAGGCTGTCGCGCTTGAGTAGGAATACCTTGTTGCTCATGATGCCGCTCTTACTGAAGATGGAGTTGTACGAAGCCGAGTCCGGTCACCCATTCGGGCACCGGCTCGTAGGCGATGACCTCCCCCCGCGCGCCTTGCAGCGCGCCCATCGCACACGCCCAATTGCGGATTTCCATGCCGCCGTTGCCGCCGTTGGCCAGGATGTAGTCGTCCGTCAGCGCGCCGATCGCCGCCAGATCGTTGCGCTCCGCATAGCCCAGGATCTCGCGGTCGAAGGCCTCGTTGACCCGGCCCATTTCCGCCGTGCCCACCCAGTGGCTGATGCCGCCGCTGCCGATCACCGCCACGCGCTCGTTCCCGGGATAGTCCTCGACCGCCGAGCGGATCTGCCGCCCCAGCTCGATCGCCCGCTTCATCCGGATATAGGGGTCGGCCCCCGCCGCGAGATAGACCGGAATGGTGCCCACTGCCTCCCCGGCATCCCGCAGCGGCTGCACGATCAATTGATTGGGAATGCCCACCGCATGGTCCACGGTCAGTGCGCGCGCTACCGCCCAGTCGTAGCCGTGCGCGTGGCCGTGGTCGGCGATATGCGCGGCCAGCGCCGAGCTGTCCGGGATCACGCCCCGCCGCAGGCCCGGCAGCGCGTCGATGGGACCATCCACGTCGCCGGTGCCGATCAGGAAGCTCGGCAGGCAGGTGGTGCCGAACAGCATGTAGTGGTCCGCACCCACGATCACGACGCTGGTCGGCCGCAGCGCCTTCAGACGCTCGGCGCAGGTTGCGAAGGCGCCCCACATTTTTTCCCGCACCTTCGGCGCGGGCGCCTCGGGCGCCACGAACATGACGGGGTCATGCGGAACCAGGAAGCCGCCGACGATCTTTCCCATTTCTCGAATCCTCTACTGCTTGAGCGCGGCGGCGTGGACCGACTCGCCCTCGGCTACCGGGCGCAGCCGCTTCATGTAAGCGCGCATGTCGCGCTCGGGAGACAACTCCTGCCAGAAACCCATGGTCAGCATGGGATTGACGCCGGCCCGCTGCAGGCCCAGCACGTCGAAGCCCAGCACCATGCGGCGTTCGGCCTCGTCTAGCGCGAACCGGTCCAGGAACTTCTCCGGGTCTTCCTTGAAGCGCTGCTTGGCGTAACGATCCACCGACAACTGGTGGAGCACGCGTTCCAGGACATGTCGGCTCATGGCTTCACGCGCAGAACTGTTTGACCAGGTGCAGGAAGTCGGCGCGCCGCTCGGTCTGCACCCAGTGGCCGCAGCGGCCGAACAGATGCAGGTCGGCATTCGGGATGGCGCGCGCGAGCAATTGCCCGCACTCGGGCGGGACGACCCTGTCCTCGCGGCCATGCAGCACCAGCGTGGGTGCCTGGATCTTGGCCACGGCATGCTCCGGGAATCCCTTGACCATGGTGGGTCCCTCGGCGTTCGGACGCGGAATCAGCTTGCGCAGCGCGTCCTGCGCGCCGGGACGCGCGCTGGCGGCGTAGCGGGACTGCACCATCTCCGGCGTGATGATGGCCTGGTCGTAGGGGAACAGGCGCATCGTGCGCTCCATGTTCTCCAGCGAAGGCTCGTACTCCCAGGCCGAACGCAGGCCCGGCGTCTGCTCGAACTCGCCCGCGGGCGTGCCGAGCAGCACGAGCCGGTTCACCCGGGCGGGCTCGAACAGTGCCAGGCCGATCGCCACGGCGCCGCCAAAGGAGTTCCCCACGAAAGACGCTTCCGGAATGCCCAAGGCATCCATGATGCCGACGAGATGGCCGACCCACAGCTTGATGTCGTACTTGGCGTCGTCCTTGAACTCAGTGAAGCCGAAGCCGGCGATGTCGGGAACGACGACACGGAACTGGCCGGCGAGATCGTCCATCACGCCCTTCCAGTTGGTCCAGCCCGACACGCCAGGTCCCGACCCATGTAGCAGGAACAAGGGCTTGCCGGCGCCCCGCTCGAAATAGTTGGTGCGGTGCCCGGCCGCCAGGACGGTCTGCCCCACGCCTTCGTAGTCGCTCATCGTTTTTTCCATACACATACGTATGTGTATGGTATGAGGCGAAACCTATGCCGTCAACATCGCAACACTAGGGAAAACACGCGTTCCATGACTAGAACGGCAGACAAGCCACCATACATATTCGTATTTGACGCGGGTGTAAAATAGCCATCCGAGGATCGGACCCCGCACATGGCAAGAACAGCGACAGCCCCCGCCCGCAATCAACTTGGTCCCGCCGACTGGATCGCCGCTGCCCGGCGGCTCCTGGTCAGCCGCAGCATCGACGCGGTGCGCGTCGAAGTGCTCGCCAAGGAGCTCGACGTCACCCGAGGCAGCTTCTACTGGCACTTCCGCGACCGCGACGACCTGCTCCAGCGCATGCTGACCGCCTGGCGCGACGAAGCCACCGAACAGATCATTTACCGCTTCGAAAGCCGCAGTCTGCCGCCGCGCGAACTGATACGCGACCTCCTCAGCCTGCCCTTCCGCGGCGAAGCCGCCCAGGAAGCCGCGGCCACCGAACTGGCCATACGGGCCTGGGCTCGCCGTGACGAACTCGCGCGCCAGGTGCTGGACGAAGTGGACGCCAAACGCCTGTCCTATATCGCGCAATGCTTCAGTGCGCTGGGGTTCGGCATCGCGGAGGCCCGCTCGCGCGCCTTCGCGCTGTACAGCTACGAATTGTCGGAATCGCTGCTGGCGCACCAGGGCACAGATGCCCAAAAGGCCGAGCGGCGCAGCTTCATGGAGAAGCTGCTGCTCGGCGAAAAAGCCTGAGAGCCGGATCGCCGCCTGTCCGTCTACGTCGCGGAGCAGGCGAAGCTCTCGGCCTTGGAAGGATCGCCCTTGCCGTCATAGCGCGGGAATTTGGGATACTCGCATAACGGGCGGCTCCATTCGGGCGTCTTTCCATCCTCGGCGAACCGGGTGCCCGTGGCCCGGTCCGGTGCGGCGCCGTTTTCGACCCAGGCGTCCAGGATGCCGACGAAATCAATGTGCATCGCACCGGGGCCTGCCAGATTGTGCCCCACGGACGGAGAGGTCAGGTGGCGAACGAAACTCCTCATCTTCGTTGCGCCCAGGCGGGCCTCCACGGTTTCAAGATAGCGCGCCAGCCGGTATATCGACACGCAGCCGTCACCGACGCCATACCAGATCAGCATCTTGCCGCCGTTGTCCGCGAACGCAGACAAGTCGGGGTTCGTCGCGTCAATCTGAGACGAAAGGCGCTGATACTGCGGAACGAACCCGACGGGATCGTGGGTCAGAATGGATGCGGCGGGATTGTTCTCGACCACCTTGATGATCTCCGTCGCGGCAAAGTAATTGAACCCGCCGGGCTCGTCGAAGCTGCGGCCGAACATATACCCGGTCCAGTCCCCCGTGGCGGCCCCTCCCCGGCCATACCGCGGATATCCCACCGCGCCGTCGGCCAGGGCGACGGGAACGCTGCGATCCGTGTAGATGCGGCGGATGGACTCGATCTGGCCTTCCGTCAGGCACGAATCGTTGTCCTCTCCTTCGCACAGCAGGTCTGTAGGAATGTAGCTGCAGGCGTCCACGTTGCCGATGATGCCGTCTTCCAGACCGTCCAGTCCGTCGCAGGCTTTGGTCTCCGCCTCGGCAAACAAGGCGATCTTGGCCGGGCTCATCCAGTTCTCGCGCTTCTCGAAAAAGTGCCTGAATAACAAGGGCGCATTGTTCGCCGCGAATCCCTCTTGCGCGATGGCAGGCGCGAGCGCGATGACGCCATCGTAGTCCTTGGGATAACGCTGAGCGGCGACGAGTCCGGCACGGCCGCCATTCGAGTGACCGAAACTGTAGCGGCGAGTCGGCGCCTTGCCGTAGAAGATCGTGGCGATCCGCGTTCCCACCTCCAGGGCGAAGTGGTTGGCGTCATATGCGTGGTTCTGCAGGGCGACGTCGTCCACTGCCCATTCGAAGCCAGGGGTCTGGTGGCCCGAGTCGGAACTGATCTTGACGTAGGGGTTGGCTGAAGTCCCCACCATCTCCTGGTAACCCGGATCATCCGTCGGAATGAAACCGTCGAACCCGCCCCCGCCTACCGTGATTGTCTTGCCATTCCATGTTTCGGGCGCGGGAAGTTCAACGGCCCAGTTGATGGTCGATGCTGGCGACGAGACGATCTGCCCGCGCACTATGCACACTTCAGGCAACGTTCCCTGGGCAGCACGAAGTTCGGTCTTGATCTGCTTGGCGCCATGCGGCAGGTCACTTGCCACGAAGGCTTCGCATAACGCGGAAAGAGACCTTCCCACGGGCGGTGCTTCGCCCTGCGGCGACACGGCGCCATCCCCGCCACAGCCGCTCACGATGCCCGCCGCAGCCCATGACACGACGAGGCCACTCAGTGTACCGAGGCGTCCGGAGTCCTGTTTCGTTTTCTTCATTTTCTCCTCCTTACATACATATTTGTATGTTTTTCCAATAAATCTTTCTTATACCTTCTATCCATACACATACGTATGTGTATTGTTTGCGGATACTATCAAGAAAAAAACGATGCGCTATAGCAGGGCTTTCCCTATCGCATGAGGACTCAGCGCCTCGGTTAGCCGACCGGCGTGACCTCCAGCCGCCCCGTCGGGCGCGCCAAATTGGTCGGCCATTCCCAGCTCCCGGGCTGCTGCCGACCAGCTGTCCCGATGCAGGCGCAAGGCGGTGACGAACTCGCGCCCCTTCGCGCTGTACAGCCATGAGCTGTCGGAATCGCTGCTGGCGCACCAGGGCACAGATGCCCAAAAGGCCGAGCGGCGCAGCTTCATGGAGAAGCTGCTGCTCGGCGAGGCCGAATCACCAGGCGGAAGGAACCGACTCAAAACCGGTGGTTGATCCCGATCGCGAAAGCCCGGTTGCCGGCCAGCGCATTGCCCACATCGTTGGCGTTCCATACCTTGTAGAAGCCGGTGGGCGACGTATTGGGCGCCTTGTTGTCGATGTAGGTGTAGGACGTGTACAGGCTGGTGCGCTTGGACAGGTCGTATACGTAGCCGATGGCGTACAGGCGCGCGTCATGGTTGTCGGCGGTGCGGTCGTTCTTGTTGATGAACGAGACGATGACGCGGCCGCGGGCGCCGGCGGGAATGCGCGCGCCCAGCAACAGGTCCTCGGATTTGTAGTTGACCGTGCCGGGCACGATGGCTCCGCGGTTGATGACGTAGTTGACGAAGGCGGTGGCCACGCCGAAGTCATACTTGGCGCCGATGAAGGTCATCTTGGCGTCTTCGCCCGGGGCGACGGCGTCGTTGGCCTTCGCGTAGGCGATCTTCATGCCGAACGGGCCCTTGGTGTAGCCCACCGAGGCGCCCAGTTGCGAGTTCGTGCTGCTGGAACCGGCGACTTCGCCCGGGGCATATGACAGCTCGCCATTGAAACCCGAGGCGTGGCCCAGGTAGTACTTGGCGACATTGTTGGCGCGATTGCTGCCGCCCTGGCCGCCGGCCGAGATCAGGCTGGCCGAGGTGCCGGTCATGCCGGTCGAGAAGGGATCGAACTCGACCTGCGCCATGGCCACGGTCGTGTACTGGCGGCCCAGCGTGAGGCGGCCCAGGCTGCCTTCGAGCCCGACCCAGGCCTGGCGGCCGAACAGCGTGCCGCCCTGGGCCGAGCTGCCGTTGTCGACGTTGACGCCGCCTTCCAGCATGAAGATGGCCTTGTTGCCCCCGCCCAGGTCTTCGCTGCCCATCAGGCCGAAGCGCGAGCCGGACATGATGCCGGAGTTGAGCTTGTTGTTGGTGCCGGCGGCATTGCCGCTGTCGTGCAAGAAGCCCATGTCTACGATCCCGAACAAGGTGACGTTGGAGGTCTGGGCGAACAGGGGCGCGCTGGCGCAGGTCGCCAGGAGAGCAGGCAGAAGTCGGGTGCGAAGCTTCATGACATTTCCTTCTATGAGCACAGGGCTGGAAGAGAGGCGTTGCCGGCCAGGCGTGGGTGGCGGCCGGCAAACCGTGGGTGGCGAGCCGCGGAAGCCCGCGTCCCGCCGTGGATCACATGGCGCGGTCAGGCTCCGTAGCCGAACATCCTGGGCAGCCACAGCGACAGTCCCGGGAACAGCACCAGCAGCAGCAGGACGCCGACCAACAGGAAGCAGAACGGCCATATCGCGCGGTTGATCTGTCCGATGGGAACGCCCGATAGCGCCGACAGCACGAACAGGATCAATCCGTAGGGCGGCGAGATGATCGCGATCATGAAGTTCAGCGTCGCGACCACGCCGAAATGCACCAGGTCGATTCCCAAGGCATGGACCGCGGGCAGCAGCACCGGCACCAGCACCAGCAGCATGACGGCGCCGTCGAGCACCGTGCCCAGCACCAGGAACATGAGGTTGACCAGCAGCAGGAACATCACGGGCGACAGGTCCAGGCCCATGACGTAGCCCGCCAGCGACTGGCTCAGCCCTTCCGAGGTGAAGGCGTAGTTGACGATGAAGGAGCTGAAGATCAGCAGCATCACCGCCGCCGACTGGCGCATGGATTGCACGAATACGGCGGCCAGGCCGCGCAGGCCGACGTTGCGGTAGACCAGCACGCCCAGCACCATGGCCCAGAAGGCCGCGACCGTGGCGGACTCGGTGGGCGTGAAAATGCCGGTCCAGATGCCCCCCAGCAGGATGACCGGCAGCGTCATGGGCACCGCGGTGCGCGCCAGCACGCCGGGCAGTTCGGACAGCGGCACCGCGCGGCCGCGCGGCAGGTCGTGGCGGCGCGCCATCCACACGATCATGGCCATCAGCGCGACGGTCATGATCAGCGCCGGCACGATGCCCGCCATGAACAGCGCGCCGATCGAGGCGCCGCTGATCAGCGCATAGATCACCATCGGGATCGACGGCGGCACCATGGGGGCGAGGCAGGACGCGGCCGCGGTGATCGCCACCGACAGGCCGCCGGGATAATTCCCGACCTTGCGCATCATGCGCGTGGCGACCATCCCGGCGCCGGCGGCCTCGCTCACCGCGCTGCCCGACAGGCTGGACATGACCAGGTTCATCAGGATGGTGACGTGGCCCATGCCGCCGCGAAAGCGGCCCACCAGGGCGTCGGCCGCGCCCCAAAGCCGCTCGCTGATGGTGGCGGCGTTCATCACGTTGCCGGCCAGGATGAACATGGGCACAGCGATCAATACGGTCATCTCGAACGACGAATTCAGGGTCTGGTCGACGATGATGCCGAGGTCCTGCCCGCTCACCCACAGGTAGAGCACGCCGGAACAGAACATGATCAGCACGACCGGGAAGCGCAGCACGGCGCCCAGGACGACGACGGCGCACAGCGCCAGGAATGCGGTGCTCATGGAACGATCAGCCGAGGATGTTGGAGTTTTCTTCAGGCGCGTCGTCAGCAACGCGCTCGCGCCAGTCCGGCCGCAACAGCTGCCAGAACTGGATGACGGCACGCACGATGACGGCCACCCAATAGACGACGAAGCAGCTGAACACCGCATCGAGGCGCCAATCGAGCACCGAGGTACGCTCGCGCCACAGGAAGGCGACGTAGTCGTAGATGGTGGGCAGGGAGGCGAGGAAGGTCACGCCGATGGCCAGTGACGCCAGCAACCCTATGCCTCGCCGGCCGCGCGGTCCGCACAGGTCGTAGACCACGTCGAACCGCACCTGCTCGCGATCGGACAGCAGCAGGCCGTCGGTCAACAGCACGACCCACAGCAGCAGCACCATCGCCAGCTCGTCCGTCCAGACCAGCGGCATGGAGAACACGTAGCGCATCACGATGCCCAGGAGCGAAATCCCGAAGATCGCCACGAAGGCCAGCGTACACAGCGCTTCCATGCCTCGCTGCAGGCGAACGAACCCTTTCCGGTACATGGCTGCCTACCTCACCGCTTCGATTTTTTCCTTCAGTCCCTTGGGCCACTTGGCGGCAATGCCCGCCTGCGCGTACTCCTTGTCGACGCTCGCGCGGAAAGCAGCCAGGTCCGGCGTCTGTATCGTCAGGCCCTTGCTCTTGAAGAAATCCACGATCTCGGCTTCTTCCTTGATGCGGCCCTGATCGTTGTAGTCGGCGGCCAGGCGGGCGGCCTGGCGTACGGCCTGCTGGCCGGCGGCGTCGATCTGGTCCCACTTCTTCTTGGCCATGGTCAGGAACACCGGCTGCACCAGGTGGCTGGTCAGCACGATGGTCTTGGTGACTTCCTGGAAGTTGTTCGCCTTGGTGATGGGCAGCGGATTTTCCTGGCCATCGATGGCGCCGGTCTTCAAGGCCAGGTAGACCTCGGACACCGCCATGGGAGTGGGCGTGACGCCCAGGCCCTTGCCGAGCGCGACCCAGCCGGGGCCGCCCGGCACGCGCAGCTTGATGCCGGACAGGTCGGCCGGCGTCTTCACGGCGCGGCCGTCGCGCAGGTTGACCTGGCGCGTGCCGAGGTACATGGGCTCGATGATCTGCAGCTCCATCTTCCTGGCCACCTCGGCGAAGTAGGCCTTGCCGATGTCGCTGTCGAACACCTTGCGGGCATGCGCGTAGTCACGGAACAGGTAGCCCGACGAGAACACCGAGAACTCGGGAATCTGCTGTTCGACCTCGAACGTGGTCATCGTGCTCATCTCGAGGTTGCCGCGCTGCAGGGCGGGTACCTCCGTTCCCTGGCGAAACAGCGAGCTGCCGGTGTAGACCTCGACCGCGAACTTGCCCGGGGCCAGTTTCTCGAGCTGTTCCTTGAACACGCGCAGGCCGCCCGAGAGCCAGTCGGTGTCGGCCGCCGCCGACGACACGCGCAGCTTGATGGGACCGGCGGCCAGCGCGAGCGCCGGCGCCAGCGCCGCCGCAAGGCCCAGCGCGCCGGCGATCTTGGTGAAGGTCCTCTTGTCCATGGTCATGATTCCTCTGGAGTTGGGTAAAAGGGGGCCTCGCCCCTTCGACGGGGCGCGGGACGCCTGAATGCGAGGTCGGCGCGGCCGACGGCAGCCGTACTAGGGCATGTGTTCGAAGAAGTGCCGCACGGAATCGGCCAGCGCATGGCTGGGTGCCCAACCCAGTTCGCGGCGCGCGGCGGAGATGTCCGAAGGCGTATGGCGTATGTGCGGAAAGCCGGCGAATCCGCCCTTGGGCGTGACCGCCAGGCGCACGCGCAGCCCGGGGTACGCCGCGCGGACCGCATCGACGAAGTCATCGAAGCGATGCAGCGCGCCGCTGCCTATGGTGTAGACGCCCTGTGCCGGCTCGCGCGCATCGAGCGCGGCGACGTTGGCCCGGGCGCAATCGCGGGCATCGACGAATTCATCGCCACCCTCCCAGACCAGCAGCGGATCGTCGATCACCGCCTCGCGGCCGGCACGGGCCGCTTCGAGCAAGGTGGCCAGCAGCTTGCCGGGTACCGAGGTGCCCGGACCGGACCATCCGCCCAGCACGGCGGCATAGCGCAACGCGACCACGTCCAGCGCATAGAGATCGCGGTACAGCAGGCCGAAATATTCGGCGGCGACCTTGGTGCCCGCATAGATCGACCCCGGCCGATGAGCGAGCATGCGCATGGGGTAGTCCTCGGGGAAGGCCGGGCCGGCGAAATCGCCGAACGCCGGGTAGTGGACGGTGGTGGAGCTGGCCAGCACGACGCGCTTGAACGCCAGGCGACGGGCAAGCTCGAGGATGTTGGCGGTCCCCATCACGTTGACGCGGATACCGTCGAGTGGCGATCGGCGGATGGCATTGGACAGCAGGGCGGCGGTATGCACGACGCGGTCGATGCCTTCCTGCTCGGCCACGCGCGCCAGATGATCCAGGTCGGTCACGTCGCCGGTTACGACCGAGGCCCGCGGGTCGTCCACGATGGAGGCAATCGCGCCGGGAATGGGGCAGGCGTCGTAGAGCACGACCCGTTCGCCCCGCTCCGTCAGCAGACGGGCGGTATGGCAGCCGATCAGTCCCGCGCCGGTAATCAGGATGGCCATGGAATTCGCCGTTGGATATTGCTTATGCGGCGAATTCTATCCATCGAATTTTTTACAGTAAATATAAATTCCTTGTGAATTTACATTTTAAAGGGAAATCCCTTAAGATCCAGGGAGTATGACGAAGGCTTGATTCCTCGCGGTGTCCGCGTGTTTCGCCAGCGAATCGAACCACCGGACGCTGGCTCATGGATAAAAGAAATTTATAATTTCTGCCGTACCGATCGGCGCGACGAAGCGGCGCGCCCCTCTTCAGATAAGCTTGCAGGAACCATGGCTCAGGCACCCAAGCGTACGATCTCGGAAGTCGCCCACGAGCGCATGCGCGCGGACATCATTTCCGGCGAACTGGCTCCGGGAGAAAAACTCAAGCTGGCCGATCTCCAGAAGCGCTACGATCTGGGCCTGAGTCCCATCCGCGAGGCCTTGCTGCAGCTGTCGGGCGAAGGCCTGGTCAGCAACGAAGGCCAGCGCGGCTTCCGGGTGGCGCCGCTGTCACGGGCGGACCTGGACGACCTCATGTCGGCGCGCATCGCCATCGAAAGCATGCTGTTCGAGGACGCCATCGCCCATGGCGACGACAACTGGGGCGCCGCCGTCACCTCCGCCTGGTACAAGCTTTCCAAGGCGCCCTTGCCCAACAGTCCGTCCGAACACGACGGCGCCGACTACTGGGAAGCCACGCACCGCGAATTCCACCGGGCGCTGCTGTCGGCCGCCAAGTCCAAATGGCTGCTGCGGATCAATGAGCAACTGGTCAACCATTCCGAGCGCTATCGGCGCATCCGTCTGGTCCACCCATCGTCGCAGCGCCAATTGGCCCAGGACGTGATCAGCGAGCACGAGGCCATCATGAAGGCCGCGCTCTCGGGCCAGGCCTCCAAGGCCGTGGCGCTGCTCAAGCTGCACCTGATGCGCACGACCGAGGTCCTGGCCGAGCGTTTCGCCTCCGATCATTGACCGCCGTGCGGGCGTGAAATCCGGGAACCACTCCCGTTCCTGATTTTCAACTCGGCGGCAACGCCGCTTCCTATGATGCCCTGACTAGAACAGCACATAGGAGGCAATCATGAAACTGCCGTCGACCAGCCGGCGCGACACGCTGCGCATGCTGGGCGTTGCCGCCGCATCCGGGGCGCTGCCCGGCACCGCCGCCCGGGCAGCCGGCGGCCAGGACTTTCCCGCCCGCGCGCTGCGCCTCGTCGTCCCCTTCACGCCGGGCGGCGGCACGGATGTCGTCGGACGCTCCCTGGCCGCCGCCATGGCCGAGGCGCTGGGCCAATCCATCGTGGTCGACAACCGGCCCGGAGGCGGCACCGTCATCGGCTCGAACATCGTGGCCAAGGCCAAGCCCGACGGCTACACGCTGCTGCTGACGACTACGGCCCTGGCCATCAACGACACGCTGGTCAAGGACCTGCCCTACGACACCGACCGCGACTTCACCGACGTCGGCCTGATCTGCGTCGGACCGAACGTGCTGGTCACGCATCCGAAGAGCCGGTTCAAGACCCTCGATGCCGTCATCCGCTACGCCAAGGCCAATCCGGGCAAGCTGACCTACGGCTCCTCCGGCAACGGTTCGGCCGTCCATCTGGCGGCGGAACTATTCAAGATGAAGGCCGGCGTCGACCTGACTCACATCCCCTACAAAGGCGCTGCCCAGGCCTACACCGACCTGGCCGGCGGCCGCCTGGACTTCGTCTTCGCCACCGCGGGAGGCGTCGCGAAGTACGTGGAAGAAGGAACGCTGCAGGCCGTCGCGCTCACCTCGCGCGAGCGCACGCCCGCCTATCCGGGCATCCCCGCTATCGCGGAACTCGTGCCCGGCTATTCGGCGGAAGTCTGGTACGCGATCCTTGCCCCCGCGGGCACTCCGCCCGACATCGTCGCCGTGCTGAACGCCGCCTTGAACAAGGCCGCCAACGACCCCGGCTACAAGGCGCGGGTCGCCGCCGACGGCATGAAGGTCGCGGCCGGCTCGCCACAGGAAATGCGTGCCTTCCGCCAAGCCGAGCAGGCACGCTGGCGCCAGGTTATCCATGACGGCGGGATCACCACCACTTGATGCAAGGACAGCATATGACGACGAACGGCCAACGGTTGGCTGGCAAGACGGCCATCATCGTGGGCGCGGGCCAGCGCCCGGGCACGACGAGGGGCAACGGACGCGCCACTGCGGAGCGCTTCGCACAGGAAGGCGCGACGCTCCTGCTGGTGGACATCAACGGGGAATGGGCCGAGGACACGCTCGAAGCGGTCCGCCGGCTGGGCGCCACGGCGGAAGTGGCGATAGCCGACATCACCGACGAGAATGACTGCCGCCAGGTGGTGCGATCGTGCGTGGAAAGATGGGGACGCCTGGACATCCTGCACAACAACGTGGGCTTCTCCAAGGGCGACGCCAGGACCGCCGAGCTGTCGCTCGAATCCTGGCAGCGCATCATGGACGCCAACCTGACCGGCATGTTCCTGATGTGCAAGCACGCGCTGCCGCAGATGGTGGGCCAGCGGTCCGGCTGCATCATCAACGTGTCGTCGACGTCCTCGCTGTCCGGCCGGCCCACGGTCACCTACAAGACCAGCAAGGGCGCGGTCAACACGCTGACCCAGCACATCGCGTACGAAAACGCCAAGCACGGCGTGCGCGCCAACGCGATCCTGCCGGGCCTGATCGACACGCCCATGGCGATCGAACGGCGCGCCGAGGAAACCGGGGTGCCGCGCGACATGATCCGCCGCGAACGCGATGCGCTGGTGCCGATGGGCTACATGGGTGAAGCCGCCGACGTTGCGAACGCCGCGCTTTTCCTGGCGTCGGACGAAGCGCGATATGTGACGGGCGTCCTCCTTCCCGTCGATGGCGGCCTGCTGCTCAAGCGCGGCTGAAGCGCGCCCGCTTGCGGCCGGGCGCTGGATCATCAGGCCGGCGCGTACTTGAAGAGCTCCCGCGCGCCTTCCGGCAAGGCCGCGGGATCACCGCACGCCATCCAGATCTGGCGGCCCGCCCATTCATCCTCGAGCGCGACGACCTCGACCCCCGTCCTCTCGGCATAGGCCCGCGCCAGGCCCTCGGCCATCAGGGCCAGGCCCAGGCCCTCGCGCACGAGCATGCAGCGCGCCTCGGGATTGGAAACCTGCGCGCTGACATTGATGGGCTTGGGCAGGTTTTCCCCGATCAGCCGTTGAAAATTGGCAAGATCATGGCGCGGGAAGTAACCGACGTAATTGTGATCCAGTGTGTCGAAGAATCTTACCGGGCCGCGCCGTGCGAGCGGATGCCCCATCGGGACGACCAGGGCGACGCGTTCACGGCGGTACTCCACGCAGTGCAAGCCCGGCGGCGGAAACGGCGCGTGATAGATGCCGACTTCGGCTTCCCCCTGGGCGACCAGCGCGGGAATCACGACGCTGGACGCTTCCACGATGTCGACGCGATGATCCGGGCACGCGCGGCGCAGCATGCTGATGACGCGCGGCAGATACTGCAGCACGACCGACCGGCACGCGGCGATCCTGATATGCGACTCTCCGTCGTCGCGAAAGCTCGCCAGCGTACGCTCCAGTTGCCGGGCTGCCGCCAGCAGCGAGGTCGCATGGCGATACAGCGCCTCGCCCGCCGCCGTGGGCTCGACGCCCCGTCCGGTCCGGCGCAGCAGGGATACGCCATGCTCGCGCTCGAGTTCCGCTAGGCGTTTGCTCACCGCCGAAGCGACGACATTCAGCCTCTCGGCACAGCGGCTCAGGCTTTTCTCCTCGACGCAGGCGACGAAGGTTCTCAGGCTCTGCAGATCCATGTCCTATTCCTTTCCGGGTATGCCCTCGCGCCCTCATGATCCGGAAGCCGCCGACCGCAGCCCCAGTCTTCCGGCCAGGCGCGCCAGGTTGGCCCGATCCACTCCCAGCTCGCGCGCGGCAGCCGACCAATTGTTCCCATGGCGGCGCAGTGCCGCAACGATCAGGCTGCGCTGGTAGTCGTCGACCGCCAGCTTCAACGGCTGAGCCGAAACGCCTGCGCTGTTGGCCGCCGTATGATCAAGCGCGGGAGCGGGCGGCCCCGCTTCGCGCTCCTCCAGCCCGAGGTCGGCTGCCGTCAGTGTCAGGATGGCGGGACGCTTGGCCTGCCGCGACAACGCCTTCAATGCGCTGCGGCCGATCAAGTGCTCCAGTTCCCGCACATTGCCCGGCCAGTCGTAGGCCAAGAGCGCCGCCTGCGCATCGGCGGCCAGGCGCAGGTTGCGCAAACCCAGGCGCGAGCGGTTTTCCTCCAGGAACGCGCCGCTGAGCAGCAGCACGTCCCGCCCGCGCTCGCGCAAGGGCGGCACGCGCAAGGGGTACACGCTCAGCCGGTGATAGAGATCGGCACGAAAGCGCCCCTTGCGGACTTCCTCGGCAAGGTCCCGGTTGGTGGCCGCGATCAGCCGCACGTCGACATGGTGCTCGCGATCGGAGCCGACGCGCTGCAGCTGGCCGCTTTGCAGGACGCGCAACAGCTTGGCCTGCACCGTCAACGGCAGTTCGCCCACCTCGTCCAGCAGCAGCGTGCCGCCGTCGGCCAGTTCGAACTTGCCTCGGCGATCTCCCACGGCGCCCGAGAACGCACCTTTGACGTGGCCGAACAACTCGCTTTCCACCAGGGCTTCGGGCAAGGCGGCGCAATTGAGGCTGACCAGCGGGCGCGCGGCGCGCGGCGAAGCCGCATGCAGGGCCTGCGCCACCAGTTCCTTTCCGACGCCGGTCTCGCCCGTCACCAGCACGGTCAGGTCGCTGGCGCCCACGGTACGCACTTCGTCCAGGAGCCGGCGGATGACGGCGCTCTGTCCGAGCAGCGGGCGCGGCGAGGTTTCGGCGGCGGCACGGTAGATTTCCGCGCGCTGGTGTTCGTCGCTGGCGCGCGAGGCCAGTTGCTGCAGACGGTCGGCCACGCTGACCGTGGCCGCGGCCAGGCTGGCGAAAGTCTGCAGGATGTCCAGGTCATGTTCGGAGAACCGCCCGGCCTCCAGCGCGTCCAGCGTCAACAGTCCCCACGGATGCTCGCCCACCCGCAGCACGCAACCCAGGCAATCGTGCACTTCCAGCTGTTCGCCTTCCATGCCTTCGACAAGGCCGTCATAGGGGTCGGGCAGGCGGCTTCCGGCCGGAAAGCGAGTCGGGCCGCCAGACTGGAGCAGCAGCTGGAAACGAGGGTGCTCGTCCACCTTGAAGCGGCGGCCCAGCGTGTCGCCGCTCAGGCCATCCACGGCAAGCGGCACCAGCCATTCGCCATCGAGCCGCAACAGCGCTGTTGCATCGCAAGGCACCAGGGCGCGAACGGCCTTGAGCAAGCGCCGGTAGCGTTCCCCTTCGGCCAGGTCGCGCGCCAGGTCGTCGACCAGCGGAACGAGCGCGTGCAGCAAGGCGTTTGCAGTCATTTTGACTATATACGAGTCATAAAAACACATGCCCAGTATATGTCATTATGACTTACTTTCGCCGCATATGGCGCAGTGCCGCGAGATTGCGCCTGGCATGCATCTTGAAAGAGAGAAGACGAAGGCTGCTTCTTCCCATGCAGCCGCTCTCCCAGGAGATCCCATGCTGTCCGCTCAACACCGAGCCATCGTCAAGGCGACCGTCCCGCTGCTGGAAACCGGCGGCGAAGCGCTGACCACCCATTTCTACCGGCTCATGCTGGCCGAGTATCCCCAGGTGCGGCCGCTGTTCAACCAGGCGCACCAGGCCAGCGGCGACCAGCCCCGCGCGCTGGCCAACGGCGTGCTGGCCTATGCCCGCCACATCGACGACCTCACGCCGCTGGGCGGCCTGGTCGGCCGCATCGTGAACAAGCACGTCGGGCTGCAGATCCTGCCCGAACACTATCCCATCGTCGGTTCGTGCCTGTTGCGCGCCATCCGCGAAGTGCTGGGCCCCGAGGTCGCGACCGACGAAGTGCTGCAGGCCTGGGGCGCGGCCTACCAGCAACTGGCTTCGCTGCTGATCGAGGCCGAGGAGCAGTGCTACGCCACCCAGGAGAAGGCGCCGGGCGGCTGGCGCGGCGCGCGGACCTTCCGGGTGGCCCGCAAGGAACCCGAAAGCGCGGAGATCACGTCTTTCTATCTCGTACCCGCCGACGGCGGCCCGGTATTGGATTTCCAGCCCGGCCAGTACATCGGCCTGACGCTGCTCGTCGACGGCGCCGAGGTTCGCCGCAACTACTCGCTATCCGCTCCTCCCAACGGACGCGAGTACCGCATCAGCGTCAAGCGCCAAGGCGACGGCGTGGTCTCCAACCACCTGCACGACAAGGTCAACGAAGGCGACACCCTCGCGCTCTTCCCGCCCTCGGGCAATTTCACGCTGCAGGCAAGCAGCAAGCCGCTGGTGCTGATCAGCGGCGGCGTCGGCATCACGCCCACCCTGGCCATGCTGCAAGCGGCCCTGGGCACATCGCGCGCGATCCACTTCATCCACTGCGCGCGCAACCGCGCCGTGCATGCTTTCCGCGACTACGTGGACGCGGCGGCGGCCAAGTTCCCGCAGCTCAAGCGCTTCTACTGCTATGACGAACCTGGCGAGGCGGCGCAGCGGCCCGACGCGGTGGGATACCTGACCAAGGAGCAATTGGCGCAATGGCTGCCGCAGGACCGGGACGTGGACGTGTACTTCCTCGGCCCGCGGCCCTTCATGCGCAACGTGAAGCGCTACCTGAAGGAACTGGGCGTGCCCGAGGCGCAGACGCGGTATGAGTTCTTCGGGCCGGAGGCGGCGGTATAGCCGGATCCGGCGCCGGGATCAGGCAAAGAGGCGGGCCATGTCGAGTCCGCGGATGATGCGCGCCGTCGCCTCCACCAGGGGCGGCAGCGGGCCGCTCGTCAGCGTGGCCAGGGTCAGGTTGTTCATGATGGTGGGATCGACGATGGTCGAGAACGTCAGGTAGTCCTGGCCCTGCATGTCGCTGAGCGCCGAGCGCGGAATGATGGTGAACATGCTTTCCTCGGTCATGGTCTCGAGGATGGTATGGACCACGTCCACCTCCGCCACGACGTTCAGCGTCACGTTGAGCTCGCGGCAGGTCCGGTCCACCAGCGCGCGTATGGTGTTGGGCGCGCTGGGCAGCACCAGCGGATAGCTGCCGAGATCGCTGGCGCGTACGTGCGGCGGCGGCGCCGGCAGGCAGGCCTTGCCATACGCCAGGACGAGGTCCTCGCGATAGATGGACTCATACCGCAGCAGCGAGGAAGGAGGCGGATCGTACAGGATCGCCAGGTCGACCCTTTCCTTGACCAGCCATTCGTTCATTTCCGAGCTCAAGCCTTCGGCCAGCGTCAACGCCGCCTCGGGATGCTGACGGCGGAACGCCTGCACGATGTGCGGCGCCATCCGGCGCGCCACGCGGTGCGGCATCCCCAGCCGCACCTTGTCCTGCGAATGCGAGCGAAAGGCATGCATGTCCTTTCTCGCGCGCGCCGCCAGGGCGTCGATGGCCTTGGCGTGTTCCAGGAAGCGCAGGCCCGCCTCGGTCGGCTCCACGCCCCGGCCGGTCCGCCGGAGCAGATGATGGCGCAGCTCGGCTTCGAGCAGCTGGATCTGCCGGCTGAGCGAAGGCTGCGACACGCCCAGCACTTCTCCCGCCCGGGAGAAGCTGTGCATTTCGCAGACCACGATGAAATAGCGGATTTGCCGAAGGTCCATGAATGCAATGGTATACGTTTTTTCTATATCAGAAGTCAGCGCGGACGCATTGCTTGCCCGACAGGGCTTGCGCATGATGCCGGATTCCCGACAGCTCCGACTTCGCCATGCCCGATTGCGCACCTCCACTGGCCGAGATCACGCCTCCGGCCCAAGCCCTGCCGGCGAACGCCTGCGACACACACTTCCACGTCTTCGGACCGGCTGCCGTATTTCCCTACGCCGAGGACCGGCCTTATACGCCGCCCGATGCGCCGTTCGAGCAATTGCTCGGCTTGCACCGGACGCTGGGTTTCCAACGCGGCGTCATCGTGCATCCGGGTTGCCACGGCACCGACCTGTCGGTCACGCTGGACGCGCTGGATCGCGGCGCGGGCCAGTATCGCGCGGTGGCGCTGCTCGATCCCGATGCAGACGAAGCGCGCATCGCCGAACTCGATCGCCGCGGCGTGCGCGGGGTGCGTTTCAATTTCGTGTCCCACCTGGCCAACGCGGGATGGGATGAATTGGCGCGCACCGTGCCGCGCATCGCTCCCTTCGGCTGGCACGTATGCATCCATTCGGACCAGGCATCGCTGGCAGGCCTGCTGCCCAAGCTGAAGACCTTGCCCGTACCCTTCGTGATCGATCACATGGGACGCGTGGCGGCAGCCGAGGGCACAGGAGGCGCGGCATTCCAGTCGCTGCTGGCGCTGCGTGACCACCCAGGCGCGTGGATCAAGATTTCGGGGCTGGACCGCACGTCCAGCACCGGCGTGCGTCCCTTCGGCGATGCCGAACCGCTGATGGCCGCGCTGCTGGAAGCCATGCCCGGGCGCCTGCTGTGGGGCACGGACTGGCCGCACCCCAATGTGCACGGCGACATGCCCGACGACGGCGAACTGCTCAATACGTTCCTGCGGTTGTGTCCCGATCCCGGGTTGCGCCGGCAGGTCCTCGTGGACAATCCGCACCGGCTGTATCGATTCGCGGAGTAAGACGCCGCGCGTCCGCCCTTGCGACGAAGACCGAGCAAGACATGCAAACGCTGTTAATCCGATTCCCGGAAGAAACGCTGGACTACGCCCGGCTGCGCGAGCTGCCAGGTGCCCCGCACGCCGGGTTGTGCCTTTATCACGCGGCCGACCATGCGGAGAGCTACGCCCTGCTGCCGGCGCCGCAGGACCTGGCGGGCCTGGCCGCCGTGCTGCGCAGGCAGCATCCCCGCGCGCAGGCCGTCGCGCTGACCCTCGCCGCCGACCTGCCCGGGCAGGCAGCCGGCATGCCGGCCCCCTGGCTCTACATGGTGGAGACGGACGTCACCCCCCAAGCCGAGGAGGACTTCGACCGCTGGTACGACCAGGAACATCTGCCCGGCCTCGCCGCCGTTCCCGGCACCGTGCGCGCGCGGCGCTATGTCGCCGCCGACGCATCGCCGCGCTACATCGCCTGCTACGACCTCGCCAGCCGCGAGACCTTCGGCTCTCCCGCATGGCTGGCGGTGCGGGCGACGGCATGGAGCGACCGCGTACGCCCTCATTTCATCAATACCAAGCGGACCATGTTCCGCGCCGTCCCAGACAACCAGGAGACTTGAGCATGCCCAGACTGAATCCGCCCGACGTCGAGCAGATGAACGAACACCAGCGCCGCGTCTATGACGCCATCGCCTCGGGGCCGCGCGGCAAGGTGCGCGGGCCGCTGGCGATCTGGCTGCACCGGCCCGGCCTGGCCGAGCATGCGCAGGCCCTGGGCCAGTATTGCCGCTACGACTCCAGCCTGCCGCCCCGGCTCTCCGAGCTGGCCATCCTGACCATGGCCGCGCTGTGGCGCGCCCCCTTCGAGTGGTGGGCGCACCATCCCATCGCGCTGAAGGCCGGACTCGATGCCGCCGTGGCGGAGCAGATCCGTACCGGCGCCTCGCCCGACTTCAGCCGGCAGGACGAATCGGTGGTCTATCGCTTCGTGCGGGAGCTGGTGGAAACGCGCCAGGTCTCGGATGCGCTGTACCGGGAAGCCATGGAGGTGCTGGGCACCGACGGTGTCGTGGACCTGGTCGGCATGGCCGGCTACTACACGCTGATCTCGATGACGCTGAGCGTCTTCGAGATCCCGCCTCCCGACGGCAGCACCGTCGAGTTCGGGCGCTGATGCGATTTCCCCCATCAAGAGACACGAGAGACAAATCATGACAGGCCGATTGGAAGGCAAGGTAGCCATCGTCACGGGCGCGGGCAGCGTCGGCACCGGCTGGGGCAACGGACGCGCCATCGCCTACCGCTTCGCACAGGAAGGCGCGCGCGTGTTCGCGGTGGACCGCGACCCCGCGGCCATGGAAGAAACCGTCGCGCGCGTGCGTGAAATCGGGGGCGAGATCGCCATCTGGCGCGCCGACGTCACCTCGTCCGACGAGGTCCGCGACATGGTGCGCGCCTGCGTGGATACCTGGGGCGGCGTGGACATCCTGGTCAACAACGTGGGCGGCTCGCGCAAGGGCGGCCCGGTGGACCTGGACGAGGAAACCTGGGACGCGCAGATCGACTTCAACCTCAAGAGCGTCTACCTCTGCTGCCGCCACGTGCTGCCGCTGATGGAGGAACAGGGCGGCGGCGCCATCGTCAACATCGCCTCGACCTCGGGCATACGCTGGACCGGCTCGGCCCAGGTCGGCTACTCCAGCGCCAAGGCCGGCGTCATCCAGCTGTCGCGCGTCGTGGCGCTGGAATATGCGAAGAAGAATATCCGCTGCAACACCGTCATCCCCGGACAGATGCACACGCCCATGGTGGAGGTGCGCCTGGCAGGGCAGCGTACCGGCGGCGACGTCGAGAAACTGCTCGCGCAGCGCCAGTCGCGCATCCCTCTGCCCTTCATGGGCGATGGACTGGACACCGCCAACGCCGCGCTGTTCCTCGCCTCGAACGAGGCCCGGTTCATCACCGCCACGGAGATCGTGGTCGATGGAGGCATGAGTGCACGCTGCGACTGACACCCCTGTGCGCTACCCCGATCCGGCCGTCATCGCGCTGGACCCGCGCTTCGAGAAACTCGTGCTGCCGCTGGCGGCCGTCGAGCGCCTGGCCACGGGATGCCGCTGGGCCGAGGGGCCGGTATGGTTCGGCGATGGTCGCTACCTATTGTGGAGCGACGTGCCCAACGACCGCATCATGCGCTGGGACGAGATCACTGGCCAGACGCACGTGTGGCGGCCGGTGTCCGGCCATGCGAACGGCAACACGCGCGACCGCCAGGGCCGCCTCGTCACCTGCGAACACCAGGGGCGGCGCGTGACCCGCACCGAACATGACGGCCGCATCACCGTGCTGGCCGACCGCTACCGGGGCAAGCGGCTGAACTCGCCCAACGACGTCGTGGTGAAGTCCGACGGTTCCATCTGGTTCACCGATCCGCCCTTCGGCATCATCGGCTACTACCAGGGGGAAAAAGCCGAGCAGGAACTGCCCGCCGCCATCTACCGCATCGACCCCCATAGCGGCGACGTCGCGCTCGTCTGCGATACGGTCGACGGCCCCAATGGCCTGGCCTTTTCTCCTGACGAGAAACGCCTGTACGTCATCGAATCGCGTTCGCGGCCGCGCAACGTCCTGGCGTTCGACCTCTCGGACGATGGCCGGAGCCTGGGCGCGCAACGCGTGCTGTTCGACGCCGCCGACGGCACGCCCGACGGCTTTCGCGTGGACGTCCACGGCAACCTCTGGTGCGGCTGGGGCATGGGCACGCCCGAGCTCGATGGCGTACGCGTATTTTCCCCCCAGGGAGAACTCCTGGGCCGCATCGCGCTGCCCGAGCGCTGCGCCAACCTGTGTTTTGGAGGCAAGCACCGCAATCGCCTGTTCATGGCGTCCTGCACTTCGCTTTACTCGCTGTTCGTCAACACCCAGGGCGCACCCGGCGGTTGAACGCCCGCGCCTCGAATGTCCATAACGATTAAGGAGAACACCATGTTCCACCTGAACTCTCCCCGCATCCTCGGCCCGCTCGCAGCGGCCCTGCTCGGCATGGCCGCCTTCGGCGCCCACGCCCAATCCGTCACCAGCCTCGTCGTCGCCTTCCCGCCCGGCGGACCGGCCGATTCGCTGGCGCGCGTGGTCGCCACGCAACTGGAAAAGGAACTCAAGCAGACCGTCGTCGTCGAGAACAAGCCCGGCGGCAACGGCGCCATCGCTGCGAACCAGGTGGCGCGCTCGCGCCCCGACGGCCACACCCTCTTCCTCAGCTCGGTGGGCGCGATCTCGATCAACCCGGCGCTCTACCCCAAGCTGATCTACGATCCCGTCAAGGATTTCGCGCCGGTCTCGCTGCTGGTTTCCACGCCCGAAGTGCTGATCGTCGGTCCCGATCATCCCAGCAAGACCGCCAAGGATTTCGTTGCCCGAGCCAAAACGCAGAAAGGCGTCACGATGGCCTCATCCGGCGTGGGCAGCATGCCGCACATGGCGATCGTGCAGCTGAAGCTGTCGACCAAGGCCAACATCCTGCACGTGCCCTACAAGGGTGCCGCGCCGGCCATTACCGACACCATAGGCGGGCAGGTGGACGGCTTCATCGGCGACATCTCCGGCCTGATGTCCAACATCAAGGCGGGCAAGGCCAAGGCGCTCGCCATCGCCGCGCCCAAGCGCTCGCCCCTGCTGCCCGACGTGCCGACCTTCGACGAGCTGGGCGTGCCCAACGTCTATGCCAACAACTGGTACGGCCTGTTCGCGCCCAAGAACACGCCGGCGGACAAGGTCGAGGCGCTGAATGCGGCGGTGCGCAAGGCGCTGGCCTCGCCCGAGCTGAAGGCCTACGCGGAATCCAGCGGCGTGGAATTGTCGCCGACCACGCCCAAGGAATTCGAGGAACTGGCCCGCAAGGACACGAAGAAGTGGGGCGACCTGATCCGCTCGGAAGGGATCAAGGCGGACGAGTAAGGCAGGCGCTTGCAGGGAAACCCTGGCCCACGTATCGTTGCGCTGCATCGGGCAAGGAGACGTGGGATGGACATGCAGGCGACATGGCGCATGCTGATATGGGGCGGCTGCCTGGCGGCCGGCTGCGCGGCGGCCGCCGAACCGCAAGCCTTTGAAACGGAACTGGGGCCGGGCGCGCAGGCCGTGCGCGTCGTCGGCCAGCCCGGCGATTCCCCCGACGCGCTGCGCGCCCGCCTCGACCGCCGCCTGGAGGAAGTGTGCCGGGGGCGGATCTACGCCGTGGCCTACCAGGAAGGGCAGAGCGTGCGGCAATGGTACGCGGCCGGCGGGTCGACCATGATGGCCGCGCCCGACACCGTCGTTCCCTACGCCGACGCCCAGGTCGTGTGCGAAGAGCGGCACGATTGACCGGCTGACGAAGCGGCGCCCATGTCCAAGGACCGCCCTACCCCCTTCGCGCCTCCCAGGAAACAGATCGCGGCAGCCAGCAATTCGCTCCTGTGGATCTTCGAGCCGCTGGAACGGGATGCCGGCTATTCGAGCAAGCGCATGTTCGGCTGCATCGCCGCCTACCTGGACGACCTGCTTTGCCTCGTGGTGGCGGACCGGGGCGACCCCTGGAACGGCCTGCTGGTGTGCACCTCGAAAGACCGCCACGCCATGCTCGTGGAGGAGTCGCCGGCGCTGCGGCCCCATCCCGTGCTGGGAAAATGGCTGTACGTACCGCAGGACGACGGCGATTTCGAGACGGTCGCTGCCAGGATGGCGGAGCTGGCGCTGCGGCGCGACCCGCGCCTGGGCGTCGCACCGCAGCCGCGCGCCAGGCGGGGCGTACCGGGTTAACCGTTCTTGCAAGCGCGCGCTACCGCCCGCCGGCGTCGCTCGGGTCGCGCGGCAGGCAGGCGAGCACCAGCAGCGAGCATGCCCCGGCACAGACGAAGGCATAGCCGTAGCCCCCGCCGGCCGAGACGAACACCGCGAACAGCGTGGGCGCCACCATATTGGTCAGGTTGACCAGGATGCTGGATCCCGCTGCGGTTTCCGAGATCAGGTGGGGCGGCGACCGGCGCGCCACTTCCGCGATCTGCACGCCGTTCCAGCTCGCCGCCGAACATCCCGCGACGAACGCCAGCAAAAGGGCCGCCCAGAGCGGCCACTCGGGGCTGGTGAATCCCAGCAGCGCCGTCGTCGCCGCCGAAAGAAGGGCCGCGATCGACAGCACCGCCGTGGCTGACCGCAGATAGTCGGACAACCACCCCAGCGCTACGCGGCCGATCACGCCGCCTGCCTGCATCACGGCAAACACCATCCCGGCCCGCCCGAGGGAATAACCCAGGCCGTCGACCAGGTAGACCACGGTGAACGTGAACCAGCAGCTCTGGGATACCGCGAACAGGCTGCCCACGATGGAGATCTTCAGCAGGCCGCGGTTGTGCATCAGCGATGCCAAGGGCACGCCCAGCGTACGCAGCGACCGCCAGGTCGGCGCCGGTAAGGCGCGGCCCGTTTTCGCGGGTATCTCGTCCAGGCCGGCGCTGAGCCGCCAAGTCAGCGCGATGGGCAACAGCACGATCGCCGCGCACGCCAGGAGGGCCATGCGCCAGCCCCCCAGCGCGACCATCGCCGGCACCAGCAATCCCGCCATCACGCCGCCCAAGGGAACCCCGGCCTGCTTGATCGAGAACATCAGGTTGCGCTTGCCGGGCGGGGAAAATCGCTGCAGCACCTCGCTGCCGGCCGGATTGGCGGCGCCGTTGCTCAAGCCCATGGCAAAACATGCGGCCAGCGCGACGCCGAGGCTGGGATACAGCAACAACGCCAGGCAAACGGCCCCCAGCGACAGCGTCAGCTGCAAGGTCCTCATCCCGCCTATTTGCTTGAGCAACGCAGAGCCCGCGATCAGTATGGCCAGCCCCCCCATCGAATTGCTGGCGGTCAGGTAGCCGATGGAGCTGCCGCTCCAGCCGAACTCCGCGGACATGGCCGGCGCGACGATCGGAATGAGCCGGGTCAGGAATGACGAATTGGTCTGCAGAATGCAAATGGCCACTACGGGCATCAGCCAGGCCGGCGGGGTGCGTGTCATCGGGTCTCGTGCGGCGGTCTTGTGGGATCGGCGGCAGGAAGGGCCGGCCGCGTCTCGTTTTCCCGCATGATACCCCCCGGGCTACCACGGCAGCGCAGGAATGCCCAGCGGACGATTGGCGCCGGCATCGGCCAGACAGACGTCCGGCTCCAAGCTTTCCACGCTTAGGAAAGCTCCAAAAAAGCCGTGGCCCGATGCGGGCGCGCTCCTTATATTTGTCCACCCGTAGCGCTGCTCGAGGAGCGCCGGCTGCCCGGCGCTTCTCTCTCTTTCAGGCTTGCCCCGCGATGTTCCTCGACCTAGACACCGTCACCGACTATCGAAGAAGTTTGTTCAACGCCATCGTCGCTCCCCGCCCCATAGGCTGGATAAGCACGCTTGACGAGTCGGGCCATGCCAACCTGGCGCCTTTCTCGCACTTCAACCTGGTGTCCACCGCGCCCCCGGTCCTGATGTTCTCGTGCAATGCAGCGGGCGACCGTCCCGAGAAGGACACGTTGGCCAACGTTCGCGCCACCCGGGAATTCGTGGCCAATCTGGTCACTTGGGACCTGCGGGATGCCATGAACCAGACTTCGCTGAACCTGCCGGCGGGAGTCGACGAATTCGACGTTGCCGGGCTGGAGAAACTCCCGAGCGTCAAGGTCGCCCCTCCCCGCGTGGCAGCTTCGCCTGCCCACCTGGAATGCCGCCTGCTGCAGATCGTCGAGATCGAGCCGACCCGGAACGGAGAGACCCGGAGTTCCGTCGTGTTCGGCAGCGTTATCGGCGTTCATCTGCAGGACGAGTACGTGGATGCGCAAGGGCGTTTCGACGTCGCCCGGACGCTGCCGCTGACGCGCCTCGGGGGCTCGCAGTATGCGACGGTCGGCTCATTGACCGAATTGCCCCGCCCCAGCCCCCCCATCGCTTGATTTCCCTGATCGCATACCATGAACGCTACCCCACTCACGGCGCACCACGCGGAACTCATCGAGTTTCCCGAGGCCATGTCAGCCGGCGAACGCCATGTCGGCCGCGCACAGAACTTCAGCGTCGATTGGATCGGCCATACGCAGCCTCATGTCGCAGACAGCGCGCACGAATTACTGCTGCTGCTTCCGGGCGCCGGCGCGCGCATTGAACACGGCACAAGCACGACGGCGGCACCCGGGCGGTCATTCTGCATCATTCCGGCAGGCCGGTGCACGATTACGCTCGAGGCGCCGGCACTCGGGATACTGATCGCCAGCAGCCGCAACGACCTCGGTTCCTCGGATTACCTCAACGAACGGACCCGCGATTCCCGCATCGTCGCTTCGACGCCGGCGTTCCGCCGGCGCAGCGGCGAGGGCAAACCGCTGGTCACGGCCATCGACGACATCGCCGCGCCGGCCGATAACGCACGCCTCAAGATGTATCAAACCGACACGCTGAGCATCAACTGGGTCGAGTACGACGGGCCGCGCGACCGCGCAAAGCTGAGTCCGCACAGTCACGACGATTTCGAGCAAGGATCGCTGGCGATCGAAGGCCGCTTCATGCATCACTTGCGCACGCCATGGGGCAGCAATGCCGACCTGTGGCGGGACGATGAACACCTCGCGGCCGCACCCCGTTCATTGCTGGTCATTCCGCCAGGCCTCATCCACACGACCGAAGGGGTAGGCGCGGGCTATCACCTGTTGATCGACATATTCTCTCCGCCCCGACGCGATTTCATCGCCAAAGGCTGGATCGCCAACGCAGCGGATTATGAGGATCCCACCCGGCCGGCCGCTTCCTGAAGCCGGCCAGCGACAACCACAACAACCCGCGAGACAGTCATGACCCACCCCTTCCACGCTGGCACATTCATACGCCTGGCAGCCGCGCTCGGTACGCTGGCGGCGATGTCCGCAGCGCATGCCCAAGGCGCATCATCGGCGCCTCCCCTCACGATGATCATCGGCTATCCGCCCGGCGCGATCGTCGACACGGTCGCGCGCCAGCTTGCCAGCGATCTCGGCCCCCTCCTCGGCCGCACCATCGTGCCTGAAAACAAAGGCGGAGCGGCCGGCGCCGTCGCCGCGGCACAGATCGCCAAGGCGCGGCCGGATGGACAGACCATCCTCTTCACGGCCTACACCTCTCTGCAGATTGCCGCGGCGCTCGACAGGAGCCTGTCGTTCGATCCAGTGAACGACCTGCTTCCCGTCGCCTCCGTCGGCCGACCCACGACGCTGCTGCTGGTGCCCCATGATTTCCCGGCCAAGTCTTTCGATGAATTCCTCGAGGTGGTGAGGAGCCAGCCGGGAAAGATCAACTTCGGAACCAGCGGCATCGGCTCGCCCAACCACTTCGCCCTGGAACATCTCAACGCCGCGTTCGGCCTCAGGATGACGGCCGTACCCTACAAGGGCGCCGCGCAGATGTTGACGGACATGCTCGGCGGCCGCGTTCAGGCCATCTTCAGCTCGACCTCGCTGGCTGCCGGCCATTTGCAAAGCGGCGCCGTACGCGCCCTGGCGATCGGATCGCCCGATCCCAGCCCCGACTTTCCCAATCTGCCGGTCATCGCGCAGCGGGGTGCGCCGGGATTCAATGCGGCGGGCGCACTCGGCGTGTTCGCGCCGCCAGGCACGCCGCCGGAGGTTGCGCAACGACTCAACACGGCAGTCCAAGCCGCGCTCAAGGGCGAAGCCACGCGGCAGAAGCTGCGCAAGGAGGGCATCGTGCTGGAACCCCTCGACGCCGCTGCGTTTGCCGCCAAGTATCGCCGGGAAGCGGAGAACATCGCCGCCTTCATCCGCGAGCGCGGACTCAAGATCAATTGATTCGAACGCGGGAGAACGCCAGCATGCCCCACTTGTGGATCGAGTATTCCGCCAACGTCGAATCAAGCCTGGACGTCGACGAGTTCGTCCGGCACATGCACCAGGAGGCGGCGGCGGATGGGGTGTTCCCTCTGGCGGGCCTGCGCACCCGCGCCGTCCCGGTCGCGAACTACGTCATCGCCGACGGCCACCCCGACAATGCCTTCGTCCACCTCACGCTTCGCGTCCTGCCGGGCCGGGACCCAGGCACGCAAAAAGCCTCGACAGACCGGATATTCGCGGCGGCCTTGGAGCGGCTCAAGCCCTTGAGCGACAGACTGCCCATGGCCGTCTCCATGCATGTCGAGACGATCGAACCGGACCTGGGTTACCGGCTGAGCACCTATCGGACCCATATGGCCGCCCGCGCGCGGGACCGCCTGGCAGGCGAGGCATAGCCAGGCACCGCCGGCACGGCCCGCGAACGGCGCACTTATACTGTTTCGCATGGTTTCCACACCCAGGACTATCGCGGCTACACCCGCCCCCGGACGTCCGGCCTCGCCCATCCGGACCGGCATCCGGAGCGTCGAACGCGCGATCGAGCTGCTCCAGGCGCTCAATCGTCAACCCGTGTCGACGATAGACGACCTCTATCGCCGCACCGCCATCCCCAAGGCCACGATCGCTCGCCTGCTCCGCACGTTCGAAGCCAAGGGCCTGGTCGGCCAATCCGCGCGTTTCGGCGCCTACTACCTTGCCGCGGGCGTCGCGTCGCTCAACTGCGGGTATGTGCATGGCCCGCGGGTCATCGAAGTCGCCACGCCGCTATGCGACGAGCTCACGCGTGAAATCAAATGGCCCACCACGCTGGCGCTGTTCGATATCGACGCGATGGTCGTTCGCTACAGCACGATCCCGCAGTCTCCGCTGTCGCTCCTGCATTCCTCGATCAACCTCCGGCGCAGCATGGTGGGGCGAGCGCTTGGGCGCGCCTACCTTGCGTTCTGCTCGGCCGAGGAGCAGGAGCTCATCCTGGGCGTCGTCCGCCAAAGCGGCCGCGATGAAGACCGCCTGGCGCACGATCCGGAAAACCTGAAGCGCATTCTCGAGGCCACGCGCGCCCGCGGCTACGCCCTCAGAGACCTGGAATTCAGCAAGCAATCCTGCACCATGGCCATCCCTGTCCGGCAGGGCGACGCCACCGTGGCCACGCTGGGATTGACCTGGTTCTCGTCGGTACTGACTCCCGAGCAGGCCGTCGAGCGATATCTGGCCAAGCTGCAGGCAACAGCGGACCGGATTTCGGCGACACTGGGCGGCTCTGAATGCAAAACCCCCGTCAACACTGAGTTTCCGGGGGTTTCTGGATCCGTGTAGTCACAGACTGCCGCGGGTATTGGTGCCGGTGAAAGGAATCGAACCCTCGACCTTCTCATTACAAGTGAGCTGCTCTACCAACTGAGCTACACCGGCAGAAGGCCGGATTGTAATGGAAATCGACGACCGCTACGCCGGCGCCGTGGCCGCCAAACGTGCCGGATCGCTGGACCAGGCGCTCCATGAGCCTGCGTACAACGATACCTTGACTCCCAGGTCCTGCACGGCGGCGATCCAGTACGAGGCCGCCACGCCCGATCCGCAGTAGGCCACTACCGGCCGCTCGTCATCGTCGAAGAGGCCGAGCTTGCGCGCAAGAGCCTGGCGCTGGTCGAGGGGCAACAGCCGGCCGTTCGCGTCCTGCCAGATTCCGGCGGGGCTGCTGACCGCCCCCGGCAAATGAGAAGGCTGCCCGCCGTCCCCGGTATAGGCCGAGACGGCCCGCGCGTCGAACAGGCGATAGGCCTGCGGATTCCCCGCGATGGCCTCGGTATCGATCGCGGTCAACCGGGGCGCGGTGGCTTGCGGGCCCGGCGCTGCAGCTTCGCCACCCCGGGCGATCCACGCGTTGAGGCCCCCGTCGAGAATGCGCACGCCCGGCAGCCCGGCCCAGGTCAATACCCACCAGGCCCTCGCCGCTGCGGAGCCCGTACCGGCGTCATAAACGACGATGCAGCCTCCACGATCCAACGCGGCCGCCGACGACCAACGCCGAACCACCTCGCGCGCGGGGAGCGGTAGACGTCCGCGAGCGGGATCGCCGGGTTCGGCGTAGTGCGTTGGCAACGCGGTTTCGATGGACCCGGGAATCAATGCTGGCGGAGGCGGGCCGGCGTCCAGGGCCACGTACACCGGCGACACTCCGCCCTCGGCCAAGCCTGCCGCCAGCGTTTCGGCCGAGATGAACGGCGTAGCCGTGTCGGAACCAGAGTGGACGATGCTCATGGATGACTCTCCTTGCAAGGGAGAGCCAGCATAGCGATCGACGCACCGACGGCTAACGAATGTTTTCGAGGTTCTTTATGCGCCGATGGATGGGAACGGAAAGAAGCACGGCGAAGCGACAGCTCCGCCGGCTCGTGAAAGGACTTACTTGATGACCGTGAGCTTCGGCCGGCCGCGGTCCGGGCCGCCCGAAGGAGCGGGATCGGTATCGTCGGGGCCCCCTTCCGGATCCGAGGACGGCGCTTCGCTCGCCGGCACCGCGGAAAGCTGCGGGCGGCTGGCGGAGGCGTTTTCCTGCGTCTCGGCCTCCGGAGCATCCTCGACCACCGGGCTGTCGGGTTGCGCGCCGCTTCCCGCGGAGGCGGGAGGCCCGGCTTCGAAGGCCATGCCATGCCCGGTTTCGCGCGCATAGATGGCCGTTACCGCATCGACGGGCACGGAAATCTGCCGCGCCACGCCGCTGAAGCGCGCCTGGAACTCGATGAATTCGTTGCCCAGCTGCAGCTTGTGCGTGGCCAGGCGGCCGACGTTCAGCACGATCTCGCCGTTCTTGACATGCTCGCGCGGCACGACGACCCGTTCGTCGACGGTGACCGCGATGTGGGGCGTGTAGCCGTTGTCGGTGCACCACTCGTGCAGCGCACGGATCAGGTAAGGCTTGGTGGAGATTTCGCTCATGGTTACACCCCTGGCACGGCGCGGCGCGGCCTCCGCGCGGCAGCGGCGGCAAGCCGGTCCGCCGCGGGTTGCCGCCTGATGGTCCGGCCGCCTCGCATCAGCGACGCATGACCTTTTCGGACGGCGTCAGCGCTTCGATATAGGCCGGACGCGAGAAAATACGCTCGGCGTACTTCTGCAGCGGCGCGGCATTCTTCGGCAACTCGATGCCATAGTGGTCGAGTCTCCACAGCAGCGGCGCGATGGCCACGTCGAGCATCGAGAACTCTTCACCAAGCATAAACTTGTTTTTCAGGAATATCGGCGCCAGCTGCGAGAGCCGGTCACGGATCTGCTGGCGGGCCTGCTCGAGGCCTTTCTCGTCGGCGCGGCTCTCGCGGGCCTCCAGCGTGCTGACGTGGACGAAGAGTTCCTTCTCGAAATTGAACAGGAACAGGCGGGCCCGGGCGCGCATCACCGGATCGGCCGGCATCAGCTGCGGATGCGGGAAGCGCTCGTCGATGTACTCGTTGATGATGTTCGACTCGTACAGCACCAGGTCGCGCTCGACCAGGATGGGAACCTGGCCGTAGGGATTCATGACGGCGATGTCCTCGGGCTTGTTGTAGAGGTCGACGTCGCGGATTTCGAAATCCATGCCCTTTTCGAACAGCACGAACCGGCAGCGTTGGGAGAACGGACACGTGGTTCCGGAGTAAAGCACCATCATGGCGGGGTCTCCAGAGAGAGATGTAAAAACGTTAAAGGGCCAGCCATCCAAACGGATGCTGGCCCCGGGAAGGTAGTTCGAGAACTACTTGACGTCCTTCCAGTACACGGCGTTCAAACGCCAGGCGATGACCGTGAAGAAAGCCAGGAAAATCAGCACCCACACCCCCAGACGCACGCGATGCTGCTTCACGGGCTCGGCCATCCACGACATGAACGCCACCAGGTCGGCCACGTCGTTGTCGTAGGCCGCCGCCCTGGCGGGGTCCTTGGCCGTGAAACGTGTTTCCATCGTTTCGTGGCCATGGTAGTTCTCCACCGGCTCGTGCTTGACGGTGGCGACGCCGTTCACGTCGTAGGTAGTCGTCACGCGCTCCCAGCCGTGCTCGCCCTCGCCCTTGTGCATGGCAACGGTGGTGAGCTCGCGCGGGCCCTGGCGCTCCCAGAGGACGTGGGGCATGCCCACGTTCGGAAACACCAGGTTGTTCCAGCCGGTAGGCCGGGAGTCGTCGCGGTAGAACGTACGCAGGTAGGTGTAGAGGTAATCGGCGCCGGACGGACCCGCGTTGACGGATTTCGCCCTGGCTATGACCGACAGATCGGGGGGTGCGGCGCCGAACCATTCCTTCGCCTCTTTGGCGCTCATGGCAACGGTCATCATGTCGCCGACTTTACCGCCCGTAAACAGCAGGTTGTCCTTGATCTGTTCGTCGGTCAGGCCGATGTCCCGGAGGCGATTGTACCGCATGGACGAGGCGGAATGACAGTTGAGGCAATAGTTGACGAACAGTTTGGCCCCGTTTTGCAGGGAAGGCAGGTCGTTCAGGCGCACGGGCGCCGTCTCCAGGTGGTACCCGCCTTCGGCGGCCTGCACCCCCGTGCAGGCCAGCATCAACATCAGTACACCGAGCAGCTTCTTCATCTTGATATCCGTTAGTCTGTCGGGCCGGCGGAGCACCGCCGGCGCCGTTGGGCATCCTCAGTGGGCAGAAAAGGTGACTCGTTCAGGCACCGGCTTGAACGTGCCAAGCCGGCTCCAGAACGGCATCAGCAGGAAGAAGCCGAGGTAGAGGATCGTGCCGATCTGCGAAATGATGTTGAAGACTTCGCTGGGCGGCTGCGTGCCCAGGTAGCCCAGCACCAGGAAATTGACGATGAATACGCCATAGATCCACTTGTGCCAGCCCGGACGGTAGCGGATGGACTTGACCGGGGAGTGGTCCAGCCAGGGCAGGAAGAACAGGATGACGACCGCGCCGCCCATGGTGAGCACGCCCCAGAACTTGGCGTCCCAGACCCGCAGCAGCACGGCGATGGCCACCAGCACCACGGCCACGGCGACCTTGGCGGTCGTGCCCAGGCGGCTCTTGAACAGGAACCAGAGCGCGGCCACCACGGCGAAGAACGCCAGGACCCAGGTGAAGTCGTCGGTGCAGGCACGCAGCATCGAATAGAACGGCGTGAAGTACCAGACGGGCGCGATGTGCGGCGGGGTCTTGAGCGGATCGGCCGGGATGAAGTTGTTGTACTCGAGGAAGTACCCGCCCATTTCCGGCGCGAAGAAGACGATCGCGCTGAAGATCATCAGGAAGATGGCCACGCCGAACAGGTCGTGCACGGAGTAGTAGGGGTGGAACGGGATGCCGTCGAGCGGAATGCCGTTGGCGTCCTTTTTCTCCTTGATCTCGACGCCGTCGGGATTGTTGGAGCCCACTTCGTGCAGCGCGATGATGTGCGCGACCACCAGGCCCAGCAGTACCAGCGGCACGGCGATGACGTGGAACGAGAAGAAGCGGTTCAGCGTGGCGTCGGACACGACGTAGTCGCCGCGGATCAGGATCGCCAGGTCGGGGCCGATGAAGGGAATGGCCGAGAACAGGTTGACGATCACCTGGGCGCCCCAGTAGGACATCTGCCCCCACGGCAGCAGGTAGCCCATGAAGGCCTCGGCCATCAGGCACAGGAAGATGGCGACGCCGAAGATCCAGACCAGCTCGCGGGGCTTGCGGTAGGAGCCGTAGAACAGCCCGCGCAGCATGTGCAGGTAGACCACCACGAAGAACATGGAGGCGCCGGTGGAGTGCATGTAGCGGACCAGCCAGCCCCACGGCACTTCGCGCATGATGTATTCGACCGACTGGAACGCGCGTTCGGCGTCGGGCTTGTAGTGCATGACCAGGAAAATCCCGGTCACGATCTGGATGACCAGCACCAGGAGCGCCAGCGAACCGAAGAAATACCAGAAGTTGAAGTTCTTCGGCGCGTAGTACTCGGACAGGTGCGCTTTCCAGGTCGAGGTGAGCGGAAAGCGGGCGTCGATCCAGCCCAGGAGGCCGGTAGTCTCGACATTCTTCTCGCCAGCCATGGCTGCTGCTCCTTTTGCTCGGCGGGTTCGACGCTGCGTGTCCCGCAACGCCGACGTGTTTCGATGGCTTCGTTTAACTGGACGCGGCGTATCGCCTGCGTCGCTGCGATGACTGACGCTCAGGCCTTGTTGTTCTTGTCGACACCGACCATGATCTTGGTGTCCGACACGAACTCGTAGGGAGGTATCGTCAGGTTGTCCGGCGACGGCTTGTTCTTGTACACCCGGCCGGCCATGTCGAAGGTCGAGCCGTGGCAGGGGCACAGAAAGCCGCCGTGCCAATCGGCCGGCAGGTTGGGCTGGGCGCCGGTGGCGAACCGGGCGGTGGGCGAGCAGCCGAGATGCGGACAGATGCCGACGGCGACGAAGTACTCGGGCTTGATCGAGCGGTACTCGTTACGCGCGTACTCGGGCGTGATTTCGTTGGGATTGCGCTCGGAGTTGGGATCGGCGAGCTGGCCGTCGACTTCCTTCAGCGTGGCGAGTTGCTCGGGCGTGCGACGTATGATCCATACCGGCTTGCCCCGCCATTCGACGGTGCGCATTTCGCCCGGCTGCATGTCTCCTACCTCGACCTCCACCGGGGCTCCCGCCGCCTTCGCCCGTTCAGACGGGGCGAACGTGCTGACGAAAGGGACGGCCACGCCTACAGCCGCGACTCCCCCTACGGCACAGGTGGTTCCGACCCAAAATCGGCGGTCGGCGTCTACCACTTTGTCCTGACTCATTGATTGACCCTCAAGATTACTTCTTCTCTTTTAAGCACTTGAAAGCAGATTGGCGCTCTTGGCGTACCGGCGCCTTATAGTAACCTTCGAGTATAACGCAATGCCTACGGGGCCTGACAGACTTCGTAGCACATTCGGGGCCGCGCGCCACGGCCGAGTTCCCGTGGAAGAAAAAAATAAGAGATACTTGCCCGCGAGAATAACCAGGCAGGGAGGTACCCAATGAGCGTCATGAAAGAATTTCGCGAATTCGCGATGCGGGGCAATGTCATCGATCTGGCCGTCGGCGTGATCATCGGCGGCGCGTTCGGCAAGATCGTCGATTCCGTGGTGAAAGACATCATCATGCCGCTGGTCAATTTCATCCTTGGCGGCAGCGTCGACTTCAGCAACAAGTTCATCGTCCTGCGGGCGCCGGCCGACTACACCGGCCCGCAGACCTACGACGCGCTCAGCAAGGCCGGCGCCACCCTGCTCGGCTGGGGCAATTTCCTGACCATTCTGATCAACTTCATCCTGCTGGCCTTCGTCATTTTCTGGATGATCAAGCTCATGAACCGCGCCAAGGCAAGGTTCGAGCGCGAAGCCCCGCCCCCCGCCCCCGCCGCGCCGCCGGAAGAAGTGGCGCTGCTGCGGGAAATCCGCGACCTGTTGAAGCGGTAGATCCGGGGAAGCCCACCCCCTACACCGGGTTGTCGATGTCGACAAAATCGACCCGGATGCCGAAGCGGTCGGCGATGGCTTGGCCCAGGGCCTGGACGCCGTAGCGTTCGGTGGCATGGTGGCCGGCGGCGAGGAAGGCGGTGCCGGTTTCGCGGGCGAGGTGGACGGTCGGTTCGGAGATCTCGCCGGTGATGTAGGTCTGGGCGCCGGCGTCGATGGCGTCCTGCAGCATGCCCTGGGCGGCTCCGGTGCACCAGGCCACGCGGCCCGCCGGGCGGGAGGGGTCGCCGATCAGCAGGGGTTCGCGTTGCAGCCGCTCGGCGATCCGGGCGGCAAGTTCGCCCACGGTGGCCAGGCCAGGCGCCTGGCCGAGCCATATCAGGCTATCGTGGCCGGCGGTCTGGACCGTGCCCTCCACCAGGTGGGGCGCCAGGCCCAGCACCTCGGCCAGTTGCGCGTTGTTGCCCCACCGGGGATGGGCGTCCAAGGGAAGATGGTAGGCGAACAGATTGAGATCGTGCCCCAGCACCAGCGACAGCCGGGTACGCCGGGTGCCGCGCACGCGAGGGTCCTCGTTCTTCCAGAACCAGCCGTGATGGACCAGCAGGCCGTCCGCCCCCACCGCGATGGCGTGGCGGATGGCGGCCTCGGAGGCGGTCACGGCGGCGATAATATGTCGCACCACCGGGCGGCCCTCGACCTGCAAGCCGTTCGGACAGTAGTCGCGGAACCTGTCGACCTGCAGCTCAGCCGCCAGCCACGATGCAAGCTCCTCGGCGGCCACGCCGCCGGCGCCCTGGTTTGGTGCACCGGTTTGCCTTGAGGCCTGCCCGCCTGCGATCATTGTCAACCTCCTACGCTAGGGAAAAGTATTTTGCACATGCGCCGACTATGGCTGATCTTTGCCCAGACCACCACTGTCTGTCTGGCCATTTTATTCATCGTCGCGACCTTGCGCCCCGAGTGGCTGCCCCGCCGCGGCGGTCCGGGCAGCAATAACGCCATCGTCGTGCCGTTCTTCGAGGCCACGCCCAGCCCCGCCGGCGAAGGCGGCGCGGTCGCGTCCTATGCCGCCGCCACCCACAAGGCCGCTCCCGCGGTGGTGAACATCTTCACCAGCAAGGATACGCCCCAGCAGCCGGCCTACCCCTTCTCCGACGATCCGGTGTTCCGCCACTTCTTCGGCGAACCCGACATGAACCCGGAGCCGGTCTCCAGCCTCGGATCGGGCGTCATCGTCAGCCCCGAGGGCTACATCCTGACCAACAACCACGTGATCGAGGCCGCCGACGAGATCGAGGTCGCGCTGGCCGACGGCCGCAAGGGCAAGGCGACGCTGGTTGGCGCCGATCCCGAGACCGACCTCGCCGTGCTCAAGCTGGCGATGCCCAACCTGCCCTCGGTGACCTTCGGCCGCGCCGAAGACCTCCAGGTCGGCGACGTGGTGCTCGCCATCGGCAACCCGTTCGGCGTGGGCCAGACCACCACCATGGGGATCGTCTCGGCCCTGGGGCGCACGCACCTGGGCATCAACACCTTCGAGAACTTCATCCAGACCGACGCCGCCATCAACCCCGGCAATTCCGGCGGCGCGCTGATCGACGCCCAGGGCAACCTGGTCGGCATCAATACCGCCATCTATTCCCGCTCGGGCGGCTCGCTCGGCATCGGTTTCGCCATACCGGTGAGCACCGCGCGGCAGGTCATGGAGCAGCTCATCACCACCGGCACCGTCACCCGCGGCTATATCGGCGTGGAGCCCCAGGACCTCACGGCCGAACTGGCCGACGCCTTCAAGCTCTCGCGCAAGGAAGGCGTCATCATCGCCGGCGTGGTGCGGGGCGGGCCGGCGGCCAAGGCGGGCATACGCACGGGCGACATCGTGATCTCGGTGGACGACAAGCCCATCACGGACACGACCACCATGCTGAATGCCATCGCACAGTTGCCTCCCGGGGACAAGGTGAACATCAAGATCGTGCGCGGGGGCCAGGAGATGGATACCTCGGTCACCGTGGGGACCCGCCCCCGGCCGCGGCGCGAGGCGCAGCAGCCGTAGGCCTACCGCTTCCCCAGCCCCAGGTAGCTTTCCACCACCCGCGGGTCGTCCGCCAGCTCGTGGGCCGGCCCGGACAAGATCACTTGCCCGGTCTCCAGGACGTAGGCATAGTCGGCGGTCTGCAGAGCGGCCCGCGCGTTCTGCTCGACCAGCAGGATTGCCACGCCGCGCCGCCGCAGCTCGGCGATGATGAGGAAGATTTCCTTGACGATGCGCGGGGCCAGGCCCAGCGACGGCTCGTCCAGCAGCAGCAGCCGCGGCTTGGCCATGAGGGCCCGCCCCAGCGCCAGCATCTGCCGCTCGCCGCCCGAGAGCGTGGCGGCCAGCTGGCGGCGGCGTTCCTTCAACCGCGGGAACAGCGCGTAGACCTCTTCCATGGAAGCGGCCTGATCGCGGTGGCCGGTGCGATAGCGCTGGAAGGCGCCGAGCAGCAGGTTGTCCTCGACGCTCATCTCGCCGAACAGCTCGCGCTTTTCGGGCACGAGGTTCAGGCCGGCGGCGACCATGTGCTCGATGTCGACCCGCCGCTGGAGCCGGCCGTCCACGCTGACGGCGCCGCGTGCGGGCAGCAGGCCCATGATGGCCGACAGCAAGGTGGTCTTGCCGGCGCCGTTGGGTCCGATCACCGTCACGATGGTGCCTGCCGGCACCGTCAAGTCTATGCCATGGAGCGCCTCGACCTTGCCGTAGGAGACGGACAGGCCCGAGACCTCGAGCAATGGCGCGGCCGCTGCCGCCGGACCCGTCATTCCACACCTCCCAGATAGGCTTCGAGCACGCGCGGGTCGCGCTGCACTTCCTCGGGCAAGCCCTCGGCGATTTTTTCGCCGAATTCCATCACGACCACGCGGTCGGCCAGGCCCATGACGAAATCCATGTCGTGTTCGACCAGCAGGATGGCCATGCCCTCGGCGCGCAGGGCGCGCAGGGTTTCGGACAAGGCCTGCTTCTCGAGATAGCGCAGGCCGGCGGCCGGCTCGTCCAGCAGCAGCAGGCAGGGATCGGCACAGAGCGCGCGGGCGATCTCCAGCATGCGCTGCTTGCCCAGCGGCAGCGAACCCGCCGGCAGGTGCAGCGCGTCGCCCAGGCCCACGCGGCGCGCCTGGCGGGCCGCCTCGGCCAGCAGCCGGGACTCCTCCCGGCGCTCCAGGTGCAGGCTGCCGAGCACCAGGCCGGACAACAGGCCCTTGCGCTCGCGCAAATGGGCCCCGAGGGCGATGTTCTCGAGCACGGTCATCTGCGGCAACAGCCGCACGTGCTGGAAGGTACGGCCCAGGCCGAGCGCCGCGATCGTCCGGGAGGGTCGGCCGGTGACGTCCTGGCCACGGAAGATCACCCGTCCCGAGGTGGGATCGTCCACGCCGGACAAGAGGTTGAACATCGTGCTCTTGCCGGCGCCGTTGGGGCCGATCAGGGCCAGCACCTCGCCCGCCGGCACGGAAAAACTGATGTTGTTGTTGGCCACCAGGCCGCCGAACTGCTTGGTCAGGCCCTGGGCCTCGAGCACGATTTCGCCGTGCGCCGGCTGCACGCGGCGCGCCAGCGGCGGCGCCTCATCATCGATGGCGCGCTCGGCATGCGCCAGCGGCAGGAACCGCCGGGCCAGCCGCACGATGACGGGCCAGAGGCCGTCCGGAGCGCGCTGCAGCGCCACTACGAGCAGGATGCCGAAGACGATGCTTTCGAAATTGCCCGAGGCTCCCACCAGGGCGGGCAGCAGGTCCTGCAGCCATTGCTTGAGCATGGTGACCAGGCCCGCACCGACCAGCGCGCCCCAGACCTGCCCCGCGCCGCCGATGACCGCCATGAACAGATACTCGATGCCGATATGCAGCCCGAACGGCGTGGGGTTCACGAAGCGTTGCATATGGGCGTAGAGCCAGCCCGAGACGCAGGCCAGCAGGGCGGCGATCATGAAGATGGCGATGCGCGAGCGCGCGGTGTCCACCCCCATCGATTCGGCCATCACCATGCCCCCCTTGAGGGCCCGGATGGCGCGCCCTTCGCGCGAATCGAGCAGGTTGCTGACCACCAGCATGGCCAGCAGCAGCACGGCCCAGATCAGCCAGAACAGGTGCCGGCCCTTGGACAGGTCGAGCCCGAATATCGAGATCGGCGGCAGGCCCGACAGCCCGGTGTGGCCGCCGAGGAAGTCCAGCGTCCCGAAAAGAAAATACAGGCTCAGGCCCCAGGCGATGGTGCCCAGCGGCAGGTAGTGCCCCGACAGGCGCAGCGCGATGGCGCCCAATACCCAGGCGGCGACGCCCGTCACGACGAGGCCTGCGGCCAGGCCGAGCCAGGGCGAGCCCCCCAGCCAGGCGAAGGCGGGCGGCAGCGTGGCAATGGACAGCCAGGCGCTGGTGTAGGCGCCCAGCCCCACGAAAGCCGCCTGGCCGAACGAAGTCAGGCCGCCCACCCCGGTGAGCAGGACCAGCCCCAGGGCGACCAGGGCGTACAAGCCTATGTAGTTGAGCAGCGTGACGGTGAATTCCGACATGCCGAACACGGCCGCGACCAGCAGGACGATGCCGGCGCCGACGAACCAGATGGGACGCAGCCGCATCATTCTTCCTCCACGTGGCGGGAGGCAAGCGAACGCCAGATCAGCACGGGGATGATCAGCGTGAACACGATGACCTCCTTGTACGCGCTGGCGGCGAACGACGAGAAGGCTTCGAGCAGGCCGACCAGGACGGCGCCCGCCGCCGCAAGGGGATAGCTCGCCAGGCCGGCGATGATGGCGGCCACGAACCCCTTCAGGCCGATCAGGAAGCCGGTGTCATAGTAGATGGTGGTGATGGGCGCGATGAGGATGCCTGAGAACGCGCCGATCAGCGCGCACAGCGTAAAGCTCAGCTTGCCGGCCAGGCTGGTCGGTATGCCCATCAGCCGGGCGCCTACCCGGTTGACGGCGGTGGCGCGCAGGGCCTTGCCGTACAGGGTGCGGCCGAACACCACGGTCAGCGCGAAGATGAGCACGATGGAGCAGCCCACCACCCACAGGGTCTGGGCCGAAATGGGTATGCCGCCCAGTTCGAAGCTGCCCTCGGAGAAAGGGGGCGTGCGCGACCCTTCGGCGCCGAAGAACAGCAAACCCAGGCCCACCATGGCGACGTGCACCGCGACCGAGACGATCAGCAGCACCAGTACGCTGCTCTCGGCCACCGGCTGGAAAGCCAGGCGCCATACCATCGGCCCCATGGGCACCACGGCCAGCAGCGCGAAGACGATCTGGACCGCCAGCGGGAAGTCCTGGAAGTCGACGAACCGTGCCACCGCGAAGATGACGGCCGGATAGAGCAGATTCCAGCCCGCCGCCCGCGGAATGTGGCGCCAGTCCCCTTGGCGCCAGGCGCTCCAGAGCTCCACCACCATGACCGCGCAACCGCCGATGACCAGCAGCCATACCGTGCCCGGCAGCTTGCCGGCCTGCAGCGCGGCCAGCGTCAGCGCCCCCCAGGCGACGAATTCGCCCTGGGGGATGAAGACCACGCGCGTGACCGTGAAGGCCAGGACCAGCGCCATGCCCAGCAGGGCATAGATGGCGCCGTTGACGACGCCGTCCTGGATGAGGAAAAGGGCGATCTGCAAATCCATGTCGACTCCGGCAGGGCCGGAGGTCCGCCCTGTTCCGTCTGGAGATTATTTAATGAGCTTCCAGGCACCGTTTTCGACGGTCACCATCACGCGCGACCGGTTGTCCAGGCCGACGTGGTCCGTGGCGCTCATGTTGAACACCCCATGCGCGCCGGCCACATTCTTGACGTTTTCCAGCGCGTCGCGCAAGGCTGCGCGGAACTCCGGCGTGCCCGGCTGCGCCTTCTTGAGCGCGACCGGCACCGCGGCCTCGATCAGCTTGCCGGCGTCCCAGGCATGAGCGCCGAAAGTGGACACCGAGCCCTTGCCGTAGGCGGCCTCGTACTTCTGGACGTACTCCGTGGCCGAAGCCTTGACCGGGTTGTCCGCAGGCAGCTGGGCGGATACCAGCACCGGGCCGGCCGGCAGGAAAGTGCCTTCGATGTCCTTGCCGCCCACGCGCAGGAAATCGTTGTTGGCCACGCCGTGGGTCTGGTAGTACTTGCCGCGGTAGCCGCGTTCCTTCAGCGTTTTCTGGGGCAGTGCGGCGGGCGTGCCGGCGGCGCCGATCAGCACGGCATCGGGCTTGGCCGCGATCATCTTCAGCACCTGGCCGGTGACGGAGGTGTCGGTGCGGTTGTAGCGCTCGTTGGTCAGCACCTTGATGCCCGCGGCCTGCGCCACCTTGGAGAACTCCTGGTACCAGCCCTCGCCATAGGCGTCGGCAAACCCGATAAAGGCGACCGTCTTGACCTTCTGGCCCTGCATGTGCTCGACGATGGCCTTGGCCATCTCGGCGTCGTTCTGCGGGGTCTTGAACGCCCAGCGCTTCTTGGCGTCCTGCGGCTCCACGATGACGGCCGAGGCCGCCATGGAAATGACCGGCGTGCCGGTCTCGGCGGCGACATCGACCATGGCCAGCGAGTTGGGCGTGATGGTGGATCCGACCATCACGTCGACCTTGTCCTCGGTCACGAAGCGGCGCGCGTTTTTGACAGCGGTCGTGGTGTCGCTGGCATCGTCCAGGACGATGTAGTTGACCTTCTGGCCCGCGATGGTCTTGGGCATCAGGGCGAACGTGTTCTTCTCGGGTATGCCCAGCGACGCGGCCGGGCCGGTGGCCGACACGTTGACGCCCACGGTGATGTCGGCCTGAGCGGCCACGGCGAAGACGGCAAGGCCCATGGCCACGCCCAGTTTGCTCAAGGAAAACATGAAGGTCCCCACTTGTTGTTCGTTCTGGAATGGAATCCCCTGCCCCCGGGCCGGGTGCGGCACAAGGGGCGGCCGGGCTCAGACTTTCTCGATGGCGGTCGAATCCGATTCGCGCTTCTTGATGAACCGGGCCGCCAGCAGGCCCAGCTCGTAGAGCACGCATAAAGGTACCGCCAACAGGAACTGGCTGACAACATCCGGCGGCGTGACCACCGCGGCCAGCACGAAAGCCCCCACCACCACGTACCCGCGCGCCGCCGACAGCTTGGCGACGGTGGTCACGCCGGTCTTGACCAGCAGCACCACGGCCACCGGCACCTCGAACGTCAGCCCGAACGCCAGGAACATCGTCATGACGAAGTTCAGGTAGGCCTCGATGTCCGGGGCGGGCGTGATGGATTGCGGCGCGAAGGTGGCGATGAAATGGAAGACGGTCTTGAAGACCACGAAATAGCAGAAAGCCATGCCCGCCAGGAACAGCACGGTGCTGGACACGATGAGCGGCAGCGCCAGCCGCTTTTCGTGCTGGTAGAGGCCCGGCGCGACGAAGGCCCAGGCCTGGTACAGCACGAAAGGCAGCGCGATCACGAAGGACGCCAGCAGCGTCACCTTGACCGGCACCATGAACGGCGTGATGACGCCGGTGGCGATCATGCGGGTGCCGGGGGGCAGCGTGGCCAGCATGGGCTGTGCCAGCACGTCGTAGATGGCCGAGGCGCCAGGATAGAGGAACAGCACGATGAACACGGCGACCACGGCGATGATGGCCCTGAGCAGCCGGTCGCGCAGCTCCACCAGGTGCGAGATGAAGCTGTCCTCTTGCGATGCGTCTTTTTCAGTCACGTTCTTTCGCGTACCGTCGATGCCTCGGCCGGCTGGCCGGCGGCAGGTTGATTGACAGCCGGCGGCAGCAGGTCGGCCGGGAACAGCGAACCCTGGGCCGGGTCATGATCGGGCAAGGCGTCTTGCGCGGGTGCCGGCTCGCCGGCGGCCGCGGCAGTCGCTGCAGCCGCCGGGCCGGCTGCTGTCGGGGCCGGGCGCGGCGCCTGCGGCTCGGGCGCGGGCTGGCCGGCATCGGTACCGATCGCGGCCGTATCCGCGGCAGCATCCGCCGAAGGCTCCGGCAGCGACTCCGACGCGGCGGCCTTGACTTCGCGCGCGGCTTCCTCGACGGTTTGCTGGACTTCGTTGAACCCTTTGTTCAGGTCGTCGACGTTGGTCCTGACGGTGGTCTCGAGCGAGCGCGCGGCGTCTTCCATTTCCTTGCGCAGGTTGCGCAATTCCTCGAGCTCCATTTCGCGCCGGATGTCGCTCTTGACGTCGCTGACGTAGCGCTGGGCCCGGCCCAGCAGGTGGCCGACGGTACGGGCCACCTTGGGCAGCCGCTCGGGGCCGATGACGATCAGCGCCACCACCCCGATGGTGAGAAGTTCGGTAAAACTGACGTCGAACATTCAGCGCCTGTGGGGGGAAGCCCACCCCGGGTGGTCTTCGACCGCGCCCCTCGAGGGGCGGCACTGGCGGACCGGCAAAGCCGGATCCGCAGTGCCCTCGGATGGGCAGGTTGTTGTCATGGCGCGGAGCGCCTTCGTGTTAGTCATGGATCTGGAGGGAGGCCCTATCAGGTCCGTTCTTTTTCTTTGGCTTCCACGTCGATCGTGTCGGCGGAAACGCGCTTGGGATCGGCGGAGGTGCTTTCCGAGTTCGAAGCCGCGGCGTCGCCGCCTTCCTTCATGCCTTCCTTGAATCCCTTCACGGCGCCGCCGAGATCCTGCCCGAGATTCTTCAGCTTCTTGGTGCCGAAGATCAGGACCACGATCACGAGAACAACCAGCCAGTGCCAAATGCTAAAGCTACCCATTACATGCTCCACGCCTTGCGGCGGATAATCGTCCAGTCAAATACGGGCGGAAACCGCCGGCTCAGTTGCGCTTCCAGGGGCGAGGGCCGCCTATCACGTGATAGTGCAGGTGCGGCACCTCCTGCCCGCCGTCCGCGCCGTTGTTGGCGACCAGACGGAACCCCCCTTCGGGCCCGGGGCGGCAGCCCTGTTCGAGCGCCAGGCGGGGGATCAGAACTTGCATTCTACCCAACAGCGGTACGTCGCTTGCGGCCGCGTCCTGCAGCGAGGCGACGTGCCGCTTGGGAATGACCAGAAAGTGCACGGGCGCGATGGGGTTGATGTCGTGGAAGGCGAAGATCTCGTCGTCTTCGTAGACCTTGCGCGAGGGGATCTCCCCCCGCGCGATCTTGCAGAAAATACAGTTGTCGCTCATCTCATTGGTTCGTGGCGTTGCCGCTTCTCGCGGCCTTTTCATCCAAACCCGACAAGCCCTCGCGCCGCGCGAGCTCGGCGACGACCTGTTCGGGACGCAAACCGTAATACTCCAGCATGACGAGGCAATGAAACCAGAGATCGGCGGTCTCGTAAATGATCTTTTCGGGCACGCCATCCTTGGCCGCCATCACCGTCTCGGTGGCCTCCTCGCCGATCTTCTTCAGGATGCCGTCAGGTCCCTTGCTGAGCAGGCGGGCCACATAGGACGAATCGGGCGAACCGCCCCGGTCGGGCCGGCGGCTGGCGATCGTGTCGGCCAGCCGCGCCAGGAAATCGTTCATTTGTAGATGCTCTCCGGATCCTTGAGGACCGGGTCGGTCTCGACCCACCGCGCGCCGCCCTCGCCTTCGGTTTCCAGGCGGCGGTAGAAACAGCGCTCGCGCCCGGTATGGCAGGCGATGCCGCCGACCTGCTCGACCCGCAGCAAGACCACGTCGCCATCGCAATCGAGCCGGATCTCGCGCACACGCTGCACGTGTCCGGACTCCTCGCCCTTGCGCCACAGGCGGTTGCGCGAACGCGACCAATAGGTGGCATTGCCGGTGCGCAGCGTCTCGCGCAGCGACTCGCGGTTCAGGAACGCGAACATGATGACCTTGTCGGTCGTCACGTCCTGCGCAATGCCGGGCACCAGGCCATGTTCGTCGTAGACGATGGCGTCGAGCCAGGCTTCCTGGTCCGCGGAAAGGGTATCGGTCGTGGCCGCCATCAGTCGTCCAGCCTCATGCGTATGCCGCGCCCGGCCATGAAGCGCTTGGCCTCCTGCACCGTGTGCTGCCCATAGTGGAAGATGCTGGCGGCCAGCACCGCGTCGGCATGGCCTTCGGTGATGCCGTCCGCGAGGTCCTGGAGCGAACCGACGCCGCCGGAGGCGATCACGGGAATCGACACCGCGTCGGAGACCGCGCGCGTCAACGCAAGGTCGAAGCCCGACCGCGTCCCGTCCCGATCCATGCTGGTGAGCAGGATCTCGCCGGCGCCGTACTCGGCCATCTTGCGTGCCCATTGCACGGCATCCAGCCCGGTGGCGTTGCGCCCGCCATGGGTGAACACCTCCCAGCGCGGCGCCTCGCCCTCGGCCGAGACGCGCTTGGCGTCGATGGCGACGACGATGCATTGCGACCCATAGCGCCCGGACGCCTCGCGCACCAGCTCGGGATTGGTCACCGCCGAGGTATTGATGCCCACCTTGTCGGCTCCGGCGTTCAGGAGCCGGCGCACGTCCGCCACCTGCCGCACCCCGCCGCCCACGGTGAGCGGAATGAACACCTGCGACGCCACCTGCTCGATCACCGAAAGAATGATGTCGCGCTGGTCGCTCGAAGCGGTAATGTCCAGGAACGTGATCTCGTCCGCGCCCTGCTCGTCATAGCGGCGCGCAATCTCCACCGGATCCCCGGCATCGACCAGATTCACGAAATTGATCCCCTTGACGACCCGCCCGGCGGTCACGTCCAAGCAAGGAATGATACGTCGCGTCAACATCACAGAATTCCAAAAATACTCGTCACCTGGAGCGAAAAACACCCCAGGTCAGCCCTATACGATACGCCGATTCCCCCCACGCCGCCGAGAAGCAACGCCCCACAAAATCGCCGCTCCCCCGCCAGCCCAGTGGTACCCCAGGGCACCGCGGATCCGGCTTTGCCGGTCCGCCAGTGCCGCCCCCCTGGGGGGGCGCCCGTCAGGGCGCAGGGGGGGGACTCAACTCATCTGCCCGGGCCTGCGCCGCCTGGAAATCCAGCGTGCCCTCGTAGATGCTGCGGCCCAGGATGGCGCCTTCCACGCCTTCGTCCTCCACCGCGCAGAGCTTCTCGATGTCGGTCAGGTTGGCGATGCCTCCCGAGGCAATGACGGGAATGCGGACGTGCTGGGCCAGCTTGACCGTGGCCTCGACGTTGACGCCCGACAGCATGCCGTCGCGGCCGATGTCGGTGTAGATGATGGACGAGCAGCCGTAGTCCTCGAATTTCTTGGCCAGGTCGGTCACGTCGTGGCCGGTCAGCTTGCTCCAGCCATCGGTGGCCACCTTGCCGTCCTTGGCGTCGAGCCCGACGATGATCTGTCCGGGAAAGGCACTGCAGGCGTCGTGCAGGAATCCCGGGTTCTTGACCGCGGCGGTGCCGATGATGACGTAGGAAATGCCGTTGTCCAGGTAGCGCTCGATGGTGTCGAGGTCGCGGATGCCGCCGCCGATCTGGACGGGGATTTCGTCGCCCAGGGCCTCGACGATGGCCTTGATGGACGCCTCGTTCTTGGGCTTGCCGGCCACGGCGCCGTTCAGATCGACCAGGTGCAGCCGGCGCGCTCCCTGGTCCAGCCAATGGGTGGCCATGGCGGCGGGTTCTTCGGAGAACACGGTGGCATCGTCGAGATCGCCCTGGCGCAGGCGGACACAACGACCGTCTTTGAGATCAATCGCGGGAATGAGAAGCATGGCGAATCAGGGTGTCGTTCGTATCGGGAAGCACTGACTGGGCGACTAGGCGAAAAAGAGCAGCCGTACCTCGGCGGGCGGGGTTCATGGGTTCCATCCCACGAAATTCTGGTAAATGCGCAAGCCCGCGCCGGCGCTTTTCTCGGGGTGGAACTGGGTTGCAAAGATGTTATCTCTCGCTACCGCGCAGGTAAAGGCGAGGCCGTAATCGGATTGCCCGGCAATTACCCCTAGATCGGCAGGCGCCACGTAGTAGCTGTGGACGAAGTAGAAATAGGTCCCGTCGGCCACGCCGTCCCAGAGGGGATGGGATAGCGTCTGGCGCACGCGGTTCCAGCCCATGTGCGGCACCTTCAGGCGTTCCGGCCCCTCGAAGGGAGGGCCGGCGAAGCGGACCACCTCGCCCTCGAATATGCCCAGGCCGTCCGCAGGGCCCTCTTCGCTGCGCTGGAACAGCATTTGCTCGCCCACGCACACGCCCAGCAGCGGCTTGGTCCGGGAGGCTTCGACCACGGCCTCTCGCAGGCCGGTTTCCTCCAGGTACCGCATGCAATCGGGCATCGCGCCCTGGCCAGGAAACACCACCCGGTCGGCGGCCCGCACCCCTGCCGCATCGCTGCAGATGCGCACCTCGGCCTCGGGAGCGACGTGCTCGAGCGCCCGGGCAACCGAGCGCAGGTTGCCCATGCCGTAGTCGACGACGGCAATGCGGGTCATAGCACCCCCTTGGTCGACGGCACGGCGCCGCCGGCGCGCGGATCGACCTCGAGCGCCATGCGCAGGGCCCGGCCGAAGGCCTTGAACACCGTCTCGCACTGGTGATGGGCATTGACGCCGCGCAGGTTGTCGACGTGCAAGGTCACCAGGGCGTGGTTGACGAAACCCTGGAAGAATTCGCGCGTCAGGTCGACGTCGAACTGGCCGATCATCGCGCGCGTGAACGGCACGTGGAACTCCAGGCCGGGGCGGCCCGAGAAATCCACCACCACGCGCGAAAGCGCCTCGTCCAGCGGCACGTAGGCGTGGCCATAGCGGCGGATGCCGGCCTTGTTGCCGACCGCCTTGGCCACCGCCTGGCCGAGCGTAATACCGACGTCCTCCACCGTATGGTGGGCGTCGATGTGCAGGTCGCCCTCGGCCACGATGTCGATGTCGATCAGGCCGTGGCGCACGATCTGGTCGAGCATGTGGTCCAGGAATGGCACGCCGGTCTGCAGGTTCTGCTTGCCGGTGCCGTCGAGGTTGACGACCGCGCGGATGCGCGTTTCGTTGGTATTGCGGGTGATCTCGGCGGTGCGCATGATCGTTTCCGGGTAGTCTCGTTGAAGGGGCGGCGTCGGTTTCATGGCGAGCCGGCAGGCTGCCCTTGGGCGGCCGGACCATCGTCCAGGCGGTATTCGGCGCTGCGCGCATGCGCCTGCAGCCCCTCGCCGTAGGCCAGGGTGGCGGCAACGCGTCCCAGGGTCTGCGCGCCGGCGCCCGATACCTTGATCAGGCTGGACCGTTTCTGGAAATCGTACACGCCCAGCGGCGAAGAGAACCGCGCGGTGCGCGAGGTCGGCAGCACGTGGTTGGGTCCCGCGCAATAGTCGCCCAGCGATTCGGAACTGTGCGGCCCCATGAAGATGGCGCCGGCGTGCCGGATCAGGTCGGCCCAGCGCTCGGGCTCGGCGGTCGAGATCTCCAGGTGTTCCGGGGCGATGTCGTTGGCGATGGCGCACGCCTCGGCCAGGTCCCGCACGAGGATCAGCGCGCCGCGGTTGGCCAGGCTGGTGCGGATGATGTCGGCGCGCGGCATGGTCGGCAGCAGCCGGGCGATGGCGGCCTCCACGGCGTCGACATAGGCAGCGTCGGGACACAGCAGGATGGCCTGGGCCAGTTCGTCGTGCTCGGCCTGGGAGAACAGGTCCATGGCGATCCAGTCGGCCGGCGTCTTGCCGTCGCAGATGACGAGAATCTCGCTGGGACCCGCGATCATGTCGATGCCCACGGTGCCGTACACGCGCCGCTTGGCGGCCGCGACGTAGGCATTGCCCGGGCCGACTATCTTGTCCACCGGCGCGATGGACGGCGTGCCGTAGGCCAGCGCGCCCACGGCCTGGGCGCCGCCGATGGCGATCGCGCGGTCCACGCCGGCGATGGCGGCGGCCGCGAGCACCATGGGATTGCGCACGCCGTCGGGCGTGGGCGTGACCATGACGACTTCCCCGACGCCGGCCACCTTGGCCGGGATGGCGTTCATCAGCAGCGACGACGGATAGGCCGCCTTGCCGCCGGGCACGTAGAGCCCCACGCGGTCCAGCGGCGTGACCTTCTGCCCCAGTACGGTGCCGTCGGCCTCGGTGTAGGTCCAGGTCTCGGCGCGCTGGCGCTCGTGGTAGGCGCGGATGCGGTCGGCGGCCGCCTCCAGCGCCAGGCGCTGGTCGCGCGGCAGCGCGTCGAGGGCCGCGGCCCAGTCGGCGCGCGGGATGTCCAGCTCCTGGATGGACGAGGCCTGCACCCGATCGAAGCGATGGGTATATTCGAGCACGGCGCCGTCGCCGCGCGTGCGCACGTCCAGCAGGATATCGGCCACCGCCCGTTCGATGGAAGCGTCTTCGGACGCTTCGAAGGCCAGCAGCGATTGCAGGCGGGCTCGGAAGTCGTCGCTACGGGTGTCGAGTCGGTTGATGAGGGACATAACTAGCTCTGCAAAGTCGGTTTCCGGAGGGCAGCCCGGCCCCGCGCCGGGAGGCGCGGCGGCAATGGACAACGCAGCCTCTGCATGGCGCGGGGGGCAGGCCGCGCTTCGAGCGTCTCGCGCGGCGCTTGGTCAGGCCGGCATGGCCAGGCTGGCGCGCGCGAAGGCGTCGATCAGAGGCTGCAACCGGTGTCGCCGCGTTTTCAGGGCCGCCTGGTTCACCACCAGGCGCGACGATATGTCCATGATATCTTCGACCGCGACCAGGTTGTTGGCGCGCAGCGTGCCGCCGGTGGACACCAGGTCGACGATCACGTCGGCCAGCCCGACCAGCGGCGCGAGCTCCATCGAGCCGTAGAGCTTGATGAGATCCACGTGCACGCCCTTGGCGGCGAAATGCTCGCGCGCGGCCTGCACGTATTTGGTAGCCACGCGCAGGCGGGCGCCCTGGCGCACGGCGCTCGCGTAGTCGAACCCGTCGGGCACCGCCACGCACAGCCGGCACTTGCCGATGCGCAGGTCCACGGGCTGGTACAGCACGCCAGGATGCTGGGCGGTGTGCTCGATCAGCACGTCCTTGCCGGCCACACCCAGGTCGGCGGCCCCATACTGGACATAGGTCGGAACGTCCGAGGCGCGCACGATGATGATGCGTACGCCCGGATCGCTGGTGGGCAGGATGAGCTTGCGCGACTTCTCCGGATCCTCGGCCACCGTGATGCCGGCCTCGGCCAGCAGCGGCATGGTCTCGGTGAAGATGCGGCCCTTGGACAGCGCCAGCGTGATCGGCGCACCGGGATCGGCCGGGGCGAAGGCGCTCATCGCGCTACCTCCTGATACGAGGCCGGGGCTCGGCGTACCGTCATGCCTGCCCTCCACCGCCGCTCACGCGGCGGATGTCGGCGCCCAGGCGCAGGAGCTTGCGCTCCATGTGCTCGTAGCCGCGATCCAGGTGGTAGATGCGGTCGATGACGGTCTGGCCGTCGGCGACCAGGCCTGCGATGACCAGGCTGGCCGAGGCCCGCAGATCGGTCGCCATGACGATGGCCCCGGACAGGCGAGCCACGCCCTTGACCACGGCCGTGTGGCCGTCGATCTCGATGTCCGCGCCCAGGCGCCGCAGCTCCTGGACGTGCATGTAGCGGTTCTCGAAGATCGTCTCGGTAATGACCGCCGTCCCTTCGGCGATGGCGTTCAAGGCCATCAGCTGGGCCTGCATGTCGGTGGCGAAACCGGGATACTCGAGCGTGCGAAAGCCCACGGCGCGCGGGCGGCCGCGCATGCCGGCCTGGACCCAGTCGGTACCGCATTCGATGGCCACGCCGGCCTCCGCAAGCTTGTCGAGCGTGGCGCCCATGCTGGCCGGATCGGCGTTGCGCAGCACGATTTCACCGCCCGCCGCCCCCACCGCGCACAGGAAGGTGCCGGCCTCGATGCGATCGGGCATGACGCGGTGGGTCGTGCCGTGCAGCCGGGCGACGCCCTCGACCACGATGCGGTCCGTGCCGTGGCCGCTGATGCGCGCGCCCATCTTGATGAGCATTTCCGCCAGATCGACAATCTCGGGCTCGCGCGCCGCGTTCTCCAGCACCGTCAGCCCTTCGGCCAGCACCGCGGCCATGAGCAGGTTCTCGGTCCCGGTCACGGTAACCATGTCGGTGCGTATGGCGGCGCCTTTCAGGCGCTTCGCGCGCGCAACCACGAAACCGTGCTCGATGCTGATGTCGGCGCCCATGGCCGCCAGCCCCTTGATGTGCTGGTCGATGGGCCGCTGGCCGATGGCGCAGCCCCCGGGCAAGCTGACCCGCGCCTCGCCGAATCGGGCCAGCAGCGGTCCCAGCACCAGGATGGAGGCCCGCATGGTCTTGACCAGCTCGTACGGCGCTTCCAACGAATCGACCTGACTCGCCTCGAGCGTGACGCGATCGCCCGGTTCGTCCTCGCTGCCGTGGCGTTCGGCCTTGACGCCAAGGCGGCGCAAGAGGCGCAGCGTGGTGCCGATGTCGTTGAGCTGCGGCACGTTCTCGAGCGTCACCGCATCGGCGGTCAGCAGCGAAGCGCACAGGCAGGGCAGCGCGGCGTTCTTCGCCCCCGACACCTCGACTTCCCCACGCAGGGGACGACCGCCGGTGATCTGCAGCTTATCCATCAATTGCCCGCCTTGAATTCTTGTGGAGTGAGAGTGCGCATCGACAATGCGTGGATTTCCTCGCGCATGCGCTCGCCCAATGCGGCATAGACCAATTGGTGCCGCGCGATGGGACGCTTGCCGGCGAATTCGGAACTGACGATGAGCGCCTCGAAATGCTGGCCGTCGCCCTGCACATCGACATGCTCGCAAGACAGTCCGTCGAGAATGTACTGCCGGACCTGCTCGGGAGTGGGAAGCATGGTACTCATCTTAGTTATCCGAAACACTGCGCGCGACGCGCAGCCGATGAAAGTACACGGCCCGAGTCAGCGCGTAGGGGGATACTCTCATCTCAATAGCGAAGTTTGTAGCCGGTGGACAACAGCCGCAGCGCGAACGAAGCCACCAGCACGAAAGTCCCGGCGACAACCGCCAGGCTATGCCAGGGGGAAACGTCCGCGACGCCGAAAAACCCATAACGGAAGCCGTCTATGGTGTAGAAGATGGGGTTCCAGTGCGACACGGCCTGCCAGAACGGCGGCAGCGAATGCACGGAATAGAATACCCCGGACAAGAAGGTGGCAGGCACGATCAGGAAATTCTGGAAGGCCGCCATCTGGTCGAACTTCTCGGCCCAGATGCCCGCGATCAGCCCGAGCACCCCCATGATGCCGCTGCCGAGCACGGCGAACACCAGCATCCACAGCGGTTCGGCAAAGCGCGGCTCGGCGAAGAACAACGATACGGCGTAGATGCCCAGGCCGACGAACAGCGCCCGCACGATCGCGGCCAGCACGTAGGCCCAGAAGAATTCCCAATGGGTCAACGGCGGCAGCAGCATGAACACCAGGTTGCCGGTGACGCGGCTCTGCATCAGCGACGACGACGAATTGGCGAAGGCGTTCTGCAGCATGCTCATCATCATGAGCCCGGGGATCAGGAACGCCGTATACGGCACCGTTTCGTACACCGTGACCCGCCCTTCCAGCACGTGGGCAAAGATCAGCAGGTACAGCACGGCCGTGACCACAGGCGCGGCGACGGTCTGGAAACCGACTTTCCAGAACCGGAGCATTTCCTTGTAGAACAGGGTCAGGAAACCGGATCCCGCATTCAGGTTGGGCTGCAGGCCGATGAAGCCGGCAGGCCTGGCGCCCTGCTCGGCCTCGGTCCGACGATCGGTAGGCTGGACCGCGCTCATCGCATCGCCCTCATGCAGCCTTCTCCAGCGCCGCGGGCGCCGAGGCGCCGTGCATGATGTCGAGGAAGGCGTCTTCCAGATCGGCGGGCAGGACCTCGATGCCCTCGATCACGCCACCGGCCGTGCGCACCTGGGCCAGCAGCGTCTCCAGCTCGGTGCTGTTGTCCAGGCGGAGCACGGCGCGATTGCCCTGGCGCTGGACCAGGCGTTCGTCCAGCGCCCGGTTCTTGCCCTCGGGCCACCCCGAAGCGCCCATGTGCAGCACCAGGCGCGAACCGCCGACCTTGGCCAGCAGCGCCCGGGTGGTGTCCAGCGCCACGATGCGCCCGGCCTTGAGCATGGCGATGCGGCCGCACAGCTCCTCGGCTTCTTCGAGGTAATGCGTAGTCAGCAATATGGTGTGCCCCATCCGGTTCAGCCGCGAGATGAACTGCCACAGCGTACGCCGCAAGTCGACGTCCACCCCCGCGGTGGGTTCGTCCAGCACGATCACCGGCGGCCGATGCACCAGGGCCTGGGCGACCAGCACCCGCCGCTTCATGCCGCCCGACAGCGCGCGCATGTTCTCGTCGGCCTTGGAGGTCAGGCCCAGGTTCTCGAGGATCTCGTCGATCCAGTCATCGTTGTTGCGCAGCCCGAAATAGCCGGACTGGATGCGCAGCGTCTCGCGCACGGTGAAGAACGGATCGAACACCAGTTCCTGCGGCACCACGCCCAGCGCGCGGCGCGCGGCCCGGAACTGCGTGGCGACGTCGTAGCCGCAGATCGACACCTGCCCGGTCGTGGCCTTGGACAGGCCCGCCAGGATGGCGATCAGCGACGTCTTGCCGGCCCCGTTGGGCCCCAGCAGGCCGAAGAACTCGCCAGGTGCGATCTCGAGGCTGACGTCGTTCAGCGCCTGAAACCCTTCCCCGGCCGCGCCAGCACCCATGCGCCGCCACAAGCTCGTCTGCTTGGGATAGACCTTGGAAACATGTTCGATACGAACGGCGGATGACATGGCTTGAATAGAAAAACGCTTCCGCGCCCAAAAAACGGCCTGCAACCGGCTCGCACGCGCAGGGGAGGCTCAAAAAGCGCAATCCCGGCAGATGCCGGGCGAATCCCCCATTATAAGCCAATGGGAGGGAAGCCTACCCCTTGCGGCCTTCGGCCGCTCCCCTCAAGGGGGAAGGAAAGCCCACTACGGGACCCGGCGCCGGGCCGCCCCAAGGCGGGTCCCGCCCCCCTCGGGGGGCTGCCGCGTAGCGGCTGGGGGCCTACCATTCTGGGCGCGCGTTAGCGCGTAGGGGGGACTTCTACCGCTCGAACTGGCGGTTGCGCTCCGCCAGCGACTTGATCAGGCCGTCGATGCCGTTCTGGCTGATCTGCTGCGAAAACTGGTTGCGGTAGTTCTCGATCAGCCAGACGCCCAGCACGTTGACGTCATAGATCTTCCAGCCCTGGCTTTCCTTTTCCATCCGGTAGTCCACGGGGATGGGATCGCCGGCCGGCTGCTTGATGACGGTCTTCACGACCACGTCGGTGGCATCGGCCGGGTAGTGCGAGGGGCGCAACTCCACGGCCGTCTGCTGTTTCACCGACGATACCGCTCCGCTGTAGGTCCGCACCAGCGTGGTGCGGAACTCCTTGACCAACGCCTTTTGCTGGTCGGGCGTGGCCTGGCGCCAGTAGCGGCCGGCAGCCAGGCGCGTCGTCTTTTCGAAATCGACGTACGGAAGGATCTTTTCATCCACCAGCTGCAGCAGCCGCTGGGGATTGCCGGACTGCACCGACGGATCGGACTTGATCGCGGCCAGGACCTCGCCCGTTACTTTCTGGACCAGCGCCTCCGGCGAACCGGGGTTCTGCGCATGGGCGCGGGCGCCCGCCAGGGCGAGCGCCAGGCCCAGGAACAGCGCGGCCAGCCACGCAAACCCCCGCGGCGCGGCCGCGGTCATCATCACATGCTTGAAAACCATGGGAAATCCTTGTCCTTATTGTTGCGGCTTGCCCGATGCGGGAGCGGGCGCCGCAGGCTCGTCACCATCGTCGTAATTGGGCAGCGAATAATCCGGCAGATCGCCATCCTCCGATTTTACGCCGCGGATCAGGCTTGCCCGGCGCTGCAGGTAGGCGTCGCGCGTGAAGCTATAGGGATCGAGCGCAACCTGGTCGAGCAGGTTGCCCACTTCCAGCAGGTTGGCGCGCGCATTGACGACCCGCAGCCCGTACACCGTGTTGCGCACCGGGATGTTGTCGATGTTGCGGACGGCCACCGGATCGGCGACGAAATCGACCGCCGTGCCGCCGGCGTCGCGGACGGTGCTGGGGCCCAGGAACGGCAGCACCAGGTACGGCCCCGAGCCGACGCCCCAGACGCCCAGGGTCTGGCCGAAATCGGCCTTGTTGCGCGGCAGCCCGTTCTGCGTGGCGAGGTCGAAGCAGCCGAACACGCCCATGGTGGTGTTCAGCAATACCCGGAAGGTGGTGTTGATGCCATCGGGTGCGCGATTCTGCAGGAAGCTGTTGATGGCGGACATCACGTCGCCCACGTTGGCGAACATGTTGCGCACGCAGCTGCGAACCGGCGACGGCACCACGTCCACATAGCCCTGCGCCACCGGCTTGAGCACGGCCCGGTCGACCGTGTCGTTGAACTTGTACACGCTGCGGTTGAACCCTTCCAGCGGGTCCCGCGGATCGGCCGGCCGGCCTTCGGGTGCGGTGGCACAGCCGGCGAGGCCGGCCGCCAGCACGATTGCCAGGAATTTCTTATTCATATTCATTCGCTTGTCGTCATTTCGGGGCGGACTCGCCACCCGATCCGGAGTTGCTCCCCTCGGCCGCCTTGCTGTAGAGGAACTGGCTGATCAGATTCTCGAGCACGACCGCACTCTGGGTATAACGGATCTTGTCGCCGGCGACGAAGTTCTTGTCGTCGCCGCCGGGCTCGATGCCGATGTACTGCTCGCCCAACAGCCCCGAGGTCAGGATCTTGGCGGACGAATCGGTGGGAAACACGTAGCGGGCATCCAGGTCCAGGGTCACCACGCCCTGGAACATCTTGTCGTCGAACGTAATGCTCGAGACGCGGCCCACGACGACGCCGGCGCTCTTGACCGGCGCCCGCGGCTTGAGCCCTCCGATGTTGTCGAAGTTGGCCGTCACCGAATAGGTCTTGCCGACCGCCAGCACGTTCAGCAGGTTGCCTGCCTTGAGCGCCAGGAACACCAAGGCGAGCGCGCCCAGCAGCACGAAGATTCCCACCCAGAGATCGACTTTCTCTCGCGACATTTCGTATTCCTCCGGACTCCCCGCCCGCGCGGCGCGTCCTTGCCAGTTCTTCACCGCGGGCGCCCACGAGCGGGCGCCGCGTCATTCAATTGCCGAACATCCAGGCCGTGAGCAGGAAGTCCAGGCCCAGCACGGCCAGCGACCCCGCCACGACGGTGCGCGTGGTCGCGCGCGATACGCCTTCCGGCGTCGCCGTGGCGTGGTAGCCCTGGTAGAGCGCGATCAGCGTCACCGCCACGCCGAAGACGAGGCTCTTGAGCACGCCGTTGCCCACGTCTTCCCAGACGTCGACTCCGTTCTGCATCTGCGACCAGAAGGCCCCTTCGTCCACGCCGATGAGCTGCACGCCCACGCCCCAGCCGCCCAGTATGCCGACTGCCGAGAATACGGCGGCCAGCAGCGGCATGGCGATGATGCCGCCCCAGAAGCGCGGAACCAGGACTCGCCGAACCGGATCGACGGCCATGACTTCCATGGCCGAGAGCTGCTCGCCGGCCTTCATCAGCCCGATCTCCGCGGTCAGCGACGTGCCGGCGCGCCCCGCGAACAGGAGCGCGGTCACGACCGGGCCGAGCTCTCGCACCAGGCTGAGCGCGACCAGCAGGCCCAGCGCCTGCTCCGAGCCGTAGCGATTGAGCGTGTAGTACCCCTGGAGCCCCAGCACGAAGCCGACGAACAGCCCCGATACGGCGATGATCACCAGCGAATAATTGCCGATGAAGTGGACTTGCTGCACCACCAGCCGCGGCCGCCGCAACGCCGTGCCGCTCTTGAGCAGGAGCTGCGCGAAGAACCGGGCAAAGGCGCCCAGGCCGGCGATCGAGGTGCGCGTGCCGGCGCCCAGGCCGATCAGGAAACGGGTGAGCGCGGCCATCAGCGTGCCCTCCGCTGGCGTTCGAGCCAGGCGCGATAGGCCGGCGTTTCGGGATACTCGAAGGCCACCGGGCCGTCGGGCTCGCCATGGAGGAATTGATGCACGAACGGATCCTTGGAGGCAGACAGTTCGGCCGGCGTCCCGCTGGCCACGAGCGACCCCCGCCCCAGCAGGTAGACCTGATCGGTAATGTGGAACGACTCCTGCACGTCGTGCGTGATCAGGACCGAGGCGCATCCCAGCCGATCGGTCATGGTGCGTATCAATTGCGCCGTCACCCCCATGGAAATGGGATCCAGGCCGGCAAAGGGCTCGTCATAGAGGATGAGTTCGGGTTCCAGCACCACGGCGCGGGCCAGCGCGACACGCCGCGCCATGCCCCCGGAGATCTCGGACGTACGCAGGAACGCGGCGGCCTTCAGCCCGACCGCGTCCAGCTTGGACAGCACGCGCTCGAGGATCTCCGGCTCGGTCATCGACGTGTGCTCGCGCAGCGGAAAGGCCACGTTCTCGTAGACGTCCAGGTCGGTGAACAGCGCGCCCTGCTGGAACAACACGCCCATGCGCTTGCGCAGCGCGAACAGACGATCGCCCGACAGCGCGGAGAGATCCTCGCCCAGCGTCACCACTCGTCCCGCCTGGGGGGAAAGCTGCCCCGTCGCGGCACGCAGCAGGGTAGTCTTTCCCGACCCCGAGCCGCCCATGATCGCGACCACCTGCCCGCGCCGGACCTGCATGTCGATGTTCTGCAGGATCGTACGGTCGCCATAGCCTACCGACAGACGGTCGAAGGCCAGTGCGACGTCGGAGGATTGAGAAGATCGTGCCGAATCGGGCATGTAAGCGGAAGAATTGAAAAGATGGGCGTTGCTTGACGAAAGTATCAGCGAATTCGAGGGAAATCAGCGGGGGATTCTAACAGCAGCCCGTCTCGATACCGAGGTTACCCTAGCCTGGCAACGGGTATTGTCGGGGAAACGTAGCACTGCCCTTCCAGGGAAAGGACGCTCGCGCGTGCCGGCAACCGGCCCGGACGGCCGTCGGCGCAGCCCTCGCGCGGGAGTGCAGATTATGAACCACGGCGTCCCGCACGGGTTTACGTTTTTACAACAGTCCGGCCGCTCCTTGTATCGGCTGGAAACCAGCGCCGGACACAGGCGTGGCGCGCGGGAGAAGTCTGCCGGAGCGCTGTTAAGAAGTTTTTAAGCGACGCTTGCGCTCCACGGGCGCCTCGGCGCGCGTCCGGACCGGACGCGGCGCCCTCCGCTCAGCGCGGCAGCTCGGTCGAGCCCATCAGGAAACTGTCCACGGAAGCGGCGCACTGCCGGCCTTCGCGGATCGCCCACACCACCAGCGACTGCCCGCGCCGCATGTCGCCGGCGGCGAAGACCTTGTCCACGCTGGTACGGTAGTCCTCGGTATTGGCCCGGGCGTTGCCGCGCGCGTCGCGCTCGACGCCGAACGCATCCAGGACTTGTTGCACGGGCGACACGAACCCCATTGCAAACAGCACCAGGTCGGCCGGGATCTCGAACTCGGAGCCCTCGACCTCGGCCATCTTCATCTGGCCGTTGTCACCGCGCACCCATTCGACCCGGCACGCCACCAGCGAGGTCACCTTGCCGTTCTTGCCCTTGAAGGTCTTGGTGGACACCGCCCAGTCGCGCTCCACTCCTTCCTCGTGCGAGGACGACGTACGCAGCTTGAGCGGCCAGTACGGCCAGGTCAGCTCCTTGTTCTCGGTGGCGGGGGGCTGCGGCATCACCTCGAACTGGGTCACCGACGCGGCGCCATGGCGATTGCTCGTGCCGACGCAGTCCGAGCCGGTGTCGCCGCCGCCGATCACGACCACGTGCTTGCCCGTGGCGACGATCTGGTCCTTGACCTTGTCGCCGGCCACCACCTTGTTCTGCTGGCGCAGGAAATCCATCGCGAAATGCACGCCTTGCAGCTCGCGGCCCGGCACCGGCAGGTCGCGCGGGGTTTCCGCCCCGCCGGAGATGACGATGGCGTCGAACTCGGCCTGCAATTCCTCGGGCGTCTTGACGGTGGCGGAGATGCCCAGCGCCTTGGCGTCCTCGGCGCGGCCGACGAAGGTCGACGGACGGAACACCACGCCCTCCTGCTCCATCTGGGCCATGCGGCGGTCGATCTGCCACTTCTCCAGCTTGAAATCGGGAATGCCGTAGCGCAGCAGCCCGCCGACGCGGTCGCTCTTCTCGAACACCGTCACGTCGTGGCCGGCGCGCGCCAGCTGCTGGGCGCAAGCCAGGCCGGCGGGGCCGGAACCGACCACGGCCACCTTCTTGCCGGTCTTGGCCTTGGGCGGCAGGGGCGTGACCCAGCCGTGCTCCCAGCCATGATCGATGATGGCATGCTCGATCGACTTGATGCCGACGGCGTCATTATTGATGTTGAGCGTGCACGCGGCTTCGCAGGGCGCGGGGCAGATGCGGCCCGTGAACTCGGGGAAGTTGTTGGTGGAGTGCAGCACCGCCAGGGCCTGCTTCCAGTTCTGGCGATAGACCAGGTCGTTCCAGTCCGGAATGATGTTGTTGACCGGACAGCCGTTGGTGCAGAACGGAATGCCGCAGTCCATGCAGCGCGCGCCCTGCTGCTTCGCCTGCTCGGTGTTCAGGTGGAGGACGAACTCCTTCCAGTGCTTGACGCGCACCTCCGGCGCTTCGGCCGCTTCCTGCAGACGCTGGTATTCCAGAAATCCGGTGACCTTACCCATGACTCTTTCCTGACAATTCTGTTTGATGCCGGGCACGGCATCGACGCCTTGCGCCCGGCTTCCGATTCGTTACTGTTCGCCTTGCCGCCGCGAGGCCGGACCGCACGCGCCCTCGCGCCCGGTCCGCCACGGCCGCGATGCGGCCTTACGCAGCCAGCTTCTCCGGATTCTGGGCGTCCCACAGTTCGCCCAGCGCGCGCCGGTATTCGGTCGGCATGACCTTGACGAACTTGGCGCGGGAAGCCTCCCAGCTGTCCATGATGTCGCGCGCGCGGAAGCTGCCGGTGTAGCGGAAGTGGTTTTCCACGAGGCGGCGCAGGATGGCTTCGTCGGTGTCGCGCTCGCCGCCGCGCATCATGCTGTGCCACAGGCGGCGCGAACCTTCCTTCTCCTGCAGGGCGGCGGGCACCACGGATTCCAGCTCCACCATGGCGAGGTTGGCCCGCTGGCGGAACGTGCCGTCCGGATCGTAGACATAGGCCACGCCGCCCGACATGCCCGCGGCGAAGTTGCGGCCGGTCTCGCCCAGCACGACGACGGTGCCGCCGGTCATGTATTCGCAGCCGTGGTCGCCCACGCCTTCCACCACCGCCGCGGCGCCCGAGTTGCGCACCGCGAAGCGCTCGCCGGCCACGCCGTTGAAGTAGGCCTCGCCCGAAAGCGCGCCGTACAGCACCGTGTTGCCGACGATGATGTGCTCGGGGCCATGCCCGCGGAAGTCGTTGGGCGAACGGACGATGATGCGACCGCCGGAGAGCCCCTTGCCGACGTAGTCGTTGCCGTCGCCCACGAGGTCCAGCGTGACGCCGTGCGCGAGGAAGGCGCCGAAGCTCTGGCCCGCCGTGCCGTTGCACTGGATGTGGATGGTGTCGTCGGGCAGCCCTTCGTAGCCGTACTTGCGGGCCACCATGCCCGACAGCATCGCGCCTATGGTGCGATTGACGTTGCGCACGGTCGTGATGAACGACACTTTCTCGCCGCGGTCCAGGGCGGGCCTGGCGCGTTCGATCAGCTGGTGGTCGAGCGCCTTGGCCAAGCCATGGTCCTGGTCTTCCACGTGGCGGCGCGCCACGTCGGCGGCCGCCGCCGGCTGGTAGAACACGCGGCTGAAGTCCAGCCCGCGCGCCTTCCAGTGCTCGATGCCGGCGCGCATGTCGAGCAGGTCGGACCGGCCGATGAGGTCGTCGAACTTGCGGATGCCCAGCTGGGCCATGAGTTCGCGCACTTCCTCGGCGATGAAGAAGAAGAAGTTCACAACGTGCTCGGGCTTGCCCTGGAACTTGGCGCGCAGCACCGGATCCTGCGTGGCCACGCCCACCGGGCAGGTGTTCAGGTGGCACTTGCGCATCATGATGCAGCCTTCGACCACCAGCGGGGCCGTGGCGAAGCCGAACTCGTCGGCGCCGAGCAACGCGCCGATCACGACGTCGCGGCCCGTCTTCATCTGGCCGTCGGCCTGCACGCGGATGCGGCCGCGCAGGTGATTCAGCACCAGCGTCTGCTGCGTTTCGGCCAGGCCCAGCTCCCACGGCGTGCCGGCGTGCTTGATGGACGACACGGGCGAGGCGCCGGTGCCGCCGTCATGGCCGGCGATCACCACGTGATCGGATTTGGCCTTGGCCACGCCCGCCGCCACCGTGCCCACGCCGACTTCGGACACCAGCTTGACCGAGATCGAAGCCTGCGGGTTGACGTTCTTCAGGTCATGGATGAGCTGGGCCAGGTCCTCGATGGAATAGATGTCGTGGTGCGGCGGGGGCGAGATCAGGCCGACGCCCGGCACCGAGAAACGCAGCTTGGCGATGTACTCGGACACCTTGTGGCCCGGCAGCTGGCCGCCTTCGCCCGGTTTGGCGCCCTGCGCCATCTTGATCTGGATCTGGTCGGCGCTCGCCAGGTATTCGGCCGAGACGCCGAAGCGGCCCGAGGCAACCTGCTTGATGCGCGAGCGCAGCGAATCGCCGGCCTTGAGCGGCACGTCGGCCACCACGCGGTCGGCGCCCAGGACCGAAGCGAGCGTATCGCCGTCCTTGATGCCGGCCTTGCCGTGCTGCAGCTCGGCGCGATAGCGCAGTTCGTCCTCGCCGCCCTCGCCCGTGTTGGACTTGCCGCCGATGCGGTTCATCGCGATCGCCAGCACCGAATGGGCCTCGGTCGAGATCGAGCCCAGCGACATGGCGCCGGTGGCGAAGCGCTTGACGATCTCCTTGGCCGGCTCGACTTCGTCCAGCGGGATGGCGTTGGCCGGATCGAACTTGAACTCGAACAGCCCGCGCAGCGTCATGTGGCGCTTGCTCTGGTCGTTGATGATCTGCGCGTATTCCTTGTAGGTGCGGTAGTTGTCCGCACGGGTGGAATGCTGCAGCTTGGCGATCGCGTCCGGCGTCCACATGTGCTCTTCGCCGCGGATGCGGAAGGCGTACTCGCCGCCCTCGTCCAGCGCGTTCTCGAGCAGCGGGTCGTCGCCGAAGGCGGCCTTGTGCATGCGCAGGGATTCCTCGGCCACCTCGAAGATGCCGATGCCCTCGATATTGCTGGCCGTGCCGGGGAAGTACTGCTCCACCAGGGCGCGGTTCAGGCCGACTGCCTCGAAGATCTGCGCGCCGGTGTAGGACATGTAGGTCGAGATGCCCATCTTGGACATGACCTTCTGCAAGCCCTTGCCGATGGCCTTCACGTAGTTGTAGATGGCCTTGTCGGCCGGCACCTTGGCGTCGTGCTCGTGTTCGTGCACCAGGGCTTCCATGGCCAGGTAGGGATGCACGGCCTCGGCCCCGTAGCCGCCGAGCAGGGCGAAGTGGTGCACTTCGCGCGCCGAGCCGGTTTCCACCACCAGGCCGGTGCTGGTGCGCAGGCCGGCGCGGATCAGGTGCTGGTGCACGGCCGAGGTCGCCAGCAGCGCGGGAATGGGCACGCGCGTGGCGTCGACCAGGCGGTCGGACACGATCAGAATGTTGTAGCCGCTCTTGACGGCGTCCACGGCCTGGGCGCACAGCGCCGCCACCCGCGCCTGGATGCCTTCCTTGCCCCAGCCGGCCGGGTACGTGATGTCGAGCTCGAAACTCTTGAACTTGCCGTTGGTGACGCGCTCGATGTGGCGGATCTGCGCCATGTCGGCGAAATCCAGCACCGGCTGCGCCACTTCCAGCCGCAGCGGCGGGTTGACGTTGTTGATGTCGAGCACGTTGGGCTTGGGCCCGATGAACGACACCAGCGACATCACCAGGTTTTCGCGGATGGGGTCGATGGGCGGGTTGGTGACCTGCGCGAACAATTGCCGGAAATAGTTATAGAGGCTCTTGTTCTTGTTCGACAGCACCGCCAGCGGCGCATCGTTGCCCATGGAACCGGTGGTTTCCTCGCCCAGCACGGCCATGGGGCGCAGGATGAACTTGTAGTCTTCCTGGGTCCAGCCGAAGGCCTGCTGGCGGTCGAGCATGGGCACCGACGAGCGCCCTTCCTCGATCTCTTCCTTGATGGGTTCGGCCAGCGTGTCCAGCTTGATGCGGATGCGCTCGATCCACTGGCGGTAGGGCTTGCTGTTGGCGAGCTGGTCCTTGAGCTCCTTGTCGTCGATGATGCGGCCCTGCTCCAGGTCGATCAGGAACATCTTGCCCGGCTGCAGACGCCACTTCTTGACGATCTTGCTCTGCGGGACGGGCAGCACGCCCGACTCCGAGGCCATGATGACGAGGTCGTCGTCGGTGACGATGTAGCGCGCCGGACGCAGGCCGTTGCGGTCGAGCGTGGCGCCGATCTGGCGGCCGTCGGTGAAGGCGATCGCGGCCGGGCCGTCCCACGGCTCCATCATGGCGGCGTGGTATTCGTAGAAGGCGCGGCGCGCCTCGTCCATTTCGGCGTGCTGTTCCCAGGCCTCGGGAATCATCATCATCATCGCGTGCGAGATGGAATAGCCCGACATCACCAGCAGCTCGAGGCAGTTGTCGAACGTGGCGGTATCGGACTGCCCTTCGTAGACGATGGGATAGAGCTTCTTGAGGTCGTCGCCCAGGACGGGCGACTGCATCACGCCTTCGCGCGCACGCAGCCAGTTGAAATTGCCCTTGACCGTGTTGATCTCGCCGTTGTGGGCGATCAGGCGGTACGGGTGGGCCAGCGGCCAGGCCGGAAAGGTATTGGTGGAGAAGCGCTGGTGCACCAGCGCCAGCGCGGTCACGGCCCGCGAGTCGGCCAGGTCGCGGTAGTAGCGGCCCACCTGGTCGGCCAGCAGCAGGCCCTTGTAGACCACGGTGCGGCTGGAAATGGACGGCACGAAATATTCCTTGCCGTGCTTGAGGTGCATCTTCTGGATGGCGTGCGAAGCCATCTTGCGGATCACGTACAGCTTGCGCTCGAGCGCATCGGGCACCATGACGTCGCCGCCGCGGCCGATGAAGAGCTGGCGGATGACCGGCTCGACCTGCTTGACGTTGGGCGACATCGGCATGTCCTTGTCGATGGGCACGTCGCGCCAGCCCAGCACCACCTGCCCCTCGGCGCGCACGGCGCGCTCGAGCTCGGCCTCACAGGCGAGGCGGGAGGCGATTTCCTGCGGCAGGAACACCATGGCGACGCCGTACTCGCCCGGGGCGGGCAGTTCGACGCCTTGAGCGGCCATTTCCTCGCGGTACAGCGCATCGGGAATCTGGATCAGGATGCCGGCCCCGTCGCCCATCAGCGGATCGGCCCCTACCGCGCCGCGGTGGTCGATGTTCTCGAGGATCTTCAGGCCCTGCTGGATGATCGAGTGGCTCTTCTTGCCCTTGATGTGCGCAACGAAGCCCACGCCACAGGCGTCGTGTTCATTGGCCGGGTCGTACAGCCCCTGGGCCTGGGGCGCCTTGCGCGGCGTCGGCAGCCCGATGCGGGAAGCGTCGATGACGGCGGTCTGCGGCGCCGGGGCCGAAAGGTGTTCCTGACTGGATTGGGGCATGGTGCGCTCCGCTGGGGGATTCGTTCGGCGAGGACGAACCCGGGTACTGGGACATCGAGGGCGGGCAGCGCAGTCATGCGCGCCACCGGCCGACACTCGCACCGCGGCGCACGCACGCATGGCGCGCCGCGGGAAAGCGACGATACTGCGGCGCATCAGGCGGCGCAAGAAAAATAAAACGGGGAACGTCCCCAATTATTATTCGGGGCTGAAAACCTGGAAATTAAATAAGGGACGCACCATTGTCGTGCATTTTGGCGGCTATTCGGCCGCGGCCGGCGTCTTGCGCGGCCGGCCGCGCTTGGCGGCGGCAGGTCGGCGGCTGCTGGTCGCTTCCAGGCCCTGCACGAAAGCCGGCCCGCCCAGCGCCCATTGGCCATGCAATGCCTGTTCGATGCGTGCCGACGTGGCCGCGGGCAGCCCTTCCAGTACCATCGCGCGATAATTGGCCTGGCGATCGAACGGCGTATTGCCGCAAGCCCAGTAGTCGGCGTGGTCCTGCAGCGAGCCGCCCGGCGCCGCCCCCATGTGGGCGGCGGCCGACGACCAGCGCCAGAGTTCGGCATCCGCCGCCAACCCCTGGCGCAGCGGCGCCGTCTCCAGCCAGATCAGGCTGGGCAGGACCCATGCGCCGGGCTCCACCAGCGTGGAGCGGAACCTGCCCGCGAACACCCGGCCGATATGCAGACGCGCGGCCAGCCGGCGGCCCAGCGACTGGACCAGGCTGGAAATGCCATTGGGCCCCGCCGGGGTAGCCAGCAGCAGCAACTGGTCGAAAGTAAGCGTCCATCCGTGGACGGCGACTCCGTACTGCTTTGCGTCGGCTACCGCCCAGGATGCGACCTGGTCCAGCATGGCGCCGCCCTCGCCGCCCGCCGACAAGGGAACGGTGAACCGGGCCTGGGCCAGATGCGGAAGGTCCGGGGCGTACAAGCGGGGAAGACGAGCCATGATTAATTAGGGACGTACCAATGCCGAAGGTACGGAAGTTGCTGATTTCCGCGAACGATACGCCGATTTCATGGTCTATGCAGCATGAGACCCTGATTGCGTCGCTCCGCCCCGCCCGCCGGCACGATAGAAGTATTTGCGGACGCGGGTGCGCTTCCTTGCTGCACTGCACAGCCATCAGCTTGTTCTATCGACGTCATCAAAAAGACCGATTAGCACTCTTTGCCCCGGAGTGCTAACCTTCTTGCATGGAGGTAAGCCGTTTATGAAACGTTCGTCGAATCAGTCCAACGCCCTAGTTCCCGCCACAAGCGGCCCCGGCGCGCTGGCACTTGCCATTGCCAACCCTGGCGCGCTTGGCACGATCGAAGCCTATATCGGCGCCGTCAACCGCCTGCCCGTGCTCACCGCCGAGCAGGAACACGAGCTGGCCCAGCGCTATCAAGAAAAGCAGGACCTGAACGCCGCCCGCGAGCTGGTGTTGTCGCACCTGCGCCTGGTGGTCGCCATCGCCCGGCAGTACCTGGGCTACGGCCTGCCGCATGCGGACCTGATCCAGGAAGGCAACGTCGGCCTGATGAAGGCCGTCAAGCGCTTCGACCCCAACCGCGGCGTAAGGCTGGTTTCGTTCGCCATCCACTGGGTAAAGGCCGAAATCCACGAATACATCCTGAAGAACTGGCGCCTGGTCAAGGTGGCCACCACCAAGGCCCAGCGCAAGCTGTTCTTCAACCTGCGCAGCCTCAAACCGGACAGCCATGCGCTCACGCCCGAGCAGGTGGAGGAAATCGCCGCCAGCCTGAACGTGCGTCCGCAAGACGTGACGGAAATGGAAGTCCGGCTCTCGGGCCAGGACATGGCCCTCGAAGGACGCACCGACGACGGCGAGACCGAGTTTGCGCCCATCGCCTATCTATCGGACGAAGGCCAGCACGAGCCGAGCTCCATCCTGGAAGAACGCCGTCGCGACGAACTCCATGGCCACGGGCTGCAACACGCCCTGGAAAGCCTGGACGACCGCTCGCGCCGCATCATCGAGGCGCGCTGGCTGAAGGACGAAGGTGGCGCCACGCTGCAGGAACTGGCCGACGAATTCGGCGTCTCCGCGGAACGCATCCGCCAGATCGAAGCGCGCGCCATGACCAAGATGCGTGGCGCACTGGCCGAGTACGCCTGATCCCCAGCGTTGCGCTCTACCGTCGCAGGGCGGTTTCCGGGAAAGTCTCCCGGAAACCGCCTTTTGTTTTCGGGCACCTGGCAATCGTCACGTTTCGTTACGCATCTGGCGGAAATTTACGTGAAACCACGGGTAGCGCGTGAACTTCTGGAGCTTAATGGAACCTAACCATCAGGTGGGACGCGCGTGGGTGCAACGCCTTGCGCGTCGGAACGTCGGGCTTCCCCCCGCTTCGACGTTTCTTCCGGCGCAGTTTGCCGGTACCAGCCGATACGTCCGCCTCTGCTTTTCTCCTCCCTCCCCCCCACTTGAGGCGGATATGTTGACGGGACACCTCACGGTGTCCCGTTTTTTTATGGGGAGAAAGCCCACCCCCTCCGCGCTTCGCGCGTCCCCCTCAAGGGGGCGGCACTGGCGGACCGGCAAAGCCGGATCCGCTGTGCCCTGGGGTACAACCAGGCTGGCGAGGAGCGGCGTCTTTTTGCCACATTGGCAGCAAGCCGAAGGGACCGGCGGAGCCGGATGCCCTTGAGGGGCGGGGCCACAGGCCCCGTGGGGTGGACTTCCCTTCCGGTCCGCTAGGGCCGCCCCCTTGAGGGGGAGCGGCCGAAGGCCGCAAGGGGGTGGACTTCCCCCCTACAGCAGCTGCCGGATGTCGCTGGTCAGGGCTTCGGCGCCGGTGTTGTGGCGGGCGAAGAGGCGCAGGTGGCCTTCGGGGTCGTAGATGTAGACGCCGGCGGTATGGTCCATGGTGTAGGAACCGGGTTCCTTGCCGGGCACCTTGGCATAGAACACCTTGAACGACTTGGCCACGCGGGCGGTCGCGTCGGCATCGCCGCGCAAGCCGAGGAAGCTGGGATCGAACTGGGTGACGTACTCACGCAGGATTTCCGGCGTATCCCGCTCGGGGTCGACCGTGACGAACACCACCTGCAGCCGCTCGCCGTCCTGGCCGAGCTGGTTCTTCACCTGCTTGAACTCGGCCAGGGCCGTCGGGCAAACGTCGGGGCACTGCACGAAGCCGAAGAACACCACCAGCACCTTGCCCTTGAAGTCCTGCAGGGTCCGCGGTTTGCCGTTGAAGTCGGTCAACGACAGATCCGTTCCGAGATCCGATCCGCTCACGTCGGTGCTGTTGAACGACGGCTTCTTTCCGCAGGCGGCGAGCAAGGCCGCTGCGATCGCGGCGGCCCCGCTGCGCAGGACGAAACGGCGGGAAACGCGAAAATCGGCAGTCATGAATATCCTCGGCAGGCAGATAAAGCGGCGGTTACTGGCGTACTGCTGGGGAGCGGTGCCCTATAGCCAATGGTCGACCAGCAGCGCGGCAAACAAGAGCGCCAGGTACAAAATCGAGAACCGGAACAGCCGGCGGGCCAGGTCGTCGCTGTACTGGCGGTAGAGCTTCCAGGCATAGCCCACGAACACCGCGCCCAGCGCCACGGCGCTCACCAGGTAGACCAGGCCGCTCATGCGGATGACGTACGGCAGCACCGAGGTGGCGAACAGCGCCACCGAATACAGCAGGATATGCAGGCGCGTGATCTTCTGCCCATGCGTGACCGGCAGCATGGGCAATCCGGCGTTCTCGTAGTCCTTGGTGCGGTACAGCGCCAGCGCCCAGAAATGCGGCGGAGTCCAGATGAAGATGATCAACACCAGCAGCCAGGCTTCGGCCGGTACGCTGTTGGCCACCGCCGCCCACCCCAGCGCGGGCGGCATCGCGCCGGACAGCCCGCCAATGACGATGTTCTGCGGCGTGCGCGGCTTGAGGATCACGGTGTAGATGACGGCATAGCCGACGAACGTGGCGAAGGTCAGCCACATGGTGAGCGGATTGACCAGGGTGTAGAGCACCAGCATGCCGAGCCCGCCGACCACGCCCGACATCGCGATGATCTGCAGGGCGCCGATGTCGCCCCGCGCGCTGGGCCGATGGGCGGTGCGCGCCATGCGGGCGTCGATCTGTTCTTCGATCAGGCAGTTGATGGCGAAAGCCGCGGCCGCGAGCAGCCAGATGCCGATCGTCGCCGCCACCACGGTGCGCCACGGCGGCACCGCGGGCGTGGCGAGGAACATGCCGATCACCGCACAGAATACGGCCAGCTGGCTTACCCGGGGCTTGGTGAGCACCCAATATTGCCGAAGACGCAAACCGACGGTAGACACGCTAATGCTATCCATGAGGAACCCGGAACATCAAAAAGCGCGCGCACGGTAATCGGGCGCGCGTCGGACCCGCGACAGCCTGACCAGCAGCGTCACGCACAGAACGGTCAGGACGGCGGCTCCGCCGTTATGCAGCACGGCAATCACTATAGGCCATTGCAGGAAAATGCTGGTCAACCCCGTAAGAAGCTGCACGCCCAGCATGGCCAGCAGCGCGTGCGACGGCCCCCTGAGGCCATCGTAGCGGCGCAGCTTGAGCGCCAGCCAACCCAGATAGACCAGCACCACGAACGCGAAGTTGCGATGCGTCCAGTGGATCGCGGTCAGCGCGCTCTGCGAGATGATCTCGCCCGAAGGCAGCTCGCCCAGCGCACGCAGGATCGAGTAGCCGCCGTGGAAATCCATCTCCGGCACCCACTGCCCGTGGCAGGTCGGAAAATCCATGCAGGCCAGGGCCGCGTAATTGGTGCTGACCCAGCCGCCCAGCGCCAGCTGGGTATAGAGCAGCGCCAGGCCGAAGGCGGCGTACCCCCACCATCTGCCGGCTTCCCCCGGAATGTCGGGCAGCACCGTCTGCCTGGCCGATAGCCAGGTCAGCAGCGCCAGCAGGCTGATGCCTCCCAGCAGATGCGCCGTGACGACGGCCGGCATGAGCAAGTGGGTGACCGTCCATGCCCCGAAGGCGCCTTGCAGGCAGACGGCGGGCAGGATCACCGTTGCCAGCCAGGGCGACTGCGCGAGCGCCTTGCGATGGCGCCATGCCATCACCACGATCGCGATGATCAGGATGCCCAGCAAGGTGCCCGCGTAGCGGTGGACCATTTCTATCCAGGCCTTCGATAGTGTAACCGGTCCCTCGGGCATGGCCGCCGCGGCGGCGTGGATGTCATGCAGGGCGCCGATGGGCGAGGCCTTGCCGTAGCAGCCCGGCCAGTCGGGGCAGCCGAGCCCCGAATCGGTGAGCCGCACGAAGGCGCCGAACATGATGAGATCGAAGGTCAGGAACATGGTGACCGCTACGAGCTTGGCATAGCGGGCCCGTATGCGGGCGGTCCGGTCCGCGGACGGCTGTACCGTTTCCATCTCGCCTACCCTATGCGCGACGCATGCAGCAGCTTGCCGATGTCCTGGCGCAATTGCGTGGGATCGGGATTCTCGGGAAAGCGCAGCATCTGGTTGTTGCGCGGATCGATCAGCCAGATGTGCTGCCGCAGCGCCTGCGCGGTGGGGGTCACTCCTTCGGGCAGGGCCAGAAAACGCGCCACCTGCTCGGCATTCGCCCGCACCATGTGCGTGCCTTCATAGGCACGGATCACGATCGTGGGTACCGGCTCGTCGTCGAGGATCAGCCACACGCGTTCGATGCGCGTCACGTTCTTGCCCGTGCTGGCGTGGGTCTGGCGCATGATGTAGAGCTTCTTGGCGCAGTCTTCGCCGCAGTCGCCGCCATCGGCGGCAAGCATCACCCATTTGCCGGTCAGGCTGCGCAGGTCGAACGGCGTACCGTCCAGGTCGGTCAATTGCAGCTGCGAGGCTTCCGGAACCGGGCGCTGGGGCTCGACGAGGTCGCCGTAGTTGGTGCCGGCTCCCTCGGGGCGCCAGTCGAGGAAATAGACGAGGGCCGCCGCGACGACGGGTGCCGCGCATACCGCCAGCACCGCGTACAGCGAGAACAGGGAGCGCTTCGGAGGCGCGGACCGCCGGGCGTCAGCGTGTCGAGCGGAGGGTTCGGACAAGGAGGACTCCAAATGCGATGGCGGCGATGGCCGCGAAGGAAAACCACTGCAGCGCGTATCCGCGATGCGTATCGATATTCGTGGGCGGGCCCGCCCAATCACGGACCAGCCCGTCCCCGGCCGCTTCGGTCTGCTCGAGCACGGCCGGCAACAGCGCGAGCCCTGCCGCTTGTGCGTAAGGCTCCAGCTCCAGGTTCTGCACACGAGGCGGCTCGCCGGCCTCGCCCGGCCATTCCGGCGACAGGCGCTCCGGATGGCCACCCAATGCGCCCAGGTCGAGCAGGCGCGGAATGTGCGGAACCAGCACGCCGCGCACCGTAACCGGCCCGGACGGCGTCTCGACGGCTACCGGCCCGTCCGGCATGGGGCGAGGCAGCCAGCCGCGCAAGACCGCGACCGCCCCGGCCGGACCGCCCTGGTCGAGTGCCAGCGGCGTCACCACCCAGAACCCCGGGCGACCGCCGGACATGCGGTTCTCCAGCAATACCGTGCGATCGGCCAGCCAATGTCCCGAAGCCTGCGCCGGCCGCCACGGCACCAGTTCGTCCCCCGTCAGCGACGGTGCCAGCCTTAGCGGCGGCAGCTGGCGCCCCGCCTCGACCTGTGCCAGGACCGCGCGCTTTTCCGCCGCCCGGTCCAACTGCCAGCGGCCGAGCGACACGGTCCCCGCGACCGTCGCCGCCAGCAGCACCAGCGCCAGCCAGGACTTGCGGCGGCCGAGCCGGCGCGCCACCGCGGGAGATGCACCCAAGGCCGCCTCCGTCAATTCCCCGCGCCTGCGATAATGCCAGGCAGGAGGAGAAATACGATGCGCTTCGTGGTCGCCATAGCCTTCATCGGCATTCTTTACAGTCTGGGTTCGGCACTCGTTTTCCTGATGAAGGACACCGGCAAGAGCAAACGCATGGTCTATGCGCTTACCGCGCGCATCGGCCTGTCCGTCCTGCTGTTCCTGTTCGTGCTGTTCGCCCACTGGATGGGCTGGATACAGGCCAGCGGCTTCAAGTGACCGGCGCGCCCCGGCGCGTGCCCTGGGAAACCCCGCCGCGACGGACCGGCCGGGCCGGATCCGCCTGCCTACCCCGGAAATCGGGCGAGCTGGCGGGTTTCGTGGGGTTGCACCGGAACACGGCTAGATCGGAACGGGCAGCCTGCCAGCCGAGAAGGGGTCCGCGGCCACTGCGCCACCCCTTATTTTGCCCCACCCCCTCGGGCCGCGGGTACGGCAAAACGTCGCACCCCGCGCCGACCACGGGCGGGGGCGACGCGAGGAAACGCCTGTCAGAACCAGTAGACGAACAGGTACAGGCCCAGCCACACCACGTCGACGAAGTGCCAGTACCAGGCGGCGCCTTCGAAACCGAAATGATGGGTAGGCGTGAAGTCGCCCCGGAGCAGGCGGCGCAGCATCACGGCCAGCATGATGGCGCCCATCGTGACGTGGAAACCGTGGAAACCCGTCAGCATGTAGAAAGTCGAGCCGAAGGCGCCCGAGGTGAGCTTCAGGTTCAGCTCGGTGTACGCGTGGAAATATTCATAGGCCTGACAGCCCATGAAGATCGCGCCCAGCAGGATGGTGATGAAGAGCCAGAGCGCGGCGCGGGCACGGTTGTTGGCCAGCAGCGCGTGGTGCGAGATGGTGAGCGTCACGCCCGAGGTCAGCAGCAGGGCCGTGTTGATGGTGGGGATCCAGAAGGGTCCCATCGCCGTGAAGGGCTCGATGGTGCCGGCCGGACCCGTGTTCGGCCAGACGCCGGTGAAGTCGGGCCACAGCACCATCCTGTTGTCGAGATCGGACAGCCACGGCGTGGTGTACACGCGGGCATAGAACAGGGCGCCGAAGAACGCCGCGAAGAACATGACCTCGGAGAAGATGAACCAGCTCATGCTCCAGCGGTACGAGACATCGACGCGCTTGCTGTAGAGCCCGCCGGTGGACTCGGCAATGGCATCGCCGAACCAGCGGTAGAGCACGAACAGGAAGCCGAGCACGCCCGCCAGCACGAACCATGGCCCGACGCCCACGCCGTTGACCCACAGGGCCATGCCCAGGAGGAAGAACAGCAACGCCAGGCTTGCCGTGGCGGGATGCATGGACGGGGCCGGCACGAAATAGTACGGCGCCTCCTTGCCGGGAACCGAGTGACTTGCACTCATCTCAACTCTCCTTCGCGAATTCCACAAAACCGCACATGATTTGGAAAACGGCCTCCCGGCCATCCTTGTTCTTCTAGCTGACGACCGCCCTGACGATCAGCAGCAGCACCACCACGAACACCACCGCCATCAGGATGCCGGCGATGATGACATAGATAGGATTGAGCTTGGCGGCATCGTTGCGGTAGTCCGCACCGCGCCTCAAGCCCGTGAACGACCACAGCACCGCGCCCAGGGTCTGGAAGAAGTTGAGCTTGCGGCCGGCCGCCGACTTCAGGTCGTCGCTCAACTCTTGTCCTCCGGCCGCGCGCCTGCCGCGGGCTGCGCGCCGGCCGACCGGCCGCCCACCTCGAAGAAGGTGTAGGACAGCGTGATCGTATGCACGTCCTTCGGCAGCTTGGGGTCCACCACGAAAACCACGGGAAACTGGCGCGTCTCGCGCGCCTTCAGGTCCTGCTGCGAAAAGCAGAAGCACTCGAGCTTCTTGAAGTACTGGCCGGCCAGCATGGGGGCGTAGCTCGGGATGGCCTGCCCGGCCATCTCGCGATCCTGCTGGTTGGCGATTTCGTAGACGATGGTGGCCAGTTCGCCCGGATTGACGTCCATCGAACCCTGCACGGGGCGGAACCGCCACGGCCCATGGATGTTCGCGTCGAACACGATCCTGACCGTCCGGCTGGTATCCACTTGCGTATTGCGCGCGAAGCGGGCCGCGTCCTCGTCCACCTTCGTCAGCACGTTGATGCCCGTGATCTCGCAGATGGCGCGATACATCGGCACCAGCGCGTACCCGAAGCCGAACATCAGCGCGATGATGACGGCCAGCTTGCCGAGCATCCGGCGGTTGTCCACTCCCTGATCCGACTTTTCCATAAGCACCTGCTCTCTACCTAGCGCCCTCCACGCCTCCATGCATGTCGCCGCAGGCGCGTGGGAGGTGACCTACCCCATCCAGACCTTGCGCAGGATCACCGCCAGGAAGAAAACGGCAACCAGAAGTGCCAGCGCAAGGCCCGTGCGCCGGTTGCGCCGGCGCTGCTCGGGAGTCACCATTTACTTGACCATGGGCGGCGTTTCGAACGAGTGGTACGGAGCCGGCGAAGGCAGCGTCCATTCCAGGCCGCCGTCCTCGGCACCCCACGGATTGGCGGGCGCCGGCTCGCCGTGGCCGCGATACGCCTTCAACACCACGTACAGGAACAACAGCTGCGACAGGCCGAACCAGAAGGCGCCGATGGTGGCGATCTGGTGGAAGTCGGTGAATTGCGCGGCATAGTCGGCATAGCGGCGGGGCATGCCGGCCAGGCCCAGGAAGTGCATCGGGAAGAAGGTGACGTTGAACGAGATCAGCGACGACCAGAAATGGATCTTGCCCAGCTTTTCGTCGTACATGACGCCCGTCCACTTGGGCAGCCAGTAGTAGGTGCCACCGAACAGCGCGAACAGCGAACCCGCCACCAGCACGTAATGGAAGTGCGCCACCACGTAGTAGGTATCCTGCACCTGGATGTCGATCGGCGCCACGGCGAGGATCAGGCCGGTGAAGCCACCCATGGTGAACACGAAGATGAAGCCGATGGCGAACAGCATCGGGGTTTCGAAGGTCATCGCGCCGCGCCACATGGTCGCCAGCCAGTTGAAGATCTTCACGCCGGTGGGCACGGCGATCAGCATGGTGGCGTACATGAAGAACAGCTGGCCGGTGACGGGCATGCCGGTCGTGAACATGTGGTGGGCCCACACGATGAACGACAGGATGGCGATCGACGCGGTGGCATACACCATCGAGGCATAGCCGAACAGGCGCTTGCGGGCGAACACCGGCACGATCGACGACACGATGCCGAAGGCCGGCAGGATCATGATGTAGACCTCGGGATGCCCGAAGAACCAGAAGATGTGCTGGTACATGACGGGATCGCCGCCGCCGGCCGCGTTGAAGAACGAGGTGCCGAAGTGGCGGTCGGTCAGCACCATGGTGATGGCGCCGGCCAGCACGGGCATCACGGCGATCAGCAGGTAGGCGGTGATGAGCCAGGTCCAGCAGAACAGCGGCATCTTCATCAGCGTCATGCCGGGCGCGCGCATGTTCAGGATCGTGACGATGATGTTGATCGCGCCCATGATGGACGATGCGCCCATGATGTGGACCGCGAAGATCGCGAAGTCCATGCCGGGGCCCATCTGGACCGACAGCGGCGCATAGAGCGTCCAGCCTGCGGCGGTGGCGCCGCCCGGCACGAAGAACGACACGGTCAGCAGGATGGCGGCGACGGGCAGCAGCCAGAAGCTGAAGTTGTTCATCCGCGCGAAGGCCATGTCGGAGGCGCCGATCTGCAGCGGGATCATCCAGTTCGCGAAGCCGACGAAGGCCGGCATGATCGCGCCGAACACCATGATCAGGCCGTGCATGGTGGTGAACTGGTTGAACAGCTCGGGCCGGAAGAACTGGATGCCCGGCTCGAACAGCTCGGTACGCAGCAGCAGCGCGAGCAGCCCCCCCTCCAGCAGCATCGTGAAGGAGAAGATCAGGTACATCGTACCGATGTCTTTGTGGTTCGTGGCGAACAGCCAGCGCCGCCAGCCAGTCGGATGGCCGTGGGCGTGGTCGTCATGATCGTGCCCGTGGGCGTGATCGATCGCGGTGCTGCTCATGATGGCTCCTTGCTGCTCCGTACTGCCGTCTTCGCTATCGTGACGAAGGCATCAATATGTGAAAACTGAACCGGTACTGCATGGCCGACCCAAGCGGCCGCTCGGCCCTAGCGGGCGGATTTCACGTCGGCGGGCTGCACGACGGGATCCTGGCCCTTGCCCGCATTGCTCCAGGCATGGCGGGTGTAGGTGATGACAGCGGCGATCTCCACGTCGGACAGGTGCGCGAACGAGGCCATGGCGGTGCCTGGGCGGCCCTTGAGCACGGTCTCGATCTGCTTGTCCTTGGGGCCCAGTACGGTCGGGTCGGCGTCCAGCGCGGGGAAGGTGCCCGGCACGCCCTTGCCGTTGGCCTGGTGACAGGCCACGCAATTGGACGCGAACACCTTTTCGCCGCGGGTCTTGAGCTCGTCGGCCGTCCAGGTCTTGTTGGGATCGTCGGCGAGCGCGGCCATCTTGGCCTTCTGTTCTTCGACCCACTTACTATAGTCTTCTTCGGACACCACCTTCACCACGATGGGCATGAAGGCGTGGTCCTTGCCACAAAGCTCGGCGCACTGGCCGCGGAATTCGCCGATTTTCTCGGCCCGGAACCAGGTATCGCGCACGAAACCGGGGATGGCGTCCTGCTTCACGCCGAAGGCCGGCACCATCCAGGCATGGATGACGTCATTGGCGGTGGTGATGACGCGGACCTTCTTGTTGACCGGCACGACCAGGGGATTGTCGACCTCGATCAGGTAGTTGTCGCCCTTGGGCTCGGCGCCGGTGCGCTGGGCCATGGGGGTGGACAGGTTGGACAGGAAGGAAATGCCCTCGCCCTCGCCGTTGAGGTAGTCGTAACCCCATTTCCACTGGTAGCCGGTTGCCTTGACGGTGAGGTCGGCGTTGGAGGTGTCCTTCATCGCGACCACGGTCTTGGTGGCCGGCAGCGCCATGCCGATGACGATCAGGAACGGGATGACGGTCCAGGCGACTTCGACGCCTATGCTCTCGTGGAAGGAGGCGGGTTTGACGCCCCGGGACTTGCGGTGTGCCCAGATGGAATAGAACATCACCGCGAACACGCCGATGAAGATGACCAGGCAAATGCCCAGCATCATCCAGTGCAGCCATTCGATCTGCGCCGCGATGCTGGTGACCGGCTCGTGCAGATTGAGCTGATTGACTTTCGGGCCGCCGACACTGTCATTGACGGCAAGTGCAGCGCTGCTGGCCAACATGTTGACCACCATCGCCCCCAACGACCCACCCAACCACTTCTTCATGTCCGACCTCGAAGAACAGCGTTTAGTGTTATTCAGGCGGCCGAAACCGTGCGCAGCTTGCGCGGGCCCCCTCCGCCACAAAACTCCTCAACCATGCGCATTGGAAAATAATTATGTTGCGAGCGCATAGAATCGCAGGATTATACGGGTTGCCAGACGACCCCAGCAACCCGAGGTGCTTTGAGCAGGCTCAACGCATGCCGCCGCGGCCGATCGAGGAGACCGGAATGCGCGTCTCGCCGGGCGCGGCGCGGTACGACGCGGCGCGCCATGCATGGCCGTACGCGACCTCGGCGGTAAGCCGGATCAGGCCGTCCGGGCCGCGCCCGGCCTCGAGCGCGTCGGCGAGCCTGCGCCGCCACGCGGGCGTGGCGAGCCCTCGCCTGCGGCCGCGCGCGGGATTGCCGCCCAGCCGGCGCACGTCGTCGAGCAGGCTGTCCACGTGCCGATAGGTGAACGTGAGCGTCTCCTGGTCCATGACCGGGTCGGCGAATCCGCTTTCGATCAGCAGATCGCCGAAATCGTGCATGTCCACGAAGCTCGGCGTGGCCGTATCCAACCCGGCCCGCGCCACCGCGTCGCGCAATTCGCGGAACGTCCCCGGCCCGAGGCAGCTGAACATCGCCAGGCCTCCCGTGCGCAGGATGCGGCGCCATTCGGCCAGCACCGCATGAGGCTCGGGATGCCAGTGCAGCGCCATGTTGGACCAGACGAGATCCTGCGATTCCGGCGCCAGGCCGGTCGCGCCCATGTCGGCCTCGATGAACGCCGGCAGCCCCGATGCGGCGCGCCCCGCCAGCTTCAGCGCCGATTGCCGCAGGCGCGCGCCCAGGGACGGCAGGTGGCGCCGGCGAGCATGCTCCAGCACCGCCCCGCTCAGGTCCAGGCCGGTATAGGCCGCCCCGGGATAGCGCTCGTGCAGGCGGGCGTATGCCGCCCCGGCCCCGCAGCCCGCGTCCAGGATGGCCTTGGGAGCCAGGCGTATGTAGTCGAGCCGCTCGAACATGCGGACGCCGATCTCGCCGTAGAGGAACTGCCCCGCCTCCAGGTCGCCGCGGCGCCCGAACTGGCGCGCCACGTGTTCGCGCACCAGCGGCAGCGACGGCAGGCGTTCCGGATGGGAGTTTTCTGTCATTGGGTACCGCGCAAATATCCGAAGAATCCTTAAACTGCCACACGGCCGCCCCGCCGCGGCACGGCGGAAACGGCCCGCGGACCCGCCCCGGCGCCGGGCCGCCGCCCCGGCCCGATGGCGCCCACGGGCGCGCAGCCAGCCTCCATGATGCCACTGCCAGGTTTTTCATGCCCACGCTCCCCCGCCTGCCCTTGCCGCGGTGGCGCTTCGCCGCCGCCATGCTTCGGGCGCTCGTTCCGTCCGATTGCCCGCTGTGCGCCGCCCGCAGCCGCGGCGGCCTGCTCTGCGCGGCGTGCGAAGAGTCCGTCTGCTGGGCTGCGCGCACGCCGGCCTCGCTCGGCCTGCCCTGGCGCTGCGGCCGCTGCGCCCTGCCGCTGCCGGAACACGACACGGCGTGCCCCGATTGCGCGGAGCGCGCGACCGCCTTCGAACGGACCATCATCGCCTTCGACTACGCCCCGCCGGCCGACGCCTTGATCCTGCAATTGAAGAACGGCCTGCGCTATGGACGGGCGGACCTGCTCGGGAACCTGCTGGCCGAAGCCGTGCGCCACCACGTCCTGCCCCTGGCTCCGGCGACCGTATTGGTTCCCATTCCGGCCTCCACCGCGTCGCTGCGGCGCCGCGGCTTCAATCCTGCGGCGGAAATCGCCCGGGCGCTGGGCCGGGACCTGGAACTGCCAGTACGGCGCGACCTCCTGCGGCGCGACCGGGAACAGGCCAAGCAAAGCAGCCTGGGGCGGCTGGGCAGGCGCCAGGCCGCGCAAAACCTGTATGCTTCTTCTCCCCGCGCGCGCGGGTTGCACATCGGCCTGGTCGACGACGTCATGACCACCGGCAGCACCATGCACGCGGCGGCAGCCGCGCTCCGCGCCGCCGGGGCGGCATCGGTCGTGGCGCTGGCTGCCGCGCGCACCCCCGGGCAATTCCCAGCCGCCCCGCCGCGGCGGCCACGGGCAGAATGGCGCGGCTGATGCGAACAAACGATTTCGATCGATTTCAAACCCCGGGTCCTTGTCAACACTTTGAGGTGCAACTGGAATACCTTAGAGGGCGCCGCGATGCGGGCTTTTTTCCGCGCGGCGAGATTCAGCAAGCCTTTTCCGGAACTCCATGGCCGACATCCCCCCCCAGCCCGAGCGGGCACCTTCTTCCTCCATGTCGAACGGCAAGAAAAAACGGCGCTGGCTCTGGCTGGCGATCGCCGTGATCCTGGCCGGTGCCGGATACTGGTGGTGGCACGCGAGCCATCGGCCCGCGCCGGCCGCAGGCGGCGGTCCGGGCGCACGGGGCCCGGCCGGACCCGGCGCCGCCGCCTTCCAGATGCCGACGCCGGTCCGGGTCGTGGCGGCGCGCGCCGAGGACATGAAGGTCTACATCAAGGCGCTCGGCACGGTCACTTCCTATAACACGGTCACCGTGCGCAGCAAGGTCGACGGCGAACTGCTGAAAGTGCTCTTCCAGGAAGGCCAGCTCGTCAAGGCCGGCGACCTGCTGGTGCAGATCGATCCCCGCCCCTACCAGGTGGCGCTGGCGCAGGCCCAGGGCACCCTGGAGCAGAACCGCGCCCAACTGGACAACGCCCGCCGCGACCTCGAACGCTACCAGACGCTCTACGCGCAGGACTCCATCGCGCGCCAGCAGGTCGACACCCAGACGGCCCTGGTGCGCCAGTACGAAGGGACGCTCAAGACCAACCAGGCGGCGGTGGACAACGCCCGGCTGCAGCTCGACTACACTCGCGTCACCGCGCCCATTTCGGGCCGGCTGGGCCTGCGCCAGGTCGATCAGGGCAACCTGGTCCGCAGCAGCGACACCAACGGACTGGTGATCATCACCCAGACCCAGCCCATTTCCGTGCTGTTCACCATCGCCGAGGGCGACCTGCCCGACGTCCTGACACCGTTGCGGGCCGGCAAGACCTTGACCGTGCAGGCCTACGACCGGGCCGACATCCGTCACATCGCCGACGGCGTGCTGACCACGGTCGACAACCAGATCGACACCACCACCGGCACCGTCAAGCTCAAGGCCCGCTTCGACAACAAGGACGAAAGCCTCTTTCCCAACCAGTTCGTCAACGTGCGGCTGCACGTGCGCACGCTGGCCGGCGCCACCGTCATTCCTACCGGCGCCGTGCAGCGCGGCACGCCCGGCACGTTCGTCTATGTGGTCAAGGAAGACAACACGGTCGCGCTGCGCGTGCTCAAGCTCGGTCCGGCGGATGGCGAACGGGTCGCCGTGCTCGATGGCCTCAAGCCCGGTGACCGGGTCGTGGTGGAAGGCGTCGACCGCCTGCGCGACGGCGCCCAGGTGCAGGTCGTAACCGGCACGGAAACGGTGCCCGAGGCCGCCGGCGGCCAGTTGCAACGCGGCGCCAACCAGGGCGCCCGCCGCCGCGCGACGGGACGCGCCGCGCCATGAATCCGTCGCGGATATTCATCCTGCGGCCCATCGCCACCTCGCTGGCGATGCTGGCGATCCTGCTGTCGGGTCTGATCGCCTACAGGATGCTGCCGGTGTCGGCGCTGCCCGAGGTGGACTACCCGACGATCCAGGTGGTCACGCAATATCCCGGCGCCAGTCCCGACGTCATGACTTCGCTGGTGACCGCGCCGCTCGAGCGCCAGTTCGGGCAGATGCCGGGACTCAACCAGATGTCGTCCATCAGCTCCGGCGGCGCCTCGGTCATCACGCTCAAGTTCAACCTCGACCTGCCGCTGGACGTGGCCGAACAGGAAGTGCAGGCGGCGATCAATGCCGGGTCGAACCTGCTGCCCGGCGACCTGCCCACCCCGCCCATCTACAACAAGGTCAACCCGGCTGACACGCCGGTCCTGACGCTTGCCATCAGTTCCCCCACCCTGCCGCTCTACCAGGTGCGCGACCTGATCGATACGCGCATGGCGCAGAAGATTTCGCAGGTCTCGGGCGTGGGCCTGGTAAGCATCGCCGGCGGCCAGCGGCCGGCCGTGCGCATCCGCGCCAATCCGCAGGCCCTGGCGGCCTACGGGCTTAACCTGAGCAATATCCGCACCGCCATCACCGGCGCCAACGTCAACCAGCCCAAGGGCAACTTCGACGGACCCACGCGGGCGACCACGCTCGACGCCAACGACCAGCTCAAGACCGTCGAGCAATACCGCGACCTCATCATCGCCTATACCAACAACGCGCCGGTGCGCCTGTCGGACGTGGCCGAGACCGTGCAGGACGCCGAGAACATCCGCCAGGCGGCCTGGGCCAACGGCAAGCCCGCGATCCTGCTCAACGTGCAGCGCCAGCCGGGCGCCAACGTGATCCAGGTGGTGGACAACATCCGCCGGCTGCTGCCCGACCTGCAGGCAGCACTGCCCAGCACGCTGGACGTCACGGTGCTCTCCGACCGGACCGAATCCATACGTTCCTCGGTCAAGGACGTGCAGTTCGAACTGATGCTGGCGGTCGCGCTGGTGGTGATGGTGACCTTCGTCTTCCTGCGCAACCTCACGGCCACCATCATTCCCAGCGTGGTCGTGCCGCTGTCGCTGATCGGCACCTTCGGCATCATGTACCTGGCCGGGTTCAGCATCAACAACCTGACGCTGATGGCGCTGACCATCGCCACCGGCTTCGTGGTGGACGACGCCATCGTCATGATCGAGAACATCGCCCGCTACCTCGAGCAGGGCGAGACGCCTGCGCAGGCGGCGCTCAAGGGCGCCGCGCAGATCGGCTTCACCCTGATTTCGCTCACCTTCTCGCTGATCGCCGTGCTCATCCCGCTGCTGTTCATGGGCGACGTGATCGGCCGGCTGTTCCGCGAATTCGCGATCACGCTGGCGGTGGCCATCCTGATCTCGCTGGTGGTGTCGCTGAGCCTGACGCCCATGATGTGTTCGAAATACCTGCGCCACATCCCGGACGAGGAACAAGGATGGTTCTACCGCAAGAGCGGCCAATGGTTCGACCGCATCATCGCCGGCTATGACCGCATGCTGCAGCGGGTGCTTGCCCACCAGCCGCTGACCCTGCTGGTGGCGCTGGGCACCCTGCTGCTGACCGTGCTGCTGTACGTGGCGATTCCCAAGGGCTTCTTTCCGCAGCAAGACACCGGCGTCATCCAGGCCATCAGCGAAAGCTCGCCGTCGGTGTCCTTTGCCGCCATGGCACGGCGCCAGCAGGCCGCGGCCGACATCATCCTGCGTGACCCGGACGTCGCCAGCCTGTCTTCCTTCATCGGCGTGGACGGCACCAACGCCACCCTCAACAGCGGGCGGCTGCAGATCAACCTGAAGCCCCACGGCGAACGCGGCGCCTCGGCGGCGCAGGTCATCGCCCGCCTGCAGCCCGAGCTCGACAAGCTCGAGGACATTCGGCTCTACATGCAGCCGGTACAAGACCTGACCATCGAGGACAGCGTCAGCCGCACCCAGTACCAATTCACGCTGCAGGACCCCGACCTGGAGAACCTGGGCATATGGACGCGCAAGCTGGTCGAGCGGCTGCAGTCGCTGCCGCAGCTGGCCGACGTGAACCACGACCTGCAGGACCGCGGACTGCAGACCTACGTCGAGATCGACCGCAACGCCGCCTCCCGGCTCGGCGTGACCGCGGCCGACATCAACAACGCCCTGTACGACGCGCTGGGCCAGCGGCTGATATCGACCATCTTCACCCAGGCCAACCAGTACCGGGTCGTGCTGGAAGTGGCCCCGCAGTTCCGGCAGAGCCCGGCCTCGCTGTCGCAGATCTACGTCCGCACCACCGACGGCAAGCAGGTGCCGCTGACCAACATCGTGCGCGTGTCCGAACGGACGACGCCCCTGTCCATCAGCCATCTGGGTCAGTTCCCGTCCGCCACGGTATCGTTCAACCTGGCGCCCGGCGCCTCGCTCAGCAGCGCCGTGGACGCGATCCTGCAGGCCGAGCGCGACATCGGCATGCCGCTGGGCATACAGACCAGCTTCCAGGGCGCGGCCCAGGCCTTCCAGGCCTCGCTCAACAGCACGCTGCTGCTGATCCTGGCCGCCATCGCGACGATGTATATCGTGCTGGGCGTGCTCTACGAGAGCTACATCCATCCCATCACCATCCTGTCCACGCTGCCCTCGGCCGGCGTGGGCGCGCTGCTGGCGCTGATGCTCGCCGGCAGCGACCTCGACATGATCGGGATCATCGGCATCATCCTCCTGATCGGCATCGTCAAGAAGAATGCCATCATGATGATCGACTTCGCGCTCGAAGCCGAGCGCAAGCAGGGCATGGCGCCGCGCGACGCCATCCACCAGGCGGCGCTGCTGCGCTTCCGGCCCATCCTGATGACCACCTGCGCCGCCCTGTTCGGCGCCGTGCCGCTGATGCTCAGCACGGGTAGCGGCGCCGAGCTGCGCCAGCCGCTCGGCATCGTCATGGTGGGCGGGCTGCTGGTCAGCCAGCTGCTCACGCTGTTCACCACCCCGGTCATCTACCTGATGTTCGACCGCCTGGGGCACGCGATGAATCGAAGGCGCGGCCGCCGCGCGGTCTCGGCAGGCCAGGCGGGCGGTGCGCCATGAATATTTCGGCGCCGTTCATCATGCGGCCGGTGGCCACCGTGCTGCTGTCGATCGCGGTGGTGCTTGCCGGCGCGCTGGCCTTCGTCAAGCTGCCGGTGGCGCCGCTGCCGCAGGTCGATTTCCCCACCATATCGGTGCGGGCCAGCCTGCCGGGGGCGAGCCCCGAAACCATGGCCTCGAGCGTCGCCACGCCGCTGGAGCGCTCGCTGGGCAGCATCGCCGGCATCAGCGAGATGACCTCGCGCAGCACGCAGGGCTCGACCAGCATCACGCTGCAGTTCGACCTGAGCCGCGACATCGACGGCGCCGCGCGCGACGTGCAGGGGGCCATCAATGCCGCCCGCAACATGCTGCCTTCTTCCCTGCGCAGCAACCCGACCTACACCAAGCGCAACCCGGCCTCGGCACCGATCATGGTGCTGGCGCTCACCTCCGCGACGCTGGACCAGGGACAGCTCTACGACGTCGGCTCCACCATCCTCGCCCAGCGCATCGCGCAGATCAAGGGTGTTAGCGACGTGCAGGTGGGCGGCAGTTCGCTGCCGGCGGTGCGGGTGGAACTGAACCCCACGGCTCTCAACCAGTACGGCATCGCGCTCGACGAGGTGCGCACCGCGCTGAACAACGCCAACGCGCGCGGCCCCAAGGGCATGCTGGAGAACGACGAGACCAGCTGGCTGGTCGCCACCAACGACCAGCTGCGCAAGGCCCGGGAATACCGCGGGCTGGTCGTGGCCTACCGCAACGGCTCGCCCGTGCTGTTGAGCGACGTGGCGCGGGTCGAGGACTCGGTGGAAGACCTGTTCAACATGGGGTTCCTCAACAACAGCCCGGCCATCCTGCTGGTGGTGGGACGGCAGGCCGACGCCAACATCATCGAGACGGTGGACCGCATCCACGAGGCCCTGCCGCAGATGCGCGCCCTGCTGCCCGGCGACGTCGCCCTGACCGTGGCCCAGGACCGCACGCCCAGCATCCGCGCCTCGCTGGCCGAGGCCGAGCACACGCTCATCATCGCGGTCATCCTGGTCATCCTGGTCGTGCTGCTGTTCCTGCGCAACGTGCGCGCCGCGCTGATACCCAGCGTGGCGGTGCCGGTCTCGCTCATCGCCACCTTCGCCGTCATGTACCTGTGCGGCTACTCGCTCAATACCATGTCGCTGATGGCGCTGATCGTGGCCACCGGCTTCGTCGTCGACGACGCGATCGTGGTGCTGGAGAACATCGCCCGTCACCTGGAGACCGGCATGTCGCCGCTGCGCGCGGCGCTGCTCGGCTCGCGCGAGGTGGGCTTCACCGTGTTGTCGATGAGCCTGTCGCTGGTGGCGGTCTTCATTCCCATCCTGCTGATGGGCGACATCGTGGGCCGCCTGTTCCGCGAATTCTCGGTCACCCTGTCGGCGGCCATCCTGATCTCGCTGATCGTGTCGATCACGCTCACGCCCATGATGTGCGCGCGCATGCTGCGGCCCGCGCGCGACGAGCGGCCCCCGGGCCGGGTGGCGCGCGCGCTGGAATCGCTCCTGTCCGGCATGACGCGCGGCTACGGCAAGGCGCTGCAGTGGGTACTGCGGCATTCGCTGCTGACGCTGGTCGTGCTGCTGGTGGTCATCGGGCTGAACGTGTACCTGTACGTGAAGGTCCCGAAGGGCTTCTTCCCGCAGCAGGACACCGGGCAATTGATGGGTTTCATCCGCGCCGACCAGGGCACCTCGTTCCAGGCCATGCGGCCCAAGCTGGAATATTTCCGCAAGGTGGTGCTGGCCGACCCGGCGGTCGAGAGCATGGTGGGCTACAGCGGCGGACGCGGCGGCAGCAACACCAGTTTCATGATGATCCAGCTCAAGCCGCTGGCCGAACGCAAGGTTTCGGTGGACGAGGTCATGAACCGCCTGCGCGGCAAGCTGGGCAACGTGCCGGGCGCACGCATGTTCCTGATGCCCAACCAGGACATCCGCATCGGCGCGCGCATGTCAAATTCCGGCTACCAATATTCCTTGATGGCGTCCGAGCTGTCGGTGCTGCGGACCTGGATGCCGCGCGTCACGCGCGCGCTGGCGGCGCTGCCCGAGCTGACCGACATCGACGTCGACGTCGAGGACAAGGGGCGGCAGATCTCGCTGGAGATCGACCGCGAGACGGCCACGCGCCTGGGTGTGAACATGTCCATGATCGCGGCGGTGCTGAACAACTCCTTCAGCCAGCGGCAGGTCTCGGTCATCTACAACCCGCTCAACCAGTACCGGGTGGTGATGGAGGTCGACCAGCGCTTCGCCCAGGATGCCGGGGCGCTGGAAAAGGTCAACGTCATCACCGCGGACGGCAGCCGGGTGCCGCTGTCGGCCTTCGCGAAGTGGCGCATGACCAATGCGCCGCTGAGCGTCTCGCACGAGAGCCAGTTCGCCGCCGACACCATTTCGTTCAACCTCGCGCCCGGCGTGTCGCTGGAACAGGCCACGCGCGC